>Ga0224531_1000350_pt1 | contig 24138 bp, 11 predicted proteins | sample CBST100metaG_FD_179876 | JGI IMG/M metagenome (GOLD analysis project Ga0224531, IMG submission 179876) | Peat soil microbial communities from Stordalen Mire, Sweden - C.B.S.T100 | ecosystem: Environmental > Terrestrial > Soil > Wetlands > Peat | place: Sweden: Norrbotten County, Stordalen Mire...
CATCCAGATTCTCCTTGATGTGTGCTTGGCGGCTCACCTCTTGGAGTTTCTTGGATGGACTCCCGGAAATGTCAAACTCTTACTGCCACCCCGGCAAAGCCGGGGGAACTCCCGGTTGGATTAGAATGATAAGCCAGGATAACTCATAAACTGTGACCGCACGGGTAAATAGCCCGTGCGGTCACAAAAAATGGTAACAATCCGTATAAAGATCGCCGAACATTCCAGCCACATCACACGCTCAGCGACCTAGTTCAGTTCCACCACCGCAGTAACTACAGAAAGTGGCGGCAAATCCACCACAAGCTTCTGTCCCTCGATCCGCGCCGGATGCGCTTGAGGCGTGATCGCGTCAGGATCGTCGAAGCTGTTGGCGGCATTGCGGTCGGCGTGGTGGAGAATACGCGCCGTGGCGTTGCGCGGCGTCACCCCTCGGAGCACGCACTCGGCTGTCACCTCTTCGCTGTCCTTGGGATTGACGAGGCTCACCACAATCTTGCCCGCCGCCTTGGTTGCCGAAACAGAAACTCCAAGCGGATCCTCGTTTTCGTTGTCCACGTGCACCGCCGTGTTGCCGCGGTGCTCTTTGAAGAGTTGAAAAGCATAATAAGTGGTGGTACGCACGCAACGTTCACCTTCAGCTCCATCGGTGATGAGCAGCGACTGCAACACGTTCGTGATCTGCGCAATGTTGCACATATAGAGCTTGGCCGCCTGGCGGTTGAAGAGGTTCAGGCCCAGTCCTGCTGCAACTCCACTGCGCATCGTGCTCTGCTGCCAGAGCATTCCGTAACGCTTCTCGTCTGCCTCCGGAATCTTATCCCAAACTCCCCACTCATCCAAGACAAGCCCAATCCGCGAACCCTCGCGGTAGCCGTCAATCACCGACCGCTGATGGATAACTGCATCCTCGACGTGCCGGAAGCTTTTGAACTGTTCCTCCATTGCCGACGCAGCAAATTTTGTAGGCTCATCGGCGCCGCCGGAGTAATAGTGCATACTCAGGCCGTCCGGCATAATGGGCGATGTGGTATCCAACAGGCCGCGCGTCCAGCGGATATCATCGCCCGAGGGACCCGAGGCGATGAGAAACGGCTCGGTGCCGCCCATTTCATGTAAATAGCCGGCAAACTGACGATAGAGGCCGCCATAGTAATCCGGCCGCATACTGCCGCCGCAGCCCCAACTCTCATTGCCCACGCCCCAATACTTCACGCGGAATGGATCGGGGGAACCATTGGCCGCGCGCTCGTCGCTGAGCTTGCTGCCGCCGGGATAATTACAATATTCGACCCAGTCGCGCAGTTCCGAGGGAGACCCGGAGCCTACATTGCCAGCCAGGTACGGTTCTGCGCCGATCAGGCGGCAGAGGCCGATGAACTCATGCGTGCCAAAGCTGTTGTCCTCGATGTAGTTGCCCCAACTGATATTCACCCGCTTGGCACGCTGTTTCCCAATGCCTTCGCGCCAGTGATAGTCGTCGGCATAGCAACCGCCAGGCCAGCGCAGCACCGGCACACCCAACGCCTTCAAGTACTCAATGGCGCTCTTGCGATAGCCATGGATATTCGGGATGGGAGAATTCTCGCCCACCCACAATCCACCATAGACACAGGAACCCAAATGCTCGGCAAACTGCCCATGCAGAAGCGGACTCACTACGCCCTCTTCCTGCTCCGCGCGAATGAGAAACTGCCGTTTGCTTCCCGATGCTCCCCACAACCGGCGCGGCATGGCCACCATCGCCGCTGCCGCGCTGGTCGTTACTAGAAAGCTCCGCCGAGTCATCAATTGCTTCATTCTTCCCTCACTTATGCCTTGTGGGCCTTCTTCCAATACACGGAATACCGTTCGTCCAACACCTGATAGAGCGGCTTCAACTCCGTCTCTTTTGCTTGACCAACGGTCTGGAAGCGCAGTTCGCCCTCGCCGGTCCTCTTGACCCAGGAGGCCGCCCCCTTTGATTCCTTGCTTGTTTCAGAACGAGCCTCGAAGCTTGGCATTGGTAAGGCCGGCAAGCGATCCATATCCGGTCCTTGGCCCGCATCGATCAGCTCCCGGTTCAAGCCGTCACGCCCCATGCACGCGGCCAGCACCAGCGGCCCATAAGCCACCGTAGCAAGTTCAGGACTGCCCGCCACCGGCTCCTGGCGCAGCGCCATGGGCAAGTTCACCTCTACCCGGTCGCCACTCTTCCAGATGCGCTCAATGACCAAATAGCCATCGCGTCCCTTCACTGCTTTCTCCGGACGGCCATTCACGCTAATAGCAGTGCCCTCGGCCCAATGCGGGTCACGTACCTTGAGCACAAAAGATACTGGTTTTTCGGCGTATATGGCAATTGAGGTGTGCCCTTCTTCTGGAAATTCCGTTTGCTGAACAAGCCGTGCGCGCTTCTCAGGCCAGTTCACCTCCGAAGCGACAAACTGATTGACATAGACGCTTTTCTCGTCCTGAAAGTAGATCGTGTCCACCAGCTTTGCGTACTCCTCCATACCCGAACCCGTGCAGCAGAGATTGCTTTCATAAGGATCGTCGAAGGTCTTCCAGCCGCCTGGAATCGTGGGCACATAGTACATCAGCCGGCCGTTCTCGTTCTGCGTTCCCGCGCGCACATTCCACAACAAATGCTCGTAGTAATCCATCCAGCGCGCATCCGGCTTCCAGCCAAAGAGGTGACGTGTCAGCTTGAGCATGTTATAGCTGCAACAGCACTCCTGTCCGCCCGGCCCCAGATGGATACCTGTCGTATCTGGTTCACTCCAGCCCTCGTCGGTGTTGGAGGTTCCGCCCGGCGCAAAGGTGTGATGATCCACCACAGTCTGCCAGAAGTATTCCGCGATGTCCTTATAGCGCTCGTCGCCGGTCAGTTCATAGCCGCGCGCAGCACCAATCACCTTGGGAATATTGGTGTTCGAGTGCAGTCCGGCAAGCTTATCCTGATGCGCGGCAAGCGGTGTGAAGAATCGCTTGTGCTCGAAGCGCAAGCCAGCATCCAGATACTTCTTCTCGCCGGTGATGGCATAGAGATTGAACATCACCTCGTTCATGCCGCCATGCTCGATCCTCTGCACCCGGTCCAGTTCTTCGTCGCTCAGCGGCTCAATCCACTTGATCACCCACTCGGCCATTCTGATTGCCGTACGGAAAGCAACTTCACTGCCGCAATGTGTATACATATCAAGATGGCCGGCCATGATCTTGTGATAGGTGTAGAAGGGCGCCCAGACGTGATCCGCATAGTTATCCCAGCGCTGCCCCCCCTGTAGATTTACGCCCTTCTTCATCCGCTCATACATGGAGGACGGATAAGCTCCCAGGTAGCCGTCTTGCTGCTGGCACTCGGCCAGCGCACCCACCAGCGCTTCGGCTTTCAAGCGCAGAGACTCATCGCCCGTCGAGGCGTACATCAACGCGCAGGCCGAAAGATAATGTCCGCCGGTCAGATGGCCGCGCAGATCACAATCCGGAGCCTCCCATCCGCCCAGGGGCTCTGCCTTGGAAGACTTGCCAGCCGTCAGGCGAAAGCTGTGCAACAGCCGGTCGTTGGGCAGCATATATAGGTAGACTCGGTTGCGCTCCTGCATATCCTTGAGCAGTCCCGGCTTGAGCCTCACCTGTTCCATCGGAAACGGCATTGCCTTCCACGCCACTTTTTCATAGCCAGTGTGGTTGTTTGAACGCGGCACATCCACGACCGCATCCTGTCCTAGCGCCCACAGTCCACGCGGCAACAACGCGCCTCCCGCGGCCACTGCCGCCGAAGTCAACAAGAATCCTCTCCGCGTTACACTCTTCTTGCTCATCGTTTCTCCTTATTTCTGCGCGCTCAAACGCACGGTTACGCTTGTTTTGCCCAGCGGAACCACATAGGCTCCGCGCTCCATGGTCAATTTTTCCTGCGGCGTGATCGTGTCTACGCCGTGCAGATTCGCTGGCTGTTCAACACGCAGCAGCGCGGTTGCTGTATAGGCATCGCCCGGTGCAAGCCGCACTTCCACGCCGTTGGTAGCCTCGTTCAAGGTCACCTGCTCGAACTGTCCGCTGTCGAGCGTAAGCCATAAGCCGAGCGGCGCAAGATAAACGCGCTGGCGGAAGCTGTCACGCGGCTCTACGCTCACTGTTCCGCCCTTGGCCTTCAGATTTCCGCCAAAAGCCAGCCAGCCAAACTCCGCGTCCCGAGTCACATAGGTTCCCGTGTTCCAAGCGTGGCCGAAGAAGTTCGGCCCGTAATCGCCTGTGTAAGGATCAAACTTCATCTTGTCCGGGTAACTGTGAAAGGCTGCCGAAGCAAACCCTTCTTGATCGATCCCGCTGAGAGCTCCCATCGTTCCGCCGTAGCCGATGCGCAGCAGATACAGGTCGCTGGGATCACGCCGGTAAGCATCCAACACAGGAATCGCATTGATCCCCGAGCCGTAATGGTGCAGTTGCCGTTCGAGCCGCGGATATTTTCCGCCGTAGAGAAAATCCCAGTAGCGCCTCGCGCTACCGTTGTAACCCCAACTCGGAATGGTAGGCATATACCCGACAACCGCATCCAACGTCACCTGCGCCTTGTCGTTCATGCCAAAGCGCCGCGTCCATGCGTAGACCTCTTCCTGGCCGGTCGAGTCCCACGGCATCTCGCTGCCGAACGGATATGCCTGCTTCCGCCACGCCTCGGTTCGCGCGCGCATAGCGGCTTCCAGCGTCCCGGCTTCAGCGGTCATTCCCTCACGGTTGAGATCGTTTAGCACGGCAACGAAGACGTCACCTTCCATCTGGCCAAACTGCGACATTTCCGGCGCAAGCCGGGTCATGGCCATGGTCGTCTCATAGGCCTGCGTTAGATACCACTTCCAGTCGTGGTGCGTCACCAATCCCTGGTGATCACGAGCCAAGCGGTAAAGCGACCAATAGGCTGCCACCACGTGCGGATAGTTGTACGAGCGACCAACGTCCTCGCTGGCTTCTTTGTTCCAGCTCTCCCAGCTCGACCAATTCATATCTTCGCGGTAGTAGCCGGCGGGGAGCTTGTCCGGCTGGTAATAGAAGAGGCTCTTGCGCACGCCGAACTTCTGCGGCCCTTCTTTGTACTGAATGCCTCCCCACAACACGCCGTCGACAAACTCTTCAAACTGCTCAACCTGCTGCTTGTCGGGCCGGCCAAACTCCTTCATAGCTGCTGCCAGCCACGAGCCCGAGCCCGCCTCATCGCCCAATCCGGCAATCCAGACACGACTCTCTTGGGTCACGATGGCGTTGGCCTCGCGGTCATAGCTCATCACCGACGGGCTGCGATGAAACGGGTCGTCTTTTTGACCAAACCACTGCTTGGTGAAGAGGAAGCGGCCCATATCATCCACGGCCTCGGCCTCCGGCTTCATCACCCGATACTGCACCGTCTCCACCAGCCCGTCCGCATAGGTGATCGTCAGCCGCGCGCGTCCCCACTGCATGCCGCGCACTGCATAGCGTTGCCAACCGTGCTCGGTCGTTCCGGCTGCGCTCACCTCGATGGCGCCTGCCGGTTCCACGTCCAGCTTCTTCACTGGCTGGGGGTACTTCAGGAACAAACTGGCCTCAGTATCCAAGGGCAAAATATAGCCAGGGACGCCGACGGCCACGGGCCGCTGGTTCTCGGCAAGCGTTTTCTCGATAGAACGAATGGAATCCGCCACCAGGAAGCGCAAACCCACTGTGCGTTCCTCGCCCGGCTTCAGCACAATCATCGTCGCTGGATTCCACTCTTCGACATTCTTCCACTCGTTCTGCTGGTAAGCGGCCGAGGCCACCATCCATTCATAAAAACCTTCAAAGGTCATGTTGCGAGGCGTCAAATCCTCGAAAAGACCCGCCTTGCGTCCCAGGCCTTGCGCCCCGGCAATCGGGTTGTAGGCCTCAAAGGGTGTCTTCCCGTCCGGAACCACTACCAACGCTGGTCCATGCCCGTTCAGCCGCGTCACCTGTACGTAGCCGCCATCCAGCGCAATGGAAGGATCGGAGAAGCTGCATTCCGCGTGCGCCTCATCCAGGTTCTTGCCGCTCATCACGTTATCAAACACGAGCGGAATTCCGAGCGCCCCAATCTCAATCGCGCGCGCGCCCGGGTTTCGCAGGGTAAAGCGCAGCGCCAGTTTGCCCTCCACAACAGCCCAGCTCCGCACAATCTGCAACGGAAAGTCAGCGGGCAATGTGGGTTTCAGGTCATCCCGCTCCAGTTCACCAGACCCCGTCGGCAGCGCCTTTACAGGATGCCGCTCGAGCGCCGTCGAAAATCCGCGCCACTGGTCCGTTCCCGCCTCGCGCAGACGCAGGTCCAAGTCGCCCAGATGGTAGTACCCATCGGTCGAACGCGCAGCCAGTAACTCTGCCGGGGTAAAGTCGAAGGTTTGCTTGAGCCGTGGCCCTCGACCCTCTTGCGCCTTGTATTCCGGATTCTTGGCTTCTAGCGCTGCCGCCGTTCCCGACAACCGCACCAGCCGCAAAGCGAGCTCCGGCGTTTCGTACCGCACCAGCCCCTGATCGAGTAGCGGCCCCAGCGTCGATTCCCGCCCCGCTGGATACCATTGGGCAGAAACGGACACGGTAGCCATGAGCAGAAAACCAACTTCGGCCAGCCGCTTTGCCTTGTTGAAGACGCACATATCAAAGCCCCGCAGTTTGCACTTGGAAATCGTATATCACCAACAATAAGAAGAAAAATCCCGCAAGTAGAATACTCGCTGGCGACAGTTTGAATTGTCTCCGCGCTCGCATTCCATACTCTACAAGACAGTCCACCTGCTCTGTGGGCCATTGATTGCCATCTTTGCATTGATCGCTAAACAGTTGCGGGCAGCTTCCTTGGAAACCGCCCGCAGTACCACCCTGTTTGCTTAACAAAACTCTGACCTGATCTGAAACTGATGATCAATGCAGTCATTGTTACCGTACAACAATGACTGCACTGAGTTGACCGCCTAGAAGCGGAAGTTCCCGCGGAATTCGATATTCCTTGGGCTATTGGCGGTTGAATTGGTCGTACCAAACGTGGTGTCCTGAACGCCAGTATCCATGCCCGTCCATGCGACGTGATTGAAGACGTTGAGGAATTCGCCCTGGAGGGTGAAGTTGACTTCCCCGCGAATCGGGATCACCTTGGAGAGCGACATATCCGTATTGATCCACTTGGGACCATGCAGCCACATGAGCGAGCCGAACTCACCGGCGTTGAAATTCGGGCCGATGTAAGCGGTATTCGCTCTTCCATCGCTGGCAATGTACTTGGGATCAAACAGAGTTACACGTCCTTTGCCTGTTACGCCAGGACGAACCTTGATCTGGCTCTGCAACTGCGAACGGGTAACCCCCTTCAAAGTGATGCCGGAGTCGTTTCCGTTCACGGTGTAGGTTCCACCAGTGAAAAGGAACGGGTCGCCGGTTCTGTAGGTGACGATGGCTCCAACGGTCCAGCCACCGATTACGGTGTTGGCCAAGTAGTTGCCAGAAAAGAATGGCTGACCTTTACCGAAGGGCAGATCATAGGTTCCGCTGCCGTGGAAGACCTGGCGCACATCGAACGAGCTTGGGAAGTAATTCAGGTGCCTGTTGCGCAGAGTATAAAAACCGGGGGCGCTGTTGCTACGGCCGTTGTAATAGCCGGGGGCCGTGCTACCCTGAACGCCGGTTCCCAGAGATTTCGAGTAGGTATAGTTGGCATTGAACTGCATACCGTGGTTCAACCTTTGCCGCCACTCCGCCTGCAAGGAGTTGTAGTTGGAGGATCCGGCATTTTCCATTTCCATGATGGCATTGCCAGCGGCAAACGGGTTCGCCTGGAAGAAGTTGCTGGGGTAAGTGCCGGTGGCGCTTAAACCAGCGTTCGCGCATCCGCTGAAGTTGGTGATCATGGAACAAAGGTAGGTAGAGCTGCCCGCGATCGAGCCGGCAAAAGCACCGGCCTGCCCCTGGCTCACGTCGGAGATGAAGCCGCCGTCGGTGTAGCCGGCTCCTCCGGAGGAGGCGAAGGCCTGATCCAGGATGGGCGTGGGTTGCGCGCCCTGCATGGTGGTTCCGTTGGAAGCGGCCAGATTGGCTTGCGCCGCACGGAAGTCGTTCAGGAAGCCGTTCTCAAAGATGTTGACTTCGTTGTAGTTGACTGCCATCCATTGTTTCCGGGACACGTTTCCGACATAACGGACTTCCACGACGTTGCTCGGAGTAATCTGCCGCTGGATACCGAACTGCCAAGACTCGACATAGGGCTGCTTGATGTGCGGATCGAAGGTGAGGAACGAGGTGTTGCTGAAAGCCTGAGAGGCTTCCGTAATGGTGGGCTGATAGGGATCCGGCGCAGAGGTGGTAAGCGCGGGCAGCGTTCCGCCCAGGCTCACGGAACCGGCATCGTAATATCCCGCCACCGGAGTGGAGCCGGTGGGAACTTGCGGATACGCATAGAACCAGTTGTTGAAGTTGGCACCGTTGTTGGAACCGAAGTTCCAGTAGGTCTGAGCGCCTTCCGTATAGTTCTTGAAGGTGTAACTGCCGCGAATGACGGTTGCCCCATTGCCGAGTAATCTACCCAGCAGAGTGTCCGGCGTCCCCTGGGGATTCCAGGCAAATCCGACGTTCGGTTGGGGATGGACGTACGTGGGGTCATAAGCTTCGCTGGAAGGACCCTCGACGGGGTTCGCGACGCCACCTAGCACGCCCGGCTTGAAGAGGTCGCCCACTGCGGTGGGACCCCACAAGTTGGCGATGTCGGGATGGGTGTAGAAGCCTGTTTCGTCCTTCGAGGCGCCGGTGAAATCCCAGCGCAAGCCGACGTTCAGCGTGACCGTGGGCTTAACCCGCCAGGAATCCTCGATAAAGAGCGCAGTCTGACTGAGTTTCTCGTGCAGATCGAAAGAAATTCCCTGCTTATACTTCTTGTCCTTGGCATCGATGAATTCACCGAGGCTGTAGTAGGTCATACGTCCAGCCAGCGTCGCATAGAGGCCTTCGATATCCCCATTCGCATAGGTCGGTCTTTGGCTCGATGGAATGGCGCTGTCGAGGGCATCCTGGACCGGATCTCCGGAAGCAATGTAGTTGACGCCGATATAGGGCACAAACTGGTTGTTATAATAGTGATCGATTTCCGTGGTGCTCTGCACGCCGAAGGAAACGGTGTGTTTGCCGTGCTGCCAGGTGGAGTCGTCCTTCACGCTCAGAATCGGATAGAGCGAACCACCCTTCAGGCTGGCAAAGCCATGGACGCCGCTATTCATGCTTAAGCCAAAGGCCAGTTCACCCTGCTGCATCATGTCGGCGGTAGGGGTGCCCATGCCCTGCGAGTTATACGTATAGTTGGTGTAAAGATAGCCCGCACGGAAGGCGTTTATAAGAGACGGCCTGATATCCCAGTCGAAACCTGCAACAACCTGATAATTTCTCTCGACGCTGCTGGAAGCCTGGTTGGCAAAGTTGGGCCCTGGATAAGGAGGAGCCCCCGTATTGGAAAAATAGTTATTGCTTTCTGTCACCGCACCCGTAAGGCGAAAATTCTGGGCCAGGTTGTAGTCAACCCGCAAGGTGGGAAATTTATCGACCGTGGATCCCTTAAAAGGGAAACTGATCATATCATGGTTCAGATCGACGCTGTTGGTATAGCTGATGCTGTACTTGCTGAGATCGGAATAGCTGGAAGTAATGTTGGCCAGATCGGTTGCAACCAGGGAATTGACCGATCCGGTGCAGGTCGAACAGCCCGCGCTGTGGCCGGCTTGCAGCACATTGACAGTTTGCGTGGTAGAGCTGCCCGTGGGATTGTAGGTATAGTTGCCGGTGAGCACGCTGGCCGTAGGTACCCACGTCGAGACCGTGAAACCTGCGGGCCTGCGGTAATTGGAGAGGCTGGCGAAGAAGAAGAGCTTGTCTTTGAGAATCGGTCCGCCCACGCTGCCGCCGAAGTCATTCACGACCAGCGATGAGCGTTTCAGTGGGTGAGTGAAGTCCTTGTTATACCAGCTATTGGCGTTCATGCCGCCGCTGCGGTAATCCTCATAGAGCTGCCCGTGAAACTTGTTGGTGCCGCGCTTGGTCAGGATGCCGATATCCATGGCAGCGGTGCCGCCTTTACTGGCATCCAGTTCCCCGGTCTGCACGGTCATTTCCTGCACATTTTCCAGACGATTCGAGATCGAGGATTGGTCGGTATCGTATCCGCCGCTCTTGAAGCGGTCTGTCATGGTCGAGAAGCCATTAGCGCTGATGCCGAACGCTCCGCCGGGAAGATTGTTGATATTGTCGTCCACAGCACCGGCACCCAGGAAGGCCAGGCCCATCGTATCGCGGCCGCCTAGCGGCAGATCATCGACCTGCTTCAGATCCACTGTGGTGGAAAGAGCATTCTGGGTGGTGTCCATCAACGGGCTGGATTCCGCTGACACTGTGACGCTTTGCGTGGTGCTGCCAACTTCGAGCACAACCTTGATGCTCGTGACCTGGTTGGTTTGAATGGTCACTGAGGGAAAGACCGAAACATTGAATCCTTCCTTGGTGACTGTGAGAGTGTAATGAGCGGGATTCAGGAAGGAAAAAATCACCCCGCCTACTCCCTTGGTGGTTGCCTTGTGAATATCGTTGGTCTGAATATCTTTGAGGACGAGCTGCGCCCCATTGACGACAGCTCCGGTGGAATCCTGCACGGTAATGTTGAGGGCGCCAGTCGACATATCCTGAGCCCGCGCGATAGGTAATGAGAAAACCGCGAGGAATAAGCCGCAGGCAATGATTACGCCTGCAAGGCGTTTGGTAAACCCGCTGAGTGACATTGATATGCCTCCCTTGATGTTTTTCATTTTCTGTTTGTTTTCAAGTAGAGATTCGAGTTGATCTCGAATCGTACCCGGCATCCTACAAAATCTTTGCGTCATTTTTTCCTCTCATCCTACTGGCCCCGTTGACAATGGTTCAGTCTCTGGGAAGCGTTTTCTTTGTAAACCCACCGGCAATACGCATCACATCAAATTCTGACAATGAAGCTGATTCCCAGTGGATTCACACGACTGTACGGAAAACGTATACTCGGACGCTACTCGAAAAAAATTATGCATCCTCAGTTGTATTTTTGGCAAGAAAAAAGTTTTACCGCATTTTCGTGCTACTTTCCGTTGCCTTCCCTATATGCCTTTTTGCGCGCGAAGGCGGACCGGAGTCCGCCTTCGACAAACAGACTATCTCATTGATTCTTCACCGGATACTATGCGCGTGCTCATCGTTGACTGCCTGCCGGTTCCAATCCGGCGTAGGCTCCTCCAGCAGATTGCGCACAAAGAAGTCCATCAGCTTCCGTTCCCCGTAACGGCCGCCAGCGCCGTGCCCGCCGCCCGGCACAAACAGCAGATCGAAGTCCTTGTTGGCCTTGATGAGCCTGTCGGCCACCTGAAGCGTAGTGGCTGGGTCGACGTTTTTGTCCATCTCGCCCATCACCAGCAGGAGTTTGCCCTGAAGCCTCCAGGCGTTCTCCATGTTCGATGACTCGGCATACCAGGGGCCTACGGGCCAACCCATCCATTGCTCGTTCCACCAAATCTTGTCCATGCGATTGTCGTGGCTGCCGGAGTTGGCCACCGCGGCCTTGTAGAACTCGGGATGAAACAAGAGCGCGGCAAGCGCATTCTGTCCGCCCGCCGAAGTACCGAAGATACCCACACGCGAAATGTCGTACCACGGGTACTTTGCCGCCACCGCCTTGTGCCATAGGATGCGATCCTGGAAACCGCCATCCTTCAGATTGTGCCAGGCAACGTCGTGGAAGGCGCGCGAGCGATTGTTGGTGCCCATACCGTCGATCTGCACCACAACAAACCCAAGCGCCGTAAGCGGTTGAACCCGTGGGGTGAAGCTCTTTGGCACAAACGAGCCTTGCGGACCCGCATAAATGTCCTCAACGACCGGATATTTCTTGTTAGGGTCGAAGTTGAGCGGGCGATGAATGATGCCCCAAATCTGCGTTTTGCCATCGCGTCCCAGGGCGTGGAAGGGCTCGGCAGGCTGCCAGCCCGCGGCTTTCAACTGGCTGTCGTCTGCTGTATCAACGGACATGGCCAGACTGGCGTCCGCGGAGCGATGCAACTCCATCACCGGCGGCAGATCAAGACGCGAATAGGTGTCCACATAATACTTTCCGTCCGGCGAGTAGTCCAGCGTATGATCGGCCTTCGCCAAGCTGAGCGGGAGCAGCCCCGTACCGTCGAAACGAATCTTATAGCCATGCACGTAATATGGGTCCTCGTCCAGATCCATGCCGCTGGCTTCAAAGTAAATTTCACCGTTGGCCTCATCGACACGGTCCACGGCGCGCACCACCCAGTCGCCGCGGGTAATTTGCCGTTTAAGGGCGCCCGTATGCCCATCGAAGAGGTAGATGTGCTCCCAGCCATCGCGTTCCGACGCCCACAGAATCTCCTCGCCGTCGCGAATGTCGTGTCGATAGTACTTGCCGTGATCGTACTGATCGGGCGTGAGCGGTTCATAGTTGATGAACGTCTTGCTCGCTTCCTCAATCAGCGTCCGCGCCTTGCCGGTGGCCGCATCCACTTCGATTGCCCGGTAAATCTGATGACCACGCTGGTTGTACTCGAACGTGAATCCCCGCGAATCCTTCCACCAGACAAGGCGCGTCATCTCGTAGGGGTTTGGAAACAGCGCATTGTCGATGAGCAACTCACGACGCGCCGCTACATCGAACATCACCGGTTGAAAGAGCGCCAGCACGTCGCCCGCCTTGGGATAGATCATAACCGAGTGCTTGGGCTGAAGCTGATCAGCAGGCGAGGACTCGACGTATTGGACTTCGCGCTTGTAGCCGGGGCGAATCCGATAGGCGGCCAGATGTTTTGAATCTGGAGACCAGACCAGCGTTTCCAACGCGTAGTAATTGCCCTCGGAACCATCCGTGCTGAGGAGGATTGTCTGCCGCGCAGCCTCCTCCGGCTTGGCATGAGCCGGGCGCACTACGACGTTGTAGTTCTCCACAAAAGCAAGCCAGTTGCCGTCGGGAGACATACTGGCATGGGCGGGTCCGTTGACCGCCCGTGGCGTTGAGTCGTAGCCGCCGTCGTCCTCGGCTAGATCCTCCGCTTCCGGCTCGGGCTGTTTCGCGGAGGTACAGGTGTAGGCCGTCAGATCGCAGCGCCAATGGTCTCTGCCGTGCCCAAACTCGAGAGCCGCGCCGTTTTTGGTCAAATGGAAATAGTCGATTGGCAACGCCTCTGGCTTTACCGGTACTCCAAGCCCTTTGCTCAGAACTTCAGCTAAGCGCGCATGATCGAAGGCCGGTTGGCGAGTCTGCTTCTCCGCATCCACGCGAATATATTCATGCCCCCCAGGGACCGTCCTGCGATAGACGAAGCTATTTGTCCCCTCGATCCACTCAACCCCGTCAGGCGAGTGCAACACCAAGTCGCGGTACTTTCCCTGCAGGTCGAGAGCGCGAGCATAATCAGCCGGGCCAACACTTGCGCCAAGCGCGGCTGGCAGAAGAACCAGCGGTAAGAGAATGACAGCCATGCCCGACACGAACCGCCCTGCATGGTGGAACCGGAAAAATTTGGAGTTCGACGATTCTTTGCGAAAATGCATCGAAAAAGTCCTTTCGAAATTACTTGCCGCCCTGGATAAACCGGGGAGGCTACTTGCTGGAGAGATTCTCAAGTTTGTTTGACGTTTCTCATAGTAGTGGACGCCCGTGTCATAGAACGATGCGCGACCATGTCTATGCACGGAAAGCTGCACTTCTGATAGACCACCCTCATCGCCACGGTCACACGAATACCTTCCGCCACCGCACTGGCCAGTCATTCAGCGAAATGGGAAGGCCCTCATTCATCAAAGCGCCTGATTCGCCAATAGAATTCTCCCGGTAAATATGCGCCGGCAGTGAAGGAAATTTTGAATTGGTCAAATTATTACTTAATGCGTACAATCTTGTATATAAAAAATACGCAGGTGAGAATCCTCTCTATCTGCCATGATCGCTGTATCCTCACCCAAAGGAGATTTTCGGTGCACATCTCGCAATCCAAACTCTTCTCATGTCTCCTTCTCTTTGCATCCTCCTTTTCGCCGCTGCTTCGGGCAGCGCCCGCAAAATCGGAGGCCGCAGTTCCGAATCCCGTGCAAACACTTATCGAGAACTACTCGGCAGACCGCGAAGACCTGGCCCGCATCTATACTGACCCGCTCTCGCCCACCACACGCGCGCGCATGAGCCGTTTCCAGTCATCCTGGCGGCAGCAGTTGGCCACGGTCGATTTTGCGGCGCTTGATCAAGAGGGCAAGGCTGACTATGTGTTGTTGGCCAATCACCTGACCCGCGAGGAGCACCACCTTGCACTGACAGCCTCGCAATGGAAGGAAGCTGAGCCTCTACTGCCCTTTGCGCCCACAATCTTCACGCTTGAAGACTCAAAACGCCGCATCGAGCCGCTAAACGGCGAGAAGATTGCCGGCCAACTCAATGCAATGTCCACTGCCATAGCTGCACGGCATAAGGAACTCGAAGCCGTCATGGGGAAGCAGGCAGCCGTCTGTCCCAGCCGCATTACCGCCTGGCGCGCGGCCGAGGATCTCGATCAATTGCGCGACCAACTTCATCGTTGGTTTGTATTTTATAACGGATACGACCCCAACTTTACATGGTGGGCGGCACAACCCTATCAACAGACCGACCAAGCGATGAAAGACTACGCCACCTTCCTGCGCGAAAAGGTGGCAGGCATTGCGCCCGACGATAAAACTACCGTGATTGGCTCCCCAATAGGCCGCGAGGCGCTGCTGGCCCAGCTCTCCGACGAGATGATTCCCTACACGCCTGAAGAGTTGATCGCAATGGCCAAGGAACAGATGGCCTGGTGCAAGCGAGAGATGCAGCGTGCCAGCCGCGAAATGGGCTACGGCGACGATTGGCGCAAGGCGCTTGAAAAAACGAAAAACTCCTACGTGGAACCTGGCAAACAGCCACAACTGATCCGCGACCTGGCTCTCGAAGGCATGGAGTTTGCGGAGAAAAACAACCTGGTTACAGTGCCCGAGTTAGCCAAGGAAACTTGGCGCATGGAGATGATGACGCCGGAGCGTCAGTTGGTCAATCCCTTCTTTCTCGGCGGCGAGACTCTCGTCGTCAGTTATCCCACCGATTCCATGACCTTCGACCAGCGCATGATGAGTATGCGCGGCAACAACCCCAACTTCTCGCACGCCACCGCCTTCCACGAAGAGATCCCCGGCCACTGGCTGCAGGAGTATATGTCTGAGCGCTACCGGCCCTACAGGCAACTCTTTTCCACTGGTTTCTGGATCGAGGGAAACGCCTTCTACTGGGAGATGGTCTACTGGGATCACGGATTCGACACAACCCCGGAAGAACGCATGGGGGCACTTTTCTGGCGGATGCACCGTGCGGCGCGCATCATTTTCACGCTCAACTTTCATCTGGGAAACATGACGCCAGAGCAGGCTGTCGATTTCTTGGTCGATGATGCAGGCCACGAACGTGACAATGCTACCGCCGAGGTGCGCCGCTCCTTCGAAGGAAGCTACGACCAGCTCTACCAATGCGCCTATATGCTCGGCGCCTTGCAGTTCCGAGCGCTTCATCACGAGTTAGTGGACTCGGGAAAGATGACCGACCGCCAGTATCACGACGCCATACTGCATGAGAATATGATGCCCGTCGAGATTCTGCATGCAATTCTGACCGATCAGCGGCTAACTCCCGACTTCAAAAGCTCATGGCGTTTCCTTGATGCGTTGCAAGCCACGCCTCCGGCGCAGCCTGGGCCACAGGGCTTGTGAGAGACTTGCTCGACCGCAAACATACCCTTTGGCACTACAACCATCGAGTATGACAACCTGATTCAACCAGGGCGGTTCCCCTGTTGCTCGGTCTTCTACCACCTTCAGTTCCCGTTCCCCATCCTTTCGCCAGAAATAAGGCGAAAGGATGGGAAAACATGGACCTGAAGATACGAGCGACAATGACGCTCTAACGACACGATTTTGCGGGTGAAGGGGGGCTTTGCGGGGAAAAAAGGTGTACATAGAAATACATTCAATTCTGAAATAATCGATGTGAAAACGAGGGAATTAAGCGGTTTTTAAGGTGAATTAGAGTGCAAATAGCGTGTTCTGGCGTGTGGGGTTGTGAGCCTGTGGTGTAAGTCGCTCAGGGGTTCAACAGGCGGCGGAAAAACCAAGTCTCTGACAGCATAATTTTGTACCTCGCGTAGAGTGCGGTAGTATCCCACCCTAGGCGCAAAAACAAAGACGCACCGAGGGTGGGTCCACCCAGCTTGGTACATCTTCAAGCTGCCAGAGACCTAGAACCAGGAAAACATATCTCGCGATAGCCAACTGCCAAGCCCCTAGACAATTCCGTCAGCAAACCAATCTAGGGCGCAATATAAGCATCTGCTGCGCTTCCAGAAGCAAATCGTCTGTTCTACAGCTTCCTTTATTGCTTCCTTCAGAGCCTTACGCCTCTGTGACCGGCTTTGCTGTTTTGTCATAAACCCAAAGAAGCACTGCTGTAACTAAACCAGCAGCAGTAACACTCCACCAGATCCGCGCTGGCTGATGAGTGACTTCTCCGAAGTGGTGAACAAGTGTTCCCCCGAACCACCCGCCAACCAACGAACCAATTCCAAGAGGCAAGAATGCAAACCCCATATACGTCCCCTGCTGCCCAGGAGGCGCAAGTTGCGAAATGTACTCGTAATAGCGGGGCTGCTGAATCATCTCCCCAAGCGCCAATACAATGAGAGTAAGGACCGCCCCCCAGACTGTCGGTCGAAATGCAAGAATCAGCCACGAGATGGCCGTAATCGCCGTGCCCATAACAACAGCCTGAAGCGCCGGAATCTTTCGGAGCAGAAGACTCATCACGAGTGTAAGACAGATCACTGTCAAACCGTCCGTGCCCAATATCATTTCGACGGGAGCGTTATCGCTGATGTAGCCGTGAATATACCCTGGAAGACTAATGTACATCTGCCAATAGACAATATAGTAGCCGCTGAATATCAGCAGGAACCACATGAAGCGACTCAAACCGCCAAGTACAAGCCCCAGAATCACGACCCAAATCCACCAAGGAATATTGAAACTTGGATAAACCCACGATCCGACACGGAGCAACAAGGCTACCAGGCATACCGGCAGAACGAGCCGGTAGTTACCCACTACTAAGCAGAAATTCCGCGCGACCGTCGCAATCGAAGGCAGAGGCTCATCCCCAATCTTGCGGGGGTCCTGAAAGAAGAAGAGAACCACGAAAAACATCGCGAAAACACTGAGCGCAGCAATGCGGTAAACATTCTCGACTCCCATGCGACGGTGAGCCCAGGAAGCAAAAAAAGGACCGGCTGCTCCACCGATGTTCACCATCGTGTAATAGATTGAGTAGCCGATGGAGCGCACATTCTCTTTGGAAGCGCGGGCCGTGGTGCCGGCCACGCAAGGCTTCACCAATGCTGCGCCAAGAGCGGGAAGAACTAGAATGATTCCCACAAACAACTCGAGCGGCATGGCATTGCGCACGAGCGCCAGCCATGAAGATCCGATAGAGCCGAGCAGAAAATAGGCAACGGCAAGAATCAGGTATGCGACCGAAAGAGCGCGGCGAAAGCCCAGCCGATCAGCAACAGCTCCGCCAAAGATGGCCAGAAACCATAACATTCCGCCGAAGATACCGGTCAGAGTTCCGGTTTGCTCGGTTGAGAAATTCAGTTGATTCTGCAAGTACAGCGCAAGTGATGCAAACGCGGCGTAGTAGGAAAGCCGCTCGAAGATCTCACTGAGGTTCGCGATCCAGAAAGGGCGTTCGAACCCGGTGCGAATCTCGTGAAAGCGTTCGGAAAAAGTCAACTCAAGCTCCTGATGAACGGCTTCTAACTTCAAAGACGCCCAGGTTAGATAAGTACGACTTCCTGCTGTATGCGGCCCGTCACCTCAGCCGCTCCCGGCCGCACCAACATATCGACCTCACTGCGCAGACCGAACTCAGGCAGATAAATCCCTGGCTCAATGGAAAAGAACGTATTCGGAATCACTTCGCGATCATCGCGGGATTCGTAATTGTCCATGTTCGCGCCATTCCCGTGCACCTCGGTTCCAATGGAATGCCCGACGCGGTTATTCAAATACTTTCCGTATCCGGCTGCCTCGATAACATCCCGGGAAGCTTTATCTACCTCCCAGCCGCAAAGTTTTTCTCCTGCCGAAATAGCGGAGCACACTTTCTCGATGCCCGCGTCGCGCGAAGCCTTAACAATTTCGAAAATTTTGCTGATGTCGCCGGGCAGTGCGCTTCCGACAAAACCGGTCCAGCTGATGTCGTAGTAAATCGCTCCAGGGGTATTCTTTTTCCCCCAGACATCCAGCAAAACAAAGTCGCCTTCGCCAATTCGGGCCGAATCCTTTGCGGAGGGCGCGTAATGTGGAATGCCGCTGTTTTGATTGGCAGCAACGATGGACGGAGAGTCCATAACCAGATTCTCGCGCTGGAACGCTTCCACGATCCATTGTTGAATCTCGAACTCGGTCGTTCCTCCGTGGCGAGCACGCTTACCGATCTCACTGAAAGCTGCGGCCATGATGGCATCAATTGAGTCGCGCGCGGCAAAGTGGGAGCGAATTTGATCCTCGGTGCAGGTTGCTTCAAACCTCGACAGCAGGTCGGCGGAGCTAACGACGTTGTTGCCGAAGCCGCGAATCAGATCTACAGTTCCGGCGTCCACGACCGACAACGTAAATAACATGTTATCGGGAGAGAACTGCATGGCGATGTTATGCACCCCTGATAGCATTTCGCGCAACTGCTGAAGAAGCTCCTTACGCGAAGCATAGATCCGCTTGCTGCCGGGAAGACTGTCCAAATGAAATGGTTCAATTTGATGTGATAACTTAACGGGTTCGCCGGGAGCGGGAATCAGGTAGAACCACCGTCTGGAAGCCATCAGAGTTTCTGGCAGCCCTAAAATCCGATAGGCGCTGGCGTCGCGGTGATGGTTATCGCAAAAAAGCCACGCATCAATAGAACTGGCGCGTAATGCCGCTTGAATATCCTGAATCTTGGCCATTATCTCTCCTTAGACCACGGTATAACCCTCGCCGCATTTTGCCGGTTTGAATGCCGACCCGTAATTGTCAATCACATTGATAAAAAATCGACACCAACATCATATACGCACAGACGCAGGCTATGCATCCTAACTGTTGAAATTCTCGGAGATCGCAAAGAGTTCAGTTTCGAATCATAACTGCGCCTTCCGATCCAGCCAGTATGCTTGAATCGGACGACTTACCTCTCTCCGGTCAGTCCAGGCTGAAGCCAGATAAGAGTGATATAGTTCACAGGCTCTGCACTGCAGCACGACAGGCCAACCTGTAATGGACAGGCTGGCCTGCTGGGAAAAGCCCGATAGTTCCATGAAGCACTTATTATCGTGCAAAGGCCTCATGCTCGGTACGCGCAATAATTTCGTTCTGCAGGGCCAGTGTCAGGTCACAGAAGTAATCGCTGTAGCCAGCAACACGCACGATCAGGTCGCGGTACTTCTCCGGATTTGCCTGCGCCGCACGAAGCGTGGCCGCAGTAACCACATTGAACTGGATGTGATGTCCGTCCAAACGAAAGTAGGAGCGAACCAGTTGCGCAACCTTGTCGAGCCCTGTGTCATCCTTCAGTAACTGGGGCGTGAATTTCTGATTCAGCAGCGTCCCTCCGGTACGGCCCTGATCCATCTTGCTTGCCGACTTTACCACCGCCGTTGGCCCATGATGGTCCGCGCCCTGCGCAGGTGAAATGCCGTCTGAAAGCGGCTCCCAAGCGTGTCGACCGTCGGGAGTTGCTCCGGTCACCGAGCCAAAGTAAACGTGGCAAGTGGTCGAAAGATAATTAACCCGGTAACATCCGCCTTTCGTGTTTTTCCGCCCATCGATCTCATTGAAAAAGGCGTTAAATACGTCCTTGAGGATCTCATCCGCGTAATCCTCATCATTTCCGAACTTCGGCGTATTGTTCCACAGAGCCAAGCGTTGCTTCTCACTGCCCTCAAAGTTGTGTGCCAGTGACTCCAGCAATGCGTCCATGGTGATCGTCTTGCGGTCGAAGACGTGGTATTTCACCGCGGCCAGGCTGTCAGTGCAAGTCGCCGGCGCCACTCCCATGATGTAAGTCGTGTTGTACCTGGGACCGCCGTTGTTGTAATCCTTGCCGTTTGCAATGCAGTCATCCACCAGCAGAGATAGAAACGGCGCCGGCATATAATCCGCATACAAACGTTCAATGACATTGTTGCCCCGCACCTTGATGTCCACAAAATGGTGCAATTGTTCCCGGAACGCCTCAAACAATTGTTCGTAAGAAGTAAACGTGCGAGGATCCCCGGTTTCTTTACCGATCTTCTTCCCAGTGCGCGGATCCATTCCGTTGTTCAGCGTGATCTCAAGAACCTTGGGAAGATTAAAGTAGCCCGTCAAGATATAGGCTTCCTTCCCAAACGCGCCGGTCTCCACGCAGCCGGAGATGCCGCCGCAGCGTGCGTCTTCGATCTTCTTCCCTTGCCGCAGTAACTCTTCGACGACCATATCTGCGTTAAAGATTGATGGCTGCCCCCATCCCTCACGCACGATTTCCAGGCCGCGCCTCAGAAAAGCGTCAGGATTTTTCTTGCTCAGCTGGAGATTCGAAGAGGGCTGCAGCAAGTGCATATCATCGATGACATCGAGAATGAGATAGGTAACGTCGTTCACGCCGTCCGACCCATCGCGTTTCAATCCACCGTTGTTAATGTTCGCAAAATCGGTGTAAGTGCCGCTCTCAGCAGCCGTCACGCCCACTTTTGGAGGAGCTGGCTGATTGTTGAACTTGACCCACAGGCATTCAAGAAGCTCCTTGGCCTGATCCCTGGTCAACGCGCCTTGTTCTATATCCTTTTGATAGAAGGGGAATAAATGCTGATCGAACCGCCCGGGACAGAACGAGTCCCATGTGTTCAGCTCCGTGACCACGCCAAGATGGGTGAACCAATAAGCCTGCACTGCCTCCCAGAAGTTGCGCGGTGTATGCGCTGGCACATGGTGGCAGACCTTTGCGATATTGAGTAGCTCCGCCCGGCGGTCTGGATTTGATTCTGTTTTAGCCAGCGCCTCCGCCTTTTCTGCATGACGCTCTGCAAAGCGAATAACCGCATCAGCCGCGATGGACATGCCCCGCAACTCATCCCTCTTCACAGAAGCCTCGGGATCGTTGAAGAAATCCAAACGCGACAGAGCGGACTCGATATCGACCTTCAAATCCAGCAGGCCCTTTCGATAGATCACATCACCCAACACCGTGTGTCCGGGCGCGCGCTGTTCCATGAATTCCGTAAAGATGCCAGCATCGTACGCATCCTTCCACGCCGGAGTCATCTCAGCGAAAATCAGATCGCGTATGGAGCGGCCTTCCCAATAGGGAATTACACTGTCCTTTTGGACCTGAAGAGCGTTTGCATCCACGGAATAGGAAATCTTCTCGCGCGAATTCAGCACTTCAAAGTCCTGAATGCTATGGCAGCATAGTTCAGGAAAAGTGGGCGTTGCCTTGGGCCCAGAACCGCGCTCGCCAACAATCAAGTCCTCACTGCCTATATAGATTTCCTTGTTCTCCATAAGGTATTGAAGCGCCCGGGCACGGCGAATTGGAACGGGAACCGTCTTATCCATCTGGTAAAAATCAGTGAGCAGGGCCGCTCGTTCGATAGAGAGCCACGGCTTTGTATCAATGGTTTCTTGTCTCAGTCTGGTCACGCGTGCGTTCACATTATCCTCCGATCCGCACATTAAATTTGTCGCGCCTCAGGCGCTCCGCTAGAGTTTCCATCTCTTCGTCAGTGGGCGGTTCAACTCCCTCCATGTCGTGAGACATATGCAGCCTTTCATATTTGTCGCTGCCAAGGCTGTGGTAGGGGAGAAGATCAACATCTTGAAGTCCGAATGATGTCAGGCACTCGGACAATGCATCAGAATTTTCGCTGTCGTCGTTCACGCCGGGAATGACGGGAACACGAACAACAATGGATTTTCCGCATTCCGCCAACATTTTTAGATTCTGCAGAATCAATTCGTTCTTCACGCCGGTGAATCGCAGGTGTTTTTCGCTATCCATCAGCTTCAAATCGTAGAAGAACAGATCGACGTACTCGCTAACTCGGCGCAAAACGCTTGGATCAGCATATCCGCAGGTATCGAGAACAGTTCGAATCCGCCGCTCTCTGCAGGCAGCTAGCAGCGCCTCGACGAAACCTGCCTGAAGCAGGGGTTCGCCACCAGAAACTGTAACTCCGCCTGCGGACTCATCAAAGAACACCTGGTCCTTTATAACCTCGGCTAACACTTCCGGCACCGTCATCCGACGGCCCGCGAGTTGACGCGCGCCACTGGGGCAAGCATCAACACATGCTCCGCAACGCTGACATAACTTCGGATCGTGGGTGAGTTGTTTGTCTAGATGAAGTGCGCCGTGCGGACATACGCTAACGCAATCCCCGCAGTGAATGCACCGTTCTTCAAAGTAAATCAGTTCAGGTTCGCGCGATTGACTCTCGGGGTTGTGACACCAGCGGCAGCGCAGCGGACAGCCCTTGAGAAATACCGTGGTTCGAATCCCAGGACCATCGTGGAGCGAGAAGCGCATAAGATTGAAAATCAGACCTGTCGGCGGTTCCCCGGGTCGTAGACTGGGATGATTTTGCGCGGCGATTTGCTGTAGGCTGTCCATTTCCCGTGCCACCTTAGTATGCAATATAGTATACAATCTTTTATATAGCTCCCAGTATGTGATGGCAGTCACAGGGGTTGGGATGCACAGACATGGCTACTGGCACATCCACAGCTTCTTATCCTACTTCTTTTCAAATATTCTGACTAGAATGGCCCATGGCGGCTGATACTGGGGTACGCGGTGGTATACAGCCAATTGATGATTCCGGTGCCCTCTGAGACCGGAGGGGAAAGGGAAATGACACAATCAGTGACGAAAAAGGCCAAGGTTTTGAAGAAGGTATCCTCAAAGGCCGAGCATGGAACAAGCGTCGGCGTCGCGTTTCAGCGGATTCGCGAAATGATCGTGCATGGCAGGTTGGCGCCGGGCTCATGGATCGTTGAAGGCGATCTGTGCGAACACCTGAACATGAGCCGGACGCCGGTTCGGGGCGCTCTCTATCTGCTGCAGCGCGAGGGCTATGTCGACGAGCATCGCAACGGCAGCAAATCGCGTATGCGCGTCACGCCGCTAACCAAGGAAGACGCAGGCGAACTTTATCCGATTATCGGGCGCGTCGAGGGTCTGGCTGGACGCCGCGCAGCTTTACTGCCGCAACCAGAGCGCGACGAACTGGCATCCAAGTTGAAGTCGGTCAATGAAAAGCTGGTCCAGATTACGCACGAGCGCGGTAACAACGGTCCTGGCATCTTCGATTTCGACCACGAGTTTCATTCTTTACTGGTAGTTGCTGGTTCCGGACCACGGCTGAGCAAACTCCACCGGGCGATCGAACCACAGGCAGAGCGCTATTGGCGGCTCTACGCGAGTTCGATCGTTGAGGAATTGCACGTCATGGTGGCTGAGCACGAAGAAATCGTTGATGCATTGGTGAATGGAGATCCTGACCGGCTGGAGCGAGCGCTCTCAACCAACTGGGATAATGGTTGCAAACGGTTGGCGAAGGTTATCGACATCTTCGGCGAGCGCGGCAGTTGGTAGCGACTGCCGGCAAGACATAGCAAACGAGATGCATCAGAGGGCAGCTTTCCAGGAGGCTGCCCTCTATTCTTCTGCGTGAGGATTTGCGCGGATTCAGGACGCCTATGCCCGCAGCGGTTTCGCGGCGTACTTGCCGTGCTTTCGGCCGGAATGATGGACGAGGGCGGCAGGAGTAGGGCAGGACGATATCCTGCTTATACAGCGATTTGAGGAAACGATTTCTTGTCAGCGGCATCTAGTCTCGCGCAGCGGGCTGGCCATAAGCTACAATCGCAGTGCTATGTCAACCACACATTTCACTACCTCTATTCAGCCGTGCTCGCCCCAGGGCCGGTTCGCGAATGAACCCTTTACCGACTTCAAGGCGCCGGAAAATGCGCGCG
>Ga0224531_1000355_pt1 | contig 23991 bp, 20 predicted proteins | sample CBST100metaG_FD_179876 | JGI IMG/M metagenome (GOLD analysis project Ga0224531, IMG submission 179876) | Peat soil microbial communities from Stordalen Mire, Sweden - C.B.S.T100 | ecosystem: Environmental > Terrestrial > Soil > Wetlands > Peat | place: Sweden: Norrbotten County, Stordalen Mire...
CCCCTCCCCCGTGTACTCTGGGTGTAAATGAAATGAAATCAGGCAATTGCTTGGGGTGATGGTCGCCAAAGTAGTCATTCCTGACAGGTTATTGCTAGAGTGTTGGAAACATTCGGGTTAGGGGTGAAATTGAGCTTTTGCGGGTTGAGCTTGTAACACATTCATTCTATTTGACTTCCCTATAACGCGTTGATTCGCAATGGTTTGTTGAAGGTGCGTTAAATGCAAAGGCCCGGCGCTTTGGCCGGGTCTGTTTGTTTCCTACTGTTTTAATTATACGCCGTGGAACATAACTACTATGCCACTTGCGGGAAAGTTTTTTCTCTTTTGTTTCCTGTTTGTTGAGGCGATTTTGGAGGTTCGAGGGTCTTGACACGCGATTTTGCTGAGGTTTTTGAGGGGTCTTGGAGCGGAAAAAAGACCCGGGGCTAAAGCCCCTTGATTCTACGAGGGTTATTCAGTGGGCTGAAGCCCACTGCTCCCTCCGGGAAAAGGCAACGGCAAGAGCAAAGGCAACGGCGGGGATTTGTGGGAGAAAGGGGGGGCGGTTGAGGCGGGCGCGAGTTCGTCGGGGTCCTTCGCGCTCGAAAGACGCGCTCAGGATGACAGCAAGAACAAACAAAGGCAAGAACAAACAACGACGGGGAACAGGCAACGGCAAGAGCAAAGGCTGGTGGTTCGGGCTGTGTACATCCCACCCATCGCATGAGACAAAGGCGCGATGGATGGGGCACCCGGTAAGGCACCCGGCTTGACATGGGCAGAAGCCAATACGGAGATTCTGGCTGCGCCAGAATGACGAGCAAAAACAAACAACGACTAAGAACAGACAACAGCAAAGGCAAGGGCCAGGGCCGCGATCAGTCGATGGAGATCTTGCGCAGCAGCTTAAAGTCGGAGAGCATCTTGCCGGTTCCGAGGACGACGGAGGCGAGCGGGTCGTCGGCAATGGAGACGGGCAGGCCCGTCTCTTCGCGGATGCGCTTGTCGAGGTTTTTGATCAGCGCGCCGCCGCCGGTGAGCACGATGCCGCGGTCGGAGATGTCGGCCGAGAGTTCCGGCGGGGTGCGTTCCAGTGCCACGCGGATGGCGTTAATGATGGTGGAGATGCACTCGGAGAGCGCCTCGCGGATCTCGGAGTCCTCGATGGTGATGGTCTTGGGCACTCCCTCGATCAGGTTGCGCCCCTTGATCTCCATTGTCAGCGGCTTGTCCAGCGGGTAGGCCGAGCCCAGCACCATCTTGATCTGCTCTGCGGTGCGCTCGCCGATCAGCAGGTTGTACTTGCGCTTCAGGTAGGTGACCACGGCCTCGTCCATCTGGTTGCCGGCCATGCGCACCGACTTCGAGTAGACGATGCCCGAGAGCGAGATCACGGCGATGTCCGTGGTCCCGCCGCCGATATCGATCACCATGTTGCCGCCCGGCTCGGTGATGGGCAGCCCCGCGCCAATGGCCGCCACCATCGCCTGCTCGACCAGATGCACCTCGCTCGCCTTGGCGCGGTAGGCGGAGTCCATGACCGCGCGCTTCTCCACCTGGGTGATCTCCGACGGCACGCCAATCACGATGCGCGGATGCACCATGCGCTTGCGGTTGTTGTGCGCCTTCATGATGAAGTAGTTCAGCATCTTCTCGGTGTGGCGGAAGTCGGCGATCACGCCGTCCTTCATGGGCTTGATGGCGACGATGTTGCCCGGCGTGCGGCCGAGCATCTCCTTGGCCTCCTTGCCCACCGCCTCGACTTCATTTGTATTGGTGTTGACCGCGATGATGGAGGGCTCGTTGACCACGATGCCCTTGCCCTGCGCGTAGACAAGCGTGTTGGCCGTCCCCAGGTCGATGGCCAGGTCGTTGGAAAAAAGGCTGAACAACGAGCGCATGTTGTGGATGCGCGAGTACCGCATTTGATAACCGTCTGAAGACATTTGGCTAATTCATTCCTGAAAAAACGATCAATCCCTATTGTACGGCTTGCCACAAACCGATGCCGGAAGGCGTGCCGAAGACTAAACTGACGGGAGGCGAGATTTGCCAGGGTGAGGAAGATGATTATTGGCGTACCGAAAGAATTGAAGGACCACGAGAGCCGTGTTGGCGTCACTCCGGCGGGCGTTCACGCGCTGGTGGCGGCTGGGCATACTGTTCTGGTGGAGCACAACGCGGGCGAACTCTGCGCCATGCCCGACGACGACTTCCAGTCCGCCGGGGCAGAGATCGTTGGCTCCGCCCACGACGTATGGCGGCTGGCCGAGATGGTCGTCAAGGTCAAGGAGCCGATTGAGCAGGAGTACCGGCACTTCCGCGAAGGACTGTCGATCTTCACCTACCTGCACCTGGCGCCGGCGCGCGCCCTCACCGACACGCTGCTGGCCAACAAGGTTACCGGCATCGCCTATGAGACCGTTCGCGACCGCTCCGGCGCGCTGCCCCTGCTTACCCCCATGAGCGAGGTCGCCGGCCGCATGAGCGTGCAGGTTGGCGCGGCCTATCTCGAGAAGGAACACGGAGGCCGCGGGGTCCTGCTGGGCGGCGTTCCCGGCGTACCTCCCGGCAACGTCGTGGTCCTGGGCGGCGGCATCGTCGGCACGAATGCCGCGCGGATCGCCCTCGGCATGGGCGCTTGCGTCACGCTGATCGATCGCAACCTGGATCGCCTGCGCGAGCTGGACGACATCTTCGGCGGCCGTCTGCACACACTCGCCTCCAACGGCTACAACATCGAGCGCGCCGTGCGCTCAGCCGATCTGGTCATTGGCTGCGTCCTGATTCCCGGAGCGGCCGCGCCCAGGCTGGTGTCGCGAGCCATGGTCGCCATGATGAAGAAAGGTGCGGTGATTGTGGATGTGGCCATCGACCAAGGAGGATGCGTCGAGACCGCTCGCCCGACCACCCACTCAGACCCGTCGTATCTGGTCGATGGCGTCGTCCACTACTGCGTTACCAACATGCCCGCCGCCGTTCCCCACACATCGACGCTGGCGCTGACCAACGCCACGTTCCCCTACTTGCTGAAGCTGGCGAACCTGGGCGCAATCGGCGCCATCCGCGAGGACGCAAGCATCGCCGAAGGCGTCAACACGTTCCACGGCACGCTCACGTGCAAGCCGGTGGCCGAATCTCAGCAGCGCGAATGGCAGCCGGTCGGCGAGCTGGTTTAGCTAAACGCGAAAAGGCCCTCGTGTATTCCAGAATATTCTCTTGTATTCTCTTGTATTCTCAGGCATGATTCTGGAATGAACCTGAAAACCCTCACCTTCCGTGTCCCCGAAAAAAAAGTTGCGGCCCTGGATTCCGCCGCAGCGCACCAGCAGCGAGACCGCAGCTTCATACTCAACGAAGCAGTCGATCAGTACCTCTCGCTTCAGGAGTATCACCTTGCCTTGATCGACGAAGGCATCCGCGCGGCTGATGCGGGAGACGTGATTCCCCACAGCGAAGTTGTGAAGATGGCTGCGTCGTGGTCCAAGAAGAAGAAAAGCGCATGAAGATGCCGGTCGTCTGGACCACGGCGGCCAGTGAGCAGCTTGCGGACCTGCACGAGTACATCGCGGAATCCAGCGAGCCGGCAGCGGACCAGCAGGTTGCGATACTGCTCAATGCAACGAACAATCTGTCTGACTTTCCTGAGATGGGCCGTCCGGGACGGCGACGCGGAACCCGCGAACTTGTCGTCAACGGGACTCCTTATATTGTTGCCTATCGGATTCGCCTGAGAGTCATTGAAATCCTCGCGGTGATCCATGGCGCGCGCCGCTGGCCGAGAAGGTTCGGCGAATAGGGGATCAATCCGCATGGATCGCGGCCCGCCGCCTATAATCGACTCACCGCGAGGAGGGCCGGTGCCGATGGGCAGAAGCGCAAGCCGGAGGAAGTCCGTCAGCATCACGCTAGGCTCCATTCTGCTCGTGCTGCTCGCCGCCTTTACAGCATTGAACGCCTTCGATCTCAAGTTCCTCAACCCCGCCACCACGGGAGAGACCCTCGTCTTCATTGGCCTCTCCTTCATAGCTTTCCTGCTCTTTGTCACGGTGCTCGTTCTTCTTGTGCGCAACGTGCTCAAGCTCTACGCGGACCAGCGCAGCAGCGTGATGGGTACACGCCTGCGCACGCGCATGCATTGGGGAGCAATCCTGGTCTCGTTCATTCCGCTGGTCTTCATGTTCCTCTTCAGCTATGGCCTGATGAACCGCGCCGTCGACCGCTGGTTCTCGCAGAACCCCAACGAGATGCGCAACGACTCCTACCGGCTGGCGTTGGAGATGGCCCAGTACACCTCGGCCAATGCCCGCGTCGAAGCCGAATCGATCGCGGCCTCGCTGCCCGCAGTGGAGAGCAGTGCGGCCGATCAAGCGGCGAACCACTCCGCACACCATCCGCGACAGAAGATCGTGCAGACGTTGCCGGACAAAGACGCGATCGACCGCGTCCTGCACCAGCACGAGATCACCTTGCAGAACGGCTTTGTCGTCGTCTACCGCGAAGGCCGCGCCGTCGCCGCCTTCCAACTGCCGCAGCGGACCGGTGCCCCAGCCCAGGTCAAGCCCTGGCTCCCGGACCAGAGCGCAAGCGATGAAGACAGCGATTTCGCCTCCGACACGCCCCCCGTCCACAACCCCGGAAACAATCGCGTGACGAGCGACTCCACCGACGCCGCGATTCTGGCCGCGGCACAACGCAACGATCTGCCCATCTTCTCGCAGGCCAATACCGACTACACACTCGGTACCGCCGGCATGAAGCAGGGAGGCATCGTCGTCGTCGGGCTGCCCATGCCGCACGGCATGTCCGCCACCGTCACCCGCTTCCAGAACGCTGTCGACGACTATTGGAAGTCCTATCGCCAGCGCCGTCAGGTACGCAATTTCTACATACTGCTTCTGCTTCTGGTGACCATAGTGGCCCTCTTCGCCTGTAGTTGGCTCGCGGGGCACCTTGCCAAACAGGTGACCAGGCCGGTCGAAGCGCTGGCCGACGCCATGGAAGCCATCGCCGCCGGAGACTACGCGCATCGCGTCGCCGAGAGCGCCACCGAAGAGCTCGGCGACCTGGTGCGCAGCTTCAACCACATGGCCGCCGATCTCGAGGACAGCCGTCACGCCGTCCAGACCTCCACGCTCCAGCTCTCGGCCGCCAATGCCACGCTCGAAGCACGCAGCAGCGAGCTGGAGACAATGTTGGAGACCATCCCCAACGGTGTCGCCACGCTCGACACCAGCCGCTGTGTCGTGCTGGCCAACCGCGCACTGACCGAGATGCTCGATCCCGGCGGCCAGACACCCTTCATCGGCAGCTCCATCGAAACCATCTTCCCCGCCGAGGCCATGGAGACGCTGGACCATCTGTTGCAGCGCAGCCACCGCATGGGCTCAGCCTCCGGCGAGATGGAGATGACGGTCGCCGGTAACGGCGCGCAGAGCGGAGGCACCATGTACCTGCTGGCCACCGTCGCGCAGCTCGAGACCGGAGTGGGAAGCGAACGCATCCACCACGGCTACGTCCTGGTGCTGGAAAACGCCACCGAGCTGCTCCGCGCACAGAAGCAGTCCGCATGGAAGGAGGTTGCCCGCCGTGTGGCCCACGAGATCAAGAACCCGCTCACGCCCATCTCGCTCTCCGCGGAACAGATTCATCGTCACATCGACCGCCTCGGCGCAACCCTCGCCTCCGCGCAGCTCGAATCGCCCTCCATCGCTGTTATTCGCCGCTCCAGCGAGGTCATCAGCTCCTCGGTCGATAGCATGCGCTCGCTGGTAGACCAGTTCGCCTCGCTTGCCCAGTTTCCCACCGCGCGGCCGCGTCCCGCGGACCTCAACCCCATCGTCGAGAACTCGCTCGCACTCTTCGCCGGACGCCTGCAGAACATCCGCCTCATCCGGCACCTTGCGCCCGGTCTCCCGCTGGTCCTGGCCGACCCCGAGGCCACCAAGCGCGCCCTCGGCAACCTCATCGACAACGCCGCCGAGGCCATGCAGCACAGCCTGCTGCGCGAACTGCGCATCGCCACCGCCCTGCTCCCGAGCGGCATGGTCGAACTCACCGTCTCCGACACAGGCACCGGCCTCACCGACGAGATGCGCGAGCGCCTCTTCCTCCCCTACTTCTCCACCAAGCAGCGCGGCACCGGCCTCGGCCTCGCCATCGCCGCCAAGATCATTCAGGAGCAGCAGGGAACCATCCGCGCCGAAAAGAACCATCCCGCCGGCGCAAAGTTCATTATCGAACTGCGGCCCGCCACCATGGACAGCGATCCACCCCCGGAGACCCCAACAGTAGATACTGTAACCAATAGTTCCTAAACCGAAACCTAGAGACGCACCTCGAATCTCGCACCTCGCACCTCGAATCTCGCACCTCGAATCTCGCACCTCGAATCTCGCACCTCGCACCTCGGACCTAGCCTATGAACCACGTTCTCATCGTTGACGATGAATCCGAAATACGCGACTCGCTGGAGGGCATCCTCAGCGAAGAGGGCTACCTCGTTACCACCGCCGCAACCGCGACAGAAGCCCTCACCCTGCTCGCCGACGCGCCTTACGACGTCGTTCTGCTGGACATCTGGCTGCCCGACCGCGACGGACTCGACGCGCTCACAGACATCCGCCAGATGGACTCCGCGCACCTGCCCGAGGTGGTCATCATCAGCGGCCACGGGACGATTGAAGCGGCGGTTCGCGCCACCAAGCTCGGGGCCTACGACTTCCTGGAGAAGCCGCTCTCGCTCGACCGCACCCTCATCGTGCTCAAGAACGCCATCAGCGCGCGCCAGCTCCGCGTGGACAACCAGGAGTTCGTCCGCCAGTTCGCCTTCCGCTCCAGCGTCACCGGCGACAGCGTCCCCATTAAGGCCCTGCGTCAGCAGATCAAGCTGATGGCCCCCACCAACGGACGCGTCCTCATCTACGGCGAATCGGGCACGGGCAAGGAACTTATCGGCCGCGCCATGCACGCTGAGAGTCTGCGCAAAGACAGAGTCTTCATCGAGCTCAACTGCGCCGCCATCCCCGAAGACCACATCGAGACGGAACTCTTCGGCTATCGCCGCGGAGCCATGCCCGCCGGCTCAACCGGCAACGGCGCGCCCCTGGAAAAGCGAGGCACCTTCGAGCGGGCCGATGGTGGCACCCTCTTTCTCGACGAGGTTGGCGACATGAGCCTCAAGACGCAGGCCCGTGTCCTGCGCGCGCTCGACGAGCAGAGCTTCCTGCCGGTCGGCGCAACCCAGCCCATCCATGTCGATGTCCGCGTCATTGCCGCCACCAACAAAGACCTCGAAGAGGAGATCGCGCGCGGCAACTTCCGCGAAGACCTCTTCTACCGCCTCAACGTCATCCCCTTCTTCGTCCCGCCGCTGCGCGACCGCAAGGAAGACATTCCCTTGCTGGTCAAGGAGTTCCTACAGGAGTTCGGCCAGCAATATGGCCGCCCGCATGTGGAGATGCATCCCGACGCGCTCGACGCGCTGCGCCAGTATCACTGGCCCGGCAACGTCCGCGAGCTGCGCAACCTCATCGAGCGCGTCCTCATCCTCAACCCCAAGGCCCAGCGCATCGAGCGCAAACACATCCCTCCGCTGGTCTCGCGCGAGGCCTCCCGCGAGAGTGGCCGCGACAACACGAAATCCGCATCCCGCACCGATGAGTTCTCCACCCTGCTGGAAGCCCGCGAGGCATACGAGCGCGATTACATCCTAAAAAAACTCGACGAGTGCGGCGGCAACGTCACCCGCGCCGCCGAAGCTCTTGGCCTCGAACGCAGCCATCTCTACCGCAAGATGAAGGCCCTTGGCGTCAACGTCAAGGAGTAGCGGTTCGCCAGAAAACAACGATTTGACCCGGACCTTTGGGACACAAAGGTCCCGGCGATTGGTGTGCCATTGGATTAATTCAAACAGTTGTTTTATACTCTCGTTTGAATAGGAACGGAGCCCGTTTGCAGAGCAAATCGAAGACCGTCGGTCGTGGACGCCAGGCGGCGAAAGACGATCCAACGCGCAAGAAGCTGCTGGCGGTTGCCCGGCGCATCTTCGCCGACCGGGGCTATCAGTCCGCCACCATCCGCGAGATCAGTGCCGCCGCGGGAGCCAATGTCGCCGCCGTCAACTACCACTTCGGCGACAAACTGGGACTCTACGTCGAGGTGGTGCAGCAATCGATGCAGACGGCCAAGATCGAGGCCGTGCAGAGCGTTCTGGACCGGTCGGCGCCTCCCGAAGAGATTCTGGCGGAGGTAATCCGCACTCGCGTGCGCAACATCTGCCGGGCGGACCGTCCCAACTGGCACCTTCGAATCCTGGCCCACGAGCTGACACAGCCCACGCCCGCGCTGCGGCAACGCATCGACAAGGTCGGCCGCCCGCTCGCCAATCGCCTGCTGGAACTTATCGGCAAAATGATCGGTCTGCCGGCCCACGATGAGAAAACCCGCCTCTGTGCGGTCAGCGCCATGGGACAGATGATCGTTTACGTCTTTGCCGACCCGCTGCTGAAGAGCGTTTGGCCGGAACTGAAGTTGACGCCCGATCAGGTGGAGCGCATCGCGGACCACATCGTGGACGTATCCCTCTCCTACGCCAAGCATTTTCGCTCGAAGACTTCTGGGCGAAGCATTCAACGAACCAAACGAGCAGTAAAGCCGAGGGCCAAGTAAATGTCCGAACCCACACCTCCGAGTCTGCCGCAGCAGGCTGAGCCGACAACCCAGCAGGACGCCACCAGGGGCGCTGCGTCAGACGCCGCCGGCAACGCAACGCCAAACGCACTCGAAGCGGCCAGCAGCAAACGCCGCCGCACCATACGAATCGCCGTCGGCGCGGTGCTGCTGATCGTTGTCGGCCTCGTCATCTGGCGCGTCTTCTTCGCCACGCCCGCACTGCCAGCCAGCATCGTCGCCGTCAGCGGACGCATCGAGGGAGACGACTCCGCTGTTGCCTCCAAAACCACGGGCCGCATCCTTGAAGTTCGCGTGCGCGAGGGAGACAGTGTCAACGCAGGAGACGTCATCGCCACTCTCGACGACGCGCAGATTCGCGCACGCGAGGACCAGGCCCAGGACGCGCTTACGGCTGCTGAGGCCAAGGGCGATGCCGCGCGTCAGCAGATCGCCGTCCTGCAGCAGCAGTTGGACCAGAGTCGCATCCAGGTGGGCCAGTCGAAGCTCGACACCGAAGGCCACGTCCATCAGGCCGAGGCCGATCTGGCCGCCGCGCAGTCCGACCTGGTGCAGCAGCAGGCCGCCTATCAGATCGCCGCGTTCGACAAGGAAGCCTACACACGCCTCGCCAAGTCCGGCGCTGTCTCCGAGCGTCAGGGCCTGCAGGCCGCAACCACCGCCGATCAGCAGGCCGCCGTGGTTGCCGCGACGAAGCGCCGCGTCGATGCAGCACAGGCTGAACTGACCACCGCGCAGGCAATGCTCACAAACCCCAACCTCCGCGAGTCGCAGGTCGCTCTTGTGCGAAGTCAAATCGCCGAGCAGCAGGCGCAGGTCGCAAGCTCCGCTGCACAAACACAACAGGCCCGCGCCCAGCTCGCCGAGGCGGAAGACAACCGTAACGACCTTGCCATACGCGCGCCGTTCAGCGGAACCGTGGTGACGCGCGCAGCCGAACCGGGAGAGGTCATCCCCGCCGGCACCGCCATCATCACGCTGCTGGATTTGACCAAGGTCTATCTGCGCGGCTTCGTCCCGGAGGGCGAGATCGGCAAGGTAAAAGTCGGCCAGCCCGCGCGCATCTATCTCGACTCGAACCCGCAGCAGCCGGTCGACGCGTACGTCTCGCGCATCGATCCCCAGGCCACCTTCACGCCGGAGAACACCTACTTCCGCGACGACCGCATCAAGCAGGTCGTCGGCATCAAGCTCCAGTTGAAAGCCGGCTTCGGATTCGCCAAGCCCGGAATGCCCGTCGATGGCGAAGTCCTCGTCAGCGGCGATACATGGCCGAAGGCCACGCATAAGTGATCGCCGCGATTCCAGACCGCAAAGTAAACGCCGCCGGGCCCATTCCGAATGCGACGGCCATCGACGTTCGCGCGCTCACCAAGCACTATGGCGAGGTCGAGGCCGTGCGCGGCATCGGTTTTGAAGTCCGTCCGCGCGAGATCTTCGGCCTCATCGGTCCGGATGGCGCGGGCAAGACCACGACCTTTCAGATCCTCGCCGGCGTGATGGAGGCGACCTCCGGCGTTGCCAACATCTTCGGCCGCCCGGCGCGCGAGATGCGTTCGCAGACCGGCTATCTCACTCAGAGCTTCAGCCTCTATCCCGACCTCACGGTCGCGGAAAACATTCGCTACAGCGGCGATCTGCGCCGCATTGACCCGCAGGCGATCCTCGATCGCGGCCAGCAATACCTGCGCATGTTCGACATGGACCGCTTCTCCAACCGCCTCGCTGGAAAGTTGAGCGGCGGCATGAGGCAGAAGCTCTCGCTGATCTGCGCGCTGGTTCCGCAGCCCCACATCCTTCTGCTGGACGAGCCAACCACCGGCGTCGATCCCGTCTCGCGCCGCGAGTTCTGGGACGTGCTCGCTCACTTGTCGTCGGACGGCCTCACCATCCTCGTTGCCACGCCCTACCTCGATGAGGCGGAGCGATGCCATCGCATTGGCTTCATGCACCAGGGCGAGATTCTACAGATTGGCACCTCCACCGAGATATGCGCCAGCCTCGACGCAAAACGCATCGAGCTGCGCACGCCGGACCTGCGCAAGACGGACCGCCTGCTCTCCGCGCAATCCGGTCCCGGCAAAGAGATCCTCGACGTGCAGCGCTTCGGCGATCGGCTCGACCTGCTGGTCCGCGATCCCGACAAAGAGCAGAAGCGAGTCGCCGAGGAACTCTCCCGCGCGGGAGTCTCCATCGACGAGATGCATGTCGATCAACCCACGCTGGAGAATACCTTCGTCGCCCGTTTGCGCGCGTTAGGCCAAAGCGCGGACACAGCCGAGTTCCCCGCGCGTCACGATCACAGCGATCTACGCGGTCAAATTGCAATCGGCGCAACCAATCTGGTCAAGGAGTTTGGCGAGTTCACCGCGGTAAAAGACGTCAGCCTACAGATTCGCAACGGCGAGGTCTACGGCCTGCTTGGGGCCAACGGCGCGGGCAAGACGACAACCATCCGAATGCTCTGCGGCCTGCTTGACCCAACCAGCGGCACCATGGAACTGGCTGGCGCGCAGCAGGACCTGCGCTCGGAGGCGGTGCGCAAGCGCATTGGATATATGTCGCAGAAGTTCTCCTTGTACGACGACCTGTCGATCCGCCAGAACCTCGACTTCTTCGCCGGCGTCTATGGCGTGCCCGACGCGGAGCGCGAAGAGAAGATCCGATGGGTGCTGTCTTTTTCCGGACTCGAGGGCAAGCAGGACCAGATCACCGGCAGCCTGCCCGGCGGCTGGAAGCAGCGCGTGGCTTTCGGCGCCGCCATCATGCACGAGCCCGACATTCTTTTTCTCGACGAACCCACCTCCGGTGTCGATCCGCTTGCCCGCCGCGCCTTCTGGACGATGATCAACCGGCTGGCCGACGGTGGCGCAGCCATCCTCGTCACCACGCACTATCTGGAAGAGGCCGAGCAGTGCAACCGCCTGGGCATGATGGTTGCAGGTCATCTTGTCGCCGAAGGAACGCCCAGCGGCATCAAGGCCCAGCAGGCCGGACATTTAATTCAGTTCATCGTGGACCAGCCGCAGCGCGCCGTCGACCTGCTCAAGCGCAGCGGAGAAAGCTGGCGCGTCTCGCTTTTCGGCAAGCGCCTTCACCTCATCAGCGAAGACGCGCCGGACGTTGCCATCCGGCAGACCACACAACAACTCGAAGCCAGCGGCCTGCACGTCATCAGCGCGCGCGAAGACCGCTTCTCGCTGGAAGACGTCTTCATCTCCATCGTGGAGAAGGCGCGCCTCGAAGGCAAGGTGGCCATTGAGAAGTGAATTGAGAAATAGAACGGATCAGCGAAGCAAACAGGAGCAGCCATGAGACGAATCGTCGCGCAGGTGCGAAAAGAACTGACGCAGATCGTTCGCGACTGGCGTACGCTGGCTCTTGCCCTGGTGCTTCCCGTGGCCCTGCTTCTGTTGGTGAGCGCGGCACTCTCGCTCACGGTCAGCGATCTCCCCATCGTGGTGCAGGACTTCGATGGCTCTTCCGCGTCGAGCAATTTCATCGACGCCTTCCGCTCCTCCATCTCATTCCACGTTGTTGCGTGGCCCGTCGAAAAGTCCGCCGAGGAGGCGCTGGCCTCAAATGCCGCGCGGGCCGTGCTCATCATCCCGCCCCACTTTGGCCGCGACCTGGCGCGCAACGTCCAGACGCCCGTCCAGTTCATGCTGGATGCATCCGACGCGAACACCGCCAAGCTGGTCTCCGCAGACTCCAGCCAGATCGTCGCAGCATACAACCAGCAACTCGCCAACGGCAGCCAGGCCGCGCCGGTGCAGGCCTCCATGCGCTTGTGGTTCAACCCCGGCCTCTCCTCGAAGAAGTTCTACGGCCCTGGAGTCTTTGTGATGGCCATCTCCATGTTCCCACCGCTGCTGGCTGCGCTGGCCATGGCCAAGGAGACCGAGCAGAAGACGGTCCTTCAGGTCTACGTCTCCAGCATCTCCGCGCACGAGTTCCTGCTGGGCAAGATTCTTGCCTACATGTCCGTGGCACTCGGCGAAGCCATGGTCATGTCCGCGTTTCTGTTCACCTACTTCGGCCTCAGCTTCGCCGGCGATCCCACGCCCGTCATCATTGCCACAATCCTCTACACCTTCTGCGTGGCGTCGTTCGGCACCATGGTCGGAGCGCTTATCCCCAGCCAGACCGCGGCCCTGCAAGCCGTCGCGCTTGGCGGGTTCCTGCTTGTCTTCCTTCTCTCCGGCCTTATGTTTCCCATCCAGAACATTCCCATCGGCCTGCGCTGGATCTCCAATTTTGTCTGGGGCCGCTACTACATTGAGATCGTGCGCGACGCCCTGCTGCAGGGCGGCGGCTGGCCCGCCGTCTGGTACAAAGTCATCATCATCGCCATCATTGGGACCATCTTCTACACCCTCGCGTGGCGCGGCATGAGACGCATGCAGGTGAAGGCATAGCTATGAGAAACCTCCTCAATCGCCTGCTCGGTTACCGTCTCCTTGCCCTCATCAAGAAGGAGTTCAACCAGATTCGCCGCGACCGCCGGTTGCAGCTCTCTCTGGTCCTGCCGCCGGTTTTTCAGCTCACACTCTTTGGTTTCGCGCTCAGCGCCAACGTCTCCGATGTGCGCCTGGCCGTAGTCGACGACAGCCGCTCTCCGGAGAGCCGCGAGCTGGTCTCCACCCTCACCGAGAGCAAGAGTTTTCGCCTCGCCGGCTACTACCCGTCAGTCGATCAGCTCGGTGAAGCGGTCAGCCGTGGCAATGCCGACGCCGGAGTGGTTGTCCCCTACGACTATGCGCGAGACCTTGCGCGCCAACGTCCCACCACCGTGCAGTTTCTGTTGAACGCAACCAACGCCAACACAGCTACGATCGCACACGGTTACGCGGAGGGCGTCCTTCAGAGCTACAACAGCGGCTTGCTACAGAAGGGGATTCGCCTTCAGGTTCAGCCTGTCGCAGCCCAGAGCCTCGCCCGCCGCGGCCAGGTCGAGCTTCAGCCCGCGTTTCTCTTCAACCCCGGCCTGGTCGATTCGTGGTTCATCGTCACCGGTGTGCTCGGCCTGCTTCTCATTCTCAACAGCTCCATTGTCTCGGCGGCAACCATGGTGCGCGAGCGCGAGGCCGGAACCATTGAGCAACTCCTCATGTCTCCTGCCAACACTATGGAGATCATCATCGCCAAGATCGCGCCGCTCTTCTTTCTCCTCACCCTGATGATGCTCGCGGCCATCGGCGTCATCCGGCTGGTCTTCGGGGTTCCCTTCCGCGGCAGTCTGCCGATGTTGCTCGGCGCGGGCTGCCTGTGCATCCTCTCCGGCATCAGCATCGGGACCGTCATTGCCACTTTCAGCCGCTCCGCGCAACAGGCGCAGCTCACCAGCTTCTTCGTCAACCCGCCACTCTCCGCGTTGTCCGGCGCACTCAATCCCGTCGAGGCGATGCCAAAGTGGCTGCAACCTCTCACCGTGTTGAACCCGGTCCACCACTTCGCAACTATCGTCCGCGGAAGCACGCTGAAGGGAAGCGGCTTCATGGACCTCTGGCCAAACTTCCTCGGCCTTCTCCTCTTCACCGTCGTTCTGGTCGCGCTCAGCATCACGCGATTCCGCAAGCAACTCAGCTAGCAATAAGGACTCCTCGATATGAATCACTCGAAGATACAAATCGCTACAATCCTGTCCATCGCTGCAATCGCGCTCTTCGCGAGCATGGGAACCATCGCGCTTTCAACGCAGGCCTCTGCGCAGAGCGCAGCCCAGCCGCAGCACGCGCAGGCCACGCCACTGGCTCTCTCTGGCCGCGCAGGCAACAGCGGCTCCGTCACCGCGGTCGAAGCGCCAATCGCCGGAACCACCAACAGCGTCACCACCATCAATCCATCGGTGCAGATTCAGGGCCCCTACACCGGAAGCGCATCCAGCACCGCCAAACTCCCCTTCGCCGGCAAGCTCTCTCTGCGCGACGCCATCGAGCGCGGCCTCAACTTCAACCTCGGCGCGACCAACCTCAACCGCACCGTGCGCCAGGCCCAGGGACAAAGCGAGATTGCACGCAGCACACTGCTTCCCAACGTCAGCGGCTATCTCGCCGAATCGCTGCAACAGGCCAATCTCGCCGCCGAAGGCTTGCGCATCCACATTCCCATCCCCGGCTTCACCTTCCCCACCACCGTCGGCCCATACAACAATATCGACCTGCGCGGCAACGTCACGCAGACGGTCGTCGATCTCACCGCATGGAACAACCTTCGCGCGTCCAGCGAAGAGGTCCACGCCGCGCAGTTCTCCGCACGCGATGCGCGAGACGCCGTTGTCCTCGCGGTCTGCGGCACCTACCTCCAGATCATCGCAACCAAAGAGCGCGTCGCCTCCGCCCATGCGCAGTTGGAGACCGCAACCGCTCTCTTCCAGCAGACGCAGCAGAAGCGCGCCGTCGGCCTTTCACCGCAGATCGACGTCGATCGCAGCGAAGTCGAGCAGTTGACCCAGCAGCAGCGCGTCATCTCGCTCGAAACCGAGCTGGCCAAGCAGAAGATCGCTCTCGCGCGCAGCATCGGACTTCCGCCCAACGACGCCTACGACCTCACCGACGAGGTTCCCTTCGCTGCCGCGCCGTCGCTGCCCCTCGATGACGCCATCCATCAGGCCCTCGATCGCCGCGCCGACATCAAGGCCGCCGAGGCGCAGGTCCGCGCCGCCCAGCGCGCGCTCTCCGCCGCACGCGACGAGCGCCTGCCATCGCTCTCCATCAACGGAAACTACGGCAGCATCGGCACCAACCCCGCGCAGGCCAGCGCAACGTTTTCCGCCGCCGCCACGCTCAGCATTCCCATCTGGCAGGGAGGCCGCACCGAGGGCGATATCAAATCCGCCCAGGCCACGCTCGCCCAGCGCCAGTCCGAGTTGGAAGACCTCAAGGGCCAGGTGGAGAGCGATGTCCGCAACGCCTTCCTCGATCTCCAGGCCGCAACCAGCCAGGTCAAGCTGGCCCAGCGAAACCTACAGGTCAACAAGGAGACGCTCGACCTTACTCGTCAGCGCTTCGACGCCGGAGTCACCGACAACGTCGAAGTCGTCCAGGCGCAGGAGTCGCTCTCCTCCGCCGATCTCGACAGCATCAACAGCGTCTTCGCCCACAACCTCGCCAAGCTCAGCCTGGCCCGCGCCACGGCCCTCGCCGCAGACAACCTACAGCAGTTCCTGAGCCTGCAATAACATGCTTCGCAGAAGCCGTCATCGGAAGCCAGCGCAGTCTGCAACGCGTCCAGTGTGGACTATTTCCCTTGCTCCTGCGATGGAGGAGCTTTCGGCTCGGCAGGCTTGCGCCACGTCGGTGGCTCCGCCGTGCTCTTCGCCTTGGGCCGCGTGTCCTCCGGGCTCGAAATTCCAACCAGCCGAAGCACTGTTCCCAGCGCGCGCACGAGTGCATTCATGGTCGATGGCTCCTAAAACAAAGCTACGCTATTCTGAATGGATGAGATTCTTCGCGCTGTGCAACAAAAAATCCACCCACCGTACGATCTCTCTTCTCGCAACACTTCTCATTACCGCAGCGGCTTCTTCGATCGCGCCTCTCGCCCGCGCGCAGGTCAAAGCCCCCAAGCCACCGCCCGACCTCATCGTCTTCACCAACGGCGACCAGGTGACCGGCCAGCTCGAGCGCGGCATCGGCAACTCCATCGTCTTCAAGAGCGACGTGGCCGGCGAGATCACCGTCTCCCTCGACAAGGTCAAACTGCTGCGTGCCAGCGGCAGCTTCGCCGTCCTGCGCAAGAACGCTCCCATCAGCCGCAAGGCTGTCACGCCCGGAACCATCCAGTACAGCGACAAGAAGCTGACCCTCACGACGCCCCCGGGTGCAGCGGAAACATTTCCGGCTGACAAGATCGCCTTCATCATCGACCAGCCAACCTACCACCACGAGCTGGAGAAGAAGCCGGGTCTGCTCTACGGATGGAACGGCAACGTCCATGGCGGCGCCACCGTCGTGCGCTCCACCAACAACGGCCTCACCTACACCGCCGGAGTCTCGCTGGTGCGCGCCATTCCCGCCGTGCCCTTCCTGCCCGCGCGCAACCGCTCCAGCTTCGACCTGCAGGAGACCTACGGCAAGCTCACCCAGCCGGTCATTCCCCAAACCACGCCGCCCTCGCCGCCCTCCATCGCACTCACCAGCATCTTCCACACCCACGTCGAGCGGGACCAGTACTTCTCCCCGCAGTTCTTCGCCCTCGCCCAAACCAGCTTTGACCACAACTATGCGCAGGGCCTCGACCTGCAACAGGTCTACGGCGGCGGCATTGGATGGACCACCCTCAAGAGCGGCCGCCAGCAGATGGACGTCAAGGCCGACCTGCACTACGAGAAGCAGGACTTCCAGACCGCCTCCAGCGATCAGGAACTCATCGGCTCCACGCTCGCCGAGGCATACCACCGAAACATGCCGCGCAAGCTCGTCTTCACCGAATCGGCCAGCGTTCTGCCCGCCTGGAACAACTCCAGCGCCTACTCCGCCAACGCCCTGCTGGGGCTCGTGATGCCCGTCTTCAAGCGGCTCGGCCTCACCGTCACCTCCACCGACAACTTCCTCAACGACCCCTCCGCCGGCTACAGGAAGAACAGCTTCCAGTTCGTCACCGCCGCATCCTACTCGCTGAAGTAGATAAGACTCCCCTACGGCGCAGTCAAAATCTTCGTCACCGGATCGGGCAACTGCTGGTCCGCGTTCTTCAGCAGCAGCGTCACCTGCCACATCTGCGTGTCCGAGAGAACGTGGTTGAACGCGGGCATCCCGGTCAGCCGAATTCCGTTGGCCACCTTCCAGTAGGTCTCGCCCGGTTCGTCGTCGCTCACCCCAACCACATTGCCCGTGGCGTGCTTCTTCCACAATTGCGGCGGCGCCGGATACATGAACTTCGCAAACGCTACATCGTGCCCCGGAGTCCCGTGGCAGCCCGCACACTGCGCGTGGTAGACATGCGCCCCGCCCTCGAAGGCGTCCTCGCCGGTGCCAAACGGAGCGGGCTGCATCTGGCTTGCGATCCGCGCATTCAGCGGCACGCTCACAATCGCCTTCTCGAACGGGAACGGCTTGTCGGCGGTCGCCACCGGCACCGGCCCCCATCGCAGATAAGCCGCCGCGCCGCCCGCCACCACCGCCAACCCCAGCAGAAACCCCAGAAAAACCTTGCCGCCCCCGCCGCCCGAACCTCTGCTCATCGCCATGGAATCCTCTCCTTCTAATCCCGCCGCGCCATGAAGCCGCGTTGGATGTTCTAATAGGGAAGTGGCTGCCGGCGGACAACTCCGTCGCGCCGACCTCGCCTCCAACCGGTTCATAAATGGAGGCGACCGCAGGAGCTCTCGTTGATCTTTCGTTCGCCGTCCCGTTTCGTTCGTAGCATACAGCTTTTGCCAGCAGTGTTGTTGGTCGCTGCACTCTCGGCATCCTCCGCTCTCGCGCAGAACGCGCGCCGCACTGGCCGCGAGACCAACGCCAACCGCAAGGCACGCATCGATCGCCAGATCGCCGATACCTACACCCATCGCTGGGAGGTCGGCGGCGGCGGCGGCTATCTCCGCTTCCGCTCCGGCCAGTTCACCCAGAAGAACAGCGAGATCGCCTTCTGGATGAATACCACCTACTACTTCAACCGCAACCTCGGCCTCACCGGCGAGGTGCGCGGCGCCTACGGCAACGCCAAGATTAACAACCTCAATCCGTACGCCTCCCTCGTCGGCCGTCCGCAGATCTCCGAGTATCCCTTTCTCGCCGGCCCCACCTATCGCTTTCGCCTGCGCCAGAAGACCGCCCTCAGCGCCTTCGTCCTCGGCGGCACGGCCATCGGCAAGTTCGACGGCGACTCCAAGGGACATACGACCGCGGACCTCGGCCTCTGGCCCTCCACCAGCGCGCGCCCGGCCTTCTCCATCGGCGGCAGCCTCGACCTCAATCTCTATCCCAACCTAGCCTTCCGCATCACGCCAAGCTACACCGCCACAACCTTCGGCGGCACGCTCGAGAACAACGCCGGCTTCGAGATGGGCGTGGTCTACCGCTTCGGCCGCCAAAAGTAGCACCGGGTCTTTGGCTGTGCCGAAAGTCGTCCCTGCGCCATAGAATGATGCGGAGGCCTCTATGACCATCATCCGCCAGGACGACGTAATCCGCTCCGTAGCCGACGCGCTGCAATACATCAGCTTCTATCACCCGGTCGATTACATCGCCAACCTCGCCCGCGCCTACGAGATCGAGCAGTCGCACGCCGCCAAGGACGCCATCGCGCAGATCCTCATCAACTCCCGCATGTGCGCCGAGGGTCATCGTCCCATCTGCCAGGACACCGGCATCGTCACCGCCTTCGTCAAAGTCGGCATGGAGGTTCAGTGGGCGCCCTCCGCCACCCACGGCATGATGTCCATGCAGCAGATGATCGACCAGGGCACCCGCGAGGCGTGGCTCAACCCCGACAATCTCCTTCGCCCCAGCATCCTCGCCGACCCGGCCTTCGCCCGCAAGAACACCGGCGACAACACACCCGCCATGGTCGTCGTCGAGCTGGTCGAAGGCAGCGCCCTCGACATCACCGTCGCCAGCAAGGGCGGCGGCAGCGAAGCGAAGGCCAAGTTCGCCATGCTCAATCCCACCGACTCCCTCGCCGACTGGGTCGTCCGCACCGTCCCCACCATGGGCGCCGGCTGGTGCCCGCCGGGAATGCTCGGCATCGGCATCGGAGGCACCGCCGAAAAATCCATGGTCCTCGCCAAGGAGTCGCTCATGGCCCCCATCGACATGCACGAGCTCATCGCCCGCGGCCCGCAGACCAACATCGAGAAGCTCCGCATCGAGCTATATAACCGCATCAACCAGCTCGGCATCGGCGCGCAGGGCCTCGGCGGCCTCACCACCGTCCTCGACGTCAAGATACTCGACTGCCCCACCCACGCGGCGAATCTGCCAGTGGCGATCATCCCCAACTGCGCCGCCACGCGCCACCTGCACATCCGGCTCGATGGCTCGGGGCCTGTGGCTGTTGCACCGCCCTCGCTCGACGCCTGGCCCAAACTCACCTACGCGCCGCAGAACGCCCGCCGCGTCAATCTCGCGTCTGTTACCCGTGAAGACATCCAGACCTGGAAGCCCGGCGAAGTCATCCTGCTCTCCGGCTCGCTGCTCACCGGCCGCGACGCCGCGCACAAGCGCCTCACCGACATGCTCAACCGCGGCGAAACCCTCCCCGTCGACCTGCGCGGCCGCTTCCTCTACTACGTTGGCCCGGTCGAGGCGGTGCGCGACGAGGCAGTCGGCCCCGCCGGCCCCACCACCGCCACCCGCATGGACAAGTTCACCCGCCAGGTCCTCGCCCAAACCGGCCTGCTCGGCATGGTTGGCAAGGCCGAGCGCGGGCCGGAAGCCATCGCCGCCATCCGCGAGTTCCACTCCGTCTACCTCATCGCCGTCGGCGGCGCGGCCTACCTCATCTCCAAGTCCATCCAGAGCGCCCGCGTCCTCGCCTTCGCCGACCTCGGCATGGAAGCCATCTACGAGTTCGATGTCGTCGACATGCCCGTCACCGTCGCCGTCGACTCCCTCGGCTCCAGCGTCCACGCCACCGGCCCCGCCGAATGGCACTCCCGCATAGCCCAGCACCTCCCCAACACCGCCATTTTGCAGTGAAATGGAGATTACTTCATCGAAGACAACTTCAGTCTATTTGCAATTTCAAGAAGTATATTGGGGTTATAAAACCATTGGCTGCTACTATTTGGGTTCAAGGGATCCAAATACTCCTTAAGGGCAAAACGAGGATCGTTTTTCAGTTGTCGTATGACTTTATTGAATACATCGTTTTGCATAAATCCAACGTATTTCTCCCGAAGTTTGTCACAAAGATCCTTGTATGTCAGTCGATACACGTCTCTGCGGTGTTCTTTTGACATCCGGACTTCTCGAGCCAAAGGATTATCTGTAACGTTGACGGAAGCGTCAGAACTCACACCGCCAGATGCTTTGAGGAATGACAGTCTTATCTTCAGGCTTACGTCAAAGTCCTCATCAGTTTCCTCTGATTCGAATAATTTACGCAAGTATTCATCGAGGCTTCCTTGGGGAGATGCCTGTAGAGCCACATCTATTTCTGAAAATTTTGGAAAGCCGAGAGGCAATAGATATAAAGGTCTGTCTTGCCAAGACATGTCAAACCAGCGGGAGGATAACACAAGAAAATTCTTCACGCACGCCGCGCACAATTCATAAATGTGCTGCCCAAGGCTCGTAGTGGGATTAACCAAATGGATGGCATTGTCTCGTATTTGTACCAAACCCTCGAGGTTTTTCTCAACAACTAACGGTACGGTCTTCGAGGAAGCGTTTAGAAGCGCAATCGCTCTGAGTAATTCAATCGTGATTGGGGGACCCGACCTGCTTGTCTTAAATCCCGAACCGCTCTTAGATTGAGGTATGTATAAGGACTCAAGCTTTTCATCATTGTCGGCAAGAATTTTCGCTTTGATAAGCAGTTCCCATGCGTTCACCGCAAGGATGCAGAATGTCTCGTCTCGATACGCAAAGATTGGCTTGTTGTATATCTCAACTGCACAGAGCATTATGTCAGAGGCTTTGTGAGTTAGCTCGCGGCTCGGCTGGATGCACATCACTCAGAGAAATACCTAGTAATACTTAGATCAAGATGATTTGAAATCGCCGTTCAGAATCGTGACGATTTCAATGTCCAATTGCGCGGCATGTCAATCTTGTATCTATTTTGATAGTCAAAAAAAACAAACCCTGCGATTTCTTGCAATCTACTATCTAGGAATTTCGTCAATTCTGGACTTATATCGTCACTGTTTGTATTAGATGCCAGTTTATCCAAGCTTGTATTGTAGTCACTGAGCTTGATTTTATAGTCGAATCTTGCGTCGACTGTCTGGCCGGGAGGAATTGTCAGAGAGCCATCCCAGGTTGCATCGTCTACTTTGAGGAGAGAACCGTCATCAGAGCTCTTAAAGAACAAATTTCCGTCAGGAGGTTCTGGAAGCGTGTAATTGACTTTCGTGTGGTTGGTAAGAGGATATCGAACGTGAAATGTTATTATCTCGCCCGTTTCCATCGACAACACGGGTTGCCCCGCGGTAATCACAGAAGTAGTCCAAGACCGTGGTCGTTGCGTTAACCAGTAGACACTAGCTGAAAATAAAACCAAACCAGCAGCAAAGCCGGCACCAATACCGACAGTTCGCAAGACGGTTCGCTTCCAACCAACAGATTGCATAGTCAGTGACTCCGATGCCGTCACTTTATCATGACAAGTGGCCTAAACACATATCATTTTGGTTGCCGGGTGCCCCAACTCTCGATTCTGAGATGGGAGCATCGCGCGAAGGCGTGACCGGGGTCCCCGGCGAGCGGACTTGGCTCGCTGGGGTGGGCGACCGTTCCCGCCCCCCCACTCTTCGAGCCGCTCTACGCCGCGACGCTGCGCCCGGTGCCGCTTCGTTCTTCCAAGAGGTTCGGCAGATAGATTCCATCGTCCAACTGCGGCCACCAGACGCCGGTACCGGACGGCACAATAAACAGGTCGGTCGCCTGCTCCACCGTGGCATTCTTCAGCTCGTCCAGTTCCTCGCGTGGGATCAGCAGCCGCCGCCCGTCGCTCAGCTTCAGCATCAGGAACTCCAGCCCCGGCTCACCACGGTACGCCGCCTCCACGATCAGTGGCTCCTCGGGGGCATTGCGCGCCGCTTCCAGCGCCGCGTCGATCTCTTCGTCAGTGGTCGTCAAAACCCAATCAGCCATTGATGATCCTCCAAAGCTCCATCAGCTTATCAGCATGTTCCGTGGCTGTCCGCAGGACATGATTCACATCCGACCGCTTCCCGTTTCGGGGAATAATCGGCTTTGCTCTTTGCGCCAGCCTGACTTCCCCGCCCACAAGCTCCACAAGCACTTCGATGCCCGCATAAAAGCCATGCACATGCGGCGGCAGGTGGTCATGCGCATACGAGATAAACCACACGCCGTCAAACGTCTTCGAGCCCACATCTCCACTTTAGCCGTCCGGCCCTTTCCTTACAATAGTTTTCCTGCGCCAATCCGCTCCATTCCTGCGCCGCCGCGCAACTGATATTCTCAACCTGCAATGAAGAGTGAACCCAGCACTGCCGCCGCCAAGCCGCCCATCTATCTCCTCGATTCGATGGCCTTCATCTTCCGCGCCTATCACGCCATGCAGCGCCAGCGCCCCATGACGACGCGCACGGGCATTCCGACGGCGGCCACCTACGTCTTCGTCAACATGATCAACAAGCTGCGCAAGGACTTCGCGCCGCAGCTTCTGGCCGCCGTCTACGACCTGCACGGCCCCGTCTTCCGCGACGAGCGCGCACGCGAGATGAAGCCCCTGCGCCGGTGGAACGCGAAGACGCAGCAGTTCGACGAGGTCGACTACGCCGGCTACAAGGCCAACCGCGCCGAGACGCCCCCCGACCTCATCCAGCAGCTCCCTTATATCCGCCGCGCGCTGGAGGCCTTCCGCATCCCCATCCTCAGCTACGAGGGCTTCGAGGCCGACGACGTCATCGGCACGCTCGCCGCGCGGCTCTCCGCGCTCGGCCACCGCGTCTTCGTCGTCAGCTCAGACAAGGACATGATGCAGCTCGTTACGCCCGAGGTCAGCATCCTCAACCCGACGAAGGACAACCTCGTCCTCGATCCTGCCGGCGTCGAGAGCGTCCTCGGCGTCCCGCCCGAGCGCGTCATCGACGTGATGGCCCTGCGCGGCGACGCCGTCGACAACATCCCCGGCGCGCCCGGCATCGGCGATAAAGGCTCCGTCGAGTTGATCCAGCAATTCGGTACCGTCGAGGCCGCAATCGACGCCGCAGTCTCCACACCCGACTCCATCAAACGCAAAACGTATCGCGAATCGTTACAGAATAATCGCGAGAATATTTTGCTCTCGAAAGAGCTGGTGACGATTCACACGGCAGTGCCCATCGAGTTCTCTCTCGATGCGATGCGCACCCAGCCCGTTGACAACGCCGCCTGCCGCGAGCTCTTCAGCGAACTCGAATTCACCACCCTGCTGCAGTCCCTCGCCCCCGCCGCCGACAATACTGCCATCGAATACAACCTCAGCCCCACACCCGCCCAGCTCGCCGCCCTCCTCGCCGAAGCCCGCAAGCCAGCCGCCGACAACACCGCGCCGCGTGGCTTGGCAATTGCGATCTTTGAAGACGCGCGTGCAGCTTCGGAAGAACTTTCCGCCGACTCCGAAGCCGACGCCGAACCCGAACCGCCCCCCGCCGAGACGATGTACATGTTCGCCGCCCCGTCCGCGCCGCCTCCCACC
>Ga0224531_1000356_pt1 | contig 23969 bp, 20 predicted proteins | sample CBST100metaG_FD_179876 | JGI IMG/M metagenome (GOLD analysis project Ga0224531, IMG submission 179876) | Peat soil microbial communities from Stordalen Mire, Sweden - C.B.S.T100 | ecosystem: Environmental > Terrestrial > Soil > Wetlands > Peat | place: Sweden: Norrbotten County, Stordalen Mire...
TCGATCGCTTCGATCCCGCGCTGATTCGCACCTATCTGAACCACTATGCCGTCGATGAACTCGCCATCTCAGTGGACGATCTACTCGCCATGGGAAGGCAGAATCCGGAAGACACATCAGAGCCCTTTAATATGGCTTATCTTGCGGTCCACGGCAGCGGGCAGATCAATGGCGTGAGCAAACTCCATGGGAAAGTGAGCAGAGAGATTTTCCAGTCCTTGTTCCCCCGCTGGCCAAGGGAGGAAGTCCCAATAGGATCAGTAACCAACGGCATTCATGTGCCCACCTGGGATTCAGCAGAAGCCGATGCGCTATGGACCTCTGCCTGCGGCGTGAAACGCTGGCGCGGAGATCGTCCGGCCGAAGAGGACATCCGCCAACTCTCCAACCCGCAACTGTGGCAATTGCGCACAGCGGGGCGAACCGGTCTCATCGAGCAGATGCGCAAGCGGTACCAGTGCCAGCTTGCCGCGGAAGGCGCGAATGCGCCGCGTGCTGCTGGTATTTTCGATGAAAAAGTACTGACCCTCGGTTTTGCGCGCCGCTTTGCCACCTATAAACGTCCCAATCTTTTATTGCACGATACGGAGCGGCTGGTGCGGCTGCTCTCGAATCCTCGATGGCCCGTTCAGTTAATCCTCGCCGGAAAGGCTCATCCTCAGGATCTTCCTGGACAGGATCTCATCAAGCAGTGGAAGAACTTCATCAAGCGCCCCGAAGTGCAGGGACACGTGGTCTTCCTCAACGACTACGACATGATGCTGGCCCAGGAGTTGGTCCAGGGGATCGATCTTTGGATCAACACACCTCGCCGTCCGTGGGAGGCCTGCGGAACCAGTGGCATGAAGGTTCTCGTTAATGGCGGGCTGAATCTCTCCGAGTTGGACGGCTGGTGGGCAGAGGCCTATTCGCCCGAGGTCGGTTGGGCCATCGGCGACGGGAAGGAACATGGCGATGACCCGGCGTGGGATGCCCAGGAAGCAGGTGCTTTGTATACCCTGCTGGAAGCCGAAGTGATTCCAGAGTTCTACGAGCGCGATGACTCCGGAATGCCGGGCAAGTGGCTAGGGCGCATTCGCGAGAGCATGGCGAGACTCACGCCAGAGTTTTCTGCGACCCGTGCCATACGCGAATACACTGAGAGCCATTATCTGCCTGCGGCGTCGCGCTATCGCGATCGTGCAGCAGACGATGGCGCTCTCGGCTTAAGTCTTCTGCGCTGGAAGCAGGACCTCGGGCGGCATTGGAACTCAGTACATTTTGGCGCCTTGGGAATCGAGACACACGACGGCCAGCATTTCTTTCAGGTCGAGATTTCTACAGGCGCTCTCACGGGCGATCAACTAGGAGTCGAACTTTACGCAGACCCAATGCACGGAGGTACGACTGCAATTGAAGCAATGACTGCGCAGAAACAGAACCCCAATTCAGCGGGCGTACTGAGCTATTCGGCCCACGTATCCGCAACCCGGCCTGCCAGCGACTACACAGCGCGCATCGTGCCCCACTACCTCAGCGCTTCCGTACCGCTCGAAGCCGAGCAGATCGTATGGCAGCGCTGATGGCCGATCTCGGAATCATGGAACGGGCGCTGCAACTCCTGAGTGCAGCAGGTCGTCGTGCTGGGAAGCAGCAGGCTGCGAATAGAGCATCGATAGCAGGATCGAACGCGAAGCTGCCTAACAACACCGCGCGGGCAACTCCTCGGCCAGTCTGGATGGTGACTGAAGCCCGAGTTACAGAGTGCCGTAATGAACTTGTCAGAGCCAGTGCGTTAACCTTGCGGATCACAAATGACCCCAACAAACTGACCGTATCCTTTACCTACTACGCCCACGCACGACTCTACTACGACAACTTCATTTCGCCTGTAGTCAGGGCGCAAGGTGAAACCTTCTCTGTCTACTACAACGCCTTGAATCCCAGCGAGAATACTCAGTCATCGTCCGGGTCCACAAAGAGAAGCCCCGCGTCAGATATCGCCATGCTCGGAGTCATCCTCATCTCGATCCTCGCGCTCTCCTTGGTTCGAGGATAGAGCTGGCATGCGAATACTTGCGCATCACAGCAGTAGGGCTTCAATTCACGTTAGACCCACCAGTGGCGGCGCACGAAGGAACATATGGATTCACATCGTGATTCCGCGGGCTATCGTGACACCGCCGTCAAGGGCGAAAGCGCAGGTTAACCAATATCCGCTTTGGCGGGACGTGCCGTATTGACGATTCAATACCAGAATTACGAAATTACGAGTGCGGATGCGGTTTCCATCCTGCGATGAAATCGACTGGGTTGGGGTATCGTATGCGAGCCTTACAACCCACGGTTCATTCGACATTCAGTCCGAGATGGGATAGCTTGGCACGCGTGGATTGGCAGTCTGTATGAAGAATGCCATGAATTCCCAGGCCTTCAGCGATCTGAACGAACATCGAGGTATTGTCGATGAAGACAGCCCGCGCGGGCCGCACTTGAGCTATATCTAAAGCAAGCCTAAAAATATCCGCGTCGGGCTTGCGAATGTGAACGAAGCAAGAGGATATGAAGCAGTCAACCAGTCTATCCAGGCTGAACCTGTCGATCCGATATGCATTCAGCTCACGTGCTTCATTGCTGACGATCGCTATCTTCAACCCCAGCTTCAGCTTAAGTTGAGCGACAAGCTCGATCATCTCCGGAAAGGCCTTCGACTGCGCGAACATATAGCGCCTAAACTGATTGCGCGTAAAGGTCCTCCTTTGGTGGAACACAACCAGGCTCAAATACTCGTCCAGCGTGATCTTGCCCTCCTCGAAGACTTCAAACGTGAGGCCATGGCGTTCCTCCATCTCGGCCCACTCCAGTTTGAAGTTTTTCGCCGCCCGTCTGCGCGCCAGATGATCCCACCCATCGGTCAGGAGGACGCCGCCTATATCCAGAAATGCGCAGGTGATCCCAGTTGGTTTTTTCATTCGCTATCCTCCCGTCGGCCCATTTGAAGGGGTATCCTTCGAGTTCTTGATTCCTCAATAACCAGCGATCTATACCTTTGCCTCAGGTGCGTCCGCGACCGCCTCTGCCGGTATATGTTCCGGCAAGTCAAGGCGCGCCACACCAATCCGTTTGTCGGCCATCCCATAGTAGACGTCGAAACGATCAGGTGTGCCAAGATCGTCGCGCCGGTCAATGCCCGTGGGGAACACGACATTGGCGACCGTCCCATCGCGTTCCTGCGGAAGCACCGGCGTCAACACCGGCTCAACCGAGCGGTATCGGATCAATCGCGGATGTTGCTTTGAAAGCAGCATCACTCCGGCCGAGTAGCACAGAGGATGACCACCACCAGCAACCGGCAATCCGCTCACGCCGTGATAAACGATCAGCCAGCCATGTTTCGTCAGAATAGGCGGCGTTCCCGCGCCGATCTTGAGCCGCTCCCACTCGGACACCGGAGTTGCCAATCGGTGATGAGAAGTAAACTGGCCCAAGCGATCCGGTGCGCGGCTCTTCAAGGCTGCCGGGCAATAGGAAATCCAGATGCTCTCCCGATCGAGATCCACCTCACGGGATGCAGGGTGGCAAGCTGTTTCCTCTGGTCTAGTGCCGGAAAAGAGCGGACGATGGAGCATCCCTAGTTCCAGGTGCCCAGAGGAGTCAGGTATGGCGACAGGGAAGAGGCTTGCATCTTTGTCATCCACGTCAGCCAATTCGATACCGTGCCACAGAGCAAAGGTTGCGAGTCCGAGACGCTTCCAGCGGAAGAGGTCCTCCGATTCGGCCATAGCGATCCGCGGGCCATCGGGCGAGAATGCCGCATAGGTCATCAGGTAACGTTTGAGCGGTTCCACGAAAGTGATGCGAGGATCCTCGCAGCCTCCGCCGCCAGCGGGACGCCGCTCATAATCGGCTTCCGGCTCCAGTGCGATTCCGAGCCGTTCGACGCCTACAGGATCGCCATCAACATTGAATCGCACTCGTGCGATGCCAATGCGCGAGTAATTTCCTTTCGCGACCAGACGTGGGAAGAGGTAGAGCTCGCCGTCACGGCCACGAACTGCAGCCGGATTCAGGACGCCTTCGACTTCTTGGGGATTGCCGGGCTCCGGCTCCATGATCATTCCCAGGCGCTGCAGCTTGAATCCACTCATCGTGTCTCCTCGCCCGCTTGCTCCATCTGACAGGCTCACTTGTCACCCAGGCAAGCAAGGATAGTCTTGATTACCAGGTTGGTATCGTCAGGCCCTTTTACAGGGATCGACACGACACCGGCTTGTTCCACGGGATAATCGTTCCCACCCTGAAATAATGCATCCCCGATGTAAACCATCTCTTCCAAGGAAAGGTGGAGAGTGTCCCGTAGCTTTGCTATGCCGTAGGCTTTGTCAATGCCGGGCTTTGTCACATCAATTGAAGTTGCGCCGCCCATGCGAATGGAAAACTCCGGGATAAGTTTCTTCAGGACCGCTGTGATCTTCTTTCGTTTGGCGAAATCGGCATCCCATTTTATCTTTTCGGCCAATGGAGCTTGCTGACCCAATGCGGAGAATGTGACTTGGCTTCCCCGGTCCTCAATCACCTTCCCCCACACCTTTTCAGCGTGATAGCCCGTTTCATACGCCGCTTTGCTCAGAGAGTCGATGATCTTCTTTCTTTGCTCCGCTGTCAGATCCTCTGAATAAAGCTCCCCCCACTTTCCGTTGTATTGAAAGAACTTTGTTCCACAGGTTGGAAGAAGAGACAAATTCGCGAGGAGAGTGCCCTGGGGAAGATCGGTAAGAAGCTGCTTTTCAAACTGAGCCCACGCTCCTCCAGAGATCACTGCCACTTTGATGATGCCCAAGAGGTCACGCAGCAGCGCCGCAGTCTGTGGAGCGAGCGACGACTTGCTGGGCGCGAGTGTGCCGTCCAAATCGAACACGATGAGCTTTTTCATTCATCTCCGAACCCGAGATCCTGTTGCACGGATAATTTCTTGTACCATCAAGGAATCGCGATCTCCAGCAGAGTCACTTCTCCACTGGGTTGAAACGCACACTCTCCGGCTTCCGCCGGCAAGAGCCAAACATCTCCCTTCCCAACCGCGTAGGGAGTGCCATTGTGCATGACCTGGCCTTCGCCCGCAATGCAAACCAAAACGTGAGGCTCAGCCCTCTCTCCGACGGGGAACGGGTCCTGCCCAAGCAATCGCCACAATTGGAACGCATCACAATCGAAGAGCCCCTCTCGCTCAACAGGGACGGTGGTCTCCACGCGGGCCGCGACTAGGCCACTATCGCTCGCTCCAAACTCGATGCAGGCAAAGGCCTGATCCACTTGGAGCGGCCGCGGCTCCTTGGTCTCCGGGTCGATATGACCCCAATCGTAAAGTCGAAATGTCAGATCGCTATTCTGCTGAACCTCGAAAACCACAACATCATTGCCCAGCGTATGCACGGTTCCCGCTGGAATGAATACTGCATCACCCGGCTTCGGGACAATGCTCACAAGGTGGTCCGCAACGGTTCCATCGGCGAGAAACTGCCGCAGATTGCCGGCAGTTGTGCTCGGCTTCAGGCCAGCATAGATATGGCTTCCCTTTTCAGCTTCAATCACAACCCATGCTTCGGTCTTTGCCGTATCGCCCGCTGGAATCAGATCTGGGTGCGCGTCACTGGGATGTACCTGAACAGAAAGCATCTCGTGCGCGTCGAGAAACTTGAGCAGTAGTGGGAAACGGTGAAAGCGCGAAGACAGCTTTCCCATCAGCTGTTCTCCGAACTGCTCCATCACTTGTCTAAGCGTTTGACCTTTAAGCGGTCCGTTCGCAACCAGGCTTTGGTGGTCGGTGCGATCGCTCAGCACCCACGCTTCGCCGATAGGTCCGTCGCCCGGAAGCGGCGCGGAGAGTAGACCAGACAAGCGCCGGCCACCCCACAACCGATACTGATAGATTGGATCGAACCGGAGAGGATACAACTGTGCTATGCCCATTGTTTGCTGTCCGTCTCTTATCATCGAAAATTCAATTCGCAGGACTCGCAGGACTCGCAGGTTGCCGATGGCCATTTGGAACCCACGCGAGATCACCACTCAAAACGTAGATTGCGAGCGCGGCCGCCATAAAGAGCGCGCCTATCCAGAAGCGCCAGTCACGATGCATGCGACGCCAATACGGACCCGGATCTGGCTCGCCGACGCTACTGCTGTTTCCTTCCGGGTTGTGCCTGTTTCCTGTCATTTCGCCTCCATCGTCGCGGAATATTCACCGCGGCGCGCAGCCTGGTTGCAGCGTGCGCGATGATACAAAGCCTGCTGTGCCGACGCGACGTTGGTCTCGCGGCCTTGCCAAATCTCTAACGCGGGCTGCTGGATGGCGCGGGCAAACGAAAATGCCAATGCCCAGGGCAACCGTGACTTGAATCTGACATTCATCGCATTCAAACGGGCCGTAGCCAGTTCCGCGGGTTGGCCTCCCGACAAGAACGCAATCGCCGGCACAGCGGCAGGGACGGCCCGCAAGAAGCAGTTCACAGTCGCATCGGCTACCTCGTCCATTGTCGGTTGACTTTTGCAGGCCGTCCCAGGAAGCACCATATTGGGCTTCAACACCATTCCTTCCAGCATGACCCGCTGTGCAAAGAGTTCGCTGAAGACCGTTCGCAGCGCCTCGTCCGTGGCCACGCAACACTGCTCCAACGTATGCTCCCCATCCATGATGACCTCAGGTTCGACCACAGGGACAATGCCTGCCTCCTGGCACAGCGCCGCATAGCGAGCCAACGCATGGGCATTGGCTTCTATGCAACCCCAACTCGGCAGCCCTTCGCCGATCGCAATCACCGCGCGCCATTTGGCAAAGCGCGCCCCCATTTGAAAGTACTCCGCAAGGCGATCGCGCAATCCGTCCAGGCCTTCAGTAACTTTCTCCCCTGGATGGCCCGCTAGTTTCTTGGCGCCCATGTCCACTTTGATGCCTGGAGTGATACCCGCCTCAATAAGAACCTTGACAAAGGGCGTACCGTCGTTCTTCTTCTGACGGATGGTTTCGTCGTAGAGAATTGCGCCGCCGATGCACTCACCTAACCTTGGAGTGGTCACAATCAATTCGCGGTAGGCTCTGCGAGCTTCGACGGTCTGCGGTATACCCTGCTTTGCGAAGCGCTTGTTACAGGTTCCGGTGCTCTCATCCATTGCCAGCAGACCTTTGTTATCGGCGAAAAGCGACTTTACGGTATCTCTCAACATTTGCGGATTCATATCATCCTGCTCGTTTCCTGTTCCAGTTCCGGATATCGGATTCTATCCGCTCAAGGACATTTCAGTTCGTAAGGCTACTGAGCCGGAGCAGCCAGCAACTGCTTGAGCGCGTTGATTGCTTTCTGCGCTTCTGCAAGTTGAGCCTCGGCTTGGTCCCGCGTCGTTTTCGAAAGCAGCGCCTCCACTCCAGTTTGTTTCCCCGGTAATGGCCCAGATTGTCCCGGCACAGTCCCAAACAACGAGGCGAGCGCTTCGTCGAGTGTCGGCTCCATGACAACCTTATCTCCCGTAGCAACAATCACCCGCTTCAGTTGAGGGAAATTCGTACCTTCCGCCTTCAGATACAGAGGAACTACATAGAGAAACGAGTTCTCGATCGGAATGACGATGAGCTTGCCACGAATGACTCCCGACCCTTTTTGATCCCAGAGCGTAAGTTGCTGAGAGATCGTTGTGCTCTGGTCGATCATCGCACTGATCTGATTCGGTCCGAAGATCAGCTTGTCTTTCGGAAGCTCGTAGAACAGCATCTTCCCGTAGTCCGGGAAGTCGCAACGAGCGGCCAGCCAAGCAATCATGTTGTCCCTCTTCTGCGGCGTAAAGGGAGTCATCATAAGGTACTCAAGCTGCTGGCTGCCGGGAAGCTTCATGAGTATGTAGTACGGCTCCATTGCCGCGACCGACCCGTTATACTTCTCCTGAGGTGCAACCCAGAGATCTTCCCGGTTGTAAAAGACCTGTGGATCTGTCATATGGAAGGTCTCATATTCGGCTGCCTGTATCCCGAACATATCTTCCGGATAGCGGAGATGGCTCTTCAAGTCTGGAGATAGCTCGCTCAGATCCTTGAATACACCGGGGAATGCACGCTGGTACATCGCCAGTAGCGGATCGTTGGAATCCATGATGTAGAACGATACCGTGCCGTTATACATATCCACGACAACTTTGACGGAATTGCGAATATAGTTCATCCCTTGTGCCGAACCATCCGTCTGCGCATTGGAATACGGGTAGCGATCAGAAACCGTATACGCGTCCTGAATCCAGTACTGCTTTCCTTCGCTCAGAACTGCGTATGGAACCTTATCCAGAATCAGAAAGGGGGCCACCTGCGCAACACGCTCCTGCACACCGCGCCATATCTGTATCCGGCTTTCTGGTCGCAGATAGCCTGTAAGTAGAATGTTGATGTTCTTCTGCGTCCATGCGAACAGGAACCTCTTCCATATGCTGTCGATTGGAATTCCGCCGCTGCCCTGGTAGCTTGCATAAACGTTTTGATTGCCCTTGGGATAGTCGAATTCCTTGATCCCGGTGTTCACGATCTTGTACCCCGGAGCTACGTTTCCGAAGTAAATCTCAGGTTGGGTTACCTTAAGACCGTATTGCGACTCGGCCGGCACATTTTCAAGGAGATAATTTGGAAGACCTCCGCCTGTCGAGTTCGACACGAAGTTCATTACCATTCCCTCGCCATGAGTGAACTCAAGATTCTCGTTCACCCAGGTTTGCGCCTCCGAGGGCAGTTGCGCCGCTAGTTCGCGAGGTGCGAGCATCACCTGATGGAAGCCATCCGCAAGGTGATACCGGTCCACATTCACGTTATAAAACTCGTAATAAAGGCGAATCGCCTGCGTCTGCTGATACGTCTGAAGCAGTGGCCTTGAGTCCCAGAGACGGATGTTCTGAATCGTATCCTGATTTCTCGCGATCACATCGGGAGTCAGATCCGAGAGCGCTGGATACGCCGTTTCCTGAATATTGTCCAATTTATATGCACTGCGCGTGAAGGCGATATAATGCTTCAGGTAGGGCATCTCAAGGCTCAGTTCATTGGGCTTCACCACAAAGGCTTCAAAGAGACTGGGCAGCGCCATCACGGCAATTATATAAAGCGCTGCGTAAACCACAACGCCGGCAACAATGTGTTTGGTGCGCGGGCGGAAGAACCCAATAGCAAGCAGTACGCACGCCAGCGCCGAGACACCGGTCATCACCCAGAGCGCGACTTTCGTGACGTGCGCCGCCGCATAGCCTGCTCCGTGGACCACGCCGAGGGTCGAATAGACCAGTTCGTAATGATCCAGGACGAAGCCCCAACCGAAGTTGGCCGCGAGGATGAATAGAAGCACCATGAAGTGCTTACGTGTGCCGTCGCCAAGCGTAATCTTTCCGCTGGACCTCGACTGTCGCATCCCGAAGAGAGAGCAGAAAGCAAGAACCGCTAGCGCCGAAAGCGTCAATACCGTAATGCTTCCCTGCAACAATTCATAGAATGGAAGACGGAAAACATAAAAGCCGAGGTCAACGCCATAAAGTGGGTCCGCGATTCCAAACGAGCCGCCATACCTGAAACGAAGAAAGGCGTCCCACTGGCCGGAAACGCTCAGTGCAAAGATCAGCGAAAGAACCACAATGGCGAAATCGATAGCAAAGACCAACTGCCTGGGGCTAATGTCGACATTGATCGTCCTGTTTGCGTCAGCGGGGTGTCTAAAGGCCTTGTTGAAGAAGCTTTCTCCATCCACCAAGTTAATGTTTCTCGCCGCAAAGCGAAGATTAAGCCATAGATAAAACACTGAAACGATCAATGTGACGCCGAAGATTCCCCATTTGACCGAGAGAAGAGTCCAGAAGATGCCGCCGTAATCAAGCTGCCGCATCCAGAGCCACTTTTGGACAAGGCCGAGAACAACCGAGAGGAGGACGCCAATTACAACCAGAGCAATGAGGCCCCACATGAGCAGAGACCCGATTGATTGTGAGATGTCCCAGTGTACGCTGTTGGATGATTCTCTTTCCAATGGCGTAATTCTCTTTACGGGTGTTGTGTCCATAGTTGGCTCCTCAGTACTCACATATCCGGCCCAGGATCGTGGGACCGTTATGAATACTATCCAAGAGAAGTCGACAGGGGGTCCGGTCAATTATGAACAGAAGATTGGCTGCTCGTTGTTTAGAAAATAGATGGTAGTTTGACAACTCCAGCGAGGGGCGTAGGCCTGTTTGGTTGCAACTACCTGCGAAGGGTTGTTTTCATGGCGGCATTGTCCATATTGGTCTTGAATAGCGGATCTTCCTCGATCAAGTTCTCCGTATTTGGAACCGGCAACGGCGAAGCGCGGAAACTCCATGAGGGCGCGGTTGACGGCATCGGCACCGATAAGGGTGAGTTCTGGATCAAAGACGCCAAGGGGAAAAAACTGGTCGATGAGTCCCCGCCTCTACCCACGCTCGCCGCTGCCTTCAAGCTGGTGGCTGACGCGCTGCATTCGAAGAACTTCCCCGCCCCGTCGGCCATCGGTCACCGTATGGTTTCCGGTGGCCCGACAGTACAGGAGAACCAGCGGATCACCCCTGCACTAATCGAAGAAATGGAACACTACACAGCCTTCGCGCCTCTGCACACACCCATCGCCATCTACATCATGCGCGAAGCTATACGGCAGTTTCCCGGCATTCCCAACTTCGTTTGCCTGGACACCTACTTTCATCGCCACATGCCCGAAGTTGTCACCCGCTTGCCGATTCCGGAGAAATATGCCGCGATGGGCGTACGCCGCTATGGCGCCCATGGCCTTTCTTACGAATCGATCGTTTATCAACTGAAACCCACCGTGCCGCAAAAGCTCATAGTCGCCCATCTTGGCAATGGCGCTTCAATCGCGGCGATCCGAGACGGACGGGGCCTGAACACTTCAATGGGACTCACGCCACTTGGCGGCATTATAAGCAGCACACGCACCGGCGATATCGATCCTGGAGTGCTCCTGTTTATCCTGCGCAAAATTGCGGAGACGGCCAAAAGCGCCACCGAGGCCGCCGACCTGTTGGAGGCCGTAGTCAGCAAGAAAGCTGGCCTCTTGGGTGTGAGCGAACTCTCCAGCGACATGCGCGACCTGCGCGACGCCATCGCGCACGGCAACACAAAGGCGCGGCTTGCCGTCGAGAAGTTTACCTGGACTATCGCCAAGTGGATTGGCGGTTACGTGGCCGAGTTAGATGGGCTGGACATGCTGGTTTTCACTGGTGGCATCGGGGAACACGACAGCGCTACACGCGCTGAAGTCTGCGCGGGCTTGGGCGCGCTGGGCATCACGCTAGACGCCGCTCGCAACAACGCCCATGGCTCGGCGGTGATTTCGGCAGAACACTCAGCGGTCATCGTACGGGTCATTCCTCCCGCCGAGGATCTGATGATTGTCAACCACGTGGTTCGGTTGCTGGCGGAGTGATCTGCCACCATGTTGTGCTGCTCCACGGCCTACGGGATCTTGACCGCTAAACACAACGACTCTTGGATTTCTTTTAGACTGAGGCTGCCTGAATCCAGGGAGACACCCTACTTCACATTTGCATCCCGCAGGAGTTTGGCCCGCCGTTCCTCGTACTCCTCGCTTGTGATCTCTCCGGCGGCATATCTCCTTTTCAGGAGCTGCAGGGGCGATTGCATCTCCCGGTAAGTGGACCGGCGCATCGGCATCATGAATGACAAGAAGAGCATCCAAAAGAATATCCAGAAAATCCACCAGATCCAGTGCATTCCACCAAAATAGTAGTACATCCCTTAACCCTCACAGTGTGCGGTTGATCGTTTCTCGCCTAGGGCCAGAGAGTCAGGAAATGTCTTCACTGGATAGCGCAAGGCTGCTGCCAACACCTCGAATGACGAATTGTCTAACCGCTGACGGCCCCGTCATAGGTCGGAATGCAACGCGAAACCAAGTGAGAAGAATCTACGACTTGCAACCATGATTTGGCTGTACAGAATTGAACATGGTTCGCGAGTAAAGTGCGGTGAGATTTAAAACGCATTGAGGCTCTGCGATTCTCTTCTGGAGTCTCCCCTTGTCCGCCGTCAGCATCGTCGCTTTGGAGGCGATCGAACAGCTTGGCAGGGACGTATAAGATTGCTCAGCGTTTTCAAATGACCCGTGGCAGACTGCATGTGCAAGAGCCAGAATGGTGCCTGGAAAATGGAGGACATAATGTCCCAGAGCAAAGATGACAATGCCGCGGATCTGCATATCTACGCAGCCCACGCCCACACTGCGGCCGCAGCCGCACACCACCGTGGCGATCACGAAGCCGCAGAAGAGCTTAGTTCAAAGGCTCAGGACTACTCAATGGCAGCTTCTGAGAAAACGCTTGAGATTGCGAAGCAAATCCACGCCCCGATGAGGGCTTAGAGTATTTTTAATCGCAACCTGAAGATTACGGGAGACATGCGGAATGGCCGCTTCAAATACCTCTTTGAATTCACAGTCGAACCGTCTTATCCGTCCCGAAACACGGCGCCCCGTTTTCGGGGTCGATTCAACATTCTCCCTTCAACTGGCGCCTCGACCGCAACGACCAGTCAGGATAGCAGTGATTGGGAATCACCTTCCGAGGCAGTGTGGAATTGCGACTTTTACGACAGATCTGTGTGACGCGATCACTGCCGAATACGGAGCAGCCCAACTATCGGTGGTAGCAATCAATGACGGGCAATCATCCTACTCATACCCAGGGAGGGTGCGATTCGAGATCGGCGAAGGCAACATTTCGTCCTATAGAGCGGCCGCCGACTATTTGAATGCGAGCAACGTCGATCTGGTGTGCTTGCAGCATGAGTATGGAATCTTCGGGGGCAAATCCGGAAACCACATCATGGAGTTGCTGAAGCACCTTAAGATGCCGGTGGTGACGACACTCCATACGGTACTTCGTGAGCCGAATCTGGACCAACGGGTTGTAATGCACAAGATTGCCGCACGCTCCGAGCGCCTCGTCGTCATGAGCCAATATTCCTCGCGTGTTTTACAGGAGGTATTCAGGGTCCCGGCAGAGAAGATCGACCTGATTCCTCATGGCATCCCCGACCTGCCTTTTGAGCAACCGGATGTCTACAAGGAACGTTTCTCGTGCCAGGGCAAGAGTGTCCTTCTCACGTTTGGTCTGCTTTCTCCGAACAAAGGGTTTGAAAGCGTGATTCAAGCCATGCCGCGCATCCTGGCCAGTCACAGCAACACTGTTTACATGATTGCGGGCGCCACTCATCCGCAGATCTGGGCTCGCGAAAGAGATCGCTACCGGCTTGAGTTGCAGGCTTTGGCCAAGAAGCTTGGGGTGGAGCAACAAGTCCTGTTTGTCAACCGGTTCGTCAGTCCTGAAGAGATGGCTTCGCTGGTGGGCTCGGCGGACATTTACATCACGCCCTACTGTCATGAAGCGCAAGCTGTATCGGGAACTCTGACATATGCCATGGGCGCTGGGAAGGCCATCATCTCCACTCCATACTGGCACGCTGCAGAGTTACTGGACCAGGGACGCGGAATGCTGGTGCCGTTTGAGAACCCAGCCGCCATTGCAACAGCGACAATCGCGCTCTTGGCCAACGATGAGGCACGCCAGGCGATGCGCGAACGAGCCTACCTTTGTGCTCGGCCTATGATCTGGAAGCGGGTAGCGCAGTCCTATATGGCCGCTTTCCTGCAGGCTCGCGCCTATCGCGAGAAACCGGTTCACGTGAGGTTTGCCGTCGAGGCTAGCGCAAGAGATGCCGAACAGCGCGTTGCGACTGCCTGAACCACCCCAAAACTGACATTCCTGCGCAATCCTCACATTGTGAGCGATTCGGAACAGACACATCACTGACGAATTTAGGATGCTGACGCAGGAAGCACCGCGGGATGCTCGGATAAAGAGCTTTTGAGCCGCTGGGGTCCTGATTTGCAGGTGCTGGGGCTCTCAGTGTAAGACACGTTCGTACCTTCCTATACGCGCGCTGGTCGTGGTGCGTCCACGAGAGATGGGAGGATATTCACTGTCCGCAAGCAAGATGGCCAAAAAACACTCAAGGTAAAGGCGATAGCGGATAATCACGCCCGCAGGTGAGAAATCAGTTGAGCCGGGTTTGGAGGTGGTTATGCACATCACAGTCGTCCTCGCAGTTGGCTTCGATTCATGGCGACTGACGTCGCAAGGTTCCGATTTGAGATCCGCAGGATATGTCTTTATATCGGCAAGCTCGATCCGAGACGCGATCGAGCAGTTCAAGGTCGGCGATTTCGATCTGGTGGTGCTGGGCCACTCCATTTCTGCCGAACATAGGGAGAGGCTCACCAGCCTCATTCGAGCTGCCGGCTCACGCACGCCCGTGGTTTGCATTCCGAACTCTTCCGGCGACTGCAATTCGTTCACGGATGGGACCCTCCAGGACCATGCAAAGCGCACTCCTGACGGGCATGAAAGAGATCTTAGCGAAGACGCCAAGGGCGCGGGCAGTACCGGCAATCTTGTACGGCGATATGGCTGAAGGGACAGCACATCGCTGAGATTGCGGTGCCGGGCGGTGAATCCATGCTTGGTGTTCAAGTTTTCATGCCACCTTCACACAGAGGTAGATTCCCTTGCTCTACTCAAGGGGATGTGCGCAGTCCAGAAAGAGGCAATCCTCATGACTCACACCGGAATTCACTCGATCGACGGAGAACCGAGATTCGACCTTGCTCACTTTCTTGCATGCGCCGGGGCGGGCAGAAGAATTGTTCACTGCGATCCAAAAGACGCCTTGTTCTCCCAGGGCGATTCAGCCGATTCTGTTTTCTATATTCAGAGCGGTCGGTTAAAAGTCACCGTCGTTTCGGCGAAAGGCAAGGAAGCTACGATTACGCTCCTCTCTGCTGGCGACTTTATAGGTGAGAATTCGCTTTCCGGAGCCGCTAAACACCGATTGGTCACAGTCACTGCTATCACGCCGTCGAATGCGATTAAGATCACTCGAAGTGAGATGATCCGGGTGATGCACGATGAACACGCATTCTCCGATCTGTTCTTGTCGCACCTCCTGGCTCGCAGTATGCGAACCCAGGAAGATCTTGTCGATCAGCTCTTCAACTCCAGCGAAAAGCGCCTGGCAAGAATCCTCCTTCTGATGGCCGAATACGGTGAGCCTGGAAAACCAACAAAGTTCATCCCTCCCATCACACAGGAGACCCTGGCAGAGATGGTCGGCACTACCCGCTCACGCGTCAGCTCCTTCATGAACCGCTTTCGCAAACTCGGGTTCATTGACTACAACGGCCGCATACAGGTTCATAAATCGCTCCTGAAAGCAGTCCTCCTCGATCGCCTTCCTGAGCATGTCTCTGAAGCACCTCGCCTCGTCCCCCAATCGGAGATATCACCGGACCGGTCCACTGCCAAGCTTCGTGCTTAACGAAGACCGAGCAGTACCTTGCCGACCGCATCTTCATTTCCTCACAACGAGAAAGACGATGCAAGCGCCATCCCAAGTGGATTTTCCTGATTTAGTGGGTGGTGTTGCATTCAGAGGCATAATCCCTATATCCACGAATCTCAGATAAAAGTGTTTCTCCAGATACTGTGCTACAAGGAGAGACCGCGACCTTGACGCAATAATCTCATTGGCTGCGGTTGCTCGGCTCGAGTAACCCTCAACGACGAGCGGCTCATCTACGATCGAATCTTTCTCCTTGCCGGTAATCTGATCAGTCTGCCGTTCGCCCTCAATCGAGAGAATTTCGTTTCCTTTTGCATCCGCGGTGAATGCATCCGCCGCTGAGAGCCAGGAGCGACAGTTGCTTTCATTTTGGAAGAAGGAATTGGTTCTATATTGATCTGTTGTCAGCCCTTCGAGGCTGTAGTATCCGCGTTTCCTGAAAAATCCTCGGAAAAAGAATTTATGTTTGCACCTTCCTCCTCATCGAGTTCACCGCCCTCCTGTGTCGCAGCGAACGCCTCACGCTCGCGTTTGTCCCTGCGAACGGTCAGCAGTTGCGTACCAATCGTGTGCTTCGGCACGAAACAGTAGTTGTAGAATGCCTCGAACAGTGCGACGTTCGGAACCCTCCTTTGCTCCAAGAGATCGCGAAGATGATGCGTGTATAAGGCGCGAAATGATTCTGGCGTGATGATGTGCGTCAACCGCTTGCCGGTGAGTTGCGTGGTTGCCTCCAGCCAGCCGGCCTCAATCCAGGCATGAATCTCGGATTTCCTGATGCGAAGAATCCTCGCCAGTGCTTCGACCGAAAAGCAGTCGCATCGAATGTCTTTTACCTTCAGGCTGTTCCTGCGCAATGCACAACGAATCGCGTTCGGGCTGCGACCGAGAATGCGCCCGGCCTCTTCCACTGAATGAGTGGACAGCGTCTCGCGCAAAGTTTCAACTTCTTCTTCGCTCCAGCGGCGATGCTCGTCTCTGCTCTTCAAGCCGAATTGAAGGACGAAGCGCCAACATGCCTCTCTGGTGCGGCCTGTCTGCCGTTGCAAGCGTCGAACGAGTTGATAGAGTTTTGGACCTGATAACACTTGGGCCTGGAGCGCCAACTTCTGCGCCTCCTGACCCCAGACAACGGACGACCTCTTTCCGTGTTCAGCAGTCATGGGGACACCTCTTCGCAGGGGGAATGCGGAGAAAACCCCTATTGATTTGTCGAGAAGCGAACGCCGGGACGCTCTGGCAATTCTGTCCCTGCATTTACTAAAGGCACTTTGCCAGGGCGTTTGGGGCAGAAAAAAAGAATATTTTCTCGTAATCTGTTCATTCCTTTTCTGGGCTATACTCTTGGCAATGTAGTGGTTATCCCCCCGATGCAAACGCTTGCATATGAGACCACACAGTCGCACATGGCAGAAGCTGACGTGGAGTTGGGCCTGTTCGACCGGGAACCCGGCTTCGGATCAGAAAATGGAGGCCGCTGCCATTGCAGCCTGGCCTTACGCGATGTTCTGCGCCTGGACATATCTCAACGATCACGCCGCCGCTCACGACATCATGGACCTCGCTGTCGAAAATGTCTCTGGCTATATCTCTCGTCATGCAGATTGCTCGGATAAGAAATTGCTGTCGCGCACCAAGAGCGTGATCAAACGCCAAGCACGGCAGGAGGCCGCAAGGCGGAGTCGAGAGATTCAATTTGGCTCTCTGATTGACATGGAAAAGTTGTATATTGGACAACCAGAGGCAGAGCAGAGGGTCTACGCAATCGAGATCTTCGAGCGCCTTTCCCCGTTCGCACAATCAATCGTAAGTAGGCGCTCGCTGGGGTACTCATGGCGAAAAATCGCTGAGGATCTTGAAATGGACCACACCGCTGTTCGGCGTGCATATTTCCGGGAGGTGGAGTCGTTGCTCCATGATCTCTCCCAGCCTGGAGAATTGTCTCAATGGATATGAGATTGCGCTGGTTCTTAAATGCGGAAGATCGCCTTGATGCTTGGGTCACAAGGCAACATCAGGAACGTGTCCTCGCAGGGAGAACTGCGCCCGTCGGCCCCTGTCCTGACGAAGCGTTCCTGGAAGGCATTGGCAGACAATCCAAACAGATCGCCCTGTCAGACCCGAGAGTGGATCATGCAGCGAACTGTCCTGTTTGCATGAGACAGTTGCTTGAACTGCGGTTCCAACATCAGTCGCGCCGGCGAAAGCTGGCATTCACGGCCGCCGTTGGTTGTTGCCTTCTGATCGTTGCTGCATTCGTCGTGGTGTCATGGCGCGGAACGAACGCGACGCACCCAGTCGACAATATGGCTGCAATTTCTGAGACTATAGACCTGTCGAACGCCGGAACGCTTCGGAGTCTTCAATCCGACCCATCCCAACCCAGCCCGTTACAATCCGTGTCGCTGCCACGAGCATTGGTCAAGGTGACGATCATTCTTCCCCGCTACAGCAGACCAGGTCAATACACGGTCGCCGTCACGCACGATCAGTCGGCCAATGACCCGCTGGCTCACGGCGCCGCCGCCGCAAACGGTGGTGGAGACCGAGAAGAGGTCTCCGTTGATCTTGATCTGCGGAAATCTAAGCCGGGGTTCTATTTCCTTGCAACGACCCATGAGCAGGATCAAGCATCGTACTACTATCCGCTCCAAATCAAGTAGTAGGGTGTAGGACGTGATTCTGGGAACGCGAATTGGGGTTGTTACCCCCAATTGATCGCCCAACGTCCGGGTAGTTCGTAAACCGGGCCTACTCAATGTGAGAGACGGATTCTGATGGCATCACCGGCCTCGCGGGAGAGATGCAGAACCTGAGCAGAGTTTCCAATACTCACAGCGTAGTCATCATCGGCGTGCCGCTTTCTCAGCCGCAGTTGGACGCCATGCGTGATGCCGCTCGTATTGAGCAACTTCACAGTGGCAGCATCGTGGTCCGAGATGCTGTCCACCTCAAAAGGCCCTTCTCCAATCACTTGCGTCAGCGGCACGGAATTCTTCTTGGCCATTTTCCCGTCCATTGCAGGAATGCTATGCCCATGCGGATCGATCGTTGGGTTTCCGAGCTTGGCTGCGATTCGTTCCTCGAACCGCTCCGAAATGAAGTGTTCCAGCCGCTCCGCCTCTTCATGGACTTCTTCAAGCGGGTAGTCAAGTACTTCGTAGAGAAAGGTCTCGATCAGGCGATGATGACGCAGAACTTCGAGGGCACGCCGCTTTCCCGCCTCTGACAGCCGCACACCGTGATGGCGCTCGTACTCTACCAACGGCGTGGGTAAAACCGCGAGCTTTTGCAGCATGTTGGTCACTGAAGCTGGCGCCACGCCGAGCCGGTTAGCTAGTGCCGTACTCATAGCGCGCAACTCCCCCGGCCCGCTCAGGACGAGGATGGCCTTCAGATAGTCGTCTACCGATTCGGAATGAGGGTTGGGTTGGCGGCGTGCTGGCATGATCGGGTCTATCCTCCAAAAACTTGACACCATTTCGATTTTAGGCGAACCTAATAATTAGGCAAGCCTAAAAATGAGGTTTACCTGTCATTCTTCCCTCTTTCCGTACCAAAGCCGCGATGGTTCGCCGGCAAGCCCCAACAGATAACCGGAGGTCCATGTGACACGCAACCGAACCGCGAAAATTCTCGTCTTGGCCTTATTCTTAACTATGGTTAACTCTTTTCGTTTGTTGGCGCAAAGCGGCACAAGCAGCGCCTTGGCGGGGACGGTTGCGGACAAGAGTGGGGCCGTGATCTTCAATGCTCAAATCAAGGCGACCGACGTAAACACAGGGGCGGTACGAGCTGTTCAGAGCAATCCAGACGGCCGCTTCCTCTTCAGCCAAGTGAACCCAGGAACCTACCGGATCGAGGTTCAAGCCCAGGGATTCGGTCCTGGACAATCACAACCCACGAGTGTTGCTGTGGGCCAGACCATCACGGTGAACTTCACGCTGTCTCCCGCTGCAAGTGAACAAACTGTCGAAGTTACGGGGCAATCGGCTCTCATGAGCCTGGAGAATCCAAACACTTCCACGACGATTGAAGCCGAAACGATAAAGAGTCTTCCCAACCCCGGCCAGGATCTGACTTATGTCGCCCAGTTTGCTCCCGGCGCATTGATGAATACGGCCGGATCGTCGAATGACGCGAAGGCCGCGGGCGGCTATGGCAATGTCGAGTTCAACGGACTGCCCGCAACCTCGAATGGATACATTTTGGATGGATTCGATGCCAACGATCCCTTTCTTGGGCTGAATATAGGGCTTTCCACGAACTTGGTCATCGGTCTGGACGCCTTGCAGGAAGCGACCGTGAATACCAACTCTTATGCGGTCGATCTGGGGCGCTACGGAGCCTCACAGGTCAACTACTTCACCAAGTCTGGATCGAACCGCTTTCACGGTGATTTGTACGAGGTTTGGAACGGATCGCTGTTGAACGGAACGGATTATTTTCTTCATGCCAACGACACACCGGGAAACATTGCCAAGAAGCCGCGTTCGACCGTGAACGAATTCGGAGTCAGTGTGGGTGGACCGATTCTGAAGGATAAGCTCTTCTTCTTTACCCACTACGAAGGCATCCGCGTCGCACTTCCGCTTGTAGCTCGCACCACAGTGCCTACGTATGCATTTCAACAATATGTATTGCAGCAACTTCCGCTGGGCGGAACCGATCCGATCAACGGAACCGCATTGCCCGCGCAGCCTCAAGAAGTTGCGTTCTACCAAAAGATGTTCGCTCTCTATCGCAATACGGCAGGTACGCCGACTCCTGTGCTGACCTGTCCGTTGGATGAGAGCGGCGCTCTACTGCCGGGCACCCAAACCGAAACCAATCTCCTCAACGGCACGGGTTGCGCGAACATTCGAACACAGTCGATGAACAACAGCGACAGCGAAAATCTGGTCGTCGTCAAGATCGACCACACCATCAATGCAAACAATAGCGTCTGGTACCGCTTCCAGCAGGATACCGGCTTGCAGGCGGCCTACACCGATCCGATCAATCCGATCTTCAATGCGTATTCGCCGCAACCGCAGCGGACGTTGGTACTCGGGTACACGCGCGTTCTCACACCGAATGTCGTCAATCAATTCAACCCTGGTGTGAGCTGGTATTCGAGCCTGTTTCTGCCCAACAACTTCGCGCAGGTTCTCAATACCTTTCCCATCGTGTTGTCCGGAGGCAGTTCCAACGCGCCCTTCACCACGGTTGGCGGCAACGACCAGACCTACACCCAGGGCCGCAAAGTCACGCAGTGGCAGATCAATGACAACCTCGTATGGATCCATGAACGCCATACCTTCAAGTTCGGCGAGAATTCGCGCAGACTCGACGTGAGCGATTACGATCTGGGCGAAGGTGTTGTGCCCACCGTGGTCTACAACGATCTGGCGCAGTTCACTTATGGCGCCGCGTCCACGGCTACGGCGGGCTTCCCGGTTACGCAGAAAGAGCGCATCGCTCTCGGCAATCTCGACCTGTACGCGATGGACACTGTCAAGGCTGGCCAAAGATGGACGCTGATGGCCGGATTGCGCGCAACATGGAACACGAATCCGGTCAACCAGCACGGCTTGTTCGCACGGCCTGCGGGATCGTTCCTCGATATGGGGCACTCAATCGAACAGCCGCTGAATCAGGCGATTCAGACCAATGTCCGCTCCTTGTTCCCCGGCACGCCACTTTTCAGTTGGCAGCCACGCGCTTCGGCGGCATACAAACTTTCGGATAAGATGGCGCTGCACGCCGGAGGCGGTGTATTCAACGACATTATCCCCGCGCAGATTGCCGACTTGGGCGCGACAAACGCTCCGTATGCGCCGGTCTTTGTGGGCGGCATCAACGGGCAGGTGGGCGGCGCGGGCATTGCGCCCGGAGTTGCAAACAGCGCCGTGGATGCGACGGCTGCGGCCAACCGATCTTTTCAGACGGCGTTCTCGGCGGGAACCGCAACGGCTTATGCCGTGAATCTGAACACCTTTCCCAGCGGCACGCTGAAGACGCCGTACTTTCTGCAATGGAGCCTGGGAGTGGAGCGCGAGTTGGGCTCGCGCGGCTCGTTACGCGTGGATTATGTCGGCACGCGGGCCGTCCATGAGCCCTATCAAGTGCAGTTAAACGGCTATCAGACGGTGTGCGATGGCTGCTTCGCGCCCTTCGCCTACAACCAGCCGCTTGATCGGCGCTTTGGCAACGTTAACGAATTCCGCACAGGCGCGGGTAGTCACTACAGCGGCCTTCAAGCCAGCGCAGGCAAACAATTTGGCGGGCTGACGCTACGCGGCAATTACACTTACAGCCATTGCATCGACCAAGTCTCGAACGGCGGCATGTTGGCTTTCTCCAGTCTCGGTATTCTATCGCCGCTGCCGGGCGATCTGCGCAAGGAATACGGCAACTGTGATTACGACGTGCGCCACAACCTGTCGGCCTTTGGCATTTATGAGATTCCATTTCACTCCAGCCATAGACTGCTGCGCGAGGCGCTTGGCGGCTGGCAGCTCTCGCAGACAGCCTTCCTGCATAGTGGATTGCCCTTCAGCGTGCTCAGCGCACCCTATACGGCCAATAACAACGGTATCTTTCAAGGCAGCGGCCCACAGTATGCGAATCGCATCCCCGGCGCGCCGCTCTATCGCAAGACAGCGGTCTCTGGCGTAACGCAGACTGGCAGCCGCCAGTGGCTCAACCCGGATGCCTTCGCTTCCGTCGTCGATCCCAGTACCGGCGCATGTGCCGGAGGAGATTCGCCCGCCAACTGCCAGTTCGGCAACTCCGGCCGGAACAACGTCCGAGGACCTCATTTCACCTACTCCGAGATGTATCTGACGAGAAAGATTCCCATCACGGAGCGAGTGAGTGTTCGGTTGGACACACAGTTCTTCAACGTCTTCAACCATCCAAACTTTGCCTTGCCCAGCAATCAGGCAGGCACTCCGGGAAAACCTGCAACTCAAACAGGCTTTGGCGCGCTGACAAGCACCATCTCTCCGCCCACAGGTCTGCTTGGAGTCGGCCTCGGCGGGGATAGTTCCCCGCGCATGATTGCATTCCAAGGCAGGATCGAATTCTGATTCTTCAGACAGAGGCCGGGAAAATGCGCCAACTGCGAAATGATCGGGAACCGATGTCGCACAGTTCTGCTCAGGCGCGGCAGTCGCGAATTACGCTCCTTCGCAGACGAACATCAGCTATCAGAGTTTTAGCGTCCTGACGGCTATGTTGCCGCAAGGCTCGGGCGGCAACCGTACGGGACAATTGGCGCTCCGGCTCGACTTCTAAACTTGATTAATCACTCAATGTAGGCTGGCAATTCATCGGTCGCCAGCCAGATGATTCAGGAATCCACAATGGAGGATCTCATGCGGAAACGCCTTTTGCTTCCAGTCCTGGCCGCTGCACTTTCGGTGGGCATGGGCTACGCGCAGTCCAACACGAACGGGACCATTGCGGTAAACAAGCCCACTGCCACCAGTGGCAAGCAGATGTACATCAACTATTGCGCGTCATGCCATGGCGTGGACGGCAGGGGCAATGGCCCCGCTGCCGCCGCGCTCAAGATGCCGCCGACCGATTTGACGGTTTTGAGCAGGAACAACCACGGTGTGTTCCCGGAAACGCACATCGTCACCGTGTTGCAGTATGGCGCGGAGTTTCCGTCGCACGGCTCGGTCGAAATGCCCGTATGGGGACCGATCTTTGGCAAGATGGACAAGGTGAATCCCCAAGTCAAACAGCTCAGGATCAGCAATTTAATCCGATACCTGAAGACCCTTCAAGTCAAGTAGGGGTGGCGGCACATTTGCTCCGGTGTCAGGGGAGCATAACGAGCAAGCCGCGCGAATCGTCGGCAACAGCTTACCGCGTATGATTGCTTTTCAGGGCAGGATCGAATTCTCACCAGTAATTGCGTAGGTCGTTCTTCAGGAACGTGCAGATGAACAGAGAAGATAAACTAGCGGAGATAGAAATCCCATCTCGAATCGACGGCGCCGAGTCAGCAGCGATCTGCCAAGTGTCTTTGGAGAACGTGCATGGCTCAGTCGAGGTGCCACAGCCCCAGGCGAGCTTCTGGAAGAAGTGGCGGGCTTTTGTTGGGCCGGCGATTCTGGTCAGTGTTGGCTACATGGACCCCGGCAACTGGGGAACAGACCTTCAAGGCGGAGCTCAGTTCAAGTATGGGCTCTTATGGGTGGTCGGGCTGGCCAGTCTGATGGCGATCTTCATGCAGGTCATCTCCGCCCGATTGGGCGTGGTGACAGGGAAGGATCTCGCCCAATGTTGTCGCGACTGGTATCCCCAGTGGACCCGTTGGCCCAACTGGTTGATGAGCGAATTCGCCATTGCCGCCTGTGACTTGGCCGAGGTGCTGGGCAGTGCTGTAGCACTCAATTTGTTGTTCCATATTCCCTTGCTATGGGCGGTCATCCTCACCGGCTTGGACGTGCTGTTGCTCTTGGGCTTGCAACGGTTTGGAATGCGTACCATCGAAGCTCTTGTCTTGCTTCTGGTCGCGACCATCAGC
>Ga0224531_1000359_pt1 | contig 23852 bp, 20 predicted proteins | sample CBST100metaG_FD_179876 | JGI IMG/M metagenome (GOLD analysis project Ga0224531, IMG submission 179876) | Peat soil microbial communities from Stordalen Mire, Sweden - C.B.S.T100 | ecosystem: Environmental > Terrestrial > Soil > Wetlands > Peat | place: Sweden: Norrbotten County, Stordalen Mire...
TCCCCGATGTCCCTCCCGGCCCCTTCAAGCTCTCCATCGCCGCCGACGGATTCGCACCCCTGCAGACCTCCGGCGAACTCCAGCCAGGCGAAACCCGCCAACTCCCCACAATCGCTCTGCGCTCCGGTTCGGTCCTCAGCATTCAGGTCACGGCCTCGCAGACCGAGATCGCCCAGGCGCAGGTCGGTGAAGAGGAGAAACAGCGTGTCCTCGCATTCATTCCCAACTTTTACGTCAGCTACATCGCCAACCCCGTCCCGCTCGACCCGCGGCAGAAGTTCCAGCTCGCCTTCCGCACGCTGATCGATCCAGTCTCCTTCATACTCAACGGCCTCGCCGCGGGCATCGAGCAGGCCGACGACACCTACGCCTGGGAACAAGGCGCCTCAGGCTATGGAAAGCGCTACGCCGCCGGATACGGGACCTTCCTCACCGGAGACCTCCTCACTAACGCCGTCCTCCCCGTCCTCTTCAAGCAGGACCCGCGCTACTTCTACAAGGGGACCGGAAGCATCCGTTCGCGCGCGCTCTACGCCATCGCCAACTCCGTCATCTGCAAGGGAGACAACCACCGCTGGCAGCCCAACTACTCCGCCATCCTGGGCGGTCTTGCCGCCAGCGGCATCTCCAACCTCTACTACCCCGAGGTCAACCGCGACGGGGCCTCCCTCACCTTCGAGAACGCCGCCATCGGCACCGGCCTCACCGCCGCCGCCAACCTGGCCCAGGAGTTCATCGTCCGCAAGTTCACCCCACACCTCCCCGCGCGTGCCCGCGCCGGCTCAGCCACCCCGTAGCCACCGGCTCATGCTCGACTTCTTCTAATTCGCCGATGGCCGCTCCACATGGTCGATGACGATCACATCCGCCTGCGCCTTGGTCGCCTCCAGCTTCAGCCCAAGCTGCTCCTGAATCGCCGTACCCAGTACCGGCTCGGCATTGGCACCGGCGTTCCCCCACCTATCGGGCCACCACTTCAGCGTAAAGTCGAACCGGCCTGCGATTCCTGTCTGGTCCACCACCGGCTTCCCGTCCTGCCTCGCTTGTAGGTCCTCGGCCAGGTTCGCCATGGAGTAGTTCGTGTAACGCACCGTGAGTCCGGTGCTGCCTCCATTGCCCTGCTCGTCCGGCGCCGCATCCGGATCGCTCGCACTCTTCGTTAGCTTCGCTCCACTCTTCCCCACGGTAATCGCATAGATGGATAGCTCCTTTTTCTCGCGATGGATCGTGAGCTGGTAGCGATCCGTCAGCAACTTCTGAACCATTGCCTTCATCTGCTTAACATTGGGTTCGCCCGCTACATCCGCAATGCCATCGATGTCGTAACAATCCTCGTCGAGCCAGGCTGGCCCACCAACCACCTGCTTCCGGCTGAGCCCATAGGCAAATTGGACGAGGTCATTCACGGTGTAATTTTCGACCCAGATATGGCGTCCCTTGGTACCGAATCCATCGCTAGGGTCATCGGGCTTGCTTGGCTTGATCGTCGCGACCTCAAACGCTGGATCGGCATCCTTCGCCATCGGCTTTGGTGTCTCGATGACCGTCGACGACCCCGTCCCCGTCTGCGCCAACACCGGCAAACTCGCCATCCCAATCAGTATCACCGCCGCGACCGCCGCGCATCCCGCCGCACCGGACAACAGTCTTCTTCCCAACTTCACGCCACAAACCACAGTTTTTCTCCTCTGCAAATCACTACGCAATATTTACTCAATCAGTTCTATCAATTTTTATTTTGAGTCGGCGAAGTATCCCGTCCGATAGCGCAGGTTGTACTTCTCCTCCGCCGCCGCGTCGGTCAACTTCACCTTGATCCGCCGGAAGGAACTTTCGCCGCCCTGTAGCGGCGCATAGTAGCCCAGCAGATACTGCGTCCGCAGGTCGTCCGAGATGTGGCTGAACGCCGGCTCCAGGTCCTTCGGATCGACAACGGTGTAGTACTTCCCGCCGGTGTCCTCGGCAAGCTGGATCAGCGCGTGTTCGCCGCCGGTGTTACGCCCCGCATCCGCCGCAATCGGCACGATGATGATCGAGTAGACAATCGCCCCCGCGCGCTCGGCCTCTTCCACCGCCTCCTCGTAGCGTTTGCCGCCGACCGAGTCGCCGCCGTCGCTGATCACCACCAGTACGCGCCGCCGCCCCGCCGCCTCCGAGGTCGCGGACAGCCGCTGGCTCGCCAGGTAGACCGCATTGTAGAGCGCCGTCTCGTCGCCGCGCCCGATCTCGCCCAGCCCCTCCTCGATGCGCTTGGCCTGGTTGGTAAACGGCACCACCTCGCGCACGTTGTCGGCGAACTCCATCAGGCCGATCTCGTCCTGCGGCCGCAGGATCGCATGTACAAAGTGCTTCGCCGCCTCGCGCTCCAGCCGCTCGCTGGTCACCACCGTCTCGCTCGCATCGATCGCCAGCACAATCGACAGCGGACTGGTCGCCTCGCGCTCGAAGATTGCAACCGTCTGGGCCGCGCCGTCCTCGAAGAGCTGAAAGTCTTTCTTCTCGAAGCCGCCCACCGGCGCGCCGTGCGCATCCACCACGTTCACCGCGACGTTCACCAGCCGCGCCTTCACGCGAAGCGTCCCCGCATCGCTCCCCCCGTTTTTCGATGTGCCCACCGGCTGCGAAGCCGCACTCTGCGGCGCGCCGCCCGCCCCGGTCAGCGGCCCATCCACCGGCTCCGGCAATCCCGCATTGGGATGCGCCACCCGCCGCCGCGCCACCGGGGCCGGCTTCGTCGTCGCTCCACTCGAAGATGTGCCACTCGACTGCGTGCCAGTCGACTGTGCTCCACTCTGCGACGAGCCGGTCTGCGAACTTCCGCTCTGCGGCGAATTCGTCGTCTGTTTCGCGGTTGGCGTCAACGGACTCGGCTCCGCCTGCGTCTCCTGCGCCCTGCACCACGCGCCGGAAGTCGCCAGCACCAGAAAGGAACCAAGCAATGCCGCTGTCCATCTCATTCCGCATCTCCTCTCGGGTGTACCGCAAGTTCCCTCGGAAACGGCTCTCCCGCGGCCCACACCGCGCCATCCGCAAAGGTCTCCTTCTTCCAGATCGGCACTGTCTTCTTCAATGAATCGATCAACCAGCGGCACGCGTCGAAGGCAGCCGCGCGATGCGCGCTCACCACCACAATCAACACGCTTGTCTCGCCCACCATCAGCCGTCCCAGCCGATGCACCATCGCAACATCCCGAACCCCGAAGCGCGCCACGGCCTCCGCCGCCAGCCCGCGCATCTGCTCCAGCGCCATCTCGCGGTATGCCTCATAGTCGAGATAGAGCGTCCGCCGGCCGCGCGTATGGTCGCGCACAATCCCGTCGAAGACGCACACCGCGCCGTCCGCGCCGTCCTTCACCGCAGCCACAATCTCCCCAGCCGCAATCGCCGTGTCCACAATCTCAACCCTCATAACACTCGCTCTCACAAATCGTCCTGCTCACCCGCCACACTGCCCACATACGCATCACACTCGCGAGCGGAGCGAGCCTTTCGCCGTGCGCGTAGCACCGTCGTGCGCGTAGCACCGTCGTGCGCGTAGCACCCGCCACTCACCGGCGGCAGCAGCGCAACCTCGTCGCCCTCGCGCAACACCTCAGCCAACGAGCTGTACTCCCGATTGACCGCCACGGCCAGACTCCGCCAAATCCCTTCGTCCGCTCCATTGCCCGTCGAATCATTAGACGTTCGTCCGCGCAGAATCTCTATCAACTCGCCAACCGTCGCCCCCTCCTTCAGCTCGACCGTCTCATCCGGCAGACCGGCCATATCTCGCAACACGCCGAAGGTAAGCAGCCGCACCCGCATCCGCCCAGAATACCCCGCTAGAGCGGTTTCACCGCAGATCTTTACAGAAGCGAAGACCGTTTGCGTGGTTTTTCCTCAAGAAAACCACTTCCATAATCCCTCCCTGATAACAGTTGCGGTGAAACCGCTCTAACCCGCCTCCGCGCACCCGTTTTCCCCAACCGCGTTCTGTCCATAGGCAGACCGTGCAGCATTGCAAAACAAAACAGGCGGTCGCAATACCTCGCGACCGCCCGCTCGCTGCAACTAGGAATCTACTTAAATCAGCTAGCCGCGATCAGTTCCTCGCGTACCACCTCGTCCCGCACCGCCTCGTGCTTCGTCTTCGGCAGCGCAATCGCCAGCACCTCCTCGATCCGGCTCGCGTAGTGGATCGTCACTCCCTTGATCTGCTCCGGCGACAGGTCCTCATCCACCTGCTGCTTGCAGTCTGTCGGCAGAATCACGTCGCGAACGCCGGCCCGTTTGGCCGCAAGGAACTTCTCCTTGATGCCGCCGACCGGCAGTACGTTGCCGCTCAGCGTGATCTCGCCCGTCATCGCCAGCAGCGGATGCACCGGCGTGTCGGTGAGCAGGCTGACCAGCGCCGTCACCATCGTGACGCCCGCGCTTGGCCCGTCCTTCGGGATCGCGCCCGCGGGAACGTGGATGTGCAGGTCGGTCTCCTTCAGCAAGTCCTCGTCCAGCCCCAGCGAAACGGCGTTCGACCGGACCCACGTCAGTGCCGCCTGCATCGACTCCTTCATCACGTCGCCGATCTGCCCGGTGATCGTGAACGTTCCCTTGCCCTTCATCCGGTTGGCTTCGATAAACAGCACGTCGCCGCCCGCCGGAGTCCACGCAAGGCCGACGGTAACGCCCGCCCGCTTCGTCCGCTCGGCGATCTCCGTGTCTACGTGCACCTTGATGCCGCCCAGGAACTCGTGAATGACCTCCGGCGTAACCACCAGCTTGTCCGGCTTGCCCTCGGCAATGCGTCGCGCCAGCTTGCGGCAGATCGTTCCCACCTGCTGCTCCAGCTTGCGCACGCCCGCCTCCCGCGTGTAGTGCCGCGCGATCATCGCAATGCTCTCCTGCGGAAACTCGATCAGCTCCGCCGTGATCCCGTTCTCCTTGATCTGCCGCGGAATCAGGTACTGCGTCGCAATGGCGACCTTCTCCTCCTCGGTGTATCCGGTCAGTTCGATAATCTCCATCCGGTCCAGCAGCGGCGCCGGAACTGTGTCGAGCTGGTTCGCCGTGCAGATGAACAGCACCTTCGACAAGTCGAACGGCTGGTCCAGATAGTTGTCTCGAAAGGTATTATTCTGCTCCGGGTCCAGCACCTCCAGCAGCGCGCTCGCCGGATCGCCGCGGAAGTCGCGCCCCAGCTTGTCCACCTCGTCCAGCATGAACACCGGATCGTTCGTCTCCACTCGCTTCAGGTTTTGGATCACCTGCCCCGGCAGCGCGCCGATGTACGTCCGCCTGTGTCCGCGCAGCTCCGCCTCGTCGTGCATTCCGCCCAGCGAGATGCGCGCAAACTTCCGTCCCAGCGCCCGTGCCACGCTCCGCCCCAGCGACGTCTTGCCCACGCCTGGAGGCCCCACAAAGCACAGAATCGGCCCCTTCATGTCCGGCTTCAACCGCCGCACAGAGAGATAGTCCAGAATCCGGTCCTTCACCTTCTTCAACCCATAGTGGTCGGTGTCCAGGATCTCCTTCGCCTTCAGAATGTCCACCTCGCCCGCCGAAGACTTCGACCACGGAAGCACCGCCAGCCACTCAATGTAATTCCGCGTCAGCGAGTAGTCAGCAGCCATCGCATTCATCCGGCTCAACCGGGCCAGCTCCTTCAGCGCGTCCTTCTTCGTCTCCTCCGGCATTCCCGCCGCTTCGATCTTCTCCTTCAGCTCCGCAATGTCCTTCTGCGTCTCGTCCAGGTCGCCCAGCTCCTTCTGGATCGCCTTCAACTGTTCGCGCAGATAGTAGTCCCGCTGCGACGACTGCACCGAGTCCTGGACCTCGGTCTGGATCTTGTTGCGCAACTGCTGCACCTCGATCTCCTTCGCCAGGTGCTTGTTGATCCGCTCCAATCGCGCGGAGATGTCCGGCGTCTCCAGCAGTTCCTGCTTGTCCGTCGTGGTCAGGAACGGCAGCGACGACGCAATAAAATCCGCCAGCCGCCCCGGCTCCTCGATGTTGATCGCAATCGTCTGCAGGTCGTCCGACAGCGTCGGCGACGAGTTCACAATCTGCTGGAATTGGCTCACCACATTCCGCTGTAACGCCTCCGTCTCGGGCGACGCCACAGGTTCAATCTCCTCCACCGTCTCGCACTCCGCGGTCATAAACGGACTGACCTGCGTAAACTCCCCCAGCCGCACCCGCTCATTGCCCTCGGTAAACACAAACAGGCTCTGGTTCGGCATCTTCACCACTTTATGCACCGTCGCGCGCGTCCCAATATGGTGCAGGTCCGCCCCCTCGGGCACATCCTGGCGCGCGTCGCGCTGCGCCACCACCAGGATCGCCTTCTCCTCGCCCAGCGATTGGATCAGCAGGATCGAACTCTCCCGCCCCACCGTCAGCGGCAGCACCGCATGAGGAAACAGCACCGTGTCCCGCACCGGCAGTACCGGAACCGCCCGCCCCGCGCTGACAACCTCCGCCGACTCCTCTTCAGTTCTTGCCGCCCTTGGCTTGATTACGCTTACAAATTCACTTGGCATTGAGTATCCTTGAGTGTCTTTATATCAGATTTCCTTCATTGGATGCATCAACAATCCAGAAAGTCGCACCCCAATCCCCACAACCCGCGCTCCACTGCCTCAACTCTCAGTTGGATGCTCGCTTCCACCTCAACGTCATCGGCCCGGGCGGTCGTCCTCTTCAACTGCGTACTCCCCGTCGCTCACCGCGGATTTGCTCTTCCCCATGAGCCACTTACGCCGCGACGTACCGCCCAAGCTCCTTCACCATCTCGCAGTGCCGCGCCAGTCCAGCCAACGCCGCATCCATCTGGCTGGACGAGTCAAAGCGCAGATCGACGAAGAACACGTACTCCCACGGCATTCCCGGAACCGGCCGCGACTCGATCTTCGTCAGGTTCACCCCTGCCCGCGCAAACTCCTCCAGTGCCACCACCAGCGTCCCCGGCTGGTGCAGCACGATGAACGCGAGGCTCGCCTTGTTCGCTCCGGCCTCCGCCTCCCATCCGCGCTCCCGCACCAGCAGGTGAAACCGCGTGTAGTTCTCCGCATGGTCCTCGATCCCCGCCACCAGCACCTCGCCGCCGTACTGCCGGGCCGCCAGCTCCGGCGCAATTCCCGCCACGTCCGTGGCCCCCATCGCCATCACCTGCTTCACGCTTCCTGCCGTATCGTAGAAGTTCACCGCCTCGATCTCTGGATGCTCCCGTAGCCAGCGCCTGCACTGCGACAGCGCCACCGGGTGCGACATCGCCCGTTTCACATCCTCCAACTTCACCCCAGGCCGCGCAATCAGGTTGTGCCGCACATGCAGCAGGCTCTCCCGCGCAATCCGCACCGGCTCGGCCAGCAGCAGATCGTAGTGCTCCGCCACCGAACCGTGCAGGCTGTTCTCGATCGGCAGCACCGCGCCATCCACCTCGCAGGCCGCCACACGCTCAAAGACCTCCGCAGACAGGGCGCACGCCACAATCTCCACCTCGCCGTCCGCGTCCGCCAGCATCTCCAGCGCAGCCATGTGGCTGTTCGATCCCAATTCGCCCTGTATCGCAATCCTCACGCGCTACCCCCCCAAAAAACCCACCGTCTCTCGATTGCTCTTGGCAACCTCTTCCCGGTAATTCGCAACTTATCACAATGACGGTTCGCGGCCGGTCTTTCCACCCCCGCGGCAAAAAACATCGCCGGGCAGTTCATAGGAGAAATCGCAATGCTTTGGACCATCACCATCATTCTGCTCATACTCTGGCTGGTTGGCTTCATCGGATTTCATGTCTTCGGCGCATGGATTCATCTCCTTCTCCTGGTCGCCGTCGTCCTCATCGTCCTCAACCTGCTCTCCGGCCGCCGCGCAGTATAGAAGCAACCGGGTCCTCAAGACAGTACCATTCCCAGCCCATCCGCAACAAAACCACAGGAGCACTTCCATGAATCGTGACACCGCAGCAGGAAAATTCGACCAGCTAAAAGGCAAGGCAAAGCAGTCCATCGGCGAGGCCCTCGGCAACCAAAAACTCGCCAACTCAGGCGCCGTCGATCAGGTCAAGGGCGCGGCAAAAGAGGCCTGGGGAAACGCGAAGGACACCTTCCACGCGGTCGCCGGCGAAGCCCACGCATGTTGCGCCGCAGAGCATGGTGAAGCCAAACAGCAAGCCGCCGATCGGGCCCATGACGTTCGCGAAAAGATCACATCGACCGCGCAGAACGTCAAGAACGCAGTCAGCGCCAAGGCAGAAGCCATCCAGCACGAGCACACCCACACCCACTAATCTAACGTCGTCATCCCGGCCGGAGCGACGGACGGTTTCATCGTCCGTCGCGGAGCGTAGGAACCCCGCATTTGCTCTTGCATCCCTTCTCCAAAGAGGGTTCGCCCCGTGCGGACCCTCTTATTTGTGCAGCAGTACGTCCGCCGCAATAAACCCGAAGAACACCACCGAGATCGCCCCATTCAGCGTAAAGAACGCCGCATTCATCCGTCGCAGGTCGCGCGGCGAAATAATGCTGTGCTCGTAAATCAATAGCGCCGCAACCACTGCAACCCCCGCCCACGCCAGTCCTCCCAGCGCGAACAGCCGCACCAGCCACGCCAGCAGGCAAATCATGCCCAGGTGCATCGCGCGCGCAATCCAGAACGCCGCCGTCAGCCCGTGGGCCTGCGGAACGCTCTTCAGCCCCGCCTTGCGGTCGAACTCAAAGTCCTGACACGCATACAGCACATCGAATCCTCCGACCCACAGCAGCACCGCCGCCGTCAGCACCACGATCCGCGCATCCAGCGAGCCGCGCACCGCAATCCACGCCGCCGACGGCGCAATCCCCAGCGCCAGTCCCAGCACCAGGTGCGACCAACGCGTCACCCGCTTCATAGTGCTGTACGCCAGCAGCACCGCCAGCGTAGGCAGCGCCAGCTCCAGCGTCAACCGGTTCAGCATCGCCGCGCCCAGCACAAACACCGCCGACGACACCACCACGAATCCCGCCACGAATCCCGCGCTCAGCTTCCCCGCCGCCAGAGCGCGCATCTTCGTCCGCGGATTCGCCGCATCCAGCCGCGCGTCCACCAGCCGGTTGAACGCCATCGCCGCCGACCGCGCCGAAACCATGCACACCACAATCCACCCCAGCACCGCGGGCCGCGGCCAGCCTCCCGCCGCCAGCACCGCCCCGGTCAGCGCAAACGGCAGCGCAAAGATCGAGTGCTCCCACTTGATCGTCTCCAGCGTCAACCGCGCGCTCTTCCACAAATTCCCCATCCCTCCATCTTACCGAGAGAGACCGCGCTACATGGTGGTTGGGCAATTTGAAGCGAATGTTCGAAGTTTCCGATAATCCGACTTTAGAGGCAGTATCGGACAGTGCCAGGCTGTGTTTGGGAGAGTCCATTTACTTTGCGACGACGTTGAAGGCGGCGCGAAACACGGTGGGTTTCCCATCTTCCAAGTAAGGGTCGAAATGGCAGTCATGGAATTGTCTATAGAGTGCAGGCGACATGATGTGCCGGTCCGAGCTACCGATCTGTCCGATGTGTCCATCCTCGACTAACAGCATTTCGATGCTGATGATCTGCCCGGCGGATGCAGGGTCACTTATCTCCTTCGGAAGCGTGCATCCCTTTACCCTGGCCCGTGTTTCAGCATCGTTGAACTTGCGGTAGGGCTTCTGCTCACCGAGGTGGAAGCTGATAATCAGAGGCATTTCCGCCTCCACCGCCTCGCCGTTCAAAAGCAAAGGGCGAAATATGTATTGCTTGGCAAGGTCGGAGGCAAAGGGCTTCAATTCTTCGTTGTCGGACTCGGGCGCTGATGCTTCGCGAACCTTGCCAGTGCGGTCGGTGACGACGTGGACTAGAACCTTGCCGGAAAGTGCTCCTTCTCGAGTCGTAGGCCAGTTAACGTTCGCCGGCTTCGACACGATGCTGGCAGTGGTTTCTGAAGCGGTCTGCGTTTGAAATAAGAGGCGAGGCGTCGTCGTGGGAGCTGTCACATGTAGCTTTGACGGATCGGGTTTCCAATCTTCCAGGACCAGCAGGGTGGCGTGGGGCGTTGAACCGACAGCACGCAATGTGGCTACATATTGCCGGGCGATACTTTTGTCGCGGAAAGGTTGAAAGTCTGAAAGAGCGAGGTAGCGCATGTAGTCGAGCGTGTAGTCCAGTTGCATGAGCGGTTTCGCGAAGCAAATCTTCGCGTCGCGTTCGGCGTCGGTGAGATTATTCTCGCGGCTGTCCCACTCATAACAGGTGTCAGCAAACATTGGTTGGTCGTGAAAGCTGTTGGGATGCGCAAGGATCTCCGCCGCACGGTCCACAGGATTGAACAGAGCAAGCACAAAATAATGAAGCCAAGCTGGATAGTAGTCACCATGGTCGGTCTCGGATATGCGGGTGTCGTCTACGACCAGATGCTGCGTGAAATCCGGAGAACTAATGTCCAAAGCATAATGTTCGGGAGCAGCCCAGAAGAGCTCGACGCGAGCTTGTTGAATAGGCGGCCCATTCGGATCGGGCTGGATGTCAAGAATCGCGTGAAACGACGGGCCGCCGGGGGCGCTGAGAACGTTCTTCGTCATGGCCTGCCGCACCAACGACGCCACCTCGTCGGAGGACTGCTGGGCGATGGCAGAGGAGCATAGAAATATTGCCGCAACCGACGATACAAATATGCGCATACGGTCGAAATGATAGCAGATGATCGCCCGTCACTTTAGCATCTTCATAATCAATGGACAAACGCCCGCAAAACGGCGTTATGGGTAACTTCGTTCACCCCGGACTTTAATCTGACCAGCTACGCTCTACTTGTACCGCTTGCGAATCTTGTACACCACACTGTACACACCCGACTCATCGCGCGTCACCACAATCGACTGGTTGGGCGTCAGGTCGTACTGCGCCTGCATCAGTTGCTGTGCGGTGTAGTTCACATTGGTCGCGAAGGTCACCGACAGTTGCCGCGAGATCTGCTGCTGCACTGTAATCCGCGCCGCCGAGTTGCCCAGCGTCCCCACGAACGCCGGATCGATCTTCACGCTTCCCCCGCCAAACAGCTTGCCGATCCGGTTGCTCACCGTTTGGTTCAGCGCGCCGCCCAGCAGTGCGCTGCTGGTGGAGTTCGTCCCCGCCTGCATCTGCTGCTCCTGGTAGAGCTGCGCCTCCTCCTGCGTCCGGCCCAGCGCCAGCAGTGCAAAGATGTCCGCCTCGCTCAGCGGCGGATCGGATCGGTAGTTCGCCTTCAGGTTGCTCATTGTGCCTTGCAGCCCCACCGTAATGTCATAGCTCTCCACCCGCGCCGTTGCATTCAAATCGATCGTCGGGTCGATGCGCACCGGATTGCTGAAGTGGATGTCGCCGCGCTGCAACTCGTACTTCGTCCCGGCAAACGTCGCGCTTCCATCCGTAATCTGGATTCGCCCCAGAATTGTCGGCTCGGCCACCGTCCCGCGCACCGTCAGGTCGATCGTGCCAGCCAGCTTGGCATACGAGTTCTGGAAGTCCAGTTGTTGCGAGCTGGTCACATGAACGTCCAGCCGGATCTTGTTCGACGCAGCGTTCGGATCTGGCGGCGAACTCACTCCTCCCGCCGCCGCGAACGTCGCGAAGTCCACCTCCGGCCCCACCCCGAAGCGCGTCACCAACACATTCCCGCTCACCAACAGGCTCTCCGGCCCGCCCTGCAACCGCAGGCTTGTGTTCCCCGTCGCGCTCAACCCATTGAGTCGCACGCGCACCACGTCGCCCGCAGCCGTCAGATCGGCATAGATCCCGTCCCGGTAGGTCAGAAAGCCGCCAATCTTCAACTGCCCGCCGCCCGTCATCGCCGTCAGGTTCTCCACCTCCAGCCGGTCCTCGTTGAACACCAGCGTTCCGTTCAGCGAACTCAGCCCATTCGGAATCCCATCCATCGCAACGTTCACCTTGTCGAACTTCACCCTGCCCGTCAGCGATGGCTTCCCCGTCCGCCCGCCCGCCGCCACGGTGAACTCAACCCTCCCGCTCGACAGAATGTCCGGGTCGAACGTATGCGCAACCGCGACGCTCACGCTTCCGCTGGCCTTCACATCCAGCCGTCCGCCCGCCGCATCGGTCGCGCCGAACGCCTGCACCGTCCCGCTCGCCTGCATGTTTGTATCTTCACCGACGATGTGTACCTGCTCCAGCGTCGCCATTCCGTTCTTCAGACTCACGCGCAACGGCTCCGCGGCCTTTAGCTCCACCCCTTGCAGCTTCACATCGAAGTCGCTCAACTCCGCCGCGCCGCTCAGCTTCACCGGCGTCTTCAGCGGCCCGCTCACCGTCACTACGCCGCCAATCGACGATTGCGCCTTTATCTTCCCCGGCGTAAACAGTGCCAGCGCAGTTCCCACGTCGAACCCCGAAAACGCCAGCCGGTCCTGGGTCTCGTAATCTCCCGTCAGCCGTGTCTCCCCCCCCGCATCGATCTTCGCTCCCACCAGCGTCGACTTCACCGCATAGAACAGTTCGCTGCCCTCGCTGTGTGCCTCCGCCACAATCTCGCCCAGCGGTTTGCCGCTCAGTTTGACCCCGGTCAGCTTCGCCGTAGCCTTCAACCCCGGCTGCTCCATTGTGCCATTGGCGTCCGCCACCAGGGTCAGCGTCCCATCCGCATTCGGACTCGCCTTGGCAAAAGTCCGGAACTTCGACAGCACCAGATTGTCGCCCTCAACATGCCCATGCAGCCGCCCCGACCGCATATCGTATCCGCCCTCGCCCGCGATCCGCGCTCCATGCATCGTCAGCACGGCATTTTTTGCGTCAATCTCCTGCCCACGCACCGCAAGCTCCGCCACCGCGGAGTCATACGGTTCCCCATACGCCACCCCCTTGGCGAGCGAAATCTTCCCCGTCCCATCCATATCGCCCACGGTTCCCCGCACCGTCGCGTTCGCCGCAACCTTCCCAGTCACCGCAATCTTCTGCTGCTCGCCGGCCATCTGCAGCACGTCCGCGACCTCCGCGTTGGCCAGCTTCACCGTTGCGTCGACGCTCGTTCCCTCGTCCCACAGATAATCCACCACGTCCTTACGGCCCGCCGTCGCCTTGCGCAAGATCGTCTTGCGCGGACGCAAGCTCCCCGCCACATTCAGCACCGCGCTCCCGCGCCGAATCGTCGAGTTGGCAATCGCCAGCCCCTCGTCGTACGAGTACTCCACGTCCCCCACCACCGAATCCACAACCGTGTCCTGTCCAATCCCCAGCCCCGAACCGAGCTTCACCTCGATCCCCGAGCCCTGCATGTGTCCCTTCACATCCAGATCGCTCGACCGGCCCATCGCCGTCCCGTGGAACGCCACCCCTCCATGCAGCGCCACCGGAATCGCCGCCGTTCCCTTCTTCCCGTTCTCCTCAAATCCCAGCGTCTGAAGCAACTGGTCGAACTCTCCCAGATCGCGGATCGTCGTATCCACCTTCAGGTTTGTCAGCGGATCGCCCTCTTCCACCCCCAGAACACCCGTCGCCTCGGTCGTTGAACCCGGCGTCTGCAACAACGTATGGCGAATGTTCACCACATTGCGCTTGCCGTCGTAGCGAGCGTCCGCCACGCCAGTCACGGCAACATTGTTCAACGCTCCCTTGCGAACCACCCCGGTCGGCTGGAAGACGAGCTGTCCATCCACGGTCACCGTATCGCCTGTATGCACCGGCAGATTGACCCACTCCACCTTCACCGGCCCGGTCACCGCCGTATCGAAACCCAGGTCGCCGTAGCCCCCGGTCTCCGTCACCTCCATAATCGTGCGCAGCGGAATCCGCGTCACCGTCGAGGTCAGGGTCACGTGCGCCGCACCACCCAGCCAGTCAGCAAATCGCAACTCGCCCGCAGCGCTCCCGCCCCCCGGTAAAAAGCCTTCCATCTCCGTCAGCAGCAACTCACTCGGCGTAATGTGGACTCGCGCTCCGCCGTCCACATCGTGCAGGATCACATATTGGTTCACGAAGCCCGCCTTGTGCAGCTTCGCGTCGCCCACAATCAGGTAGCCCGCCCTGCACTCCGGATCGACCGCCGCCTGTGCCGCTCCCGTCTTTTCTGAAGTCCCGGCCCGCCGTCCCAGCCAGGACCGCGGCTTTGCCTGCGGTCCCACCGGCATCACCGCGCAACTGTGTCCGCTCACCGCAAGATCGACCGACCCGCCCGTGAATCCCTCTGCGTCCGTCAGTACCGTCACCTGCTTCAGGTCCAGTGTCCCATTCACCGCGCCCTGCCACTGCGGCTCGGCAAAGTGCGTCAGTGTTCCCGTTGCATGGAGCACGGACGACGCGCCCGAATCGAACTCCAGCCCCTTCAGCTCCACCGCATCGCGTCCCAGCTCCGCGTCCAGGTGCAGTCTCGACCGCGCCTCCGCCTGTGCCTCCGCCCGTGTCCGCAGATCGTTCACCCCCAGCGAAATCCCATAGCGGTCCGTCGCCCGCAGATAGCGCACCTCCGCGTCCAGGTCGCGCGCCGCCACATCGAACGGAATCGCGCGGTCGTTCACCAGCGCCACGCCATCCACCAGCGCAACCTCCCTCGCGCGCAGGTCCAGCAGCGTATCCACCATCGGTTTTTTGCTCACTGCGAGATGCTTCGGCGCCGGAACGTTCGTATTGCCGTCTTTGTCCACCATCAGGTGCACCTGTGGCTTCTCCACTCGCAGCAGCTTCAACCCCACATGCGACCGCAGCCCCGCACCCGTCGCGTGCGAGAAGAAGCTCGAAATCCCCACCCGCACCTCGATCTTCTCTGCCGTTATGTACGGCGCCTCGCCCGGCCCCTCTGTCCCATGGATCGCCAGCCCGTCCACATCGATCTTCAGCCGCCACAAGCTGAACCGGACGCCGCGCACCTCCACACGTCCGCCGGTCGCGTCCTCCAGCACCGACACGATCTCCCGCCTCACGAGCCGCTGAAAGTACGCCGTCGCCGTAACCCAGGTAATCCCGCCCACCAGCAGAATCGCCAACGCCAGTGCGCCTCCGAAGCCCCACGAACCTGCCCGCGTCACATGCCGCGCAAAGCTTCGCCGCCGCTTCACCGGCAACAATTTCTCGCCGCCCGCCTGCTCGCCGGCCGGACTTGGCTTCTCGCCATTGGGTTGCATCTCGTCGGCGCTCATGGCAGGTCCTCTCCCGGCTTCACAATCTTCACGCTGCCCTCCGCGCGCAGCGATGTTAGCCAGTCGTCCAGCAGCTTGTCCACCTGCTGCTGCAACAATATCTCCTGAATCCGGTCCGCAATCGCAGCCTCCGCCGGCGGCGTCACCCTCTCCTTCTCGTACGCCGGAACCAGCGTCCCCTTGTAATACGCATCCATCTCCGTCTGCGAGATGCGGATTCCCATGCGGAAGCGCGCCTCCACAAACCGCAGCACCTCCATGCGCTGCCTCCAGCGCTCCCGCAGCTCCTCCGCCGTAAAGCCCTGCGCCGCAACAAATTTTCCCCACCCCGCGTCTGTCTCGCAGCCATACGCCGCGCACTCGGGGATGTTTTTGCGCAGCACCCTCAACTCCGCATCCACCTGCGCGTCCATGATCTGCGCCTGCGGCTGCAACCGTATCTGCTGCAGGATCAGATCGCGATCGATCAGCCGCTCGACCAGTTGCTCCCGCGTCACCGCCGTCCGGTCGGCGAACGGCTGAAACGCCGCCATCCGCGCCTCCTCGTCCAGCTCGCTCTCCAGAATCAAATCTCCATTCACCACCGCAACCACGCGGTCCAGAACAACCCGCTCCACCGCGCTCGCCGCACCTGCAGTTGTATTTCCTGTTCCCTGTTCCCTGTTCCCTGTTCCCTGTTCCGTGTTCCCTGTTCCCCGCTCCGTGTTCCCTGTTCCCTGCTCTGCTGACCCCTGTTCCCTGTTCCCTGTTCCCTGCCCCACGCAAGCCACTCCGCACAGCATCACAATCGCCAGCACACACGCCAGCCCCGTACGCACGCCACACGCCGCCAGCGCCAAAGGCGCGGCCCATACCAGCCTGGGGCGCAGCCCCAGGGAGCAGGCACAGGGATTGCTCCAAGGGCTGAAGGCCCGCCCTATCTGCTGGCCACGATCTCCCCGAATTGTCTCCTTGCGCATCTCTCTCATCACGTCAGAATGCCTGTCCAATGCTGAAGAAAAAATTAAAGTGGCCCGCCTGCCCCTCATACGGCGAACTTCCGTTGAAGTCGTAGATCACCGGATAAACCGGCGGATTCAGGTTATAGCTGAAGTCCAGCCGGATCGGTCCCACCGGCGTCTTGTACCGCGCTCCAACCCCCACCGCATGGGAAAAATAGTTGAAGTTGCACGTCCCAAACGGATACGCCGTCGTCACCTGCGGAGGCCCCACATTGGCGCAAGTCTCCTGGTTCGGCTGGTGAAAGTGCGCGATGCCGGGAAACATGTCCGACACATGCGCAAACACATTCCCCATGTCGTGGAAGAGAACGAAGCTCAAGCTGTCTCCCAGATATGGCAGCGTGGACGCTGGCAGCCGCAGCTCCGTGCTGTTCACGATCACCCCGTTGCCGCCCACCGGATAGCCCGTCTGCAAATCGCGCGGCCCCGCTCCATTGATGGGAAACCCGCGGTCCGACGTCGCTCCGCCCGCGTACAACCGCTCCGGCAATGGCACCGCATTGCAGCTCGCATTAGTCTCCAGCAGCGCGCCCGCGCAGCTCGTGCTGCCTACGTTTGGATTCGCCCCAAACGTCGTCTCGAATCCCAGCCGCGTGTTTCGCGCCAACACATACTTGTGCCTGCCAAACGCGTAGTACGTCGAATTCGTCACGTCCGTCCGGCTGAAGTTTGCCTCCGAGCCAAACTTCGACGTCGCGAAGAATTCCTGCACCGACGAATACGAACCCTTGGTCGCATCCAGCGGCCCAGGGTCCCGCTTATCGTGAAACCATGTAATCCCCGGCCCGCCCACGCGCACCGGCTGAGACAACAGCGGAATCAGGTTCGCCGAAACCTGCAACGTCGCCGGGTTCACCGCTACCCGGCGAAACTGGAAGTCGTAGATGACCGTGTCCGTCCGCTTCACCTTCTGCGTAATGCGAAAATCCGCCTGCAATGTTGACGCCTGGAACGTCGAAATATTCTGCACATTCGAGTAGCCGCCAGACACGCTGTCCGACAACTGCGCGTGTCCCCGGTAGTGCGGATTCAGAAACGTCAGGTTCGCCACCTCCTCCAGCAAGCCATACGACGAATGCAGTGTCAGAGAGTTGTCCGTCCCGCGCAGATTGATCCGGCTCACATCCAGCGAGACACGCGGGCTCACTCCAGTCTTGCCCTCCTGCGAGTAGCTCGCATTCGGCGAGAGCTGTAGCAGAATTGCGGACGCCTCACTGATCTTGCCCTGTTTCGGCGTGCCCGTCTCCGCCTCCAACCCAAACCCGTACGTCACGTTCCACCGCCGGGCCTCGCTCAGTTGCAGCAATACGTTCTTGATCGGCACGTCTCCATCCGGATTCTGTACCGCCGTCGTCACCTCGTTGAACAGCGCCAGTCCATATAGCCTGCGCTGCGTATCCAGCAGCGCGCTCTCGTCCAGCGGATCGCCCGCGTGGAACGTCGTCTCCCGCGCCACCACCAGCGGCCGCGTATGCACAATCCCCGACCGCAGCACGCGGTCCACAAACACCTGCTCGCCCTCGGTGACATTCAGCACCACGTCCGTCTTCTGCGCGTCCGTGCTCTCCGCCTGCTGTTTCACCTCCACCTTGGCCTGCTCGAATCCGTGGCTCAGGTAGTAGCCGAACATCGCGTCCCGGTCGCCAGACAGCGTAATCAGCGAGTAGGGCTGTCCCTCCTGCGCGTTCAGCAGGGCCCTCACCGCCTTCTCCCGGCCCGCGTCCACTCCCGCCAGCGTTACCCTGCCGAACCGCTGCTGCGGCCCCTCCGACACCGTCACCACCACCGCAATCTCACCCTCCTTCAGCTTCTTCCCAGACTTCGCCGTGTCGCTGTCCTGGATCGAGGTCGTGATCGCCGCCTTGTCGAATCCATTCGCCCGGTAAAGCGCCAGAATCGACTCCACGTCCGCCTTCATCAGCGCCGGAGAGTAGCGCCCGGTGCGCAGATACGAGTCCGCCTTCTGCACCCGCATCCGTTCCTTCAGCAGCTCGGTGTCGAAGTAGTGGTTGCCCGCAATCGTCACCGACGCAACCTTGTGCTTCACCCCTTTCACAACCGAGTACACCACGCTCTCCTGCGCCGTCTCCGCGTTTGTGCCCGCGCCCGGGCTCGTCGCAGCGCCCACGCTCGCAGCGGAGTCCGCCCCCACCACCTTCACCGAAACCGTCGCGTCGAAGTACCCCTCCTGAAACAGATAATCCTTGATGTTGTACGTTCCCTCGTTCAGCAGGTCGTTGTCGATCGTCCCCTCCTGGTAGATCGGCAACAGCAGCTTCAACCGTCCCCCGGAGAACTTCGCTCCCTCCACCACCACCTTCACCACTGGCCCTTGGTTCGCCCGGAAAGTGTAGTCCACCTGCCTGCGCGCCTCGTCGTATGTCTCGCTCCGCAACGACGCTGTCGCCTCCATCCGGTCCCGCTTCTCGTACTGCGCGCGCAACCGTGTCAACGCGTTGCTGGTCGTCTCGCGGGTCACCTTGCTGCCCAGCTTCAACCGTCCCTTGCTGCGCACCTCCTCCGCCGTCATCCCCGGATCGTTGCCCTCCACCGCAATCTTCCCCACCCGCGCCTGCGGCCCCAGCTTCACCGTATACTCTGCGTTCACCTGGCCGCCCGCATCGTCCACCGTCGTCTTCACCGCAATCGCCGGCTCGTAGTACCCATTGCTGGCCAGCGCCTGCCGCACTCCCTCGGTCGCCGCCGGAACCGCAGCCTCGGTAAAATTCGTCCCCGGCTGCAACTTCGTCGCGTACTCCAGCAGAGACGCCAGCCGTTCGTCCTTCACTCCCACAATCGTCACCCGGCCCACAAAATACCGCGGCACGCCAACATAGATCAGCCGCACCCCCGCGCCCTCGCGCACGCCCTCCACGCGGATGTCGCGATACCTCCCGCTCGCAAACAGCCGCCGCACGCTCGCCGTCACCAACGCCGGTTCCAGCGCCACGCCCGCCTTCTGCGCCAGCAGCCCGGGCAGCGGGTCGCCAGCGCCAAACTTCACTCCCTCAAACTCCACCGCCCCAACCCGCAGCCCCTTCCACACCGCAAGGCTCGCCGTCGCCCCCGCCTCTGTCGTTGTCGTTGCCGTTGCAGTTACAGTTGCAGTTGAGTTTGCCGTTGCAGTTGAATTTGCCGTTGCAGTCGCGCTCTGCCCGCAACAGAATCCAGCCCACGAGAGAACAAGAACCCCCGCGAGCAAGCGCGCACACCGCCCGCTTCCATTCACCGCCGCTCCTCTGCTTCCAGCATCAACTCGAACGCGCAATAAAACTTCCCCTCTGTCTTCGCTCAGGCAGCCTCGGATCGCTTCCACTCATTTGGATGCAAACCGCGCAGAAGCAAGCCCCAATGAAGAGTCCCCCGTAATTCCCTATACTACGAACAACGATGCATTTAAACGAGTGCGCAACCGTGTCCCCACAACTCTCGCCCCAAGACAACTCGATCCCCGCGTCCACCGCCGCCAGCACAATCGCCGATAACGCCGGAGCAATCGCCGATGCCGACCGCTACTCCCGTCAGGTTCTCTTCCCCGGCATCGGCCCCCTCGGCCAGCAGTGCCTTGCCGCCTCACACGTCGCCATCGTCGGCTGCGGGGCCATGGGAGCGGCCGCCGCCTCGCTCCTCGCCCGCGCCGGTGTCGGCACTCTCACCCTCATCGACCGCGATTTCGTCGAGCCATCCAACCTCCAGCGCCAGGTCCTCTTCGACGAATCCGACGCCCGCGACTCCCTCCCCAAGGCCGAGGCCGCCCGCCGCCACATCGCCCTCTTCAACTCCCGCATTGCCGTCCACGCACGCATCGACGACCTCACACCAACCAACATCGCCGGCCTCATCCCTTCATCCGTCCACATCGTCCTCGACGCCACCGACAACTTCGAGACCCGCTACCTCATCAACGACTTCGCAGTCCAGCGCGGCACTCCCTGGATCTACGCCGCCGCAATTGGTGCCTACGCCGCCACCATGAACATCCTCCCGCAGCCTTCTCTTACCACTGACCACTTATCACTGACCACTGTTTCTCCCACCGCCTGCCTCGCCTGCATCTTCCCCAAGCCGCCCACCGGCAACGTCGAAACATGCGACACCGCCGGGATCCTCTCCACTGCCGTCAATCTCGCCGCCTCCATCCAGGTCACCGAAGCCCTCAAGTTCCTCACCGGCCAACCTCATCTCATGCGCCGCACCCTCCTCTCCTTCGACCTCTGGAACCCCGCGGGCCTCGGCTCCCCGGCAGACCACGGCTATCTGGACCACTCCGAAATCTCCACCAGCTCCCCCCGCCCAGATTGCGAAGTCTGCGGCCAACGCATCTTTACTCACCTCGCCGGCCAGGACCGCGCTCACATCACCCTCTGCGGACGAGACTCCGTGCAGATCCACGAGCATCGCCGCCCCGTAGACTTCGCCGGTCTCCGCGCCCGCCTCGCCGGTCACGCAGACATTCAGGACCTCCGCTCCAACGATCTCCTCCTCCGTTTTCGCCGCGGCCCTCACACCCTCACCGTCTTCGCCGACGGTCGCGCCATCGTCCAGGGCACCACGGACATCGCCCTTGCCCGCTCCCTCTACGCCCGTTTCATCGGTGCCTGAGTTTCTCGTCGTCATTCTGGCGAAGCCAGAATCTCCGTATTTCGTCGTTGCTTGTTTCACGTCGTTGTTTGTTTTTAGTTGTCATTCTGAGCGCAGCGAAGAATCTCCGTAGATGATTATCCAGTCTGCTCAGGCAGGACCGCAAAAGCGCCAACTCTGCTCAGTCAGGGCCGCAAAAGCGCCAACGGCGCGCCCTATACCAGCATGGGGCGAACGGGGTCCCCGGCGAGCTTGCTCGCTGGGGCAGGCAGCCCCATGCTGGCTCGGGAGGAGAAAATCGAGGGCTGAAAGCCCGGCCCATAGGGCCACGCCCGCGCATCCGCTCGATTTTGGGCCTTTCGGCGTGAGCGCCGCAGCTAACTGCATAATCATCTCCCCGTATTTCGTCGTTGTCTGTTTTCCCGCATCCCTCCCACCCGCCTCGCACAACCCTCCCCCACTCCGTCGCATCCAACTCGCCAGGTAGTTAATTCCCGGCAGATGCGCTAGGCTGAATTAGGCGAGAGTCTGGGCGTTCCCCGAACCCCGGAGCCGACACCGATGAGTTCTCAAGGCCAGCTGATGTCGCAAGCCTCATCCGCAAGACCCAATCCCGGTCTCTTCAAGCGCAACCCGCCCATCGCCGGCGAGGCCGAGGCCATCGCAGCCGCCAAGCGCGGCGACGCCGATGCCTTCGCCAAGCTCTATAACCTGCACAAGCGCCGCGTCTACACCCTCTGCCTGCGCATGTTGGGCAACGTCTCCGCCGCCGAGGACATGACCCAGAACGCCTTCCTCCATCTCTTCCGCAAGATCGAGAGCTTCCGCGGTGAGTCCGCCTTCTCCACCTGGCTGCATCGCCTCACCGTCAACCTCGTCCTCATGCAACTCCGCAAGAAAGGCCTCAACCTCGTCTCTCTCGAAGAGACCATCAACCCCGAAGACGACAGTCCACGCCGAGACTTCGGCAGCCGGGACCCCGTCCTCGCCGGATCGGTCGACCGCGTCGCTCTCGAGCGCGCCGTCGCCGCCCTGCCCCCTGGCTACCGCATGGTCTTCGTCCTGCACGACGTCGAGGGTTACGAACACAACGAGATCGCAACCATGCTCGACTGCTCCACCGGAAACAGCAAATCCCAACTGCACAAGGCCCGGCTCAAGCTCCGCGAACTGCTCCGCAACCCCAGCCAGTTGCCCCAGTCGCCCCTGCCGCCCGCGCCCGCGGAGTCCGACAAATGACCCTCCCAGGCAACATCGACTTCGATACCCTTAAGCCCGAGGAGTTTGAGCACATCCTCCCAGACCTCTTCGCCTCCGACAGCGGCAAGGTCAGCCAGGACCCGCGCCTGCAAAAATTCCTCGCCGCCAACCCCGACTGCGCCGCCTTGGTCAGCGACCTCGAAATCATCGCCGAAACGGCCCGCAGCCTCTTTGAGCCCGTCGCAGAACCAAGCGACCGCGTCTGGCAGAACATCCAGGCCAAGCTCCAGGAAGAATCCGCCCTCGCCTCCATCGACGACGACTACATCGACCCAGCCAAGCCACTCGACTAATCTCCCGCGCGCCATCCTTCTGGCCAAACCTATGAAGGTCATCCTTCTGGCGCAGCCCCCACGAGTCGTCATTCTGGCGCAGCCCCCGGGAATCGTCATTCCCCACGAGTCATCCTTCTGGCGCAGCCCCCGGGAATCGTCATTCCCCACGAGTCGTCCTTCTGGCGCAGCCAGAATCTCTGTATTGGCCCTTGCCCTTGCCCTTGCTCTTGCCGGCCGCCGGTCACTCCATCCCCATACCACACAGCCCATAGCCCATAGCTCGGACCGGAAAATCGCCGGGTGCCCCATCTTCGCCGCAGTCTCATCGCGGCTAAGGTGGGGCTTTACCGGGTGCCCCATCTTCGCCGTTGCCCTTGCCTTTTCGGAGGGAGCAGGGGGCTTCAGTCCCCTGAATAAAGCCAATCGAATCAATGGGCTTCAGCCCCGGGCCCTGGCTGTTCCCTGACCCCTGTTCCCTTACCCCTTACCCCTGTTTTCTTGTCAAGACCCTCGACGCCCCAATTTCCCCATAACCCGCTCCAACTAAACAACTTAAAACTTCAAAATACTTGGCATAGTAGTTTCCCTCCATCCCGTATAATTAAATCAGTAAGCAAATCCAAACAGACCCGGCCAACCAGCCGGGCCTTCGCTTTTAACTGTTCCCTGTTCCCTGTCTTCAAGTTATTGATTCCAGAGATCAAATGATCTAACCAATTTGGAATGAAGATCATGCAGACCTGATACAGATCAAGTCTAGATCTAACTATCGTCTTTTGAATATCTTATGACTTTTAGGGGGGTATACCCCCCCCCCCAGCAATACCGAGGAGGAACCTCATGATCGCCGCAACCGAACCCACTCGGTCTTCGCCTTTCCCTGTCCCCTGATCTTTTGGGTATCACTATGCGATTGCCTTTCGATCATTCTCCTTGCAACCAATCCCCCTCCGGTGTACTCTCACATTCAGGATGAATTCACGCTCGCTTCAGTACGGCTACTTTACCTATCCCTGCCCTTGGTGGCAGGGAGCGGGTCAGCCGGGCATGCGTGCAGCTCTGTACCGATAAAACAAGATCGTCTTACAGAGCATCCACCAAATCCACTGAGCCGCGACCCCGCAAAAGGTCGCGGCTTTTGTTTGCCGCAATCGCTGCTGCACCAAGGAGCCGTAATGAACGCCCAACCCGCCGCCGAGTCCGCCGCCGAACCCCAACCCATCGCGACCCAGCCCCCGCATCTACGCCGCCTCGTTCTCACCGGATTCATGGGCGCCGGCAAGACCACCGTCGGCCGTCTGCTCGCCGCCCGCCTCAACTGGGAGTTCCTCGACCTCGACGCATACGTCGAGTCGCGCTCCGGCCTCTCCGTCCCCTCCATCTTCGCCATCCACGGCGAAGCCCATTTCCGCCAGCTTGAGTCCATGGCCCTGGCCTCCGCCCTCGGCCGCAACCGCCTGGTCCTCGCCCTCGGCGGTGGTGCCCCAGAGGTCCTCACCAACCGCCTCCTCCTTGAGCAGACCCCAGCCACCTCCACCATCTTCCTCGACGCGCCTTTCCCCGCACTCTTCGACCGCTGTATGATGCAGGCCCTCAATCCCACGCCTGCATCGGCAACCAGTGTCGCA
>Ga0224531_1000364_pt1 | contig 23740 bp, 17 predicted proteins | sample CBST100metaG_FD_179876 | JGI IMG/M metagenome (GOLD analysis project Ga0224531, IMG submission 179876) | Peat soil microbial communities from Stordalen Mire, Sweden - C.B.S.T100 | ecosystem: Environmental > Terrestrial > Soil > Wetlands > Peat | place: Sweden: Norrbotten County, Stordalen Mire...
CCCGGACAAAGGAAGCTCTCGACAATGCCATTTCCCTACTACTGCCTCAACTGACCGATGAGGACGCAAAGGCTTGGTTCCGTCTCCCCTTCGATGCTCTACAGAAATAGACAAAATGCTCTAGGAAGCGCCAGCGATCGGGATTCCGTCTTGTCTTTTCTCAACGAGATTGATGCCGAATTGTCCGGTTGGAAATTGTCGCAACACGCCGGACCTCGCATCGATATGCCTGGAGCGCAAGCCGTTCTTCAATAAACCAAGCCCTACTTCGGCAGCACTTCAATCCCGGTCACGGTTGCATAGCCATCCACCGGAACGAAATTCAGAAGCAGTTTCCCTTGGGCGTTCGGTTCGATGCCAGTAAATTTGCGCAAAACCACGTCCGTCTGGCGTGCCTCTTTGGCGAGGTCGAAGTTCTTCAGCAGCGCATTCCCATTACAGAAGACATTGAAGACGTGGGCAACGGCGGTCTTGTTCTCGTCCGACGGGGATAAGGACTGGTCCCAGCCGTCGTGGCGCGCCGCAAAATAAAGCGTTACGGAATATTTCCCCGGCGTCACGGGAATCGCGTAGGAAAAGTTACCCCAGCGCTCGGTTTCGTAGAGCTCAGGGTCGTCGGTTCCCTTTACCGGAGTTGCGTAGGAAGCCAGTTGGCCGCCCTCAAAAAAGATATCCGGACTCCACCAGTGGCTGTCGTTGGAGTAATACGGCGTCTGGCGCGTCAGCAGGCGCACGGGCCGGATGTGCCCCTGAAATCCAGGCAAAATTTCGATGGCCGAAAGAATGGCCGGCTGCCCGCCCTCCCCGATAAACTCCAAATGCAGTTGTCCGTCCTTTGCCGGTTGAATGTCCGTGAAGACCTTCACGTCGGCGGTGCGGCTGGCGCCGGCGTCGGCCACAACATCGAAGCGGCTCAGCAGCGTCCTGCCATTGGCGCGCACGGTCATCAGGCGGCTGCCTTCCCCGCCTGCTCCAGAGGACTCCGGGCCATAGACCGTCTCCGCAAAATGCAGCCGCAGTTCGTAGACGCCCGCTTTCAGGGGAATGTTATAGCGGAATTGCCCCTGCCGGCTGGCGCGGTAGAATTCCGGGTTCTGCGTGCGCCAGATGTTCTCCGCAGGGTTTTTTTGGGCTATGCCGCCATCGAAACCCGCATCAGCGTTCCATAATTTGCCTGCGTGATCCACAAAACTGCGGCCCGAGCCAGCCAGAATGCGTATTTCTTCGCCGGTCGGCGGGCCAAGCTGAGTTTCGGTGAACTGTGCGGAAGCTTGATTCGATTCCGCTGGCGATGATGCCTGTTTCGTTTGCCGCAAGATCAGCCATGTGCAACCAAGGCCGAGCAGCAGAGCCGCTGCGGCTCCGGCCAGCCACCATCTCCGGCGGCCAGGCAGACGAAGCCATCCTTTCGCCGTCCCGGTTGCGTCGATTCCAGGCTGGCTTGCCGTTGGCAGATGAGTGGGAGCCGGTGTCGCTTCCTGTCGCGCGGCGGCAGTGAATTCCGGGACATATTGTCCCAGCGGAATGGTGATATGCAGCGGATGCGCCGCGCCAGGGCCGGCGTAGTACTCGGCCAGCCGCTTCCGCAGCCGGTTGGCCTCCACCCGCACAATCGAGTCGGAGTCCTGATCGAAGGACGATCCGCGATGGAAGACTTCCACGCCCACGGAATATTCCTTGATCTGGCTGGCTTCCCCGGCAAAGAGCTTTTCGCATAGATAGGAAAGCAGATGAGCGAGCATAGGCGCGCGCGTAAAGAACTCCGAATGAAGCACCTCCGCCACTTCCGCGTGCTGTGCTCCGAGATCGGCCGACTCTGGAATCTTGCTTGCCATCGTTCCCATGCCCGAACTGATTGTAATAGTAGCGTTCTCTGTCTGTTTGGCTAGTGCTTAACGGTTGCAGCGGGGTGGAATTCAGGCCTGTAGCGGCCTGTAACCCCAGCCGCATTTCGTCGGCAAGCTGTTGCGCTCCCCGGTCGGGGCAGACGTAAGTCAATGTATCATTGCGACTTCCTTGGCGTCGATTGCGGATTTAACCCCGTGCAACGGACCGGTAGCAGGTATAGCGTTGCGGACTGCCCTGCCACGCTCTTTACTGGAGTCGATGCAGGGGATTGAGCCGGCAAGTTCAACCGCCGTCTCCCAAGAAACGCCCTGGGCAGGAGAGGTGATGTATGAAAAGACTTGTGATGATGATAGCGGCGGGCATGCTGATTTGCACGGCCCCATACGGAAGAGCAATTCCCGTCCCGGACGCGTCAAGCGTAGACAAGCCTGATGCCGCCAAGATGATGGAGGAGAAAGGAGACCTGGCGCGCGCTCACCAGAATTTTGCGATGGCCGCGGTCTACTTCCAGACCGCCCTGCGCACCAACCGGAAGGATGCCGGGCTTTATAACAAGCTGGGCATTGTGGAACTGCAGTTGAAAGAGGATCGGCAGGCGCGTAAAAACTTTCAGCAGGCCGTGAAAATCGACCCTCAATTCACGGCTGCAATCAACAACCTCGGAGCTGTTGCTCTGATGGACAAGAAATACAAGTCTGCCGCCGGTTATTTCAAAGAGGCTCTGGCGAGGGATGAGTCCGTTGCCTCCACTCACGTCAACCTCGCGGAAGCCTGGATGGGCATGAAGGAAATTGACCGCGCCATGACCGAATACACGCGGGCTTTGGAGCTTGACCCGGATGTCTTCAGCGACGAGCAGAATGGAAGTCATCTTATGCTCAGTTCGCCGGAGCAGCGCGCCCGCGTCGACTACCTGATTGCCAAGTCGTATATCAAGCGCGGCAATCTCGACGGCGCCCTGGATTATCTGGGCCGAGCCAAGCAGTTGCACTATCCCGATCTGGGCAAGGTCTACTCTGACCCGGATTTCGCTGCTCTCTGGAAGGATCCTCGTCTGGCCAAGATCATCAAGCGATAGGCACTTCTTTGCTCTATATCGCGATGGAAACTCCCGTAAGAGCCCAAATAGCTCATGTTTTGAAAGGCCGGGACGATTCTCGATCAAATAAAACCGGCAAAATCCATCGCAGCCTATCCGTTTGTTTGCGTCGGATTATTGATCCGGCAATTAAATACTGTCTCGGTGCCCCATCCATTTCCGCGTTTTTTGCGGAAATGGGTGGGAAACGATGTCACTGTTTTCTTCCCGGATCAATAGGTGTGTCCGGCGCCGTCCGCGTGGCACTCGCCGTTCTCTGCCGCAGAGGCATTTCCGTCGCCTCATGGAACATCGTCACAATCACCGCTCCCGCCGGCTTCTTGCCCACGCACTGATAGGAATGCGGCACATCCGAGTCGAAGTACACCGCATCGCCCGCCTCAAGCCTGCACTCCTGCTCACCGTGTCGAAGTTCCAGTTCCCCTTCCAGCACATAAAAAAACTCGACCCCCGGGTGCATGTGCGCGCTGGGTTCCGTCTCCTTGGCTAGCGGCATGAACTCGGCCAGGTAAGGGTCCATCTCCCGGTCCGGCACCAGGTAGCCCAGGCTCTCAAAGAAGTAAGCCGGAACCGCGCCCCCTGTTTGCGGCAGCCGCACCCGATCCTTGCGCCGGTGAATCCGGAAGACGGCTTGCGGCTCGCTCTCGAAGAAATACGACAGATCCTTTGAAAAGACCATCGCAATCCGCGCCAGGTTGCGCAGCGTGGGCACCACGCGTCCCGTCTCGAGTTGGGAAAGGAAACTGGCTGAAAGCCCCGCGCGTTGGCCCAGTTCCACCAGCCCCATCGACTTTTTCAGCCGCAGCCGCCGAATCCGTTCGCCGAGGTGCTTCTCGACAATCACCCGCTCGGTCGTCTCCGTGTCCACCTGCGACTTTTGCGTCTCTTCGTTATGAACCGCAGCCAACTCGTTCATTCGCCCTCCAGCGGGCACTCAAATCCGGCGCGCATCAGACATTTGTTGCGCATATCAAAAATTATTCCCATGCTACTAAAATCATCAACCATTCGCAATCACAATTCTTTGGCGCTCTGGAGGCATGAAGCAGAACCCTGGATTCGTTGCCGTAGCCATTTTTCGGAGGGAGCAGGGGCCTTTATTGATCCGGCAACTAAATACTGTGAGGGTGCCCCATCCATTTCCGCGTCTTTTGCGGAAATGGGTGGGAATACGATGTCACTGTTTTCTTGCCAGATCAATAGGCCCCTGATTTTTGGACTTGGATTGAGGCGCCTTCAGGCGCGGGCACTGTTTCAACCCGACAGCCCCTGCTCGCGCTATCCTTAAATGTTCGGTCACTACAGCGGAACCAGAGTTGATGTATCCCGAAACCCAAGCGCTTAAGTCTTCCTGGATTTCATAAGGCTACGGGTACTCTGGTTCCGCTATAGTGACCACCAAGGAACCCTATGCCTGAAGAAAAAACTTCCGAATCCACGCCAGCCGTGGCTACCATCGACACCATCGCCCAGCATGAAGGCCAGTCCGTCACCCTTCGCGGCTGGCTCTACAATCATCGCGAGAGCGGCAAGCTGCTGTTCCCCATCTTTCGCGACGGCACCGGCACCATCCAGGGCGTCGTGCCCAAGGCGGCTGTTTCCGCCGAGGTTTTCGAGACAATCAAGGGCCTCACTCTGGAGTCCAGCGTCGTCGTCACCGGCAAGGTCCGCGCCGACAAGCGCGCTCACGGCGGTTTCGAGCTCGATGTCGAAGACCTCAAGGTCGTCCAGCGCATTCCCGAGTCCGATCCCTACCCCATCACGCTCAAAGAGCATGGCGTCGACTTTCTCATGGAGCGCCGCCACCTCTGGCTCCGCACTCCGCGCCAGACCGCCATCCTCCGCATCCGCGCGGAAATCATGCGCGCCGCCGCCGAGTTCCTCGACCAGGACGGCTTTATCCGTACCGATCCGCCCATCCTGACGCCCGCCGCCTGCGAGGGCACCTCGACCCTCTTTCCGGTCGACTACTTCGGCGATCCGGCCTACCTTTCGCAGTCCGGCCAGCTTTACGAAGAAGCCACCGCCATGGCCGTGGGCAAGGCTTACAGTTTCGGCCCTACCTTCCGCGCGGAAAAGTCGAAGACCCGCCGCCACCTCACCGAGTTCTGGATGATCGAGCCGGAGGCAGCCTTCATGGACCTCAACGGCCTGCTCGAATTGGAAGAGAAGTTCATCTCCCACATCGTTCAGAGCGTTCTGAAGAATCGCGCCACCGAACTGGCCGTGATCGAGCGCGACCCCGCCAAGCTCCAGAACATCGTTCCGCCCTTCCCGCGCCTCAGTTATGACGATGCCGCGGCCATGCTCAACGAAGCCCACAAGAAGGGCGAGTTGGAGCTGCCCTTCGAGTACGGCAACGACTTCGGCTCTCCCGACGAAACCTGGCTTAGTTCGCAGTTTGACAAGCCCGTGATGGTCCATCGTTACCCGGCCGCCGTGAAGGCTTTCTACATGGAGCCGGACCCAATCAACCCGAAACTCGCCCTCTGCTGTGACGTTCTGGCTCCCGAGGGCTACGGCGAAATCACCGGAGGATCGCAGCGCGTGGCCAGCTACGAACTGCTGAAGAGCCGCATCGAGGAACAGCACCTGCCCATGGAGTCCTTCGAGTGGTATCTGGACCTGCGCCGCTACGGATCGGTCCCGCACAGCGGCTTCGGCATGGGCGTGGAGCGCGCCGTGACCTGGATCTGCGGCCTGGAGCATGTTCGCGAGACCATCCCCTTCCCCCGCATGCTCCACCGCATCTATCCGTAGAAGCAGCAGGTTTACCAATCCATCTGGGTGCCCCACCCTCGGCGCGTCTTTGTTTTTGCGCCTAGGGTGGGATATTTATAGTTCTTCCCTACCATGTACGAAGCACGCCCGCCTGACCGCAGGGCTTGCAGATGATTTCCAACCTTGGTTGCACAATGACTCCAGGAAGTCTTCCTTCCAATCATCGTCCCGGTACGCTTTCTTCGTGCCGCCTTCCAGCCGGAAGCGACCGACAGAGGCAAAAGCGTCACCTAACTCCTTATCCAGGAGGATTTTGCAGGGAACTTCATTGTTTTGAGGATTTTACAGCGAAGCCCCACCTGTAAGCCGAAGAAAACAAGTATTTTGCCTACAAAATATGGGTGGGGGTACACGCATGATCGGGCGCCCCACCCTCGGCGCTGTCGTTCTGAGCGGAGCGCAGCGGAGTCGTAGAATCTGCGTCTTGTTCCCTCGCGCCTGGGGTTGGAATCGACGAACCTGCTTTTAGGAAGTGATTCGGCAAGGCCCAAGCAGGCTGCACCCCGCATTCGATACACTGAATATGTTATGGAAATCCGCTCAGGCAACGAGATACGCGAAGCTTTTCTGCGCTTTTTTGAAGAGAAGGGGCACCGCCGTGTGCACTCTTCCTCACTGGTGCCCGCCAATGACCCGACGCTGCTGTTTACCAACGCCGGGATGAACCAGTTCAAGGACATGTACCTGGGGGCGGAAAAGCGCGGTTACACGCGTGCCACCACGTCTCAGAAGTGCGTCCGCGCGGGCGGCAAGCACAACGATCTGGAAAACGTTGGCTTCACCCGCCGCCACCACACCTTCTTCGAGATGCTAGGCAACTTCAGCTTTGGCGACTACTTCAAGAAAGAGGCCATCGCCTACGCCTGGGAGCTGATTACCAGCCCGGAGTGGTTCGGGATTCCCAAGGACCGTCTCTACGTCACGATCTTCGAGGGTGCCGAAGGCGTACCTCGCGACGACGAGGCCGAGCGTTTCTGGAACGAGATCGGCGTCACCAGCGACCGAATCAAGGAATACGGCCTGAAGGACAACTTCTGGCAGATGGGCGAAACCGGCCCCTGCGGCCCCTGCTCGGAGATTTTTTACGACATGGGCATCGAAGCGGCGGAGACTCCGGGAGTGGACAAGCCCTTCGGCGAGGACGAGTCGCGCTACGTGGAGATCTGGAATCTGGTCTTCGACCAGTTTGACCGCTCGGCGGTTGTGGACGCCAAGGGCAAAACCACCGGCTACAAGCTCGTTCCGCTGCCCAACCCTTCCATCGATACCGGAGCTGGACTGGAACGCCTGGCTGCCGTTCTGCAAGGCAAAATCAGCAACTTCGAGACGGATCTGTTCACGCCGCTGATTGAGAAGGCAGCGGAGTTGGCGGGGTTAGCGGGCACCTCCGGTGCGGGTGACTCCTTGGAGAAGCTTGTCGCCAATGCAAGCCTCAGGATCATCGCCGACCACGCGCGCGCGGCGACCTTCCTCATCAACGACGGCGTTCTGCCTTCGAACGAAGGGCGCGGCTACGTGCTGCGCAAGATCCTTCGGCGCGGCATTCGTCACGGACGTTTGCTGGGCCAGGAGCAGCCGTTCCTCTACCAGATGGTCTATGCCGTCCGCGATTTGATGCAGGGCGCGTATCCCGAACTGATTGATTCGGCGGATCGCGTCGCCAAAGTTGTGCTGGCGGAAGAAAAGCAGTTCGACCGCGTGCTGAAGATTGGTGTCACCCATCTGAACGAGGAACTGCAAGGCAGCTTCACGGGCGAGAAGGCCTTCCATCTCTACGAGACCTTCGGCTTGCCGCTGGATTTCATGGTCGATGCGGCACACGACGCCGGCGTGAAATTTGACGCGGAGGGCTTCGAAGCCGCACGCGCAGAAGAACAGGCCCGCGCACGCGCAAGTTGGAAGGGCGGCAACCAGAAGACCGCCAGCCCGGTCTATCGCGCCCTACCGAAGACGGATTTCCTCGGCTACAAGCAGCTCATCGCGTCCGGCGCTGAAGTCCTCGCCATCGTGAAAAAGGGCGCGGGCGTTCCGGCTGCCAAGGCGGGCGAGCAGGTTGAGGTTGTGCTCGACCAGACCAGCTTTTACGGCGACTCCGGCGGGCAGGTGGGCGATACCGGCCTTTTCCTGACGCTGGATGGAAATTCGACGGTCGCGGAGATTTCCGGTTGCGTGCTGCCCGTGCAGGGCGTGCGCGTACACAAGGCTCTGCTCAAGGAAGACCTTGCCGTGGGCGATCACGTCCGCACCGTGGTGGACGCAGACCGGCGCAACGCCATCCGCCGCAACCACACCGGCACGCACCTGCTGCACGCGGCTCTTCGGCAGGTTCTGGGCGACCACGTGAAGCAGGCCGGTTCCTCGGTCGACCCCCTCCGCCTGCGCTTCGACTTTTCGCACTTTGCGCAGGTCGCCGATGAGGAACTGGAGGAGGTCGAGAGCATCGTCAACCGCGAGGTTCTGGCCGACGCCAAGGTCGATACGCTGGAAGATGTGCCGATCGACGTGGCCGTGAACGAATATCACGCCATGGCTCTGTTCGGCGAAAAGTACGGCGACAAGGTGCGCGTGGTGAAGCTCTCGGACGGCTTCTCGACGGAGCTTTGCGGCGGCACGCATACGACGGCCACTGGCGAAATTGGCCTCATTAAAATCGTCGGCGAAGAGTCGGTTTCCTCCGGCGTTCGTCGTTTGGAGGCCATCACCGGCCTGGGATCGCTCACCGCCTTCCGCCAGGATTATGCGGTTTCGCAAGTCGTGGCGCAGGTAGCTCCTGCCGCCGAGGGCGGTAGCCTTTCTGAGGCCTTGCGCGCCAAGCTGGCCGCGCAAGATGACGAGTTGAAGCGTCTGCGGCGTGAACTCGACGACACGCGCATGAAGTCTGCTGCCGGAGCGCTGGACGAGGCTCTCTCGCACGCCGTCGAGGTCAAGGGTGTGCGCCTGGTGACGCTGCGGGCCGACGCTATCGAGCGCGGCCAACTGCGGACGCTCGTGGACAACGTGAAGCAGAAGCTGGGCGAGGGCATTGTTGTCCTCGGCTCCGCGCAGCCGGAGGGCAAAGTCGCCCTGATCGCAGGCGTAACACCGGGGCTGACCAAGCGCATCCAGGCCGGCAAGCTTGTGGGCGCCGTTGCAAAACTGGTCGGCGGCTCAGGCGGCGGCAAGCCGGAGATCGCCGAAGCTGGCGGCAAGGACCAGACGCAGATCGACGCAGCGCTTCAGGCCGCGGCGGGAATTGCCGGGGAGTTGCTGAAATAAGACTGACGTGCCACCCAACAAAAAGGCCGCTTCCAGATTGGGAGCGGCCTTTTTGTTTATTGCGCGCGCTGTAACTTACCGGATGTGGAAGGCATACGACACGCCAAAGGAAAGAATCGGGTAGACCTTCATCGGGTCCAGGTCCGATTTCCATTTGTTCACCTGCGTGGTCAAATTGGCTTGCGCCTCGGAGTTGGTAGCCATATCGACGCACGAAGCACCGCCAATCGCGGCATCCTCTTGAGTTGCGCAGGCATAGCCTGACAGGGCTACATTCACGGTCGGCACATCGGTGAATGCCACGCCCAGTTCAAAGGGGAAGGACAAGTGGCCGCCTTTGCGCGGAATCATGTTGCCCCAGCCGGTGGTGAGAGTCGCGGCCTGTTTGCGGGTGTTCAAGCCAAGGTTGGCGTTCACGGTGAGAGGCTGGGCTGTTTCCGAGTAGTATTCCACGTCGTTCAGCTTGATGTCCGATCCACTCGCACCAACGGCATTGGCCGTAATCTGATTCTGGTTATAGAACAGCACTCCCGGACTCAGGCGCAGGCCATGAGTGGGAAAAGGATAATAGTCCAAAGAAACGCCAGCCGAGGCAAAACTTACCTTGCCGTCCAGGTTGAAGTTGCTGACGGTGATGTCATTGACGGTGTAATTGAAGACGTTGCCTGTGCCGCGCAGGTTCAGGTGACGGCTGACGTTGGTGGCAGCTTGCAGATTAACGCCCATGATACCGACACCGCCGCCCAATGCAAGTTTTGAAAATGGCTTGAGATGTACTTCGGCATTTTTCTTTGCGGCCTTTGTGGCCTGTTTGGTCGGGGCTAGTTGATTGCTGGACGTGCTGGCCGTCTGGCCCATCAGCACAGAAGCCACGGCAAACAAGGAAAGGGACAACAATACGGCGGGTGATTTCACGAGCAAAGCCTCCAGATAAATTGAGAGTCCAGGCGGTGGGAAGATGCGCCCACAGTTGCTGACGGTTCCTGCGCCATAGCAAAACCCCGCCGTCAGCCGATGTGGCTCTGGTTGGACGGGGATTTACGCCCATCCTACTATCGGCAGAAACTCTCTCGGCCGATAATCATTGGCCTTCTGTGGCGATAAAAGACAGAAATGGAACGGTTCCCGAAACCGGTAAAGACGCGTCTGGTACGTCTCTATTTGTTCTCGTTGCCGATGAGGCGGAAGGTGATGGTACCCCAGAAGAGGCGCGCGCGCATCTGCACGGGCAGGTGCCGTTCGTCGTCGGTGTACCAGATCCAGATATTACCGCGATTCTTCACCACGCCAGCCGAGGCTGTGGGTTGAACGCGCAGTGTTTTGAAGGTGCCAAGCGGCGTTTTGACCTCTTCGCGGCCTTCCACCTTCATGGTCACGGGCACAATGTGCATGGCGTCCACGACCGGAATCACGAAGCTGTGCCTCAGCTCGATGGGCTGCGACGAGGCATAGAAAACGCCCGAAAGCAGGTCGGTCACGCAGCCGGGTATGTACGATTCAACGTGCTTGCTTTGCCCTTTGACCAGATTCTTTTCGTTCAGGATGGATCGGTTCTGGCTGTAGTCCAGGTGGAGAGTCGAACTGGCTTGGCGGCGGCCCTCAGCGGTCTGCTTGTTAAAGTCGGTGGTGCAGCCTCTGGAGCGATCAAAGCTCGACTGGAAGCGGTCGCTGACGTGAAAGAGCAGGTTGATGGCGCCGCTGGTATCCGCGCTGGCCGTGACGTTCTCGCGGTCGCCTGCGGCCTCAAAGCGAATGACAGCCGTCCCGGCGGGGAAAACTCGCCAGTCCACTGCGTAGGTGAGGGTTTGTCTTTGCGGAAAGCTGTAGCCCGCACGCGGCGGCGCCAGGGAAGGAACCTGTTGACTCTGGGCCACGACGGCCAAGGCCAAGGTGCAAAAAAATGCTGTTGTTGTGTGTATCTTCACCAGCGGGCTTGGCTCCTTGTTGAATGGACTGCTGTGTTCATAAAAACGCCTATCGCGGCAGATTGACAACTGTAGCCAGAAGCGGCCGCAGAAGAATCAGGCTGAGATAAAGCAGTGCGGTACCTATCCCTGCATTGTACTCGCGGTGCTGGATGTAGAGCGACATGGAAAACCCTCCGGAATCTCTTCCCTTCTCTTTATCGTCGGGGAACGGAGCCGGAATGAGCCGGGGAATCAGCCGCGGCACACGCCGGCAGTAGTCGTCGAAGCCGGGGAACGTGGCGCGCAGAAAGCGCTCTTCGCCGGCGATCACCGGCACATAAATCACCGCAAAGCCCAGCGCGAGCACCAGCGCCACCGGCCAACTGAGCAGCGCCACGGCAAACCCGGCGGCAATCAGCATGGAACCCAGATAAAGCGGGTTGCGGGTATGCGCGTAAGGCCCGGTCACGGTCAGTTCGCGATTCTTCTTCACGTAGCCGGAAGCGTAGGCGCGAAGCCAAAGGCCGGGCACGACCAGCGCCAGGCTCCAGGCCACGGCGGCCGTGTGGGGCGCGCGCCGGTACAGCTCGAAAAGGTAGAGCGCGGCGGTCAGGAAGCCCAGCGGCACGCGGATGCGCCGGGCAATGCTTTGCCAGCGGGTGATCCAGTCTTGCACGGGTTGTTTGGAGGCGGGCTGGGTCATAGGGCTGTTTCAGGATATAGCAAAGCGTCGGCAGCGCGCAGCACCTCATCGGGCTGGATGGTCAGCAATCCAGCCTCCGGCGTGGCGCGGCGCTTATGGTCGCGGCGGCTTTGGGGGCTACGCAGGACTTTGAAGCGCGTTCCGAAGGGGCCGTTGCGGCTCGGGTCGGTAGGGCCATAGATGCCTACCACGGGCCGGCCCAGCGCGCAGGCCAGGTGCAGCGGGCCGGTATCGCCGGCCAGGGCTAGGTCAACGCGGCGGGTGATGGCAATCAATTGTGCCAGCGTGCAGGCAATCGGAGTAGCCGCGCCGCCAGTGGCGCGGACAATGACCTCTGCCAGCGGTTCTTCGCCGGGGCCGGTGTTAACTAGCACGCGGCAGCCGCGCTCGATAAGCCCATGCGCCACAATGCCGTAGCGTTCCGCGGGCCAGCGCTTGGCTCCCCAGCCTGCGCCCGGGCTGATAAGCACGACGGGCTGCCGATGCTGCGAAAGACTGTCGGCGAGAGGCAGGATTTTGTCGGCCCAGGCTTCGGCAGCCGGGTCGATGGGCAACAAGGGCGCGACGGGCGTGAGTTCGTCGCCGGCGATGGCCGCAGCTAACTCCACGTCCTGCTCGATGACGTGTGCGCCGTGGGTGACCACATGCTCCGTAAAGAACCAGCCAGCCTCCCGCTCGCGGGGTTTCGCCTCGCCGATCCGTCGCCGGCAACCCGCAAGGCGCGCCACCACCGCCGAGCGGATGGCCCCTTGAAGGTCAAGAACTACGTTGTATCGTCCGGCCCGGAGCGCTGTGCGCAACGCCTTGATTTCATGAAGAGTTTGACGGCTGGTGAGGGCTTTGCGCCACTGTTTGGTGGCGGCGAAATGCAGGTGGTCAACGAGTGGCTGCGCGGGGCCTCGACTGGTGCTGCCTTCTGCGGCCAGCAGCGCACGCCAGCACGGCTCGACCACCCAGTCGATGATCCATGAGGGATGAGCCTGCCGCAGTGCCGTCACCGCCGGCAGGGCGTGCAGAATGTCGCCCATGGCTCCAAGCCGGACCACAAGCACGCGATAGTTGGACTGCGTTTGCAAGTTCTGATTTTCTCACAGGGACGGCTGAGGAGGAACCGCCGCAGTCCGATCCACCAGCCAGTCAATGGCGGCGTCCTGATCCTTGATCTCGATGTGCAGTTTTGCGGTTACCAGCGGCAAGGCGTTGGAAAAGGCGGAAATGAGTTTTCCAAGCCGGACCATGTCTTTCTGTGTCGTGACGAGCGCTGTGGCTCCGGCCGCGCAGGCTGCGCCCAGCAACTCTTCCAAAACGCTCGGGGTGTAGGTGAAGTGGTCAGGAAAAGCGAACCGGGCAGCAATTTTGAGTCCGGCGGCTTCCAGGCCCGCGAAAAACTGCTCCGGCCGAGCAATGCCGCAAAAAGCGGCGACAGGGCCTTCGACAGCGGGGATTTCCATGGCGCGGCGCAGTTGCCAGATCGGCCCTTGCCAGCCCCAGGCTCTCAGATCCTCCGCCAGCTCCGGTTCGTCCTCCGGAAGGGCAATCACGGTTGCCCGGTCGATGGCGCGCAGCGGCTCGCGCAGATTGCCAGCGGGCAGCAGCCTGTCCTGCCAGTCGCGGCGATTCAGAATCAGAATATTCACGTCGCGAATCAGTTGGCGGTGTTGAAAGCCGTCGTCGAGCAGGTGAACGATGGGCGGTTGTTCTTCCTCGGCGGTTTTCGCTGCGTCGGCCTCGGCCAGCAGCCCGGCGTCGTAGCGCCGCGGAGCCACGTAGACCGGAACGTCGGCCTCGCGGGCAATCAGCAGCGGCTCATCGCCGAATTCCGCGGCGGTTCCGTCCGGGTTGACGCGCGCAACCAGCAGGCTCTGGCGGCCGTAGCCTCTGGAGAGCACATCGACGCGCAAGCCATTCTGCTTGAGCGCCTTGGCCAACGCAATGGTCAGCGGCGTCTTGCCTGCGCCACCGGTGGAAAGATTGCCGATGCTAACGACCGGAAAATGCAGCCGGCGCGCCGGCTTCAGCCCCATGAAAAGCTGGAGTTCGCGGAAGGCCAGCGCCAACTGGTAGAGCGGAACCAGCGGAAGCAGCAAGCGGCGTGCGAAGGTCAAATTCATGCGAGCTGTTCCCTTCCGTCCTGCGCTCGGAGCAATTCCTTGATCGCCTCGACAGAGCGGCCGGTTGCCCCGGCCTGGCTCGAGAAAACCTGCTTCGCCCGCTCGCCCATGGCTTGGGCGGCGGCGGGGTTTTCAAGCAGAGCGATCAGGGTCGCTGCCAGTTCTTGTTTGGCGCAGATGCAGAGAGCCTGATGCGCCAGCAAATCTTCCGTAATGGCGCGGAAGTTGAAGTAGTGCGGGCCCATCACGACGGGAACGCTGAATTGTGCCGGCTCCAGCGGATTGTGACCGCCGGCCGGAATCAGGCTGCCACCTACAAAAGCCACTGAGGCCAGCGAATAGACCGAGGCCAGTTCGCCGATGGTGTCCAGCAGCACAATCTCGCCGGGCTTCAGCGGAGAGCTTTCTGTCGGTCTCGAGTGCAAGTCCGAGCGCCGCACCCACGGAATGCCGGATTTCTCCAGCAGCGCGGCCACAGCGGCAAACCTCTCCGGATGCCGCGGCGCCAGAATCATCGCCAATTGCGGATCGGCTTCCAGAAGCCTCGGCCAGGCTTCCAGCAGCGCGGTTTCTTCGCCATCGAGCGTGCTGCCCGCCACAACGAGCCGCAGATCGCCCGTCAGCGTCTTCAGCAGACGGGTTGCCTCGGCCTCCTTGGCCGCCCGCACATCGAATTTCAGGTTTCCGGCCACCGTAACCCGTTCCGGCAGGCAACCGATGGCCTTCAGCCGGTCGGCATCTGTCTGGCTCTGCGCCAGCACCCGGTTGAGCTGGCTCAGGAAAGGCCGCCACAACACACACAGACTCCAGTAGCGCGGCCAGGAATGGTCGGAGATGCGGGCATTCACGACGGCCACGGGGATTCCGCGGCGAGAACAGCCATGCAGCAGATTCGGCCAGAATTCGGTCTCGACCAGCACCAGAAGCCGCGGCCGCAGGGCGTTCAAATACGAGCGCACCGCCCAGGGCAGGTCCAGCGGACAATAGAAAACGCGCTCAGCGCCGAAGCGTTCGCGGGCCAGCGCCTGACCGGTACGGGTAGTGGTCGAAATGGCAATGAGGCAGTCGGGCAGAGCGGCGTCCAGCGTCTTGACCAGACGGCTCGCGGCCAGCACCTCGCCCACGGAGACGGCATGGAGCCAGACGACCGGGCGTTCGCAGCCCACTTCGGCCAGCGTTTTGCCGAGACTGGCTGGAATCACTCCCAGCCGCTCCAGCAGCCCCTCGCGGTACTTTTTCGTGGTGGCCATCTGCCACAGCCACCAGGGCGCTCCGGCCGCCAACGCCACGATCAACGCGATGTTATAAAAAAATAAAATCATGCGATGCGGATTTGCCTTCTACTGGTCTAACCCTCAAATGATACATTCGACCACGATGAAGACTCTGCGCGTCCTTCCGTTGTTGCTGTTTTGGCTGGCGCTGCCTGCGGTGGCCAGCGACCACACGCCGCCCGCCGTGCAGCCCGCCACGGCCTTTGCCGCAGTCGAGGTCCATGCCGATGAAAAGGTGGCCATCGCCGCCGAGCCCTACGACACGCACGAGAAAGCATCCATCTTTCGTGTCGATTATCTCAGCCATGACGTCATGCCCATTCGCCTGATCGTCACCAACAACGGCGACCGGCCCATCAATCTCAGCGAGGCGCGGATTCTCTTCTATACTGCCGAGGGCGAGAAGATCCAGGCTGCCGAACCGGAGGACGTGGAACGGTTGATGACCCGCCGGGAGCGCGAGGGCGCGCAGCTTCCCATGCCCACTCCACTGCCCAAAATCAAGCTGAAGGGCAAGGCCACCAACAAAGATATCGAAGCGGATTTCAACACCTTCGAGTACCAGGCGCTGGTCGTCGAGCCGCACTCGACGCGCGCGGGCTTCCTGTTCTATGACGTCTCCGGGGTCGACCATCCGCTGCGAGGCGCCAAGCTGCATCTGCGCCGTCTGCGCAACGCGGACGGCAATGACCTGTTCTATTTCGAGATTCCCTTTGACAAGTATCTCGAGTCGAAATCCAGCCAGATGAACTAACCCGGCAGCCTACTCGTAATATGTTGCCGAGCAGAAATCCGTCTCCCAGATGGTGCAGCTTTTCACGCGCACGCGGCTTATGGTCGTCGCGGCGAGTTGCTCGTTGATCTGGTCGTAGAAATACTTGGCAATGTTTTCGGCCGAGGGGTTGAGCGTGTTGAAGGGCTCGACGTCGTTGAGCATTTTGTGGTCAAGCCGTTCGATGATCGGGTGCAGCGCCTGCTTTAGCAGCTTGAAGTCGAGCAGCAGTCCGGCCGCGTCCAGCTCTTCCCCGGCCAGCGTGAGGCGGATCTTGTAGTTATGCCCGTGCGGGTTTTCGCACTTGCCCTTGTAGTTGCGGAGGTAATGCCCAGAGGAAAAATCCGTCTCCGTTGCGACTTCATACATAAGTGTCTGCTCGATTCTGTCGGGGATGTCCCCCTTGCTTCTATTTTAATCTGCAGCGGTTTTTTCGGCGGGCAAGTTGGTGCGACGGGGCAATCACGTACCGGATTCGATTGAGTGCTCAGGCCCTACTTATGTTCGTCTGACTGACCAGTCTTGTCTTCAAAGAAGGTCTCCACATCCGTAATCGTCTCCGTCATGCGGTAGGGCGGCAAACTGGCCAGGAAGGTTTGGCCATATCGCTTTGTCCGGATGCGCGGGTCGAGAAGAACCAGCACGCCGCGGTCTTCCAGCGACCGGATCAGGCGGCCGAAGCCCTGCTTCAGCGTAAGAACAGCCGTCGGAACCTGATAGTCGAAAAAGGGCTTGCCGCCGGCCTCTTCGATAGCTTTCATGCGCGCCGCGACCACCGGGTCGCTGGGCACGGCGAAGGGCAGCCGGTCGATAATGACGCAGCTCAAGGCCTCGCCCTGCACGTCCACGCCCTGCCAGAAGCTGGAAGTCCCGAACAGAACCGCGTTCGGCGTCGTGCGGAATTGCTCCAGCAGCGTTTTGCGAGGCGCCGTGCCGTGCAACAGGATGGGATAGCCGAGCACCGGCATCAGGCGCTCGTATAAATCGCGCATCTGGCTGTAACTGGTGAAGAGGCAAAAGGCGCGGCCATGGCTGATTTCCAGCACGCGCTGGATGCAGCGCGCCGCCGCGGCGGGAAATTCCGGGTCGCGCGGATCGGGCATCTGCGGCGGCAGATAGAGCAGCGCCTGCTGGTCATAGTGGAAGTGCGAAGGCACCACCAGCTCGCGCGCCTCGCTCAGGCCCAGACGCTTGCGGATGTGCTCGAAGCCGCCCTGCACGGTCAGCGTGGCCGAGGTCAGCACCACCGTGGGAATCTGCTCGAAAACCATCTCGGACAGTAGCTCGGAGACATCGATCGGCGTGGCTTGCAGAAAGGTGTTGCGCGACTGCGAGTGAAAGCCTCCCGCCCGCCCCGTGGAGCGGTCCGCGCCGCCGGAGATGCGCCGCTCCATCCAATAGACCATATTGCTGGCGTTCGATTCGAGCAGAAACTCCAGCTCCGAGCGCAGGCGCGCGACGCGCTTCTTCAGCCCCGGCGCTTCGTCCACGTCCTTCAGATCGCTCATTTCCTCTTCGAGGTGCTTCAGCGTGGCGCGCACGGCCATGTAGACGTCGCCGGAGGTTTCCAGAAACTCTTCGCGCTCCGTGAAGGGCTGGCGGCCGTCGCCGCTCATCGGCAGTCCGTCAAAAAACAGCCGTGCACGGTCGCGCAGTTGCTGAGTCAGCGCGGACAGGCTGCCCGCGCCGCCCTTGCCGCGCAGCAGAGTGTCGGTGTCGCGCGCCAGCTCTTCAAAGCGGATGTTGCTGACGGCAAGGCCGAAATAGCTTGAAGCCACGCTTTCCAGCTCGTGCGCCTCGTCAAAGACCACCGCAGCAGCCTCCGGCAGAATACCGGCGTCGGGCGCTCCGGCGGCCTCGTGCTTGACGGAGAGATCGGCGAAAAAAAGGTGGTGATTGACGATGATGATGTCGGATTCGAGCGCCTTGCGCCGCATCTCGGTGATGAAACAGCGGCCGTAATCCGGGCAAGTCGTTCCCAAACAAGCCTCGGTACGCGCATCCAATTTTTGCCAGAGGGCGCTCGACTCCGGCATCCCTGCAATCTCGGCGCGGTCGCCGGTTTCGGTCGTCTGCTCCCACTCGGCAATCTGGCGGTACTGGTCGATTTCCTCCAGTCCGGAAAGTATCGGCTGTCTGCGCAGCGCGGCCAGCTTGTAACGGCAGAGGTAGTTGGCGCGGCCCTTCATGTAGCAGACGTGCAGCTCGCCGACCAGCGTTTCCAGAAAGGGGACGTCGCGAAAGTAAAGCTGGTCCTGCAGGGCTTTGGTGCCCGTCGAGACAATGACGCGCTGGCCGGTGCGCAGGGCGGGCAGCAGGTAGGCGAGAGTCTTGCCGGTTCCGGTTCCTGCCTCGACAATCAGATGGCGTCGCTCCTCGAGAGCCCGCTCGACGGCTTTGGCCATTTGCAGTTGGCCGGGGCGGTACTCATAGGGAAGCGACGAGCGCGCCAAAATGCCGCCGGGCGCGAAGAACTCGTGCAGCGTGGGCAGGGCGCGGGTTGTTTCGTCGCTGGAAGGCAAGGTCAGAACCGTTCTCTCTATCATAGTGATAAGGCCCACTCCGTTTGACTTAGCCGCGCGGGGTAAGGATACTTAGTCCATGGCCTCCATCGTTTAGCTGGCGAGTTCCCGGCGATTGATCCAATGGACTGCCTTCTGAGTTGCGGTTCCATGGGAACTACCATTCTGCCCCGCGCCGAAAGCGGAATGTGGCAGGGCAATCGCATGAACACCTCTTGTTGACCGAACGGGTTATCCTTCTCAATCTCTGCTGTTTGTTCGCAGTTCCCCCTCCCGGAGAGAGAGGGCGAAAATAGCCCAGGATGGAGCGAAGCGCAATCCTGGGAAGGTCGCCCAACCAGAATTTTCCGCCCTGTAGGGGCGGAGCGAACCTCGATCAAACTGCATGATGTTTATGCGTTTACGCCGGGTTTTGAGCACGGAGCCGCAAAAAGATAGAAAATAGAGAGATGCCGTCAGGCCCTGGAATCACGGAGCCGGAACGGCGATCGGAGCTTATTTTGTCGAAGCATCACAAGTCGATTGTGCCCACCAAGCCGGGCTCGGCCTTGCTGCCTCTGGTGGCCATTGTGGGCCGTCCCAACGTGGGTAAATCCACGCTTTTCAACCGGCTGACACGGAGCAGGCGCTCGATTGTGGGCGACGAGCCTGGAATTACCCGCGACCGCATTTATGGCGAGTTCGAGTGGTCCGGGCGTACGTACCGCCTGGTGGACACCGGCGGCATGGTGCCGGACGACGCGGAGCTGATTCCCAGCGAAATTTATGCCCAGGCGCAGGTGGCGCTGGAAGAAGCCGACGCGCTGGTGATGGTGGTGGACGCGCGCACGGAGCTGGCCAGCCCGGACTACGACTTGGTACGCATGATGATTCGCGGAGGCAAGCCGCTGTTTCTGGCGGTGAACAAGGTCGAGGGCGAGACCATGGCGCTGGCGGCGGAGAACTTCCGCCAGTTGGGCATCCGCAACGTTTTTCCCATCAGCTCCGAGCACGGTTTGGGCATCGGCGACCTGCTCGACGCGATTGCCGACGCGCTCCCCGCGCCACCCGAAGTTGAGGCGGAAGAGCCTTTTGACGCTGAGGAAGCGGAAGTCGCTGAAGACGAGTCACAGCCTTCGGAGACAGCGGAAACCGATCCTGAGCAGTTGAACCGCTCGCATGGCGAGTTTGAGCCGCATGAGACCTCTGTGGCCATCATTGGGCGGCCCAACGTGGGCAAATCCACGCTGCTGAACGCGCTGACCGGCACCTCTCGCGCCATCGTTTCGCCTATCGCTGGCACGACCCGCGACGCCGTGGACGAGGTGGTGGAGTTCGAGGACAGCACACTGCGGTTTGTCGATACGGCTGGCATCCGGCGCAAGGGCAAGACGCATCTGATGGCCGAAAAGCTGAGCGTAATGATGGCTCGTCGGCACCTGGAGGCTGCGGATGTGGCGCTGCTGGTGCTGGACGCGACCGATGGAGTGACGGCGGCCGACGCCACCATCGGCGGTTATGCCCACGAGAGCGGGCGCAGCGTCATCATCGTCGTGAACAAGTGGGACGCGGTGACGACGGGCCGCACCGACGGCAAGCCTCCCGCCGACCGGGAAATCTTCGAGACGCAGTTGCGCAGTGTGCTCAAGTACCTGAGCTACGCGCCGGTGATCTTTCTCTCCGCATTGGAAGCGACGGGGCCCGAAAGCATCGATATGGTGCGGATTCTCCGTGAGGTCAAGGCTGTGGCGACCGAGCGGCGCAAGCGCGTTTCGACCGGGCAGATGAACCGCTTCCTGGACAAGATCGACTTTCAGCGCGCGTCGGTGCCGATGTCGAAGCGAATTCGCATCTTCTACATGACGCAGGCCGCCGTCGCTCCGCCGACCTTTGTGCTTTTCGCCGACCGCGAGGTCAAGCTGCACTTCAGCTTTGAACGCTTCCTTGAAAATCAGATTCGCGAGGCCTTCGGGTTCATGGGCACGCCCATCTGGTTCAAGGTAAAGGCGCACAACAAGAAAAAGGACGAAAAGCGCTGAGGACCTATCCGTAAATTGGTAGCGCCGGCCTCCCGGCCGGCTGTAGCGTGGACGTCCTCGTCCACGCTTGTTTCTTGTTAGGACACAACTTTAAAGTCTGCCCTGAGCACAATCGAAGGAACCGCATAAGAATGCGGCGCATCCGCAACGCAACCAGCGTCGAAGAGGCCGGCTGCGCACTTGCTTGTTTCTGCTCCGGTATGCCCTGTGTCTGATAGACTTCTTGGCAATCTGGAGAAACCATAAAAATGCGCTCTTCTTTTTGTAGCCGAATCTTCCATCCTGCACTTTCCCCTCTCATTGGCGTCCTGTTGGTCGCGGTGGCCATGCCGCTCGCTTCACCCGCACAGGATCAGCAGGGACAGTGGGTTGTGAGCATGAGACCTTCCGGGGTTCCATCCTACAGAGCTGGAGGAGAGTCGATTGTGATTCCTCCGCCCACAAGCAATATGGTCGAAGTGGGCAGCGACGATCGGGTCATTATGGAGATATTTGTTCCCAACCAAAACCGTTTGTTGGCGGCGTTCACCCTCTCGGACGATTTGCCAAAACTCAGGACTGGCGGCAAGGAGAGACTCACAAAATATTCCCTGGTAGAAGTGCCGCGCCGTGGAGAGTTCACGGATTTCACTGCGGAGAGTTTTAAGGAAGTTGTCGACGGCGTAGGCAAGCAATTTGGCGCTGCTTTCAATTCGTCCGTGAAGGAGAGCGAAGAGCAGTTTAATCGCAGGATGAAAGAACTGAAATTGGACAATGCCAAGATCGTTCTTGATAAGCCGGTCCAGCTTGGCTGCCTCTTTTCCAAACAGGATGCCTATGGTGTTGGCACGATCATGCCTATATTGAAGAACGGCAATACTACCAGGATGGTCGCAGGCATCATTTTCCTGCGCGTAAGGAATCGATTTCTTTTTGCCTATGTATACGCCCCCTACAAAGATCAAGAGACGATCAAGTGGATGCGCAGGACGACTGAAGATTGGGCGGACGCCATCGTAAAGTCGAACGAACAATAACCGTAGATCTTGCTTCTCTGTCAAAAAGTACATCTGCGCCATTCCGCCTCGTTTTGCAGAAAATAGCCCTTCCTGGGCGCAAGCTATGAAAATATCTGGGAAGAAAGCTCTCTGCCCGAGAGCAAAACCGAATGACCAGCGTTTGCTTTCCGTCGCCGGGGTTAGGAGTCCCCCACCCCTCCCTACACCCCCGGGGGGTATAGGGTTTGCGGTTGATCCACTGAAACTTCGCAGATGAATTCGCTTTTGTCATAGTCGTTTACCGGCGAAACTGGGTGGAACTGGCGTGACTTAGGTCTAGATCATCTCCAAAAACGCTCCAGCGAAGCGGTGCATTTACAATTGTCTGGTGCAGTCAGAACAATCTTTACCAATCATTCTTGCCGAAAACCTGACCAAGGTCTACACGGCGGGTCGGCTTCAGGTCACCGCGGTACACGGAGTTTCGCTTGCCGTGCAGCCGGGAGAGTTTGTCGCCATTGTGGGCCCCTCGGGCTCGGGCAAGTCTACGCTTTTTTACCTGCTGGGCGGTCTGACAAAGGCCACCGAAGGCCGCGTGGTCGTTGACGGGGTGGATTTCGCCTCGCTCTCGGACGGCGAGCGCACGCGTCTGCGCAAGCATCGCATCGGCTTCGTCTTCCAGAAGTTCAACCTGCTGCCCACGCTCTCGGCCATGGGCAATATCGAAATCGCATATGAGGTCAGCGGGCGCAAGGAGCCTATGGACCGCAAATATCTGGACCACCTGAGCGATATTCTGTCGATCCAGGGCCGGTTGAAGCACCGGCCCAGCGAGCTGAGCGGCGGCGAGCAGCAGCGGGTGGCAATTGCGCGGGCTCTGATTACCCGGCCGGCCATTGTGCTGGCCGACGAACCCACTGGCAACCTGGACACCAAGAGTTCGGACGCGGTGCTGCACATGCTTTTGCGCTCGAACCGCGAGTTGGGCCAGACCACGCTGATGATTACGCACAACCCCGAGGCGGCCTCGATTGCCGGCCGTATTCTGCATATGCGCGACGGGGAAATCGTGAGTGAGGAGAGGGGTTCGCGGGCCGATATGGTCTTGCCGGCGTCAGACTCGGCGCAGTCTTCCACAGCTTCGGCAGCGACGGCGGTTTGACCTCAAATCCATCGCCCGGTATACTCGAATTTGTAGCAAGCGGGAGTAGCTCAGTGGTAGAGCATTGCCTTGCCAAGGCAAGGGTCGCGAGTTCAAATCTCGTCTCCCGCTCCATTCCGCCCTCCGGCATCAGCCGGGTTGGCTACGGCGGCATGGAACGATCCGCAATCTAACGGGCAGCCCTGCCAAGGCGCGGTACCCAAGTGGTAAGGGAGAGGTCTGCAAAACCTTTATGCGCCGGTTCGATCCCGGCCCGCGCCTCCAGCTTTTTCCCCATAAATAGCGTATTTTATTGCCCTTACCCCTTTTCAGCAGGTGTGTCTTTTTCGTTTTCGTTCGTCCCCAATCGGCAGAAATAGGGCTCGTTCTGGCTCAGGGTGGACAAAAGGTGGACAAAAACGCCAGGCTCGACGCTTCTCCAATCTCGACAATGGACGGCATTCCGTCCGGCAAAATTGTTTGTCGCATCTTCTCAGCAAGGGGCTGCTTGAAACTTGCCTGAGGCAAACTGACAACCGGTAACGACAACGGTGTCGACGTCGCTTGGTGGTATTGAAGACGAGCAACTGTTTCTCCGTCGAATTTTAGCCGACATGACGATCAGCTTGCCATCCAACTGTCGCAGGTTTTCAGACGGACGGAGCAGACAAGTCTGCGGCATCGAGCATCAGTATGATGCTTCATCCCAAAAAGTCCAGATGTAAAAAATTATTTTGCAGGATGGAGTCTGAGGATTATCCCCGCACATTGGCTGAGCTGGAAGCGCGGTTCAGCAGCGAAGAGGCTTGTCGCGAGTATTTCTTTAAGCTGCGCGGGCCACAGGGATTTCGCTGCCCGCGTTGCGGCGTGGTCAAGGCTTGGCCGCTGCGTTCCGGGCGTTGGCAGTGCGTCGGCAGCGGTTATCAGGTTTCGGCCACCGCAAGAACCGTCTTCCAGGATACGCGTACTCCGCTGGCCATCCGGTTTCGCGCCATCTGGTTGATGACCAGCCAGAAGAACGGCATCAGCGCGTTGGGGCTCCGCATGTGCTTGGCTGGGCAGTTACCAAACCGCATGGACGTGCTTGCGCAAGCTACGGCGGGCCATGATCCGGCCTGGACAGGAACGGCTTCTCGGCACGGTCGAATGAGGTTACCTGAGTCAGATGGATAGCCATCTTCGTTCAATTTTGCACACATTTTCTCTTGCCGGGCTTGTGCATCCACAGAGCCCGCATGGGGTAGAAATACGCAGCGCCAAAGAGGCATCTTCAAAAGACGAAAGGACAGGCATCCTTCCTCTTTTGAGCGCTATTGCTCAGACGGCGCAGAT
>Ga0224531_1000365_pt1 | contig 23676 bp, 18 predicted proteins | sample CBST100metaG_FD_179876 | JGI IMG/M metagenome (GOLD analysis project Ga0224531, IMG submission 179876) | Peat soil microbial communities from Stordalen Mire, Sweden - C.B.S.T100 | ecosystem: Environmental > Terrestrial > Soil > Wetlands > Peat | place: Sweden: Norrbotten County, Stordalen Mire...
GCAACATGAGCGGCGGAGGGTTGGCTCGCCATCCCGGCGCAGGCTCTGGCGGCATCGAGGTTTTGTCTGATACCCAGGGCGTAGACTTCAGCGGCTGGCTGCAGCGCTGGCACCACGAAACGGCACATACCTGGGATCCGTTGATCCCCGACGAGGTCAATCCGCCCATCCTCAAGGCCGGCATGGTGGCCATTCGCTTCAAGGTTGGGCCGAATGGGCGTCTGTTGGATGGCAGCTTGGTGCTGGAAGGCCGCTCCGGCGATACCGCTCTGGACCGCGCGGCGTGGGGCGCTCTCACCGGCTCCAACTACCCGCCGCTGCCCAGGGATTTCCACGGCCCCTACCTGGAGCTGCGCGCCTACTTCCTCTACAACATGGAGAAGCGGTAAGGCCGCCGAACAGCAAGTCAGCAAGAGAGGTCCCGCCAAGCGGGGCCTTTTCTGTTTCAGTCTGAAAAGTGGAGCGACCTGCTGTTCAATCACCAGCGCCCTCTGGCCTGACCGGGCCAAGCGTGATACATTTTTTAAATACGTGCTACTGCCGCGCGCGGATCGGTTCACGGCGGCGCATGCACGTTAGGGAACCCGATGACCTCCTTCCTGCGGACTCTGGCCAATGACGAACCCGGCGGCACCAAAGCCAAGATCATCGCGATCTACGCGATCCTTCTGCTGTTCAATCTGGCGGCATGGTGCTGGGCTTTCATCGCTTTTCGCCAGTTCCCGGTGCTTCTCGGCACGGCGTTTCTCGCTTATAGTTTTGGGCTTCGTCACGCAGTGGATGCGGATCATATTGCCGCCATTGACAACGTCACGCGCAAATTGATGCATCAGGGCAAGCGCCCTGTCACCGTGGGCCTCATGTTCTCGCTGGGCCATTCCACCATCGTTGTGGTGGGTTCCATCGCCATCGCGGCCACAGCGCTCGCCCTGCAGCACCGCATCGACGGAGTCAGGCAGATTGGCGGCGTCATCGGTACGCTGGTGTCCACTTTCTTCCTCTTCGCCATCGCCATTGTGAATCTGGTCGTCCTGCAGTCGGTCTATCGCACCTTCGTGCGGGTCCGGCGCGGAGAGCCGTATGTGGACGAGGACCTTGACCTGCTGCTGGCCAATCGCGGCTTCCTCTCCCGCATCTTCCGCCCCATGTTCAACCTGATCCAGCGCAGTTGGCACATGTATCCGCTCGGCCTGCTGTTCGGACTCGGATTCGATACCGCTACGGAGATTGGCCTGCTGGGCGTCTCCGCTGCCGAAGCATCCAAGGGCCTCTCGCTGTGGTCGATTCTGGTGTTTCCCGTCCTCTTTGCCGCGGGCATGTCGCTGATCGACGCCACTGACAACATCCTCATGCTGGGCGCCTACGGCTGGGCCTTTGTGAAGCCCATCCGCAAGCTCTACTACAACCTCACCATCACCTCTGTATCCGTCGTGATCGCCTTTGCGGTCGGCGGTATCGAGGCGCTCGGGCTGTTGGCTGGGCAATTCCACCTTACGGGCGGAATCTGGGCCTTGGTCAGCCATCTCAATGAGAACTTCGGCCTGCTTGGCTACTGCATCATTGCGCTCTTCGGCCTGAGCTGGATCTTCTCGATTGCGCTCTATAAATGGTTCCGGTTCGACGAAATGGAATTTGACGCCAGCGATGCAAGCTAGCCCAATGCCCGCTTGAGATGTATCAAGTTCGGGTGCCCCACCCTCGGCGCGCTTTTGTTTTTGCGCCTAGGGTGGGATACCAGAGAACTCCTCCGCTTTAGGAAGTCTCAGCCACCCTACGGCTTCGGCTCCGTCTCCCGCAAAAACTCCGCCAAGTAGTTCTTCCACACCGCCGCCGCCGTATGCGTTCCGTGCCCCCGTGTCGCGTCTGTCATCGGCAGCAGAATGAACCGTGCATGGGGTATGCGCTTGACTTGTTTTTCCGCAATGCCCAGCTCCGGCGGGTTGATGTAGTCGTCGGCAGAGTTGATCCACAGCACCGGTGCGGTAATCTGCTCCAGCCGCGGGCTGGGGTCATAGTTCCGGCTGGCGTTCCAGTAGTAGATCATGTCGTTGGCGTCATTCGACGTACGCTTCCAGTAGTTATCCACATACTTTTCCGCAGTCTCGCGCGTTGGCGCCAGCTTCTGCATCTGCAGCGGACTCGATCCCATGATCAAAGAAAGTTCGTTGGCGGTGCGCAGCCCCTGCGCCGGCTCGGCCGTGTACTCGCCGCCCAGCCACGCCGGGTCCTGCTTGATGGCCTCGATCGCCATGTAGCGCATCATGCGGTTGCGCCCGGCAATCGGCACCGGCAGGCAGGCAAACGGAGCCAGCGCGTCGGCAAATCCAGGATACGTCTCGCCCCACACAAACGACTCCATGCAGCCCATCGACGTGCCCAGAATCAGCCGCAGATGGTCGATCCTCATCGCGTCCAGCATCATCCGCTGGCTGCGCACCATGTCGTCGTAGTCGTAGGCAGGGAAGTGCGCGTGCAGCCCGTCGCTGGGCTTGGAGCTGTCGCCGTGGCCAATGTCGTCGGGCAGGATCAAGAAATACTTGCCAATGTCCAGCGGCGCGCCCTCGCCAAACAGCACATTCGAGAACAGCGGATTCAGCAGCGAGTGTGCATTGCCTCCCGTCCCGTGCAGCAACAGCACAGCGTTATCCACATGGCCCGCCGCGTTGCGGTGCGGCGTGCCCAGTGTCAGATAGTGCAGTTTGAGCTGCGGCAAGGTTTCGCCAGTCCCAAAGCGGAAGTTCGGCAGCACGGTCGTACCCTCGACCGCAGGCCAGACGACGGCGGATGCCACGGGTGGGGGGACGGGCGCCGGAGGATTGGTCTGGCCGCTGGCGGCAACGCCGCAAAGAAAGCTGGCTGCAATCAAAAGCAATGAGGCGCGCAGATGCATTCAGGGACTCCTTGAGGTGCAGTGCTGACTGAAGTCTCACCATCGCTCTTTGCGCGTCCTGCGTCAAGCAGGCTTAAGCTGTGCAGGATTTATCGCTTCCAGCCGCCTTCACGCCGCGATAAAATTTGCTTGAGTCCATGTGCATCCTTTCCCCCATTCCCGGCCAGCCCACGCTCAGGCGCTTTCGCCGTGGACGCCCCGACCGTGGACGCCGCCTTTCCCGCTGAGTAATCTATCTCCATTGCTTTGGGTTTTCCCTGGTCTGCTGCCGCAATCGGCTCGGCCTGACGCACCCCGTGCCTGAAGTCGATTCGCAGAGTTCCATCCGCCTGTACGGATAGAAAGGTCTTTCCCCGATGAACAGTTTTGCCAGCCGGGCTACGCTCACCTCCGGCAACCGGTCCTTTTCGATTTACCGCATTCCCGCACTGGAGGCGCGCGGCTTCAACCTCAGCCGCCTGCCCTTCAGCCTGAAAATCCTGCTGGAAAACCTGCTGCGCCGCGAAGATGGCGTGAACGTGACCGCCGCGGACATTGAGTTTTTGGCCAACTGGGATGCCAAAGCCGAGCCTAACCGCGAGATTGCCTACATGCCCGCCCGCGTGCTGATGCAGGACTTTACCGGCGTGCCCGCCGTGGTCGATCTGGGCGCCATGCGCGACGCCATCAAGACCCTGGGCGGCGACCCCGAGCGCGTGAATCCGCTGGTGCCGGCCGAGCTGGTCATTGACCACTCCGTCCAGGTGGACGAGTTCGGCGCAGCGGGCGCTCTCAACGCCAACACGATCTTGGAGTTCCAGCGCAACCGCGAGCGCTACGCCTTCCTCAAGTGGGGCCAGACGGCCTTCCGCAACTTCAGCGCCGTTCCGCCAGGAATGGGCATCTGCCACCAGGTCAATCTGGAATACCTGGCCCGCGTGGTCTTCACCACTGAGATCGACGGCGAGACCATTGCCTATCCCGACACGGTGGTGGGCACCGATTCGCACACCACCATGATCAACGGCCTGGGCGTGCTGGGCTGGGGCGTGGGTGGCATTGAGGCCGAGGCGGCCATGCTGGGCCAGCCCGTCTCCATGCTCATTCCGCAGGTGGTCGGCTTCAAGCTGACCGGCAAACTGCGCGAGGGAACCACGGCTACCGACTTGGTGCTGACCGTGACCCAGGCCCTGCGCAAGCTGGGTGTCGTCGGCAAGTTCGTCGAGTTCTTCGGCCCCGGCGTGGCCGAGCTGGCGCTGGCCGACCGCGCCACCCTCAGCAACATGGCGCCCGAGTACGGCGCAACCTGCGGCATCTTCCCCGTGGACGCCGAAACCCTGCGCTATCTGCGCCTGACCGGCCGCAGCGAGGAACAAATCGCCCTGGTCGAGGCTTACTACAAGGCGCAGGGCATGTTCCATACCGCCGCCACACCAGAGGCCGTCTATACGCAGACCCTGGAACTGGATCTGGCCACCGTGGAGCCCAGCGTCGCCGGACCCAAGCGCCCGCAGGACCGCGTCCTGCTGAAGGATGCCGCAGCCAGCTTTGCGCAGCAGTTGCCCGCGCTGCTTTCGCCCACAGCCGAACCCCTGGGGACGCGCACCGCAGCCGTCTGGGAGCGGGAAGCCGTCGCCGACGCTGGACTCGTAGAGACGTTTCCATCCTTGCTGACCACGACCGTACAGGGCCGCTTCGGTATCGATCCCGACAAGTATCTTGACCACGGCTCGGTGGTCATTGCGGCCATCACCAGCTGCACCAATACGTCGAATCCCTCGGTGATGCTGGCTGCCGGCATCCTGGCCAAAAAGGCTGTCGAAAAGGGCCTCACCGTTCCGCCGTGGGTCAAGACCTCGCTAGCGCCGGGTTCGCGCGTGGTGACGGATTACTACGCCAAGGCCGGCCTGCTGCCCTATCTGGAAAAGCTGCGCTTCAACGTGGTGGGCTACGGCTGCACAACCTGCATCGGCAACTCCGGCCCCCTGCCCGCCGACGTCAAGAAGAGCATCGACGACCACGGCCTGGTGGCGGTCAGCGTACTCAGCGGCAATCGTAACTTTGAGGGCCGCGTCAGTGTGGACGTGCGGGCCAACTACCTGATGAGTCCGCCACTGGTGGTGGCCTACGCCCTAGCCGGCAAAATCGGCCACAACTTCGAAACCGATTCGCTGGGTAAAGACCAGGCCGGGCAGCCGGTTTATCTGCGCGACATCTGGCCCACGCAAGCCGAGGTGGCCGAGGCCATTGAGAAGGGCCTCAGCAGTGAGAGCTTCCGCAAGGAGTACGCCACGGTGAGCCTGGGCGACGCCAACTGGCAGGGCCTGCGCTTTCCCACCGGCGACGTCTACCAGTGGGAGCCGGACTCGACCTACATCCGCCGGGCGCCGTACTTCGACGGCATCACGCCCACTCCCGCGCCGGTCACGGACATCCTCGGCGCGCGCGTCCTGGCGGTCCTGGGCGACTCGGTGACCACGGATCACATCTCACCGGCTGGCTCCATCAAGGCCAACGGCCCGGCGGGACAGTATCTTGCCGCCCACGGCGTCAAGCCGTCGGACTTCAACAGCTACGGCTCGCGTCGCGGCAATCATGAAGTCATGGTTCGCGGAACCTTCGCCAATGTGCGGCTCCGGAACCGGCTGGCTCCTGGCACCGAGGGCGGCGTCACGCGCCTGCTTCCCGAGGGCGAGCCATTGTCCATCTTCGACGCCAGCGTGAAGTATGCCGAGCGCGGCGTGCCGCTGGTCATCCTGGCTGGCAAGGAGTACGGGTCGGGCAGCTCACGCGATTGGGCGGCCAAGGGACCCAAGCTGCTGGGCGTGCGCGCCGTCATCGCTGAGAGCTTCGAGCGCATTCACCGCTCCAACCTGGTCGGGATGGGGATTCTGCCTCTGCAGTTCGAGCAGGGCCAGAACGTCGAGTCGCTCGGCCTGACCGGCGAAGAAGTCTACGACTTCCCAGGGCTCTCCGCGCTTCTGGCCAGCCGCTTTGCCGCGGGCAAAACGCTGACGGTGAAGGCCACGGCAGCCGATGGCACTATGAAGCAGTTCACCGCCCAGGTCCGCATCGACACGCCACAGGAGATCGAATACTTTGAGCACGGCGGCATCCTGCAGTATGTGCTGCGCCAGTTGGCAGCGAAGTAATCGGCTTCCTGGCTCCAGCTAATCCATCCAAAGCAGGCGGGTTGTTTCCCATTTGGGAAGCAACCCGGTCTGCACCTACTGCGAAAAGATAGGCCGAGCTGCATACAGGTGGGATATTAAACGTCCTATCTGTGGTAGGATGTTCCCGTGAGCAAGAAAGTACGCCCGGTCAAGACCACTCTGATTGAGGTCAACCCTCTCAAAGGCAAGCGGAAGGGCGCGAGTCTCAAAGAACAGATCTGGTTCGAGGATGGGAAGGTTGTTGCATACAGTCTTGCCTACATCAACCTGAAACGGTGTCGGGTGGACCATGGCCGGGTTTTGGGGTACGACAACAGCCACGGCTATCATCACAGGCATTTCATGGGCAAGGTTGAGGCGATCGAGTTCACCACCTACGCGGACCACTTGAATCGGTTTCTCTCAGAGCTCCGCGAACTATGGAGGATCGAAGATGAAGAACACTAAAATTACTCTCAGGACTGGCAGTACAGAGGACTTTCTCGATCGCCTTCGGGACCATGCCGAGACACTGGACCGAGGCGAGACGCTGCCACCGGGAATCACCATTACCTTTGAAGACCCAGAGGACCTGCTGGAAGTTCTTACCGCGGAACGGGTGCGCCTGTTACGCCGGGTTAAGAAGCAATCGCAGCAGGTTTCCGCGCTGGCGACAGAATTGAAGCGGGATGTCCGCGCCGTCAGCCGGGACGTTTCTCTCCTGGAGAAAGCAGGATTGTTGCGCACCAGCTATCAGATCAACCCTGGCCATGGGCGTCTCAGAATCGTCGAGTCGATCGCTCAGGAATACAAACTAGTGGCCAATCTCTAAGCTTTCCAACCCCGTGCTTTTCCTGTTGGTAGCCTCAACCCCCAAACAAAAACGCCACCCCCAACCGGGAGTGGCGTTTTTGCTTGGAGCATTGAGAATACTTACTTCTTTCGGGGAGCTTTAGAAGCCTTGATTGTCTTGGTCGCTTTGGCAACGGCATGCTTTACAGCGCGCTTGGCCTTGGCAACATGGGCAACAGGAGCCGCCGGAGCTTCTTCGGCTTCGGGAGCCTCTTCATGCGCCGGGACGATCTCGTCCTCGTGGGTCGAGAAGAACTTGATCCCTGCCTGGTTGTTCTCGCCGATCACATGCAGGCGAAGGAAGTTGGTGGAACCGGACTTGGTGCGTGTACCGGCTACAATGGCGATCACTTCGTGGGCCTTGACGTAGCCTGCCTGTTCTAGCAGGTTCTCGGCAACATCCACCAGAGCCTCGGTGCTGTTCACCTTGGGGCAGCGGATGGGCGTGGTGCCCCACAGCAGGTTGAGGCGGTTGATGGTGATGTCCACCGGGCTGAGCGCGAAGATGGGCGCCGAGGGGTGGTATTTGGAAAGCTGACGAGCTGTCGTTCCCGACTCGGTGAACAGGGCAATGCCACGCAGATCCAAGTCGTCTGCCGCGTAAGCCGCTGATTCGCAGATGGTCTCGGCGATGGAAAGCCGGGTCCGGCGCAGGCGGGGAGCATCGGCGTTGTCTTCCTTGATGTTGCGCTCCGCCTCGGTGGCGATGCGGCTCATCATGGCAACCGCTTCCACGGGGTACTTGCCCATGGCTGACTCGCCGGAAAGCATGACCGCGTCCGTGCCGTCGTAGATCGCATTGGCCACGTCAGAGGCTTCAGCGCGCGTCGGGCGCGGGTTTTCGATCATCGACTCCAGCATCTGTGTGGCCGTGATGACCGGCTTGCGGTACTCGGCTGCACGGCGGATGATGTGCTTCTGGATGGCCGGAACCTTCTCCGGGGGAACTTCCACGCCCAAGTCGCCACGGGCGACCATGACGCCGTCCGCTGCCTGCAGAATCGCGTCCAGATGCTCAATGGCCTGGGGCTTTTCCAGCTTGGCGATGATCCAGGTTTCGCCACCCAGTGCGGTGACGCGGTTGCGGACCAGGCGAACATCTTCGGCGGTGCGGACAAAGGAGACGGCAATGGCGTCCACGCCGGCCTTCAGTGCAAATTCCAGATCCTCGGCGTCCTTTTCGGTCAACGAGGGAACGCGGACCGGAATGCCAGGAAGGTTGATGCCCTTTTTCTCGCCCAGCATGCCGCCGTTGATGATCTCGCAAACCACATCGTCGCCGTTTACTTCGTGAACGCGCAGCTCAATGAGGCCGTCGGAGAGCAGAATGCGCGAGCCCTGCTCGACGTTCTCTGCCAGGGTCTTGAAGGTCGTGCCCACAATGGAGGCGTCGCCCAGAATCTCACGCGGCGTGATGGTCAGCCGTTCGCCGGCCGTCAGCAGCACCGGCACTCCGCCCTTCAACTTGTTGGTGCGGATCTTGGGACCCTGCAAGTCGCCCAGGATGCAAAGAGGCTTGTGCTCTTCGCGGCTCACCTTGCGGATCATCTTGATTAGTGCCGTCTTCTCTTCATGAGTGCCGTGGGAAAAGTTCAGGCGGGCAACATCGAGGCCTGCACGGACCAGGTCCCGGAAAACTGACTCTGTGTTGGATGCGGGTCCGAGGGTGGCAACGATCTTCGCGCGACGTTGCGATGCGGAATCGGTCCGGCTTAATTCAGCAAATGGCATTGGGATTACTCCAGAGAACATTCAGTTGGATGCTAGGGCCGATCTGTTCGCAGCCCGATTTATTGTACACGGAGAAAATAAACGGAAATTCGCTATATGTATTATGAAGGGCGCAGCTCGGAGCAGTCGGTGAGAGCTGTCACAGACTTGCAGGCTCTGAATCCGGTTCTTCTGGAGCCGGGTTTTGTGCCTCCTGATTGTGCGCTTCCTGGCGGTCCCGAAAAAGGACCCCGTTGAGCTCCGCGCCAATCAGTGCGCTGAAAGCCGTGATGTAGAGCCACACCAGGGTGGCGATGCCCGCTCCAAACGAGCCGTAAAACAAGGAGTAATCGGCAATTCTGGTCACATACCAGCCAAAAGCCAGCGTGGCCGGAAACCACAGCAGCGTAGCCCCCAGTGCTCCCGGAGCCACCCAGGCCCAATGTTCCCTGCGCTTGGTGCCGAAGTGATATAGGGCGCCCAATACCGTGACGCTGCTGCTCAGCGCAACCACCCAACGCACCAAGCGCCAGAAAATCAGCACCATAAAGCGTAGTTGGTGATCGGAATTGTCGATCATCCAGGCCTCAATCTGGCGTCCAAAGACGATAACCAGGGTCGCCAGCGAGAGTGGCACCAGCACAATGGGCACCAGCAGCAGAGCCCTTACCCGCCGCTGCCAAAATCCCCATTCGTTGCGCTTCAGCCGGTAGGCGCGCCGAAAGCCCTCCATCAGCGACAGAGTCAGGCCCAGGCCGGCAAAGACGCTGAGGCCGAGGGCGGAGAAAATCAGTTGCGCGGAGTGAACGCGGCGAGTTTGCAGCGCCGTTTGCAGGATGTCCATCGTATCGGCGGGCAGAAACTGCTCAAAGGTTGCGCGAATCTCTCCTACCAGCGTGTTTCCCTCCGGCATCAGCGCCAGCAGTGTGGTCAGCACCATGAGGGCGGGAAACAGCATCAGCATTCCTGAGTAGGCGGCCGCCTTGGCGGTGTTGAGCACGTCGTGCTCAAGGGACAGCCAGATGGCCTTGCGCAATTGGGTAAGGAGTTTTGACATACGCGTTACAAGCAAGAGTAGAGCATTTTGGGCATTCCTGCGACCGGCTTTTGCGCCCGCTTGAGAGCGGAAACGGCAAGGTAGCCGGGAACGCCCGAACCACTCTTGCTGCTGGCGCAAGCCTCTATCCGGGGATCAGGGGAAAGCAGAAACGGGGCGCTCTTGAGTGTCTGGCCGCCCGCCCTCAAACGGTTTATCATTGGCGAGCCATGAAAATGACTTCCTTCCGCTCTCTCCATTTGCCGTGTCTGCTGCTGTTCACTACCGGTCTTGCCTGCCTTCCCATTGCTGCGCAGTCCCGTCCCGTTCCCAACCCGCAGTTGGCGTCGAAAGAATTGAATGCACGCGTCGACGCTCTGTTGAAGAAGATGACGCTCGACGAGAAGGTAGGGCAACTGGCCCAGTTTTCGGCGGGTTATGCCAGCGGCCCCGGCGCATCCAATCTGAAATATGACGAGCTGGCGGCAAAAGGCCAGGTGGGATCCATGCTGAGCGTGGTGGGAGCCGAGGCCACCAACCACTACCAGCACCTCGCCGTAGAAAAAACGCGGCTGCACATTCCCATTCTTTTCGGACTGGACGTGATTCACGGCCACCGCACCATCTTCCCCGTACCTTTGGCGCTGGCCGCCAGTTGGGACCCAGCTGCGGTTGAAACCGTGGCACGTTTCGGCGCGGTTGAGGCTCGTGCCGACGGCATTCCCTGGGTCTTTTCGCCCATGGTGGATATCGCCCGCGACCCGCGCTGGGGCCGCATCATCGAGTCCTCCGGCGAAGACCCTTACCTCGGTTCGGCCATGGCCCGCGCCTGGGTCAAGGCCTACCAGCAGGACGACCTCAGCAAGCCCGACTCCGTAGCGGTCAGCGTCAAGCACTTTGCCGCCTACGGTGGAGCCATTGCCGGGCGCGACTACAACGCCGTGGACATGGGCGAGCTCTCTCTGCGCCAGGTCTACCTAGAGCCTTATCGCGCCGCGGTAGAAGCCGGTGCGGCCACGCTGATGAGCTCCTTCAACACCATCAACGGCACGCCCGCCTCCGCCAACTCCTTTACTCTGACTCAGATCCTGCGCAAGGAGTGGGGCTTCGACGGCTTCGTGGTCTCCGACTGGGGTGCGGTGGCAGAACTGATGAACCACGCCATCGGCGACGGTCCCACCGTGGCCCGCAGGGCTTTGGAAGCCGGCGTGGACATGGACATGGAGGGCAACCTCTACGGAACCGTGATCGCTTCCCAGGTGCGCTCGGGCAAAATCCCCGAGTCCGTGGTGGACGAGGCGGTGCGGCGCATCCTCCGCGTCAAGTTTGCGCTTGGCTTGTTCGAGCATCCCTACACGGCTGAAGGCCCCGCCTACGACGCCACCCCGGAGCGCCGCGCCGCGGCTCGCAAGGTGGCCAGCGAGACATTTGTCCTGCTCAAAAACGAGCCGGTCGAGGGCGTAGGGGCTCTGCTGCCGCTCACCGCCAAGGCCAAAAAAGTAGCCTTGATCGGACCTCTGGCCGACGACCAGCGCAACCTGCTGGGTGCGTGGGTGGTTACCGGCAATCCCAAATATGTCGTCACGCTGCGCAGCGCGCTGGCTGAGCGTCTCGGCGACCGGCTGATCTATGCGCCGGGCTGCGAGTTGCTTTCCGGCGAAGACGCCAACGTGCTCAAACGGGTGAACTTCAGCGGCCCGTCTGCCGACGATGCTCATCTGCCCATTCCGGACGACGCCAAAACCATTGCGGAAGCGGTGGAGGCGGCCAAGCAGGCCGATGTCGCCATCCTGGCCTTGGGCGAAAGCACAAACTGGATGGAGGGCGAGGCTGCTAGTCGCGCCACGTTGGGCTTTACCGGTGCGCAGCAGCAGCTTCTTGAGGCTGTTGTGGCCACCGGCAAGCCGGTCATTCTGGTCGTGCTGGCCGGACGTCCGCTAGAGCTGAAGTGGGCTGCCAGCCATGTGCCAGCGATCCTTGAGGCCTGGAGTCCCGGCATCGAAGCCGGCCATGCCGTGGCCGATGTGCTCTTCGGCGATGTCAACCCCTCCGGCAAACTGCCCGCCAGCCTGCCCCGCGCCGTGGGCCAGGAGCCGCTCTACTACGCGCAGCTGCCCACCGGCCGTCCTGCGCACGGCGACTTGAGCCATGTGCCGCATAATGCTGCTGAAAAGTTCATGTCCCGTTATCTGGACGAGGAAAACTCCGCGCTCTACCCGTTTGGCTGGGGACTCAGCTACACGCGCTTCAGCTACGCGCAGCCCACGATCAGCCGCAACGAGATTCCAGTGCGCGAGCTGCTTGCGTCCCGCACCAAGCCCGTCACCACCGTTGGCGTGGACGTGAAAAACACCGGCAGCGTAGCCGGAACTGAAGTCGTGCAGCTCTACCTGCGCAACACCGCCGCCAGTGTCTCGCAGCCCGTCCGCGAGCTGAAGGGCTTTGCCCGCGTCACCTTGGCTCCCGGCGAAACCAAGCACGTGGAGTTCCCGCTGGGCTTCGACGAGCTGAACTTCTACAACGCCGAAATCCGGCGCACCGTAGAGCCGACGACCTACAAGATTTGGGTCGGCGGCAGCTCCTTAGCCACCGCGGAAACCAGCCTGCAAGTGGTCGAGTAGCAGGGAACAGAAAACCTGGAACAAGGAACAGCGGCCCTCGGCAACGGGGCCGCTGTTTTCTTGTTTGTTGGCTCGCAGGGGGCAACTGGCTCTGAGAGCCAACAAACAGGCTTTCTCCTACTCGCAGACAGCAACCCTGTTGCACCCCGCCTGTTTGGCGCTGTACATCGTCTGATCCGCCTCATGCAGCAGGCTATTGAAGTCGACGTTGCGCCCGTTCAGTTCAGAGACCCCGATCGAGATGGAAACCTGGATGCGCCCGGTATCTGGTTGAGTGGTCTCGGCATCTGCCACGGTGAAACAGAACCTTTGCGCAATCTCGTAGGCGTCGCTCCCCTCGGTCTCAACGATTACGGCGGCGAACTCATCTCCGCCAGTGCGGCCAAAGATGTCCACGTTGCGCAGCGTCTCGCGCATCAGGCGTGCGATGTTCTTGAGAACGATGTCGCCTGTACTGTGTCCCCAGGTGTCGTTGATTACCTTGAAGTGGTCGACGTCGATCATCAGCAGAGTGAGCGGTCTCTGGAAGCGAATGGCGCGCTTCAATTCTCTCTCCGCCAACTCGACAAAGCGCCGGCGGTTATACAGCCCAGTCAGGTAGTCGGTTTGGGCCAGCAACTCGGCGTGTTTCTTGCGTTCCTGTTCGAGTTCGAATTTCTTCTGGACCAGGACAAGGTCGAGCGCGGCCTGCTGCGCCTCCCGCTGGGCCTGGCGTGCGCGCGTATGCAGAATCATGGCAAACAATCCGCCAATGACCAGGCCATCGATGATCAGGACCTGGACTGGGGTCAGCTTGACGAACGAGGAAATTCGACTGCTTTGGCCGGCAATCCAGAAAACTGTATTGTTCAACAGAATCGAAACAAAGAAGAGCTGCAAGAGACGGCGGCTCGGTGTTCGTTCCACGCGGAGCGAAAAGGCGATGGCGACAAAGTACAGCCAGGTGAACTTGATGAGTAGGTTGTTGGCGATTACAGCCTGAGTGTCGTAGCCCAGGGCGATGGCCGCTAGCAGAAGGGGAAACGTACAAAGCAGCAGGCTGAGCCCACGCATCATCGTCCGCGGCGGAGCATAGGGCTTGAAGAGCGCCCGGCAGAAGAGCAGCGAAGTGAAATTGATGGCGCAGTAAAGGACCAATTCTACCCAATCTCCAAGTTGAGGAAAGCGGGCGGGAGCCAACGGCGCCAAATAGCCCGTGGCGACGAGGCCGTATAGGGTGTAAACGGCCTGGTGAACGGCAAACAGGCCAGCAACGGGCTTGTGGTCCAGCAAGTGGCTGAGGATGGCCCAGAGCAGCAAACAGAGCATGGCGGTGGCGAAGAACACCATCGCCAAATCGCGTTGCTGGTCCTTACGCTCGGCCTCCGCCTGCTCCAGGGCTTCCAAGTCCAGCCACGAAGGGCTTCTGGTTTTGATGCGAAGATAGTACGTTGCCTCGGGAGCGGTGACGTCGACAACAAAGCCCAGGGAGATATTGGCCCGATCGCGATCGCGATACGCATAGTGGTTGCCGGTTACGCGCGTCTTCCAGGTCAACGGGTTGCCGGAACCGGCCTCGTAAAGACGAACGTCGTTGAGAAAGGTGGGGCGAATGAAGAGCACCACCTTGGTACCCGTGGCTGGTGCGCGTACACGCACGCACACCCAATGCACGTTGTTTCTGCTGGTTATGGGAAATGATGGTCCAGACGGAGCGACCACGTGCCCGGCCACATCGGCGATGGTCAGGGTCCCTGTCGCATCTTCCAGCTCGGCGCGCGAAACGACCAGATCGCCCGCCAGAGCGGACGGCGTGAGCATGAACCCGATGATCAGGACAAGAAGGCCAAATAGCTGCTTCAATCGATGCTCGCGCATAAAGGGAGTTGTGCCGACAATCGATGCCCGTGGAAACCAAATGCAAAAGTCGTTCGCCGACAGGCTGGACAGCTTCGGAATCATCCTTTGTCGGGATTCACTTGCGACAGTCCGCGCAGAGTACTTATCGGCAATTTTCACAGCGATTTCATGGTCGCACCAACACTAACGTAACCCCGACGCGCTTTTTGCCCGTCGCCGGTTACACTGTCTGCTGTAGAGGAGGCATCCGCCATGCAAACCAGGATTCAGGGCACCACCATGCCCGTACTCGAAGTGCAGCTTGACCCCAACGAGAGCGTGTTTTCCGAGAGCGGCGAGCTTTCCTGGATGTCCGCTTCAATCCAGATGACGACGCATACCCAGATGGGCGGCGGCGGAGGCCTGTTCGGCGCGCTCAAGCGTGTAGCCGGCGGCGGCAGCCTGTTCATGACAGAGTACCGCGCTCTCCAGTACCCCGGCGAAGTGGCTTTTGCCGCCAAAATGCCCGGCCATATTGTCCCGGTCGAGTTGGGCCAGGGCGCGGAGTACATGGTGCACCGCCACGGATTTCTGTGCGCCACGCCGCAGGTTTCCATCGGCGTGGGTTTTCAGCAGTCGCTGGGCGCGGGCGTTTTTGGCGGCAGCGGCTTCATGTTGCAAAGAGTGAGCGGCGTAGGCACGGCCTGGCTGGAGCTTTCCGGCGAACTAATTGTCAAAAACCTCGCTCCGGGCGAAACGCTGCGCGTGCATCCCGGACACGTAGGCGCATTCCAAACTTCAGTCGGATTCCAGATCACCATGGTTCCGGGCATCAAAAACCTGGTCTTCGGCGGGGATGGTATCTTTCTGGCCTCGCTGACCGGGCCCGGCACGGTATGGCTGCAAACGCTGCCCATTGCGCGGCTGGCCCACCAGATCGGCGAGTACCTGCCCCACACCGAGAGCCGCCAAGTGGGCTCCGCAGCAGGCGGCGCGCTTTTGGGTGGCATCGTGGGGTCTATTCTGGGAGGGGATGACCGGTAGGGTATTTTCGCCAGGTCGCCCAACGCATCACCAGCGCTGACAGCTTCGGCGTCCAGGAATCTTGCGCATGACACAGACCATCGCTTCTCCCCGCGATCTTCGCCGCGACATCGTCTTCGCCTTTGCCTTGGCCGCTGCCTGCTACGTGGCCTGGCTCATCCGCGACGTGCTGGTGATGCTCTACGTCAGCGGCCTGTTTGCCGTCGTGCTCAGCCCCATCGTGAACTCCACTGCCCAGTTGCGCATTGGCCGCTGGCAACCCTTCAAGGGTTCGGCTATCTTCTTCCTCCTGCTTCTGGTGGTCGCGGCGTTGGCGGCATTCGGATTTCTGGCCCTGCCCCCGGTCATTCGCGATCTGCAGGAGTTTGCCCGAGAGATGCCAACCCGTCTGCCCGCCCTCATGGACAAGCTCTCGCATCTTCCCTTCGCCAAGCAGCTGAATACCGCGGATGCCGCTTCCCGTCTTGAGGGCTATGCCAGCCAGACAGTCTCATACCTCCTGCTCTCGATCGGGGGGTGGGCGGGCAGGCTGTTTGACGTCATCATGGGTGTTGTTCTGACGGTCTATTTCATTCTGGAAGGCGATCACGCTTACCTGTGGTTCCTCTCCTTTTTCCCAACCGATCGCCGCGAACGGCTCGACAAGTCACTGCAGCAGGCCAGGCTTCGCATGGGCAAATGGCTGCTCGGCCAGGGCAGCCTGATGCTCATCCTGGGCGTCCTCAGCACCATCGTCTATCTCGCCTTCCACGTCCGTTATGCCTATGCGCTGGGCGTGCTTACCGGCTTGCTCAATATCGTTCCCGTGCTGGGAGCGGCGCTCAGCATCGCGCTGGCCCTGCTTGTGGCGTCCATTGATTCGTGGGCCGCAGTGGCTGGCATCGCCGTCTTTTATGTGGTCTATCTGCAGGTTGAGAATTCTTACCTGATCCCCAGCATCATGAAGAACCGGGTGGGTTTGCCCGGCCTGGCCATTCTTGTCGCCCTGCTGCTCGGCTCCGAGCTGGAAGGCATTCTGGGAGCCATGGTTTCGGTCCCCACCGCCGTCCTGGTCGCCGTCCTGCTGGACGAATATCTCGTCCACAAAGAAGCCGCCTGAGCTTTTCAGATAGTCGTCATTTCTCGGATTGAACAGCAGCGCCCACAGCGGCCTTCATCACCCCGCAGTTGGAAAAGAACTGGACCAATCCCGCAGTGAGCGGCTTCCGCGTTTCTAACTCGATCCCTGCCGCGCCCTCTCCGCCAGCCATCCGCAACTCGCCGGTTCCCTGGGCATCCAGAACCAGCGCGGTGAGTTTGCGGGCCAGCTCCAGGTCGAAGCTCTCGGCCACAAACACCAGCTTGCCGTGCGTGGTGATCACGACCGGCCCCTCGCTGGTGGTGTAGACCTGCTCGTCGTCTGCCGTGGCCGGAACCGGTTTGAGGCCTGAGTACTTGCGCCCCAGACTGTCGCCGTAGAGCCGGGCAAAGGCCTGCGCGGAGGCCGCATTCTTCCACGCCGACAGATAGAAGAGAGCGAGGGCGCTGGTGCTGTTCTTTTCACTTGCGGATTTGGCGCTGCGGCGCTGGCCAGCCCAGTAGAGTCCGCCATCCCAGGCCGGGGTCAGGTCGCGGGCGGCCTTGTCGCCGCCGAAGATCTCTGCCAGGATGCGCAGGTCCAACTGGCCAATCTGGCCTATGTCGTAGGGAATGTACAGCTTGTCCACCAGGGGATGAATGTTGGGCAGCAGGGGAACGGCCGGGACGTGCCGCTTCTCGTATTCCAGCGGGTTGATGATCTCCCAACTGGAAGTAGGCGGCCGATCCATGGCTCCGGCAAAGGCCGCCGCCTGGCCCTGGTCCATCCACACGTCCTGCTCAAAGCTCAGGCCCTCGCGATAGGGAAACAGCATCGACTCGGAAAGCAGCAGCGGAGCCCGCGCCAGCACCGGCGAGTTCTCCGATCCGCTCATCTGCTGCTTCACAAAGTCCATTACCTCGGGGTCCTTGACCAGGCTCTTGCCCATGGGCTTGAGGATGTAGTCCATCATGACGGCGGTGGCCTGCCCCTCCAGCACAGCCTCGCGCGCCGTATCCATCTCATCCTTGGCCAGGTGGTCGGAGTCCTGGCGCGCGTTGGTCGAGACGTCGGGAGGCGTCTGGTCGTTCCATTTGTCTAGGTCGCTGTGCTGGTCCTGCAGCGCGTGGGTCAACTCGTGCGCCAGAACCGGCTTCTGCTCTTCAATGTCCACCCAGTCCAGCAGGTTCACGGTCTTGGTTTTGGAGTCGTAGTAGGCCTCAATCTGCTCTTTCAGCAGCGCCAGCAGAAAGGGCTTCAGGGCAAAGTCGCGGTCCAGCAGGCCAAACTTTTTCAGCACGATTTCGCCGCGCTGCATGCGCCTGGAGCTTTCGTCCTCTTCGAACTTTTGTTTCAGGAAGCCCTCCACGTCGGCGCGGGTGGTCAGTTGGCGCTTGACGGCGCTTTTGACGGGCAGGCCGGTTTCCTCGGAGGAGAACTTGAGCAGCTCGTCCACCAGTCCAAAAAGCTCCTTGGCCTGGGCGGGAGTGATGGTTTTATTGGCCTTATCTGTAACCTGGGGCTTTGCCGGGGCCTGCGCCGGGTCCGGCGGAGCGCTGGCAGTGGGTTGCTGCGCCGCGGCGGCTGCGGCCGCAAAACCCAAGACAACCGCCAGGGCCCATCCGCGCCAGTTCTTCTTCCCCAATTGGTGCTGCTTGCTCATTCCGTCTCCCCCGCGGTCCCAGACGTTCGTGGCCGGGTGTTTCAACCCTCTTCCAAGGCTATAATCAGGAAGCGGTGTGGCGCGAAATTTGAACAGGAAATCTGTGCCCGTCCCCGCTGAAATGCTTCCCCCATGACTGAAACTACCCTGATCGCATCGACTCCGCTCACTCCGCTTACGCCGCTTGCAGCGCTGATGGAATCCTCTGCCAAGCCCTATGAACTTGCCGCCTATCGCGGCACACTCACCCCACTGCGATTGGACGCGCCAGTCGCGGAAACAGAGGCTCTGCTCTCTGGAGCCGCCAGCCACGACCTGGGCTGGCTCCGTCGCGTCGCCGTGCGCGGAGAAGATCGCTTCCGCTGGCTCAGCGGCATGGTCACCAATATGGTGAACGATCTTGCTCCCAATGCTGGCGCATGGAACCTGGTGCTGAACGCGCAGGGGCGCATCCAGGGCGACGTGTATGTGTGGCGCGAGGGCGACGACCTGGAACTTGAAATTGCCGCCGACCAATATGACCGGCTGATGGCCCATCTGGACCACTTCATCATCATGGACGACGTGGAACTGGTCCCGCTGGGCGGGGAAACGGCGCTGGGGCTGTCTGGCCCGCTGGCCGACCATGTATTGTCGCGGCTCAGTATGCCGGTATTGTCCGAGCCGCTCACCGGTACCCGCGTGGAATGGAACGGCATGGATCTGCGGCTGGTGCGCGGTTACGGCCTTCTAGCGCCGCACTATGAGCTTTGGGCGCCGGAAGCGCGGGTTGCCAAGCTGTGGAAGGCCTTGCGCACGGCGGGAGCCACCCCGGTGGGCAGTGAGTCCCTGAACGCGTTCCGCATTGCCGAGGCGATTCCCAAATACAGCGTCGATATTGCCGAGCGCGACTTGGCACAGGAGACCTCACAGCAGCGGGCGCTCCACTTCAACAAGGGCTGCTATCTGGGCCAGGAGATCGTCGAGCGCATTCATGCGCGGGGCAGCGTTCACCGCCACCTGCGGCCCCTGGAACTCACCGGGCCAGTGCCGGAAGCCGGCGCGGAGTTGAGCCTCAAGGACGACGCTGGCGTCAGCACTGCCGCCGGAAACATCACCAGCGCGGCCGAACTTCACTTGGCGGCAGGCAGCCGCATTTTTGCCCTGGGCATGATTCGCGGCGAAGTAGAATTGCATAGCCAAACCTTCACCTACACGGTTGGAACAGCCACGGGTACGGCCCGCATTCTGGCCGGCGCACCCACATTTTGACCCGGAACAGCAAGTCAGCACGTCAGTAAGACGGATTGGAAACCTGAAATTATGAGCGATACACCCAAGTTCACCGTGATCGACCGCCGCAAGTTCCATGCAGCGGAAGAAGAGCAAGAAGCCAATAAAGCATCGGAGCAGCAGTCGGGACACGTCTCTCAGCCAGTAGCTCCGGCAGAGCCAGAGGCGCCTAGCGCCGGGCCGCAACTGGTGGTTACCGAGCCCAAACCCACCTCCGAGCAGGCTGAAGCTGCTGAAGCGGCTCCGGAAGCGCCCGAGGGCCTGCCTCCCGCGCCGACCGCTGATGAGGCCCGTGAGCAGAAAATGGCTTACGACGTCGCTGCGCAGCGCCTTGAAGACATCGTGCGGGCGCAGAATCCGGCCATGGGCGCGCAGCCGCCCGTCGGCTTCGAGAATCTGGTGCAGCAAATCTACGTTTCCGCCATGATCCAGATGGGTGCGGGCACGCAAGAGGGCCAGCGGCCCCGCGTAGACATTTTGGGTGCGCGCCAGACCATTGACCTGCTCGGCGTTCTTGCCGAAAAGACCAAGGGCAACCTCAGCGAAGCGGAAGATCGCGCTCTGCAGACCGTGCTCTTTGAGGTCCGTATGGCGTTCATGGAGCTGACCAGCATGATTACCGTGCAGGGTATTCAGCCTCCACCTCCTCCGCAGGGGATCCGCTAAAGAATCGATGGAAGGTCTGCTTACATTTCTTGGGACGGGAACCTCCATGGGGGTTCCCACGCTGGGGTGTACCTGCGAAGTCTGCACCTCGGCCGATCCGCATGACCGGCGGCTGCGGCCCTCCGTGCTGTTGCGCTGGAACGAGGCTGCACCAGCAGGCGTGCGAGAGCGCGTCGTGGTTATCGATACCGGCCCCGACTTCCGCGAGCAGGCTCTGCGCAACGGCCTTTCCCACATCGACGCGGTCTTCTATACCCACTCCCACGCCGACCACATTCTCGGTCTGGACGATCTTCGCCCGCTCAGTTTCCTCTCTTTCCGCGAAAATGGTCCGATTCCGCTCTATGCCACCTCGGAGACCAGGGCGGCGCTGGAGCGCATCTTCGACTACACCTTTTCGCCAGATGCCACTTATCCGAACCGCGCCAAGGTCGAGCTGAAGCCGCTGGCCGAGCACACTGCGGTCCACGGTGTCGAGTTTTACCGGGTTCCGATCATGCACGGGCGCATGAAGATTGCCGGGTTCCGGTTTGGTCGCGTTGCCTATCTGACCGATGTCAGTTCCATTCCCGAGGGCAGCTTTGCGCTGCTCGAAGGGTTGGACCACCTGGTGATCTCGGCCCTGCGCCACAAGCCCCACCCAACGCACGCTACCGTGGAACAGGCCGTGGCCTGGGCGCAGCGCATTGGCGCACGCAATACGTGGTTTACCCACATCGCCCACGAGCTGGGTCACGAACAGACCAACCGCACGCTGCCCGCTGGCATAGCCCTGGCCTACGACGGTCTCACCCTGCCCGTGGATCTGGGCCCAGTGAACGTATGAGCGATGGCCCCGCCCCCATGATTTCTGTTTATCGTTCCCTGGCTGAGATTCCTGCCGGTCCCTCGGTGGTCACCATCGGCAACTTCGACGGCGTGCACTTGGGCCACCGCGAGATTCTTTCCGCCGTGGTGGCTGAGGCGCGCGCGCTGGGCGTTCGCTCCGTCGCCGTCACCTTCGATCCGCACCCGCAGCAGTTTCTGCATCCCGCCAAGGCGCCGCATCTGCTGACGCCCATGCCCGAGCGCGTCCGGCTGCTGGCTTCGACGGGCATCGATGCGGTGCTGGTGCTGCACTTTGATGCGGCTCTGGCCGCCCTTCTGTCGCATGACTTTGTGCGTACCATCCTGGTGGAAGCCTTGGGCGTGCGCTCCCTGCACGAAGGCGGAAACTTCCGCTTCGGCCATCGCGCCCGCGCCGGAGTGGCGCAACTGCAAAAATACGGAGCCGAGTTCGGTTTCGCCGTTCATGTCCATGAGCCGGTCAGTGTGCGCGGGCTTGAGGTCTCCAGCTCGGCAATCCGCACTTTGGTCGCTGCCGGAGACATGCGCCGCGCGCGCTGGATGCTGGGGCGGCCCTTTGCGGTGCGTTCCACGCCGGTTCGCGGACGCGGCATCGGCACCCGTCTGCTGGTGCCCACGGTGAACCTGGCCGCCTATGACGGTCTACTGCCCGCCTTCGGTGTTTACATTACCCGGCTCACGGTCGGCAGCCGCCGCTTCCAGTCCGTCACCAACGTGGGCGACCGTCCCACCTTCGGCGCGGCGTCGTTTGCCGTCGAGTCGTACATCCTGGACTTTGAGCCGGTAGACTTGGACGAGCAGACGCCCCTGGAATTGGAGTTCCTGGTCCGCCTCCGCCCGGAGGAGGAATGGCCCTCGCCCGAAGCCCTGAAGGCGCAAATCTTCAAGGACGTGGCCAGGGCCCAACGCTACTTCCGTCTGGCGCACTAATTTCCGCTTGCATTCGTATAAAGTGTCCCCTAAAATCCCTTCTATTCCGCATTTCCCCGCTCTTTTACTGGTACGGCAACTTCAATAGACGGATGGACTCCCAAGAGCCCGAGGTGAGTTATGACCCCTCCGCCGAGCAGCAGCAAGAAGACGCTGATCCGCAATACTTCCTTTGTTTCTTTGGTGACCGTTGCGTTGACGGTGGCTTCGGCCGAGTTTTTTGCGCGATCCGGGGTGCCGCTACGGACGCCGGCGGATTATGCAGTGGTGGCAGGCTTCTGGCTATCGTTCTCGAGTGGAGGGGTATGGCTATGGAGACGGTTCAGACGTCGGGGCGGCAACGCGGCTTGAGATTAGCCGCAATTGCAGCACTTGTTGCAGCGTTACTTACCGGGTGTGTTCAGCACAAGCAAACCCCGCACGCGCAGGCTCCCCCTGCGCTGATGGCGCCTCCAACCTCCAAGACGTACACACCTGCCACAATCTCCTGTGTCGCAAAACCCACCTTGGCCCGTCCAGGACAGGACGTGAAAATCGTTTGCAATGCCGTAAGTCCGCAGAACCTTCCCCTTGCGTACACCTTTTCCGCGGACGCGGGGACAATCGCCCAAAGCGGAAGCAGCGCAATCTTGAATACAGAAGGGATATGGGAGCGCGCGATTACAGTGAAAACTGTGGTGACAGACGACAAGGGAACAAGCGCCACGGCGCTGACTCGCGTCAGGGTAGAATCTCCGTCAATGGAGTCTGCGCCTCTGCCGCCGCCCGCTGCGGCAATGGCAGCCCCTCCTCCCCCGCCGCCCGTTCCGGTGATGGCAGCTGCGCCTCCGCAGATTGTGGAGACAGGGCGCGAGTTTCTGCTTTCAGGGGACCACGAGAAATCCGGTTACGGTTTATACAGCTATCTCCTCTGGAGTAATAATCCATCGGAACAGGACAGGAAGCGATTTTTGACCGTGATTGCGGCCTTCCTGTCGATTCCCAGGGCGAAGGTGGAGGAAGGCTCGGAGATGGCTGTCGACTCTGAGGGGCACCAGGTGGCTGCTGCGGAATCCGTGAAGCCGCAGAACATGAACGTGGCCTACATCCCGGTCACTGCAGTGCCGCCTGCGCAAATGACACCTGAATGGGTCCTTGACCACTACGACGTGGCCCGCGCCCGCATCCTGCTCGCCAGGGTGCCGAAAAGCCCTCACGGCGGACCATACATCGTCTCCGCTCTGCGTCCGCTTCGGGCGAATCTTGCGGCTGGGGAGCATTGCCTGTTTCAGGATCTGTCCTCGCCGAGCATTACCGACGACCTTGCCTACCAGTGGATTCAACTGTTCCAGAGCCAGGCCGCGCAGCAGGAGTTCTGGAAGCCGAACATGATGGCCAGCTTCACCCTGCACGTGCGCGATCAGATTGGATCGCTTGCCGACAAGATTCCAGCCGCGAAGGCCGGTCTGGCCTTGTGGATTCAATGGATCTCGCCGAAGGCGCATTGAGGCCGAGGTTGCGGAGGGAAGGCCCGTGAGTTACCTGCCGGATTTGTCGCTATCCAGAGCAGGTTTGACGGTAGCCTTGGGCTTGGCCGCTGGCGGCGCAGTCGGCAATGCCGGCTTCACCTGTGTTTTCACGGTCCCCTTGCTGGAGTCCGGTGGCGCTGCCGGCTTCACTTGAGGTTTTGCGGCGGGCAGAGCCACGGGTTTTGCGCCCGTAGCGGGAACAGGCGTCTTGGCTGGGCCGCTCGTCTTCGTTAGCTTAGCGGCAGCGCCAGACGCAGGTTGTGCCGCCGGTTTCGCTCCCGGAGATGAACCCTTGGCCGTCGTCGGAGTTCCCGGATTTGCTGCCGGAGCCGCAGCCGCCATCTGCGTCGGGTTATCCGGCTTATCGCCCAGGAACTTCTCGCTGTCCTTGCCCGCGATGGCGACCTTCATCACAGTCATCCAGATGGGTAGCGCGGCCTTGGCGCCGGTTTCCTTTTCGCCCAGCGACTGGTTGCTGTCGTAGCCCACCCATACGCCGCAAGTCACCGAAGGCGAAAAGCCCAGGAACCAAGCGTCGGTGTAGTCGCTCGTGGTGCCGGTCTTGCCGCCCAGCGGGTGGTTCAGTTGCGATGCCGCACCGCCGGTGCCATGCTGGATGACGGCTCTTAGCA
>Ga0224531_1000366_pt1 | contig 23671 bp, 26 predicted proteins | sample CBST100metaG_FD_179876 | JGI IMG/M metagenome (GOLD analysis project Ga0224531, IMG submission 179876) | Peat soil microbial communities from Stordalen Mire, Sweden - C.B.S.T100 | ecosystem: Environmental > Terrestrial > Soil > Wetlands > Peat | place: Sweden: Norrbotten County, Stordalen Mire...
GCCCAGGACATAGCATACCGCGCCCTTCCCCGGCCGTCAGCCGTCCGAGTCGGTCGAGACAGCGATCTCCTTCTGCGCGTCGAGGACGGCGAGCCGATCGACCAGGGCGGCGCGCACCAGGGCGTAGGTATCGCTGCCGAGTGCCAGCCGCCGCGGCGCTGGCGACCGCTCCGCGGAGTCGATCATCGCCCGCGCCATCTTGAGCGGATCGCCGGGCAGCGGGAACGTCCCGGCCATGACGGCACGCCGCATCTCGCCGGCCGGCGTGGCGTCGTAGACGGCCATGGCCGGCGGCCGGACCAGGACCGCCCCGAAGCTCGTCCGGGCCGCCCCCGGTTCGACGATGGTGAATTCGATGCCGAATGGCGCGACCTCCTGCGCGACCGCGCTGCCCGTTCCGCGCCCGCTATATCTCCGGTGGCCAGCAGCGCGGCGGCGAGGTTGATGCAAGGCGCGGTCTTCGGGCAGGCGGGCCTGGCAAGCGCGGAACAGCGCCGCCGCCGCGTGCTGGCCCAGCGCCTGCAGCCCGATGCCAAGATGCAGGTGCGCCCACGGATCGGTCGGCGCCAGTTCCAGCGCGCTCCGCAGCAACGCCACGGCCGGCTGTTATCCCCCAGGCGAAGCCGGCAAAGGCCGAGCAGCCGCAGCACCGTGGCATCGGACGGGGAATTCGCCGCGGCCTGAGCGAGAACGGACGCCGCTTGTGCGTAGCGCCCGGCACGGTAGTCGGCTTCCACCCTGGCAATGATGGTTTACAGTACCACGAGGCGCGAATATCAGCACTCCGCCCGTTACGCCAGTGCGTCGCCCATGGCTGCATTGTTATTACGATTGCGTTACGCTAGGACGCAGCAGGGCGTTGATGCCCGGTGCCTCGATCCGCTGGCGGCGGGCGGTGATGGCGGCATGGAAGCCGATGAGATCGGCGGTCTCCACCGGCCGCTTCGTCGCCACCGGATGCGCCCGCACCAACTGCAGCACCTGCTGGGCCTGGGCGTCGTCGGCGGCGAGGCCGAGCGTGTCCAGCGCGTGCCGCACCGCCGCCAGACCGGAGTGCTTGCCCAGCACGAAACGCCGGGAGCGACCGAACAGCGCTGGGTCGAGGGCCTCGTAGGTCGCCGGATCGCGCAACAGGCTGCTGACATGCAGGCCGGATTCGTGGCTGAAGACGCACGCGCCGACGATCGGTTGCGCCTCGGCGACGCGCCGGCAAGCGGCATCGGCGACCAGGGCCGCCAACGACGTCAGCCGGCCGAAGCGAACATGCGTGCTCCGGCCCTCGGTGCGTGCCAGCGCCACGGCCACTTGTTCCAGCGCCGCGTTGCCGGCGCGCTCGCCAAGGCCGATGACGCACACGCTGACATGCGTCGCGCCGCTGCGCACCGCCGCCAACGTGTTCGCCGTCGCCAGGCCGAGATCATCATGGCCATGGAATTCAAGTTCGAGATCCGTCGTCGCGCGCAGGGCGCGGAAGATGTCGAGAGTCGCGAACGGGTCGAGAATGCCGAGCGTATCGGCGAAACGGAACCGATGCGCTCCGGCCGACTGCGCGCGCTCGACCACGCGGCGGAGGAAATCGGGTTCGGCGCGGCTGGCATCCTCGCCGCCGACCGCGACACGCAGACCACGCTCGCGCGCATAGGGAACCACACGGGCGATGCGCTTTAGAACCTCCTCCGCCGGCGCCTTGTACTTGGCGCGGATCTGGCGCTCCGAGGTGGGAACGGAAAGGTTCACGCGGGTTACGCCGGTGCGGCAGGCGGCATCGACGTCCGCCTCCGACATGCGGCACCACGCGATGACCTCGGCCTGATGAACGACGCGGTTGATTTCCGCCAGCGCTTCCGTCTCGTCGCCACCCATGGCCGGGGTGCCGGCTTCGATTTCGTCGACCCCGGCATCATCGAGCGCGCACGCGATGGCGACCTTCTCGGCGATGGTAAAGGCGACGCCGGGTGCCTGCTCGCCGTCGCGCAACGTGCTGTCGTTCACCCCGACCGGCACGGCCGCGTTCGAGTCCCGCCAGTCGGATGGTTTCGTCTTCCGCACCAGCATGGCCAAGTCCTGCATCCGGCGCCCCCTGTTGCAAGCCGTGGACCTCAAGCAGCAACTTCCATGCCGCACGCGGACACCGCCGTTTGCTGGCGTTTGTCGCCCGCATCGGCGTCCTCCGCGTGTAGCATGAGGGACAAAGCCGACAATGCCGTGCCAAGCCGCCGGACGAAGCTCAGAGCCGCTGGATGGGAATGCCGAGCTTGCGGATGGCGTAGCCGATCTGCCGTGGCGTTAGCCCCAGCAGCCGCGCCGCCTTCGCTTGCACCCACCCGGACCGTTCCATGGCCTCGATCAGGGCCTCGCGTTCGGTTTCCCCGCTCGGCCCGCCTTGGCACGAGGCGCTGTCGTCACCCGCCAGCCCGGCGGGGGAGGCGGGCGAAGGCAGCTTCACCAGCCTCGGCGTTGGCGCAACGCTTCGATCGGGCGCCTTCCACAGCACGGCCGACAAGCAGCCGTCATTATGGCAGGCGAAGTCGCGGTCCTGGAGGGATGGGCCGCGGGCCAGGGTGGCCGTGCGGCGGATGCAGTTCTCCAGTTCGCGAATGTTGCCGGGGAAATAGCAGTCCATCAGCACCGACACCGCCGAGGGTGCCAATGTCAGCTTGGTCTCGTTGTCGGCGTTGAAGCGTTGCAGGAAATGATTGGCCAGCAGGGGGATGTCACCCTTGCGCTCGCGCAAGGGCGGCAGGGACAACGGAACCACGGCGATCCGATAATAGAGGTCGGCGCGGAAAATGTTCTTCGCCACCGCCTCTTCGAGGTTGCGATTGGTGGCGGTCACCAGCCGGATATCGACCTTCAGAGTACGGGTGCCGCCGACGCGCTCGAACTCGCCTTCCTGCAGCACGCGCAGGAGCTTGGCCTGGAAAGTCGGTGAGATCTCGCCGATTTCGTCCAGGAACAGCGTTCCGCCATCGGCCAGTTCGAATCGGCCCTTGCGCTGCGCCACCGCGCCGGTGAAGGCGCCCTTCTCATGGCCGAACAACTCCGATTCCAGCACGCTCTCCGGCAACGCGGCACAGTTGAGCTTGATGAACGGCTTCTTGCGCCGCGGTGAGAGGTCGTGCAGCGCCTGGGCGAACAGTTCCTTGCCGGTGCCGGACTCACCGCGCAGCAGCACCGGCGAGTGGCTGCGCGCCACCAGTCGCAGCGTCGCCATCACCGAGCGGAACGCCGGACTGTCGCCGATGATCCGCCGGCTCGGCGCGTCCGCCGGTTCGCCGCTCCGCGGTTCCTTCTCGTACGCGTACCGGCGTTGGTCCTCCAGCAGCCGTTCGCGGTCGCGGGCGACGAGGCGATGCAGGCGAACCGTCTGGCCGATCAGGTTGGCCACCATCTTGAGGAACCGCAGGTCATCGTCCATCTGCTGCGATGGGTGATCCTTCCACGCCCGATCGATCGTCAGCACGCCGGCGATGCGGTCGCGGTCCTTGATGGGGACGCCGATGAAGGAAAAATTCTCCTCGCTCGGACCCCAGCAGGACGTGTCCCAGGGGAAGGATGTGTCGAGATTGACATTTTCGACGGCGAACGGAATTTCGGTGACGACGATCTGTCCGACGACCTTTTCCGGCAGGGAAGCGTAATATTCATGGGCCCAGGCCGAGTCGCAGGCGCCAGCGACGAGCAGTTCGGGGTTGCCGGCCTCGTCGAGGAGCGCGACCAGACCGTTGCTCATGTCCAGGAAGCTGTGCAGAACCGACAGGGTCGCGCCGAGGATCTCGGTCAGACTTCCCAGGCCCGACAGGATCTTGGAAATCTCGTAGATGCCGTAAAGCGCCATTTCCCCGCGGCGGGAGAAACCAGGAAGCGAGGGGACCAGGGAAGCCGTCACCAACGTCGTCACCATCACCAATGCTCCGGAAGTCGCACGGACTCGCGGCCGCCATGACACTGGCTTCGTTCCCTACGTCCAGATTAGCGAGGAATGCACCGACGCCACAACCGACTTCTTTGCAGGTCTCCGGGCCTTGGTCCCACAGGGCCGAATGTGAAGGCTTCGCGACGCAGCCGGTGTCGGAGGTGTGACAGTGCGGCCCCCCGCGCCCGCGCTGGCGGGTCAACCTGGCCATTGGCATAGGCATTGCTACACTCTTGCGAAATCGCCGCCGAGGAGATCGCCCATGCAATTGTCGTTGGTCCAGGAGCCAGCCGTCGCGGCAGCGGCGGCCATCGTCTACGACGAAACGATGGACGTTGACGCCATCTTCGCCGAGACGGTCGCCGAATTACGGCGGGACGGCGTGGCGGTGGCGGGACTGCTGCAGAAATTCGTCGGGAATCCCTGCGACGCCAGGCGCAGCATGTGGCTGGAAAACCTGTCCTCGGGGGCGCTCATCCGGCTGGATCAGCCAAGGGGACTAGGCGCGAGCGCGTGCGTCCTCGACCCCGACGCCCTGGCGCGCGCCGCCTGCGTACTGCGCCAAGCCATATCGAGCGGTCCCGATCTGATCCTGGTCAATCGGTTCGGGCATGCCGAGGCCACGGGGCGCGGATTGCGCGCGGAAATCGCCGAGGCGATCTGTGCGGGCGTGCCCCTGTTGATCGCGGTTCGCTACAGTCTCTTGCCGGCCTGGGAGGGATTCCTCGGCGGCCCGGCGCAGATCCTGTTGCCTTCCCCGCCCGCCGTGTTGTGCTGGGTGCATGATCGGGTCGGTTCCGTTCGCGAGGCGCGCCTCCGCGCCTCCTGAATGGCGCGCATGCCTCAGCAACGTCCGGCTCGGCCGCGCGCGAGCAGGACGGTGACCTGTTCGCGAATCTCGGCGCTGACGTGCGGATCGAGCTTGACCAGCCAACGCCGCGGAATTTCCGCGACCCCGTACGCGGCTCCCGCCAGCATGCCCGCCAGCGCACCGGTGGTATCGGCATCGCCGCCACGGTTCACGGTGTCGACGACACAATCGTGGAAATTATCGGTGGCGAAGAAATAATGCAGCACGGTCTGGACGGTGTCGACGATGTAGGCGCTGGACAGGCCGCGATAGGGCTCGAAGCGGAAAATGGCGTGCTCCGCCAGCAAGATCCTGGCCTCCTCGCCGGCCGCCGCCGCGCCGCGACCGGCGAGCAACGCCCGCGTCATCCGTCCCAGCGCCAGCGTCGCCGCGTCGGACAGCGGATGATGGTGCGTGACGTGGCACTGCTCGATCGTCCAACGTTGGAAACAGGCCGCATCGGCCAAGGTGGCCAGCACCACCGGCAGATTGCGCATGGCCGCGCCGTTGCCCGCGTCGCCCTCGTTGAACGGTCCGGCGACGGAGCGGTCGGCGATGAAACGCCGAATGCCGCGCCGGCAGGTATGGCCGACATCCACCGGCCCCTGTTTGAGCCAACGGGCGAATTGCTCGCATACCCGCACGACATCCCATTCCTCTCCCTGCAGGATGGCCCGCCCGACACACAACGCCATTTCCGTGTCGTCGGTAACCTTCCCGGGCGCGAGGCGGAGCCAGCCGCCGCCGATGATGTTCACATGCCGCCGATAGGCCTGCGCGATTTCCCGCTGCGTCATGAACTCGACGGTGGCGCCGAGGGCATCGCCAACGGCGAAGCCGAGATAAGCACCGAGCGCTCGGTCGTAGAGGTCGGGCATGCTCGCTTCAGCCGTAGTCGACCGAGACGCGGTATTCCCCGCCGATCACCAGGTACTCTCCCTCCGCCTTTAGGGGATGGCGTGGCAGCAAGGCGTTGTCGAACAGGATCTTGGGGTACGGGACGCGGGCCCGAAGAATGTAGTCGCCGAAACATTCGGCAATCTCGCGGTCGTGCGTGAACGAGACGACGTTGTTGAGCAGAACGACCATCGTGCGTCGATCGGTCCTTTCGATGATCCGGTGCTCGGTGAAGTCGTTGGTGCCACGGTAGAGGGTGAGGTGCGAGTCGCCAGTGCCGAAGCGACGCTGCTGCCACTGGCCGAATTCGTAGAGCAGATCGAGCTGCGCGTAGATCGAATTGTCGTGAAAGCGCGTGGACATCTTCTCCGTGACATAGGCCGCCCAGACGCCGGAAGAGACCGCGTCGATCGGCTGCTTGTGGAATGTCGGCAGCAGGCCGAAGCGGCTTTCCACCCAGCCCTTGAGCACGGCGCCCTCGGGACTGTTGGCGTCGTAGGCCCAGCCGCGCAGTAGGCGCAGATAGCTGGAGCGGAAGCGTCGGCGCGCCCCGGACTGGTCGCGCTGCTCCGGGTCGATGCCGAACGCCGCGTGCATGTAGTTCTCGAACGCATCGGCCGCTTCCGCCGGCGTCTCCGCCTCCGCGAACATTTCGAACGCGCCACGGTTGAATTCCTGTACCCCGGCGATATGCAGCGCCACCGGCTCGTCGTTGAACCGGCAGCCGCCGAGAATCATGGGCGGGACGTTGACGAGGTTGCTGCTGTGGTGCGAGCGGGCGAACTCGCCATCCAGTTCGGCCTGGACCGCCGGCGGCGTTGTCATGCCGAAAGCGGGGCCCTATCGGGGATGATAGAGCGCCGATAGCGGGACGAAGCCGCCCTTGCGGCGTGGGGCAACCGCGTCCTGGAGTACCTTGAAGACCGCTGGTCGATCGGGCGCGACGCAACGAAGTTGGTGTAGGCCCGCGCGAGATGGGCTCGGCACCGTTCGCGCGCCGCCGCCTCCGCGAGTCCATCCAGCGCGCCGTCGGCGAGGGACTGTCCCATCCGTCGCAGGATATGCAGGCGCGCGACGTTCAGTACCGCCGGATCGTAGGCTACGTCCAGCACTTCGAAGAATTCCTCGGCCGAGGAGAGGTGGCGGAGCTGTTCCAGGATGGCGGTCATGACGGCCTCAGGCGTAAGTGGGTTGATACCGGGCCGCCTCTTCGCCACGCCGCTTGCGGAACGGCGACAAGCCGCGCAGTTTTTCGGTGATGCCGGGCAGCACTTCCAGCACACGATCCACGTCCTGGTCCGTGCTGTCGCGCGAGAAGGAGAAGCGGATCGCGCCGTGCGCGGCGGTGTAGGGCACCTTCATCGCGCGCAGAACATGCGACGGTTCCAGCGAGCCGGAGGCGCAGGCGGACCCCGAGGAGCAGGCAATTCCTTCGCGGTTGAGCATCAGCAAGATGGCTTCTCCCTCGATGCCATCAAAGACGATGTTGCTGGTGTTGGGCAGCCGGTGCGCTACGTCACCGGTGATCATGGCGTTGTCGATCCGCCGAAGGATGCCGCTCTCCAGCCGATCCCGCAGCGCCTGGACGCGGGTGTTCTCGTCGTTCAGGCCGGCCAGCGCCAGCTCGGCGGCGCAACCCAGCCCGACGATCGCCGGGACATTCTCGGTGCCGGCCCGGCGACCGCGCTCCTGATGGCCGCCACGCAGCAGCGGGTGCAGGCGCACGCCGCGCCGGACATAGAGGGCACCAACGCCCTTGGAGGCATGCAGCTTGTGGCCGGAAAGCGAGAGCATGTCGATCGCCGACGATTGCAGCGCGATCGCGACCTTGCCGACCGCCTGCACCGCATCGGTATGGAACAGCGCCCCCGCCTCGCGCGCCAGCTCGGCCAGTTCCGTCACCGGGAACAGCGTGCCGGTCTCGTTGTTGGCCCACATGATCGAGGCGATCGCGGTCCGTGGGCCCAGGGCACGGCGATACGCCTCCAGGTCAAGACGACCGCTGGCATCGACCGGAACGACATGCACCTTCACCCCGCGCCCCTTGTGCAGCCACTGGCAGAGCGCCAGCACGGCGGGGTGTTCGACGGCGGAGGTGACCACTTCGTCGCGACCTTTCTGCGTCTCCAGCGCTGAAAGGATCGCCGTGTTGTCGGCTTCCGTGCCGCTAGCGGTGTAGACGATCTCATGGTCGGACCCCGCCCCCAGCAGAGCTTGTAACTGTTGCCGCGCCTTGCGCATGGCCTGCGCGACGTCGGTGCCGAAGCTATGCGTCGAGGAAGCGTTGCCGAACAGCTCGGTGAAGAACGGCAGCATGACCCGCACGACGCGGGGATCGACCCGCGTGGTGGCGTTGTTGTCGAGGTACACGGGGCGCATGGTCGCCGCTCAACCGAACGATCTGCCGCACGAGCAACGATTCACGGCGTTGGGGTTGTCGAAGCTGAAGCCGGACTCCTCGAGCCCGACGATGAAGTCGATGGTCGTGCCATTCAGGCGTGGCACGCTCGCGCGATCGACGAACAGCTTCACGCCGTTCCGTTCGAGGATGATGTCTTCCGGGGCGGCTTGCGGCACCAGACCCATCACGTATTGCAGACCGGCGCAGCCGCCGCTTTGCACCCTGATACGAAGCCCCTCGACGTGACCCTCGGCCCGGGCGATGGCCGTGCGCACCGCGTTCACGGCACTGTTGGTGAGTTCGATCATCCCTGTCCCCTCGGTCTGCTTCTGCTGACGGAAGACGATTTCCGCTGACGGAAGACGATGAGCAAGGAGCATGCCAGCAATTCCCGCAAGCTCAAGCTAGCCGTATTAGCGCGGGGCGCGTAGGGAATCCGACAACGTCGCGGACCGGACATCTTGCGGTGTCGATCAGGCGGATAGGCGAATTGGATTGCGCGTCCGGGCCAACAGGCTCTCGCTAGTCTCGTCGCCGCAGCAGTTGGCGAAGTCGTCGCACTCGGAGCATACCGGCGCGGCGCAGAGAAGAAAGCCGTCATCGCGGCAGATGGTCCGATAGAAGAACTTCTTCCACTTCATGTCGTGCCGGTTTCTTGTCGCCAGCGGCTCGAAGTGACGCGCCATGAGCCAGGACAGCTCACGACGGTTGCGCAGGCCGAGGTCCTGCCAGAGATGATTCGGGCGCAGGCAACGCCGCGCCAGCATATCCGCGAGCCGCATCTGCAGCGCCGTGCCATCGGTGGTGTGGACCCGCAACAACTGCCGCAGGCAGGCTTCGTCCTCGGTGGGGGCGCCGGCCTCGTGACCGCACAAACGGGCGAAGACCGGCTGGGCGTGTGGAAACATCTCGCCGGCGAGGCCTGCGAGATCGTCGCCGTCGAGCCCGACGGCCCGGGGAATCGCCGGCAGGGCGTTGGCGGATTCACTGATCCCGATAGCCAGGATGGCAGCGACGATGTGCGCATCGAAGCCGTCGCACCCGTTGCGCGCCGTCGGGCGGTTCAGCCAAGCGTAGAGGTCGGCGGCTTCCATGGCGGTTCCCTCAGGTCGCGGCGCCGTGGGTCTGGCAATTGGAGGGGCAGACACGGGCGCAGGCGGCACAGCCGATACAGGCGCCCGCGTCATCCATGTCCATGACCTTGCGCTCGATATCCTCATCGTCCAGGTCGACCAACTCGCCATCCGCATCGACGCCACGCAGCGTCATGACGCCGCGACCGCAGACCTTGAAGCAGCGGCCGCAGCCGATGCAGACGGTCTGCTCGATGGCAAGGAGGTATTGCGGCTGCCAGGTACGGCCGTCACGGGTAAGGGCTTGCATGCGACACCTTCAGGCGCGGGCGAGTTCGGGGTGCGCCATGATCATTGCGACGGCCTGCGTGATCGCCTTGGTCCCTTCGCGAGCCAGGGCCTCGAACGTCTCGAAGCCGAAGCGGTGCACGTCGCGCAGGCTGCGGACGTAGACGACCAGCCGCCCGGTGATCAGCACCACCCGTCCGAAACCTTCCGGATTCATCTGGATCATCGGCGTCGCGACCAAGCCGGTCTGACGTTCCACGGCAAGGCCGATCGCCTGATAGAACTGTTCCAGACGTGTCAGTGTGTCGGGGTCCGGATCGCCGATAATCGGGATGGCGCGCCGCTGTTCCCGGGTGATGATGTAATCGGCCAGCAGGGATCTGTCACTCTTCCGTTCCCAGGCGCCGAAACCGTCCTCGGCGCGGGTGCGGGCGATCAGGCATTGCAGGAACGGCGTGACCAGCGGATCGTCGATAACCGCGGTTGCGGACACTGATCAGTCCTCCTCGTCCAGGAAGTCCATCGACCGGGTGGCGGCCGGGGCATGCATGGCCTTGCGCAGCCAGGGCGGCGGGTTGCCGGCCATCATCGTCTGCACTTTCGTGATAATGGATTCGATCGGCTCGGTGGCGGGCAGTTTCACCGGATGAATGCGCGCACCGACGGCGCGGGCGGCGGCGGGACCGCCGATCGCGAGCACGAACAGCAAATGGCAGCCGGCGAGGGCGGCGATCTTGGGGCTGATCGTGTCCTCTCCGTCGGTACGGTGGGACCCGGTCTCGTCGGACACGCCGCCGAAGCCGATCGCCTCGACGAAGCGGCTGTCCGTTGGCGTGACTTCATAGATGGCGAACCGGCGGGCGGAACCGAAATGCGCGTTCAGGCTCTTCAGGTCCTGCGTGGCGACGGCGATGCGCAAATGCGGGCCGTCGAGCGGTGCCATGGTGGCGGGTTCAATGAGTTGCATGTGCTGCACCGACATGGCGCGTATCCTCCACGGTGGAGCGGGCGAAGTCCTGCGGCGCGTGCTCGTGCAATCCGGCCAGGACGATGTTGGCGACTGTGAATATCAAGTCCCGTGTGCCGCCGTAACCGACGGTACAGCGTTGCGCGGTACCGAGGCGATCGAAGATCGGGAAACCCATGCGCAGCAACGGAACACCCAGCCGCGCGGCGGCCCGGCGGCCGTGACTGTGGGTGACCAGCAGTTCGGCGCCGGCCGCTTCGGCCGCGTCCTCGAAATCGGCCAGATCGCCGACGCAGACGCGCTCTGCCGGTACGGCGCGGAGCGCGGGCGGGTGTGCGGTGGAGGCGACGGCGACGACGATCTCGCCGCCCATGCCGGCGAAGAAGTCGGCCAGGACACAGAGCAGGTCGGGGTCCGCGGCGATGGCGATGCGCCGGCCGCCGAAGTAGAAATGCCCGTCCAGCATGGCATCGATCAGTTGACTGCGCTGACGGCGCAGGCGCGGCGGCACCGGCCGGCCCGACAGGGAAACGAGCAGCGCCACCAGCCGGTCGGACGGCGCGAGACCGGTCAACGACGGCAACACGCTGAATGCTACACCGGTCCGGTCACGCAGGCACGCGGCGGGCGCGCGCATGTGTTCGCCAATCGCGATGGTGTGAAGGGCGCGTCCCAGACCGGCGATGTCGGCAAGCCGGGTTCCTCCCATCGTCGTCGCGACGTAGCTGTCGGGCACTGCGCCGGAGAGCGAGCCGGAGATATCGGGCAGCACCACGGGTACCAATCCGAACGCCGCAACGATGTCGACCAGCGCTTCGATGTCCGCGGCGGTCTGGTGTACGCCTGGCAGCAGGCAGATATGCGGCACCGCCGGCACGACATGGTCGGCCGGCAGCACCAGCGCGTCGATGACGGCCGTCACCGCCTTCGCCCAGCCGTCCTCCAGCGCGCCGTCGTAATCGGGCGTGGAGGCGAACACCACGCGCGTGTCGGCAAGCGCGGTCTGGCGCGCGAGAATCAGCCGCAGATCGTCGGGAATATCCTCCCCGCGCGTTTCCGACAGCGCCGTGGAGGCGATGCCGACGAAGCGTGGCCGCATGCGCTGTTGCAAGTTGAGCAGCGCCTGTTCAAGGTTGGCGGTGCCACCGAGAATGGTCGCCACTTCGTCCAGCGCCGTGGTCTGCAGGGGGATGGCTTCCTTGAAATGACGAACCGCGAGCACCAGGGCAAAGGAAGTGCAGCCCTGGCTGCCGTGCAACAGCGGCACGGATCCCTCGATGCCGAGATAGGCGAGCGCCGCGCTCAGCGGCGCCGATGATTTCAGCGGATTGGTCGCGCAGGCCTTGGTGTTGGTCACGATCTCGGCCATGTGCCTCACTCCGCCGCGACGGCCATGGCCGCCGATTCCCACGGGGCCGGCCGGCGGACGGCGTCCCAGACCGGGTTGGTCAGCGCGCGGTACAACTCGCGCACCAGCGTGACGATGCCGTCATAGCCGGCATAGGCGATGTGGCGTTCCTGGTTGATATCGAGCCACGGCACCTTGGCTTTCAGCGCCACGAACTGCGTGCGACTGCCGGACACCAGGATGTCGGCCTCGCCCCCTTTCAGGCGTGCGTACATCTCGCGTGGCGGAATCTTCTCGGCCATGTGGGCGTCGCCACCCATCAGCGCGCGGATGCGCTCCTTGTCGCCATCGGTGGATTTGCGCACCGAGGTGCCGACGATGATCATGCCGAGCTCCTGCAGAGCCGAAACAATCGACCAGGACTTCACGCCGCCGGTGTAGAGCAGCACGCGCTTGCCGCTCAGCACCTGGCGATACGGCGCGATGCGTGCCCAGGCCCGTGCCTTCTCCGCGCCGATCAGCGCCTCGGCGCGGGCGGGCAGGTCAGCGGGGCCGTCCCGCTCGGCCAGCAGGCGGGCAATGTTGCGCAGGGCGACCGAGGTATCCTCGATTCCGTAGAACGAGCCTTCGAAGTAGGGAATCTCCCACCGTGCATGCATCTTGCGCGCAACGTTGAGCAGGGCGGTCGAACAGACGATCATGTTGGCGCGAGACCGGTGCGCCGAGGCGATGTCGTTGTGGCGCGCATCACCGGTGATGCAGGTATGGACGCGCACGCCCAGCGCGTCGAGCAATGGCCGCATCTGCCAACGCTCGCCGGAAAGGTTGTATTCGCCGAGCAGATTGATGTCGGTGGGCGTGCTGAAGTCCGGCTCGCGCGTGCCGATCACATGATCCAGCAGCGCCTCGCCGGCCAGTTTGTTGCCGAGATTCTTGGAGCCAACGAAACCGGGCGCATTGACCGGAATGCACGGGGTGTCGAGCCTGGCGCTGGCGTGGCGGCACACGGCTTCGATGTCGTCGCCGATCAGCGCGGGCACGCACGTGGCATAGACGAACACCGCCGGCGGGGCGTGCCGGGCAATCGCCTCCTCGATCGCGCGGTACAATCGCTTCTCGCCATTGCCCATGACGATGTCCATCTGTGTCATGTCGGTGGTGAAGCCGCGACGATACAGCGCCGGTCCGGAACTCCGGCATGGCGGTTGTCCCAGCCGTTGGCTTCGCAGGCCAGCGGGCCGTGCACCAGATGTACAACATCGGTGATGGGCTGGAGCGCGATCTTCGCGCCGTCGAAGGCGCAGCCACCGGCGGCGGCGCCGGGCGTCAGCGGCTTCGCGCAGCCCTTTCTGCGGCTCGCCTCGTCCTTCGCCAGGTTGTCGCCGCACGCCGTCTCGGTGAAGATGCCGGCGATCCTCGCTTTCAGGTCCTGGCTCATTGTCGTCTCCGGTGCGAAAGACAGCGGGCCGCCGCCGCGAGCCGCCCAGCCAGCAGGCGTCAACGCGTGAGGTCGTAGGAGTAGTCGGTGACGCCGAGCTTGTTGGTCTCGCCGTCCGGCTTGTCGAAGATCTTGTCGAGCAGTGTGACCAGCACGCGCAGGCCGCCCTGATAGCCCCACAGCGGAAAGCGATGGTGGTGGTGGCGGTCGAAGATCGGAAACATCAGACGGATCAAGGGAATTTGCAGGTCACGCTCCAGATACTTGCCGTAGGAATTGCCGATCAGCAGGCCCACGGGTTCGGTGGCCAGCAGCGAGCGCAGGTGCCACAGATCCTTGCCGCCCCAGGCCTTGCAGTTCTGCCCGAACGGCGAGGAAGCGAACAGCTCCGCCATTTGCGCTTCCCACGCCTTGTTGCCGTTGGTGGCGAGGCAGTGGCGCGGCTCGCCGCCGGTCTCCATGACGAGGCGCGCCATGCCATAAACGAAGTCTGGATCGCCATAGATCGCGTAGGTCTTGCCATGTAGCCAGGATTGGCTGTCGGCCATGGCATCCACCAAGCGTCCCCGCTCCAGTTCCAGCGCTGCCGGAATCGGTTTGCCGCTCAGCTCGGAAATCTTCATCAGCAGCGCGTCGGTGGCCACCACACCCAGCGGATAGTGGAAGGAAGCCGTCCCGTGGCCGAGTCCGGCCGCCGACTCTAGGGTCTTGGTCGTGCAGTATTCCTGCAGCGACAGCGTCGCCTTCGCGTTCAACGCCGCCTTGGTCTGCTCCAACGTGGTGCCGCCGTCATACATGCAGAACTCGCCGTCCGAGGGCATGTCGAACTGATCCGACACGTCGGACAGCAGCGTATACTCCACCTCCATCAGGTCAAGCATCCGCTTCAGCTCGCGGTTGTTGCCGACCGCGAGGCCGTCGAAGCCGGGGATGATGTTCAGCGCCGAGCCGGCGACGCGCGTCTGTCCCTTCCAGAAATAGTCCAGGATGCCCTTGAGCATGTTGTCGTAGCCGACGACATGGCTGCCGACAAAAGCCGGCGTGTGCGCGAAAGGTGCCGGGAAATCCTCGGGAATCGAGCCCTTGGAGCGGGCGAAAAGGATGTAGGCCTGCACGTCGTCGCCGATGACTTCCGCCATGCAGGTGGTGGAGACCGCGATCATCTTCGGGCCGTAGAGCGCGTAGGCGTTGGCCAGGCCGTCCACCAGGTTCTGCGTGCCGCCGAACACCGCCGCGTCCTCGGTCATGGAGGAGGAGACGGCGGAAACCGGCTCCTTGAAATGGCGGGCGAGATGCGAGCGGTAGTAGGCGACGCAGCCTTGCGATCCTTGGACGAAGCTCAGCGTCTTCTCGAAGCCGGCGGCGGCGAACACCGCGCCGAGCGGCTGGCACGCCTTGGCGGGATTGATCGTCAGGCTCTGGCGCGCGAAGTTCTTCTCGCGATAGTCCCAGCTCTTCGTCCAGTCCGCTATCTCCCGTACCCTGGCGGGGGAGGGCCTGCCTTCAGCCTGGGCCTTGCGGGCCAGCATTTCCTGGTATTCCGGCTCCTGGAACAGCGGAGCGTGGTCCAGGATCTTCTCTGCACTCTGGGGCATCTTCTCTCTCCTGCACGCGGCCCTCAGGCCGCCTTCTTCCAGGGAGCCTTGAACAGACCCCAGACCGGATTGTTGATGGCGAGGTCCATGTCACGCGCGAAGATCGCGAATCCGTCATAGCCGTGATAGGGGCCGGAATAGTCCCACGAGTGCATCTGGCGGAACGGAATGCCCAGCTTCTGCACCGGGTATTTTTCCTTGATGCCGGAGCCGACGAGATCCGGGCGGATGTTCTCGATGAATTTCTCCAGTTCGTAGGCCGATGCGTCGTCGTAGATCAGGGTGCCGTCCTTCACGTAGTGGCCGGTGCGCTGGTAGTCGTCGTTGTGCCCGAACTCATAGCCGGTGGCGACGATCCGCATGCCGAGATCTTCATAGGCATTGATGACATGGCGCGGGCGCAGGTCGCCCACGTAGAGCAGCACCTTCTTGCCTTCCAGCCGCGGCTTGAAGCGGGCGATGACGGCATCGACCAGCGGCTGGTACTTGGCGATGACCGCCTCCGCTTTCTCCTTGATGGAGTCATCGAAGTACGAGGCGATCTTGCGCAGGCTGGCGGCGGTCTGCGAGGGGCCGAAGAAATTGTACTCGGTCCACTGGACGCCGTACTTTTCCTCCATGTGCCGGCAGATGTAGTTCATCGAACGATAGCAGTGGATCAGGTTCAGCTTGGCCTTCGGCGCCCGCTCCAGTTCCGCCAGCGTCGTGTCGCCCGACCAGTTGCTGATGACGCGCAGGCCGATTTCCTCCAGCAGGATGCGCGAGGCCCAGGCGTCACCGCCGATGTTGTAGTCGCCGATGACATTGACGTCGTACGGGCCGGATTCGTGCTCGACCTCCTTCTTGTCGAGCACCCAGTCGCGGATGGCATCGTTGGCGAGATGGTGGCCGAGCGACTGCGAGACGCCGCGGAAGCCCTCGCAGCGGACCGGGACGATCGTCTTGCCGATTTCCTTGGTCTTCCTGCGGGCGACCGCCTCGATATCGTCACCAATGAGGCCAACCGGGCATTCGGACTGCACGCTGATGCCGCTGGCCAGCGGGAACAGCTCGGTGATTTCGTCGATGACCTTGTAGAGCTTCTTGTCACCGCCGAAGACGATGTCGCGCTCCTGGTAGTCGGAGGTGAGCTGCATCGTCACGAACGTATCGGTGCCGGTGGTGCCGACATAATAATTGCGCCGCTGCGACCAGGAGTATTGGCCGCAACCGACCGGACCATGGCTGAGGTGAACCATGTCCTTCACCGGCCCCCAGACGACGCCCTTCGATCCGGCGTAGGCGCAACCGCGGATCGTCATGACGCCCGGGACGGACTTGAGGTTGGACTTGACCTCGCACTCGGTCAGGCCCTCTTCCGGTTGGCCGTCGGCCGTTTCGGCGGCTGGCGCTTGCACGGCCTTGGCAACGGTCAGGTGCTTCTCGCGACGCTTGCGCGATTTTGTGGGATACGCTTCCAGCACGTCTGCGATGAGGCGCTGGTGAAACTCACCGTCGTTGGCATAGTCGTCGTCGTAAGTCATCATTCGCTCCTCATCGGCGGAGGGAGGAAACCGGCGGCCAAACCGGTGCAGCCGGTCGTGTGTCAGTGAACAGTGGCCATGGCTTTCTTGGCTTCTTTCGCCTGCAGTTCGGCGATTTGCTGCTCCTCGGTCTTGATGATGCCGAACTCCAGCAGCATCTGCTCCAGTTCGTCCATGCTGATCGGGGTGGGAATCGTGCCCTGGCCGGAGTTCTCGTGGATCTTCCTCGCCAGTGTCGTGTATTCCTGGGCCTGCTTCGACTCCGGCGCGTATTGCAGCACCGTCATCTTGCGCAGCTCGGCATGCTGCACGATGTTGTCGCGCGGCACGAAGTGGATCAGCTTGGAGTTGAGCCGTTTTGCCAGCGCCTCCGCCAGATCGTATTCGCGGTCGGTCTGGCGTTCGTTGCAGATCAGCCCACCAAGGCGGACGCCGCCGGAATGCGCGTACTTCAGAATGCCCTTGGAGATGTTGTTCGCCGCATACAGCGCCATCATCTCGCCCGACATGACGATGTAGATTTCCTGGGCCTTGCCTTCGCGGATCGGCATGGCGAAGCCGCCGCACACCACGTCGCCCAGAACGTCGTAGCAGACATAGTCTACATCATCGTAGGCGCCATTCTCCTCAAGGAAGTTGATCGAAGTGATCACGCCGCGGCCGGCGCAACCAACACCCGGCTCGGGACCGCCGGATTCGACGCACTTGATGCCCCTGAAGCCGGTCTTCAGCACATCGTCAAGCTCAAGATCCTCAACAGAGCCCATTTCGGCGGCCAGGCTCAGTACGGTGTTCTGGGCCTTGGCGTTCAGAATGAGACGCGTGGAGTCGGCCTTCGGGTCGCAACCGACAATCAGGATGCGCTGGCCGAGTTCGACGAGCGCGGCGAGGGTGTTCTGGGAGGTGGTTGACTTTCCAATACCTCCTTTCCCGTAGAAGGCGATCTGGCGCAGGGCTGCCATAGGTTCTGTCCTTGTCGGTTGGAGCCTGACGGGTCATCGCGCCCGCCATATTGTCTAGCGCAAACAGCGTGCCACCGGACCGCAAACAGCATGCCACTGGACATTTGGCGAAATAGAAGCTGGGATCAGCAGGTTGGGCGCTACATCGGGCAGCCGCGCGAACGGACATGGATGTCCGGTCTCCGACACGAACGCGACATCGGGGAGACGGACGCAAAAGACGTGGCGGGGACAAGAGCAATCGGCGCGGCAGGCGTCGAACCAGCAGAACGGAAGGACTGCGCGCGGATCAGCCGGAAGCGGGCAGCGCCTCGGCGAATGCGCCAAGCGGGCCAGGCAACACCGTCATGCCCAGTTCGTCGAGCAGTCGGTGCTCGTTGCGGGTCAGGTCGGCTGCTTCCAGCACGGCGTAATGCGGACCACTGGAGTATTTCAGGATCTGGCGCGCGAAGGTACGCAGCACCTGGTCGTCGAAGCGACAGCCGAGGAACAGGAACCCCCGGTCGCGGCGGCGTTGCTTCACCGCGTCGGGGATCGGCGTCTGGATGTCGATCTCGGTCAGGACCTCGACGTAATCAGCGTCGGTGATCAGGAAATTGCCTGCCGGGACCGCGCCGCCGTGCGGCTTGTACAGCAGGATCGGCGCGGTCTCCGCGGTCGCCAGCGCGCAGGGCTGGCCGGCGGCGTCGTAGGCGCGAAACCAGCGTGCCTCGCCGGGACGGGCGCGCGAGATTCCCTGCATCTCCGCCCAGTCCCGACGTTCGGACAAGGCGGCGTGCATGGCGTCGTCGTACCAGGTGTCGACGATGAGCGGCGGCGCCAGGCCGGCCAGCAGCCGATGCAGCGGCGAAGGCGCGACCGGGGTGGCGTAGATTTGCGACATCAATGCGTCGAGGGTGGCGCGATGACGGTGGCTCTCGATGAACTGCGCCGCCGCCCAGCAATTGCCGCGGGCCCGCTTGGGCAAAGCAACCTTGCCGCCGAGGGCCTCCGCCAGCGCGCGGGGCGTGGTCGGCACGGTGGCACAAGCCAGCTCGGCCATGCCGCAACCGAGATAAGGCAGCAACGCGCCCGCGCGCAGCCGGCGCGCGATATCAGACAAGATCGTGCCGGGATCGTCCGACATCACCTACTCGTCGTCCCCGCGCTTGCGCGCGTTCACCGTCACCGGCAGGGAGGGGTTGGTTGCCATCACCGGCAGATCCAGCATCCAGCCATTCTTCAGCCGTACCCAACTGCCCCAGAGTTCCGGGCGTTCGGTGGCGACGATCGGTTCCTCCAGATCCTTCTTGGCGATATAGGCGGAAAGCCCCTGCTCCGAACGGCGAATCATGACCTTCATGAGCTGCCTTCCCGTACGCTGTCGACCAGCACCAGTTCCCGCCCGCGCATGCCGACCACCGCCCGGCGATCGACAAACTCGACGGCGTAGACGTAGTAGCGCTGCAAAAACGTGCCGATGTCACGGACATAGCCGACATCGCCCTCGCACACCAGAACATCGTCGATGTTGCGACCGAGGAAGGTGCCGTCGTTCTTGACGTGGCGGACGGCGCGTACCTTCGCGCCGGGGCGAAAGCGCGGGGGCAGGTGGATTTCAACCTTGCCGTCACGCTCGTGCATGTCAGGCCAGGAGGCGGACGCTGGCGTGATAGGTGGCGGCGTACCAGGCGGCGATGCCGGCCTCGATCCATTCGTGCGCCTGGGCGTCGCTGGCGATAATGCCGGCGGCTCGCAGCCGCTCCCTGGGGCAGTCGCCGATCCTGGCGCACAACACGGCGGTGACGCCAACGAGCACGGCGGTCATGCCATCGAGCGTGGCGTCCTCGCCGCTGCCGCCCTGGCAATACGGCTCGACCTTCCGGTGCCCGGTGAAGCGGATGCCTTGAGGCGATACCTCGAACACCTGGAACTCGCGGGCGTGGCCGAAATGCTGATTGATGCGGCCACCCCCCTTCGTGGCAAGGGCGACCAGCACGGCGGGAGCCGCGTCCATCGCGGCAAGATGATGCTGCGCCGTCCGCTTTTCGGCGCTGTGCTCGCTGCGTTCGGCCGCGATCACCTCATGATAAGCGGCGCGCCTGCTCGCATCGTAGTCCACGTTGTCCGGCAGCCGGGCGAGCATGAATTCCTGGCCGCGATCCTCGCCCAGCAGGCCCACCGCATCGGCGCGACACTGACGACAATGCCGCATCAGCCTGGCACCTCCGGACAGCTTGTCCTGCAGCGCCTTCAGCTCCATCGCCGTCGGGCCACGCTGGCCGGTCAGGCCGAAATGCGTGCCGTGCGCCGCATCGGAGATCAGCGGCATCACGTTGTGCAGGAAGGCGCCCTTCGCCTTCACCACGCGGTTCACCTCGATCAGGTGCGTGTCGTTGATGCCGGGGATCATCACCGAGTTCACTTTCACCAGAATGCCACGCTGGACCAGCATCTCCAGCCCGAGCATCTGCCGCTCGTGCAGGATCGTCGACGCATCGCGACCGACCCAGCGTCGATGATCGTGGAAGATCCAGGGATAGATCCGCGTGCCGATCTCGGGATCGACCATGTTGATGGTGATGGTGACATGGTCGATGCCCATCGCCGCGATCTCGTCCACGTGGTCGGGCAGAACCAGCCCGTTGGTGGACAGACAGAGCTTGAGGTCGGGAATCCTCTCGGCCACCAGGGCGAAGGTGGCGCGCGTCTTCTGCCAGTCGTAGCAGGCATCGCCAGGGCCGGCGATACCGAGCACCGCGAGCTGCGGCACGGCGTTCGCCACCGCCGTGACCTTGCGCAACGCCTGCTGCGGCGTCAGTTTCTCCGAGACGACGCCAGGGCGGCTTTCATTGGCGCAGTCGTATTTGCGGTTGCAGTAGTTGCACTGGATGTTGCAGGCGGGCGCCACCGCCGCATGCATGCGGGCGAAGTAGTGGTGTGCCTCTTCGGAGTAGCACGGATGGTCCTTCACCTTGGCCCATTGTTCGGGCGCCATGCCGGCGGGGCCGTCGGACGCACCGCAGCCGGACGCCGAGCAGCCGTTGCCCGGCGGCTCCGACCGCGTCCGGACGAGCTGGATCGGCTTCGCCGGGGAAGCCAGGCTGAACAACTGGGCCACGTGTCGCTCCTCGCACTCGCTCGCCAGGGGCTAAGCGCAAGGCGCGTGCCAGAGGGAAATGTAAGCGGGACTAGCGGGTTGGCGAATGTCACGGCTTGTCGCGGGACGGACACGTTGTCCATTGTCCGACAGCGCGACGCAGGGCCGCCGTCGGCGTCGCGCCGCTACCGTCGCCATGATTTGCTCGCATACTGCGGCCCGTCGACTTTCCCCGGCGCCAGGGCGTTTCACTATCGTTACGACGAAAAACGCGCATTGCCGCGGGGAGATCTTCGGATCGGTACTATACGTGATCCTCTATCGCGACGAGACCGAAGCGATCGCGAACACCGACGACTCCAGCTACGCCTTCCAGGTCTGTACGCGCCGCGCTCGAGCGCCTTCGGCGCCATGCGCGTCGATCAGTTCGAGATGCGCGAACCCGCCGCGCCCGCGATCGAACACGCCATGGACGCGCCAGTCGGTGCCGGTACTGCCCGGTTGGCTGACGCAGGTGCCGTCGGCGAGGCGCAAAATGCGGCCGGGCCAGCGCAACTCGGCGCCGGGAACTTTCGCCGTGAGCAGGTGCTCGACCAGTGCCGCGAGAAGCCCCGTCGCCTGGTTCAGCCGGTATTTGACGCCGAGGTTGCTGAGTTCGGCGATCCCCAGCATGGACGCCCAGGCAGCGGTCTAGCGCAGCGACAGCCCGCCCCGATCCACGCGTCAGCGCGATCCGCAGCAGGCTCGCCCCATCGACAAGCTCACGCTTGCGCTGGATCGCCTTGGTTTCCAGAGCAAGCCGATCAAGATCAGGACCGGCCGAAAGCCGCTCCAACAGGCCCGAGAACTGGTCCGTCAGGACAGAGGCGACGTCATGCATCTGCCCCTAGAATCAAGCCGACCCGCGTCGCGTCAAACCCAATTTTAGCGCCGATGCTCAACTGCCCCCCATCCCACGATCCAACGGAGCCCACATCGAGGCCAGGCCGAGTCAGAAACTTTACAGCGGCAGCAGACGAGGACGCTTCTTATCCAAAATGACACGAATGGCTCGACATCGACAAAACATCGACGTTATCTTGTAGTGGAACGCGATACCCCACCGCCATTGTCTCAATCGCCCTCAGTCTATCGATGTAACTGGGAGGAAGAGTATGCGATACGGCGCTCGAGACGATATGGGCAAGATATTCCGTGCTCGGCTTTTGGGGCTCCATTAGAATAGTCTTTTTGTAGAGCAGGACTGAATATATATTCCCATCCTCGCCGATCACCTCGGCGGGGAAATGGAAATACGATCCGGTTCCGTTCAGACGGACGCCCTGATACGCATCGAGCCGATCGCTGTCTGAAAAAGACAATCTATAAATAACACCGAAAACATCCTCACCAGGTTGCCGAACCACCGTCTCCTCGCCACCATCCCATTTCTCCGAATGTCCGAAGAACGCGAGCCTATGGTCTTGCAGTTGCGCGATCGTCACGGGCTTCGTATTACGATAATGCGTACAAATATCTTCTATATTCATATTGGCACCATAGCAGAAATATAATATCTCCTGTAGTTTTTCCAAGTTCGCCATTTCCGTGACCCTTTTAGTGTTTCTGCAAAGGAAAGATGATCGCCGTCGTGCCGCGATCTGGCGTGCCGAGAGCCTCGAACTCGGCCCCCAGCTTCAACTCCTCCAGCTTCTGGGAAAGCCACCGCGGAACGTGGTCGCAGAAAATCTCCAACTTCTGAAACGACGTCTCCTCCAGAAACGGAAGCAATATCTCTCTCGAATTAAGGCCGGAACCACTTCTCAGAGCCTCAGCCAGATTGAGCTGGTAGTGACCTTCCCCAATGGGGACTATCGGAGCCGCCCCTTGCCCTGGCCTGCAGGCTGGTCGTGGCAGCGAGTTCTCCGTTGGGCCGCAGCCGTTCGTCCCGCACCGGCCGCCACCACACGCCCCACCCGCACGTGAAGCCGCTCCGGCCCTATCGGCCGCTCGCACTGCCTCCCGAGTGGCAAGTTCAATTTCCATGCGGGCGACGTTCTCTAGCTGCTCGACCACTGCGCCCGCAGATTTCCATGTGCGGAATCCCATCTCTTCTCGCAAAATGGCATAGAGTGCTCCCTTCACTTGGTCGGACAACAGGACTCTGCAATTGTCCAATTGCGATACGGCCCCTTTCAGGACCGCCTTCACCTCGGAAAGCGCCATGCCCACTCTGATGCCAAAAGGGACCGATTTTTCTATCGTCCATTGGCCCGTTATATTGCTATAAACGTAGAACCAGCCTGTCTCCCGGAAACCGGCGACGTTCCCATTCTCATCAACGTATGTGGCAATTCTCACGACGGCCCCCTCTTGCGCTCCCTTTTCGCCCACTCGCGGCACGCATCAGTGCCTGATGCTCCGAAGAACTTCACCTCTCATCCCGCGGTACCTGCGGTTACCAGACGTTGAGAATCCACTCCTTGTTCTTTTTGTGCTCCATATCGGTGAAAAGGGTATTCGCCATTTGCTCCGCGAGCCAAGTCGCACCCGCATAGCCGACGACGGGATAGCGCCACAGGCCCGCACGGTCGTAAGTCGGAAATCCGACGCGGAGCATGGGAATATTGTATTCGATGGCAACGAAACGGCCCTTGGAATGCCCGAGGATGAGGTCCAGTTCGAGCCCCTCGTCCTTGATCCGCCTTTCCAGTTCCCACAAATCGGCGTTGGTGACGATCTCCATGCCGTAGTCGACGTTTGCCTGCAACGCCTTGATGCGGGGATCGTCCACATAACCAGCGTTGTCGTCGCCGAGCAGCAGAAGCACCGGCTTCATCTCGAGATCGAGGCAGAACTCCGCCAGACCGATGACAAGATCCGGGTTGCCATAGATCGCGACCCTCTTTTCGGCCAGGAACATATGCGTGAGATCCGTCAGCGCATCAATTGCGACTCCGCGCTCGCGAACGAGCGACTGCGGAATTGGTTTGCCCGTGATTTTCGTCAGGTTGTGGAGGAAAGTATCCGTGTTGCGGATGCCGATCGGCGTCGGGCCGGTCATCGCTGGCACGGAGAATTGCTTCTCGAGGAATTGTGCCGCCTTGCCACCCTCGTACCGGTTGAGGGCAATCGTCGCCAGCGCGTTCGCCGTTCCCGTGAGATCCTCGATCGTCGTGTTGCCATGCGAGACCGCGCTCCCGTCCGGCAGCAACGGCGAATCGAAGCCCTCGATCTCGAACAGCACCGTCGCGTCGATCTGCATTTCCGCGAGCAGATGCTTCAGTTCCTTCACGTCCCCTGGATTCACCCAGCCGGTGATCAGGTTGATCTTGCCGTTCGGTTCGTCCTTCTT
>Ga0224531_1000368_pt1 | contig 23565 bp, 18 predicted proteins | sample CBST100metaG_FD_179876 | JGI IMG/M metagenome (GOLD analysis project Ga0224531, IMG submission 179876) | Peat soil microbial communities from Stordalen Mire, Sweden - C.B.S.T100 | ecosystem: Environmental > Terrestrial > Soil > Wetlands > Peat | place: Sweden: Norrbotten County, Stordalen Mire...
CGTGGAAAGCCGGGGGAACGAGCGGCGCGGCGGGCGAGATGCGCTGCCAAGCGGCGTCGCCCTCACGGCGATAAACGGCATAGCCGGCCTGATCCGTGTCAGTAACGGGTTGCCAGCTTAGATCAATCGCGATGTCGGCGGCGTTTTCACCGGTGGTGGCCACGGCGGCAAGGCCAGTGGGCACGGCAGGCGGAAAGATGTCTTGAACCTCGACGCGCAGCGGAGCGGAAAACTCGCCGGCCAGTTCCAGAGTTTGCCCGTCCGCCGTGACGCGCGCCACGCGCTGGGCCCGGTACTCATAGGTTTGACCGAAGCGGATCTCCTTGTCCAAGGCACGACAAACCTTCGCGCGTGCATCCGGCGCGCAGGAGTCGACCAGCAGGTTGCGCTCGATAGGCTCGGGCTGGGGCGTCAGCAGCCCCTGATGAGGCTTGGCGACCGGTGGGGTCAGCAGCCGGCGATGCAGACGGACTGCGGAGAAATCCTCTGCCGAGGGCGTCCAGTGCAGGACCACACCCTGCTTGCGGACTTCGGCGGTGAGATTGGCCACCGGCGCAGGCGCAACGCCAGCCAGCACGACTGCGGCATTCGACAGGCCAGCGGAGCGGCCGTTGCGGTTCCTAAGTTCGACAAAATAGCTGAGCGGACGCGGCGCTCCGGCGGCCAGCGGGGCAGGCAGCGTCTCAGTAAACACGCCCTCCGCTCCGGGAGCGAACGACAATTCAACGCCAGCCGACGCGCAGTTGCCGCTGGCGCTCTCTTTGCGGCAGACACGCACGGCGACGTTGCCCTTCAGCAAGAGTTTATCCGTGTTCTTTTTAGGCATGGTCCAGGTCAGCGTCACTTGGCTGCCAGCGCGGTTGGCGTCAAGGTCTGACACCAGAACCGGCAGGTTCAGCGAAGGCGGTTGCGGCGCACCCGGCGTTCCGCAGCCGGTGAGGAGCAGCGCGGCGGCCAACACGGCAGCCAGCGCGGCGATCTGCGTTTTGTCGATCATACTCATCGCCTCCCAGTCTACCGGAGCGGAGCGGATGCCGCCATGTAAGATGCCGTGTGTGCATGGGCGACGGCGGATGGGACGAAAGCGTAAAATTTTCTTTTATGCATGAATTGTCGATCATTTCGAGCGTTGTGGATTCGGTGACCGAGTCGCTGACCCCTTATCCGGGCGCGAAGGTGCTCGAAGTGAGGTTGCGCGTCGGGGCGCTGGCGTCAGTGGTGCAAGAGTCGCTGGAGTTTTGCTACGGGATTGCGACCGAAGGAACGCCGCTGGAGGGCTCGCGGCTGGTGGTGAAGGTGTTGCCGGTGGTGATGCACTGCGCGCGCTGCGACGAGGATGCGGAACTTGACGGCATCCAGAGCTTCCGCTGCCCCAAGTGCGGCGAGCCCTCCTATGATCTGCGGCAGGGACGCGAACTGGATATTGATTCAATCGAGATTGACGATGTTAAGGAGAAACCATGACGACCAGGATTGTGGAGCTGCGGCGGGGAATTTTGAAGAAGAACGATGAACTGGCGGCGGGGCTGCGGGCACAGTACGCCGAGGCCGGCGTGCTGGTGCTGAACCTGGTTTCAAGCCCTGGGACGGGCAAGACCGCGCTTCTGGAGCGGACGCTGAAAGATTTGAAGGCGAAGGGCAAGCGAGTGGCGGCGCTGGTGGGCGATTTGGAGACGGACAACGACGCGCGGCGACTGGCCTCGAGCGGCGCTCCGGTGCAGCAGATCAATACGCACGGAATCTGCCACCTGGACGCGGAGATGATCGGCAAGCACCTCGCGGATTGGGAAGGCGTGGCGCTGGGCGGGCTGGATTATCTATTTATCGAGAATGTGGGCAACCTGGTTTGCCCGTCGAGCTACGACCTGGGCGAGAAGATTCGCGTGGTCCTGCTGAGCGTGACCGAGGGCGAAGACAAGCCGCTGAAGTATCCCACGATGTTCAACTCCGCCGACGCCTCGGTGATTACCAAGATGGATATTGCCGAGCCGTGCGGCTTTGACCTCAAACTGGCACGCAAGAACATCAACGAGATCCGGCCAGGAATACGCATCTTCGAGACCTCAGCCAAGACTGGGGCGGGGATGGAGGAGTGGCTGGGGTATTTGGCGGAAGCGCGGGCGGGACGGAGCTGAACGGCGCCTGCTTCCAGGTGATATAAATCACACTATACGCAACGTTCAACACGGCATACTGTAGTAGATATGTGTCTAGCGATACCGGGAAAAGTGGAAGAGATTCTCACCGACGGCGATCTCCGGGTGGGGTGGGTGAACTTCGGCGGCATCCGCAAGAAGGTTTGCCTGGACTACGTGCCTGAGCTCGTGGTGGGCGACTATACCATTGTCCACGTTGGGTTTGCGCTCTCGAAGATTGACGAGGAGACGGCCAAACAGACGCTGGAGGACTTCCGCGCCATGGGCGCGCTGGACGCGGAGTTGGAGAGCGAGGAAGAAGCCTTTGCGCGGGCTGCCGCCGCGCCACAGTCGGCTTGCCCGGATGGGAGCTGTGAGAGCAAGTCAGCGGGTCAGTAGGTCGGCAAGTCAGCTTGAGGCTGGTTGAGGTTCGTGGTTTCCCACATCTGGCGCGAAAATGCTGCGCCAGATATCGGGCACCCAGAGTTTGTGGTTTGGAACACCCAGCGGTTGTGGCATGGAAAAAGTTGGGCGGTACTGGGCTGGTTTGGTTTGTGGTTTCCCACATCTGGCGCGAAAATGCTGCGCCAGATATGGGGCACCCAGAGTTTGTTGTCTACACGGGAGTTCCCGAAGTAAATGAAGTATCTTACCGAGTTTCGGAATGGCGAGATTGCGCAGCGGATGGCGCGGGAGATTCATGCTGTCGCCACGCGGCCATGGAAGATCATGGAGGTCTGCGGCGGACAGACGCACTCGATCATCAAGAACGGGATCGACCAGATGCTCCCCGATGGGATCGAGATGATCCACGGGCCAGGCTGCCCGGTGTGCGTGACGCCGCTGGAGCTGATTGACAAGGCGCTGGCCATTGCAGCGCAGCCGGGAGTGATCTTCTGCTCCTTCGGGGATATGCTGCGGGTTCCGGGTACCGAGGGCGACCTGTTTCAAGTGAAGGGCGCGGGCGGCGATGTGCGGGTGGTCTACTCGCCACTGGACGCGGTGGATTTGGCGGCGAAGAATCCTGACAAGCAGGTGGTCTTTTTCGGCGTGGGCTTTGAGACGACAGCTCCGGCAAACGCCATGAGCGTCGCCGTGGCCAAGCGGCGGGGGTTGAAGAACTTTTCGCTGCTGGTTTCGCACGTGCAGGTGCCACCGGCGATTTCGGCGATTCTGGATTCGCCAGGGAACCAGGTGCAGGGATTTCTGTTGGCGGGGCACGTGTGCAGCGTGATGGGCTACTGGGAGTATCCGCCGCTGGCCGAGAAGTATAAGGTTCCGATGGTGGTGACGGGCTTTGAGCCGCTGGATTTACTGGACGGGATTCGCCGGACAGTGATTCAACTGGAGGCCGGACGCCACGAAGTGGAGAACGCCTACGAACGGGTAGTCACTTTCGAGGGCAACAAACCCGCGCAGAAGCTGCTGGGTGAGGTTTTCGAGGTGACGGACCGGGCGTGGCGGGGGATTGGCATGATTCCCAAGAGCGGCTGGCGGCTGAGCGCGGCCTATCGGGAGTTTGACGCCGAGGAACGCTTCCACATCACAGGGATTCGTACCCAGGAGTCGCCGCTGTGCCGGGCCGGAGAGGTGCTGCGCGGGGCCATTAAGCCGTCAGAGTGCGCGGCCTTCGGCAAAGAATGCACGACACGGCATCCGCTGGGGGCGCCGATGGTTTCCAATGAAGGGGCCTGCGCGGCCTACTTCAACTACGGGCGTTTTTTGTCGGCTGATGAGCTGGCGAGCGCCGGGTCAGGGCTGACGAGGGTTGCAAATGTCTGAGGATGTGAAGACGGCACCGGATTTTTCCGGCTGGAGCTGCCCGCTGCCACTGGCCGACTATCCGGCGATTGTGATGGGCCACGGCGGCGGCGGCAAGCTGGGCAATGAGCTGGTGGAACACCTGTTTCTGCCGGCGTTCCGCAATCCGGAGCTGGAAAACCTGGGCGACGCGGCGGTGCTGGAGCTGGGCGGCAGCAGGCTGGCCATGAGCACCGATTCGTTTGTGGTGCAGCCGCTGTTCTTTCCCGGCGGGTCGATTGGCGAACTGGCGGTGAACGGAACGGTGAACGATCTGGCCGTTTCCGGGGCCGAGCCGAAGTTTCTGAGCGCCAGCTTCATTCTGGAAGAGGGCTTTGCGCTGAACCAGTTGGCGGCGATTGTGGATGCGATGGCCAAGGCCGCAGCCTCGGCGGGCGTGAAGATTGTTACCGGCGACACCAAAGTCGTCGAGCGCGGACATGGCGACGGCTGCTACATCTGCACGGCGGGCGTGGGCCTGCTGAGGCCGGGGATTGTCGTAGGACCGCAGCGGGCGCTGCCGGGCGACGCGATTCTGGTTTCCGGCACCATCGGCGACCACGGGATGGCGATTATGAGCGTGCGCGAGGGGCTGGAGTTCGAGAGCCAGATTCGCTCCGATTGCGCGGCGCTGAACGGGATGATTGCTGAGGTTCTGACGGCGGCGGGGACGGCGGTTCACGCCATGCGCGACCCCACGCGCGGCGGGCTGGCTTCCACATTGAATGAGATTGCACAGGCCTCCGGCGTGGGCGTGGAGATTGACGAGCCCAGCCTGCCGGTGCGGCCGGAGGTGCAGGCGGCTTGCGAGTTGCTGGGACTGGACCCGGTGTATGTGGCCAACGAGGGCAAGGCGGTGTTTTTTGTCGCGCCCGAGGGCGCGGAACAGGTACTCAAAGTGCTGCGCGCGCATCCGCTGGGCCGGGACGCTGTGCGCATCGGTCATGTGACCGCCGAGCACAAGCGGATGCTGGTGGCACGCACCGCCATGGGCGCCAATCGCGTGATTCCGATCCAAATTGGCGAGCAGTTACCAAGGATTTGCTAGGGGAGCGGAGTTAGCGTAAGTTAGCCACGCTTCGCGTGTGTTCGCGGAGTTAGCGGAGTTTGTGCATAACTCAGGGATGCGATAGCAGCTCTTTTATCAGGGGTCAAGAGCGCGCTCTGGAACCTCCCGCGGAGTGGTGCGCAGTTTGTTGCAGCGGATGCAGCGCCGCGATGACGGCGGCGGGATTTTTGGCTATCACTGTGAGGAAGGCCCGCGCCGAGGATTCAGGGGTACGCCGTCCGCCTTCCCAATGCTTGACCGCATCGAGGCTGAAACCGAATGTATCCGAAAAGCGGGCCTGCGTCATCTTCAGCCGCTTTCGTATGCCCTTCACATCGACATTGGCGGGCAAGTTGACCTTGTAGCCGGTCGTCTCTCCGGCCAGGAAGGTATCCACTTCATCCAGTCCCGCCATCAGGTCTTTAAAGATCGTCGCCATGGCTTAGAGCTGTTCTCCAATAGATGTAGCCCTATTGAGATCGTGCAAGGCGGCTTTTTCCTCAAGAAAAAGCCACTCGGCCGTAGTGGCTTCGGTGTACAGCAATTGGAGAACAGCTATACCTCCTGTATTTCTCGAAGATTTCATCGGCGCGCTTGGCTAGTTCATTGCACTCTTTCCTGGTCAGATTGTCCTTCTCATTCTTGGCATAGGCCGTCGAGCAGGTCGAAGGCCTGGCGGATGTGGGCGGGGAGGGCGGACGGCTCGACGGGGAGCTTGGAGCTGATTTCCAACACCGTGGCGGGCGGCTCGGGGAGGGCGTTGAGAGCCGCTGCCGTGGCCGACCAGTCGATGGTGCCTTCGCCGGGCCAGAGATGCTCGTCCTTGAGGCCGTGGTTGTCGTGCGCGTGAACCTGGACGATGCGGCCGGCCAACGTGGCGATAGCTTCGGGGACGCCTACGGTGAAGTGGGCATGGCCGAGATCGAGGCAGACGCCGATGGAATCCAGGTGGCCGGTGGTGAGGATTTCCATCAAGTGCTCGGGGGTGGTGGGGTCGCCGGGCAGGTTCTCGACAAGCAGACGCACACCCAGCGGACGGGCAAAGGCGTCAAGGTATTCGAGAGCGACGAAGGCGTACTCGATGGCGCGCTGCGACCACGCATCGGTGCGCTCGCCCAGGTGCACGACGAGGTTGCGGAAGGGAATCTGCTCGGCGGTTTCCAGGGCGCGCTTGATCTCGTCCATGGCTTCAATGCGGCGGGCTTTTTCAGGATGCAACAGGTTGACGGCTGGAGCGCCGGCGCGGCCCATTTCGCGGCCAAAGTAGAGCGGGGCGTGCATCGACCAAGCCTGGAGGGGGTTGGAGCGGAACCAGGCGGCCAACTCGGCCACCTGCTCGCGGGCGGTGTAGTCGAAGTGCTGACGCGCGGCAAAAATTTCGACCGCCTGCGCTCCGGAGTGACCGGCTAGCTCCAGCAGCCCAGGGTGCAGACGCTGGTTCATAAACAGGTGGGTCGACAAAACTCGCAGCTTAGCCAAGATTCCCCCCGCGCCGGGCTGGCAGATTTTAGAACAACCTGACGCTGTTCTCATTGTCGCATTTTGGCAACGGTTTACGGTTATAGGTCCGGTTCCAGCGAACGCATCGTGATCGCCCGCTCCCGTTGCAAAAGGGCACCCGCAGGTTCCCTTCGGCTACGCTTCTGATGAAACGGGTGGAATCAAATCCTGGGTTTTTCAGAAAAATCAGCAAGCTAGTGCCGCTTCGCGGTGATAGCGGGTTAGCAAGTTAGCGGATTTGTGCGGATGGCCGTGTCTTCCCGCCCCAGGTTTCTGACCGAATGTACCGTTGAATCCGTGGTTTCCAAGGTTTCAAAATCGAGACCTGGGGCACACAGCCACATAGCGTCCTGCTGGAGAGCCAAGGTTCAATTTTTTTAAAATCAAAATAAGTTTTTACATGATGGAAACAAGCAGCTCATAGGTGAGCAAAAGCGAACATTTAATTGCGTTCGGCGAAAAGGGATTGATAATGGATGTGAGTTTGAATGTGTTCCTGGATTAGCCAGGAAAGGCGGTGTAAAGCGAACACTTCAGGGAAGAATCCCACGCAGGAGCGCGGAGGGAAGTGGAGAATTCCGATGACGGATTTGGAGCAGTTGCAGTTTGATCCGGCAGTTTTCCTGGCGCAAGCCGGGCTGGGACGGAAGATTGTCCAGTTAAAAGCAAAGGAGGCTTTTTTCTCCCAGGGCGATGCGGCTGATTGCGTCTTCTACCTTCAAAGCGGCCGAGCGAAACTCATGGTGGTCTCCAGCGAGGGCAAAGAAGCGACTATCGCGCTGCTCACAGCCGGAGAGTTCGTCGGTGAGGAGTCGTTGGCGGGAACGCCGGGGTTGCGGATGGCGACGGCTACGGCCATCACCGAGTGTTCCGCGCTGAAAATCGAGCGGACGGAGATGATCCGCGCAATGCACGATGAACACACCTTCAGTGACCTGTTTCTGAAGTTCCTGCTGGAGCGCAGCATGAGAACCCAGGCGGACCTGGTGGATCAGCTCTTCAACTCCAGCGAGAAGCGGCTGGCGCGGATTCTGCTGTTGATGGCGGAGTTTGGGAAGCCGGGTGAGCCAGAGTCTATGATTCCCAAGATTTCTCAGGAGACGCTGGCGGAGATGATCGGGACGACGCGGTCGCGCGTGAGCTTCTTCATGAATCGCTTTCGCAAGATGGGATTTATTGACTATAACGGCGGGATACATGTACACAAATCTCTATTAAACGTGATTCTGCACGACTAATGAAGCAGTTCCCTGCCCTTTGACAGCCAGTTGCCGACATCGAGGAACCTCAGGATACAAGCCCTGGGGCCCCCGTGGGGGCCGCAGAGTTGCCACAGTGAAACAAGTTACGCATGACTGGGGACTATCTTGATGGGAAACAGCCAGCTCGCCAGGAGCATCCGACGCATGAGTCGCGCAGACCCTGACGAGGTCAGTGAAGATGATTACCCTTGTGCGGAACGGTGGACGATCCATCCTTATGTTTGCCTGAGCGCGTTCTGGATGAACGCACAGGTTACCGCACTTGCGCAGATTAGCCTCGACCGGAAACGCTGGTCTGTTCAATATTGCTCACAAGCGCGAAGATGATTGCTCCCGCCTCGCGGGACAGCAAGTCGGCGAGTCGGCGGATTGCGCGGAAATCTTGAAGCGCCGAGCCTCTTGTTCGTGTCTAAGGAGTGCGATCGACACTTCCCCGTGCGAGGTCACCCCATGCTCATCGGCAAGCCGTCCGAGATACTGTCTTCGGAAATCACGCCGCGAGACGCGTACGAGCGTTACTTCAATCGCCGCAGCTTCCTGCGTTCCGCCCTTTCGGGCGCAGTGGCGGCGGGGGCAGCAGCCGTGGGCACCGAGCGGCTGGCCGAGATCTTTCAGCCGCGCATCAGCGCACAGGCCGGCACAAGGCTGGAAACCGTGCAAAGCCCGCTGACCACTACCGGCGAACAATTGACCAGCATGGCGGACATAACCCACTACAACAACTTCTACGAGTTCGGCGTGGAGAAAGACCAGCCCGCAAAGAACGCCGGCGGCCTGCCGATACGCCCATGGACGATTCGCGTGGACGGCAAAGTGAAGCAGCCGAAGACGTTTGACATCGATGCGCTACTCAGACTGCGCTCACTGGAGGATAGGGTCTATCGCCATCGCTGCGTCGAAGCCTGGAGCATGGTGATTCCCTGGGTGGGCTACTCGCTCTCGGAGTTCATCCGGCAATGCGAGCCGTTGCCGGGCGCAAAATTCATCCAGTTTCTGTCTTACTACGACAAAAAAGTGGAGAAGTGGGGCTCGGAAACCTCGATCTTCTGGCCTTACTCCGAGGGGCTGCGCCTGGACGAGGCGATGAACCCGCTCGCGCTGCTGACCTTCGGCCTCTACGGCGAGGTGCTGCCCAACCAGAACGGCGCGCCCGTGCGCATCATGGCGCCATGGAAGTATGGCTTCAAATCCGCCAAGTCGATTGTGGGCGTGCGCTTCCTGGACCGCCAGCCGCCGACCACATGGAACGAGCAGGGGCCGAACGAATACGGCTTCTACTCGAACGTCAATCCCAACGTAGACCATCCACGCTGGAGCCAGAAGACCGAGCGCCGCATCGGGCAACCCTTTTACGCCCAGCGCCGCACCACGCTGATGTTCAACGGCTATGGAGACCAGGTTGCGTCGATGTATAGCGGAATGGACCTGCGGAAGAATTTCTGAAGCGGAGTTAGCGGGGTTAGCAATGCTGTAACTCCACTTATTGGAAGCTATGAAAATACCGGCTCTTATCGCGCTGAAGACTCTCGTCTGGCTGGGATGCCTCTGGCCGCTGGGCTTACTCCTCTGGGGCGCAACGACTAACAAGCTGGGCGCGGACCCGACAGCCACGATCACCTTTGCCACCGGACTGGCTACGCTGCGGCTGTTGATTATCTCGCTGGCCATCACTCCGCTGCGCAGCCTTTCGCCGCGCCTCGGCTGGCTGATCAAGTTCCGCCGGTTGCTGGGACTCTTCGCCTTCTTCTATGCCACGCTACATCTGCTGACTTATGTTGCTCTCTATGCTGGCTTCGACGTGAACGCGATGGCCGCCGACATTGCCAAGCGCCGCTTTATCACAATCGGTGTGGCCGCGTGGCTGCTGCTGCTGCCACTGGCCGCGACCTCAACGAATTGGGCGATTCGCACGCTGGGCGGCAAGCGCTGGAACCGGCTGCATAAGCTGGTCTACGCGGCGGCTGTCTGCGGAGTGATTCACTACTGGTGGCAGGTGAAGCCCGGCGTGCGCACGCCGCTGACCCTGACGGTGATTCTGGTGGTGTTCCTGATGGCGCGGCCCGTGCTGACCTGGAATCAACGACGCAAGGCTGGCGCGGCCTCAACGATTTGATCTCCGGCACCCAGCTGGTGTTAAGCCGGATGGAGCGAATTATTGCACTGGCGGCTTGTCAGGCAGTGTTACGGCAAGCTGCATCTGAATATCGTCCATGTTGGAGATCACCACAACAGGAAATTCCTTGTCCGCGTAGTGGGAGACGGCAACGTCTTTCTGAACCGAGGCTTCGGCGTCGGCCGGAACCGGCTCAGCAGGCTTTGGTTCGGCGTCCTGCGCCCCGGAGACTGCAAGGATGTACTTGCCTTCAGCAACATACTGGAAGGAAAAACTGCCGTCCCCGGCAAGTGGAAGTTCTCGTGCTTTTTCCCGGTCGTCCGCATAGAGCAAACGCACGGTCCCACGGCCCAGCGCATGACCGTCGGCGAGGGCGGATACTGTCCCCGCAACGGTATACAGTCCGGAAAGCGGGATTTCAATATTTGCGCCACTGGCAATTCCCCCGGCCTGCACTTTAACGGTTTTGGTGGCCTTCTGGCGCAAGACATTGCCCAGGCAAATGCGAAGAGCCGCGTTCTCAGTCTCGGAGGGCATCAACGCGCAGACGGTGTACTCTCCAGCGGTGAGATTGGTGAGGCTGAAGCGGCCGTGGCCATCGCTTACCGCGGGAATGGACCAGTCTTGAAACAGCGCCAGGCCAACTCCAGCCCAGCGGTTCCTTTCCGTCTTGCGAAGTAATTGAAAGTGCATTCCGATGGCCGGGCTGCCATCGTCAAAAGTAACCGTCCCGTCAATCTCGGCTCCGCGTTCCACCTGAAGCGCCAGATCGGCCGTACGATGCACCTGCACCGTTACCTTTGTCAGGTGATCTTTCCACTGCTTGATTGCGTCGAGTTCCTGAGCTTGATCGCTGTCGAGTTCACTGAGACGAAGAAAATCAAGACCGCGCATGGGATCGAGATAGCCCTCCAGCGTGGCGAAGGCATAGTAATGACCGGGTTCTACGGCTTCTAGCCTGAATCGGCCCTCGATGTCGGTTACCGTGATCTCAGTAGCCGGAAGAGGATTACCCTGCTCGATCTTTGCATCTGTTTTTGGAGCGGCTGAGAGGGTCACCGTGGCAAATCGGGCGGGCTTGCCAGTATCCGCGCAAAGAACGATACCTGTAACCGTGCCTTTGGTGGGATCGGGCTTCTTGTGCTGACTTTTATCGCAGCCGCCTGCGAGGAGGCAAACCACGAACAGAACCCACAGCCAACGCCAGCGCGCCATCGCGAGCCTCCACGGGAATTTCAGGACTCAGGAAATTGTAACGCCGCCTGGACCACGGGGCGATAGCTCTTGCGGTGCAGCGGCGTAGGGCCCAGCCGAGCGAGAGCAGCCAGGTGCGCGGGACAGGGGTAGCCCTTGTGTTGCGCGAGGCCATAGCCGGGAAACTCGCGGTCGAACTCGACCAGCAGGCGGTCGCGGTGAACCTTGGCCAGCACAGAGGCGGCGGCGATGGAGAAGCTGGCGCCGTCGCCCCGGATGACGGCCTGCTGCGGGCAATCCCAGTCGATGGTGTCGCGGCCATCGATGAGCAGGAAGTCCGGACCGAGGGGGAGTTGCCGGACGGCGCGGCGCATGGCCAGCAGAGACGCCTGGCGAATGTTGATGCGGTCAATGGTTTCAGCGTCAACGGCGGCGATGGCCCAGGCGACGGCATTCAAGCGAATCTCCCGGTCGAAGTCGTTGCGCTTCTTTTCAGAGAGCTTCTTGGAATCGGTCAGGCCCGGCAGGAAGAAGCCTCGGGGAAGAATGACAGCGGCGGCGACAACCGGCCCAAAGAGCGGTCCACGGCCCACCTCGTCGAGTCCGGCAATGCGCAGCGCTCCGCGCCCGCGCGCGGCTTCTTCGAGCGTCCATCCACAAACCGGGGCTTGGGCCATGCTTCCAGTATAGAAAGGCGGCCGGGGGAAGCGCAGGGTGTTGAAGCGCGCGACCAGGTCCGGCCAATCGACCGCGGTGCTGGAGTAATCTGGATGCTCAGGAGATTGTTGCCGAAGATGCCGATGCAGAACCGCTTTTCGCTCGCCGTTCTGGCCGTTTTTGCCCTTGCGTTTCCCGTGGTCCGCGCCCAGCAGGCGGCGCCGGACGCTCCCAAGGAAGATTACGTCCGCGCCCACTACACCAAGTACGAGTTTCGCATTCCCATGCGCGACGGCAAGCGGCTGTTCACGGCCATTTACGTACCCAAAGAGCAGGCCGCCGGCCCGTACCCGTTCCTGATGGACCGCACTCCTTATAGTGTGGGTCCCTACGGCGAAGACCAGTATCCGCACCTCCTGGGGCCGAGCGAGGAGTTCGAGAAGAGCGGCTACATCTTTGTTTACCAGGATGTGCGCGGACGCTGGATGAGCGAAGGCGAGTATCTGGAGATGCATCCGCACATTGACGAGAAGAAGTCGACCCGAGACGTGGACGACTCCTCGGACACCTACGACACCATCGAGTATCTGCTCAAGCATGTGCCCAACAACAACGGCAAAGTGGGCATCTGGGGGATTTCGTACCCTGGATTCTATACGTCGGCTTCGATCATCGACTCGCACCCAGCGCTGGTGGCCGCAAGCCCACAGGCCCCGATGACTGACCTGTTCATGGGCGACGACGCTTATCACGGCGGTGCGTTCATGCTGAGCGCCAACTTCGGCTTCTATAACTTCTTCAAGCCCAGCCATAATCCGGAGACGCCCAAGCCCGCACTAAGATTCGACTTTGGCACGCCGGACAGCTACAAGTTCTATCTTCAGGCCGGAAACATCGCCAACCTGGACAAGCTGTATCTGAAGGGGTCGAACTGGCTGTTCAACGATCAGGCCAAGCACGACACGTACGACAACTATTGGAAGACGCGGGACCTGTCGCAACACATGAAGAACGTGCGCTGCGCGGTACTGGTGGTGGGCGGCTGGTATGACGCGGAGGATTTGAGCGGCCCCTACAAAACCTTCTATGCGATCAACAAGTTCAACCCGGCAACACCGGCGACGCTGGTGGAAGGCCCCTGGGTGCATGGCGGCTGGTCACGCGGCGATGGCTCCGAACTGGGCGATGTGCAATTCAACTCGAAGACCAGCGAGTACTTCCGCGCCAATGTGCAGTTCCCTTTCTTTGAGCATTACCTGAAAGGCAAAGGCGCGGCGCAACCCAAGGCGGTGGTCTTCGAGACGGGCACGAATGTGTGGCGCAGCTTCGACTCGTGGCCGCCCAAGGCCGCCGCGGCGAAGACGCTTTACTTCCATGCGGGCGGCAAGCTGAGCTTCAATCCGCCAACGGACGAGAGCGGCGTAGATGAGTATGTGAGCGACCCGAACCATCCGGTTCCGTTTGTGGGTTACACCACCGACACGGTTCCGCAACGCTACATGGTGGACGACCAGCGCTTCGCCAGCTACCGGCCCGACGTGCTGGTCTACCAGACCGAACCGCTGGAAGAGGATGTGACCATCGCCGGACCGATCTCACCCAAGCTCAAGATTGCCAGTTCAGGGACGGATTCGGATTTTGACGTGAAGCTGATCGACGTCTATCCGGAAGACTACCCGGACCCGCCGGATACCTCGCACGGCAGCAAGCGCATTCTGGACGGACCACCGCTGCACATGGGCGGCTACCAGCAACTGCTGCGCGGCGAACCGTTCCGGGCAAAATTCAGAAATGGCTGGGAGAAGCCGGAATCGCTAACGCCGGGAAAAGAGACCGAAGTCGACTTCACAATGCCCGATCTTTTCCATACCTTCCGCCACGGCCACCGTATTATGGTCCAGGTGCAGAGTTCGTGGTTTCCGCTAACGGATCGCAATCCGCAAACCTTCACCGACATTCCGAACGCGCGGCCGGAGGAGTTCCAGAAAGCTACCGAACAAATCTTCCGCAAGAAGGGCGCAGCCAGCGGAATCGAAGTGCTGGTGCTGCCACAACCGTGAGCGAAACCCCGGAAACTAGCGTCTATCGATTAGCCTTCGTTTTCGGCAATGTTTCCTCATATTTCTCTCTACGGGCACGAGTTGGAGAAACAGAATGGTGAAATACAAATCCGTTTGCGCCGGCATGGTTCTGATGCTGCTGATGCTTGCAACGGCGCCACTGCTGACTGGTTGTGGCGATTTTTGGCAGGCGCCAACCGGTTCGACGACGAGCACCACCACGCTCACGGCATCAACCTCGACGCTGGTCACTGGAGCGAGCGTGACTTTGACGGCCAGCGTTTCGCCTTCGGCGGCCACCGGGACGATCACCTTCTATAACGGCACGACTTCGCTGGGAACCGGAACGCTGAGTTCGGGGACCGCGACCCTGTCCACCTCGTTCTCGACCACTGGCACGAAATCAATCACCGCCTCTTACGGCGGCGACTCGACCTACTCCGCCAGCACATCCTCCGCGGTGAGCATTACCGTCAGCGCGGCAAGCCTCACCTCGACAACCACCACGCTTACACCGTCGACGACGACGCCCGTCAAGGGCGCGAGTGTGACCTTGACGGCCACAGTTTCGCCCTCGGCGGCCACCGGAACGGTCACCTTTTACGACGACACAACCTCGCTGGGAACCGGAACATTGAGTTCGGGAACCGCGACGCTATCCACCTCGTTCTCGACCACCGGAACGCACTCTCTCACGGCTGTTTACGGCGGTGACTCGACCTACGCCACCAGCACTTCCGCGGCAGTGAGCATTACCGTCAAAGCATCGTCCAACTCGGCGTCATCTTCCAGTTCGGCAGAGTGCGGTTATCAGGACAGCACCAATAGCGTCTACGCCACCGCTGCCAATACGTATACCAGCGGCACGAATACGGTGACGAGTCCGTCGATCACGGTTTCAAACGCCGACGAAAGCGCAGTCTGCGCCCGGAACTCCGGCACCACGGTCACCGTAACCAATCCGGCAATCGTCTCCAGCAGCGCGGGCAGCAACCAGAACGACAGCAGCATCGAGGGCACAGATGCCGCCGTGCTGGCCTATGGATCGAGCACATCCGCGGCCTTGGACGGCGCGATCATCATCACTGGCGGGACCATCAATACCACCGGAAAATACGGCACTGGCGCGTTTGCATCCGGCAACGGCGCAACCATCGCCCTCAACGGCACCAGTATCACGGCCTCCGGCGCCAATGCGCACGCTGCGGATGCGGCGGAAGGCGGAACGCTCAGTTTAACCGACGTGACGGCCACGACCTTCGGACAAAGCGGTGCGGCCCTGGCAACAGATCAAGGGGGCGCCACGGTGACCGTCAGCGGTGGGTCCTTGACCGCCAACGATGCCGAATCAGTTGTGGTGGAAGGCGCAAGCACGATCACCCTGACCGGCACAATGCTCAGCGGCGCCCTGGGCGACGATCGAGGCATCCTGCTCTATCAAGACACAACGGGAAACGGCACCAGTCTCTCCACTTTCGCCATGAGCAAAGGCTCCATCGCGTACACCTGCGACGCGACCAAGACGGCGGCTTGCTCCACTGGCACGACTACCACGGGACAAAGCAATCCGGCGACAGTGTTTGCCGTTGCCAACACTACGGCGACGATTTCGCTTACCGACGTAACCGTGACCAACAACACCTCGACCACCACCAACAGCTATGGGACACTGCTGACAGCCGCAGCGCTCAACAGCGGGACATGGGGTACGGCAGGCTCGAACGGAGGCAACGTCACCTTCACGGCCAATGGAACCGCCTTGACCGGTGACGTGATCGTTGACAAGATCAGCACGGCGACGGTCCAAATCTATATGGATAGCTCCCAGGCCGGCTCCACATTGACTGGCGCGATCAACTCCGCGAACACCGGTAAAACCGTCGGCCTGGTTCTGGACTCGGTCAGCAAATGGACGGTGACTGGAACCTCGTATCTGACGACACTGGCCGGATTGACGCTGAACGGAACCACCGTGAGCAACATCGACGGCGGCGGCCATTGTGTCTACTACTCGGGGACCATTAACGGATCCGCCAGCACCACTACCTATACCCTCAACGGCAACAGCGGCGGCTATTTGGCTCCCAAGGGAACCACTGGACTTACCTGCGACTGAACAGGCGGCGGATGTTTTCAACAACGACTGCCGCGCGCACGCCTCGGGAGTGCTCGGCTGGGGTATGATGGGAAGTCGGAAAATTGAGTTACGGGCGCAGGCTGTCCGCGTTGCCCTCTGATCCCCCACTACTGTTGGCGAGTGGTGCTGTTCTCAATGAGGATTTTATGTTCGCTTGTAAACTTCATTCCGTTGTGCTGCTGCCGGCGGCTTTTCTGCTGGCCGCAGGACCTGTGATTCACGCCGAAGAAGGCATGTGGACCTTTGACAACCCGCCACTGAAGCAACTGGCGGCCAAGTACAACTTCCATCCCAGCCAGGCTTGGCTGGATCACGTTCGCCTTTCCAGCGTGCGCTTTATGGATGGCGGTTCAGGATCGTTTATCAGCGCCGACGGCCTGGTGCTAACCAATCACCACGTGGCGCGCGGCCAGTTGCAGAAAAACTCGACGGCCGAGCACGACTACATTCGCGACGGGTTTTATGCGCCCACGCAGGATGCCGAGATGAAGTCTCCCGACCTGGAAGTGAATGTGCTGGTGGGCATGGAAGACGTGACGGCGCGAGTGCAGAGCGCGGCCAAGGGCATTGCCGACGAGGCCAAGGCGCAAAAGGCCCGCGATGCCGAAAAAGCGGCAATCGAAAAGGAGAGCAAGGACAAGACGGGCCTGCGCTCCGACGTGGTCTCGTTCTACCAGGGCGGCGAGTACTGGCTCTACCAGTACAAGAAGTACACCGATGTGCGCATCGTCTTCGCACCTGAGCAGCAGGCGGCCTTCTTTGGCGGGGACCCGGATAACTTCACCTATCCGCGCTACGACCTGGACATGGCCATCTTCCGCGCCTACGAGAACGGCAAGCCGCTGCATACCGATCACTATCTGAAGTGGAGCGCCAAGGGCGCCGCGCCGGGCGAGTTGGTATTCGTCTCCGGCCATCCCGGATCGACGGAACGCGATGAAACGGTGGCCGAGTTGCTGATGGAGCGCGATGTGCATGGACCGGCGATGGTCGAGTATTTGACGCGCCGTATTGCCGCAGCGCTGGCCTTTGCCGCGCAGAGCACGGAGAATCAGCGCCTGGTGGGCACCACCATCTTCAGCTTGCAGAACAGCCAGAAGGTCTACCTGGGCCGCCGCGATGCGCTGGCCGACAAGGCCATTCTGACCAAGAAACAGGCCGAGGAAAACGACTTCCGCGCCAAGGTAGCCGCCAATCCCGAGTGGCAAAAGGCCTATGGCGACGCCTGGGAGACGATTGCCCGCGCTGAAGAGAAGCTAAAGCCGGAGATGAAGGGCCAGGTTTTCCGCCGCGCTGACAGTCAACTGTTCACGCTGGCGATGCAGATAGTGCAGTACGTGGCTGAGATCAAGAAGCCCGATGGCGAGCGGCTGCCCCAGTTCCATGAGGCCGGCCTGGACTCGCTGAATCAAAAGATGCTCTCACCGGCTAAAATCTATCCCTCCACGGATAAGTTATTCATGGCCGCCGCGCTCAAACTGGGCGAGGAAAAACTGGGCAAGGACGACGCCTATGTGCAGGCCATCCTGCAGGGCGGCGACGTGGACAAGACCGTAAATGCGCTGGTGGATGGAACCAAGCTGGCCGATGTGTCCTTCCGCAAATCGCTGATCGACGGCGGCGAGGCAGCGGTGGCTGCTTCCACCGATCCGATGATTGTGGCCGCGCGGCGCGTGGACCCTATCACTCGCGCGACCTACCTCCGCCTGCGCGACACGATCACCAGCGTGCTGACCCCAGCCGGAGAAAAGCTGGGCAAGGCTCGCTTTCTGGTCTATGGCAAGGACGCCTATCCCGACGCTACCTTCACGCTGCGGCTGAGCTACGGAGCGGTCGAGGGCTATCCGTATAACGGCACCATCGCTCCGCCCTTCACCACTTTCTACGGTCTCTATGACCGCGCGGCCAGCTTCAGCAACAAGCCACCCTTCGACCTGACGCCCAAACAGGCAGCGGGCCGCGACAAGCTGGAGCTTTCAACTCCGCTGGACTTTGTCACAACCAACGACATTATCGGCGGCAACTCCGGCTCACCGGTGATCAATCGCGACGGCGAACTGGTGGGATTGGTCTTCGACGGCAACATCGAGTCGCTGGCCGGCGATTTTGTTTATGACGGAAGCAAGAACCGGACGGTCGCGGTACACTCGGCGGCCATGATCGAAGGACTGCGCAAGCTCTACGGCGCCAATGCACTGGCCGATGAACTGGAAGGTAAGAAGTAACTCAGCCCGATTGCCAACAATAAAGGGGAAGCCGCAATGGCTCCCCTTTTGCATGGCGCGGAGCTGCGGAGTCTAACCGCAATGCAGGCTCTCGAAGCACGGCTGTGCAGCTACGATGCAACCCGATGCTCAGAACGTTAAGAGCAGGTTCTCGTAGTGCATTTTAAAAAGCGGTTTATCCCTTGCGGAGGGATGGGTGAGCAAGGGCCCGCACGATGATGTTCGCAGCCAGTTTGCACGTAATTCCATCCCGGTCATACTCGGGGTTGACCTCCGTGATCTCGATGATGCGAGTGCGAGGGTCTGAGGCTGCCACATCCGCGATTTCGCACACCTCGCGAGCGGTAAGCCCCATCGGGCCCGGAGCGCTAACCCCGGGGGCCTCGACGGCCCTTACAACGTCCAGGTCGAAACCAAAGAAGATCCCGTCCGCGAGGCTGCTACTGACGATAGCCTGAACGGCCGATCCCACTCCGGCGGTTCTCAGGTCGCCCAGATAGTGGATGTGCGCGCCTACGTCTTGCACGTATTTCAGATATGTCGGAGAGTTCGCATAGGAGTTAGTGCCAACCTCATGAAACATGGAGGGCGGGATGGAGCCTTCTTCCAGCAACTGCCGGTAGGACGTGCCACTATTTCTAGGCCTGTCCGCGCGAACGTCGAGGTGACGATCAATGTTGAATACCAACGGAAGGCTTATCGTGGCGCACAATGCTCTGCAGTCCGGATAGGAGATGTCATTCCCTCCTCCCAGGACAACAACCTTTTTCCCATCATGCAGAAACCCCTGCAGGGTCTCGCATAGCCATTCATGCGTCTCTTCAAGGGTCTCCCCGATTCTTAGGTTGCCCACATCGATTAGCTTGAGATATTGGTGTGCTTCGCTCACCGGATAGCGGTACAGGGCCCTGCGGATCTCGTTTGGGGCAAGACGCGAACCGGTACGGCCTCGATTGCGGCGCACACCTTCGTCCTGCGGGCACCCAAGGATGACTACCTGAGAATGTGAGTACGCCTCGGGGTCTCTCCGCACAATGTCGCCAAACCGCACATCGTTCGGGTCATGGCGGCTGTAGAACACATCATCTTCCGCCGGAACAAGGTGCGCAAGGGTTGTCATCGTCGAAGTCTCCTCCGGTCAATCGTGTACTCAATATAGTCGTTTTCAGGCGTTCTCGATTTGAAAGAAACGGTATGCAGATCGTCACAGAAACTGAATCTGGCCACAGAAGCGCTACAAACAACGCAGAAAAATGCGCCAAAAAGCTTCAGGGAATTTCTTGAAATTCATTGCAGCGGCAGCCAGCACGGCATTGATCGCGTCACCAGTAATACCCCTCAGCCGATTGCGTTCCAACCGGTGTTCGTTCTTCAGATGTTTGATGCTAGGTTCCGCTGTGACACGGCGTTTCATCCATCACCATAGAGTTCGCGGTGTCCTGTCTATTCACTGTTTATCGACGTGCACGGTGACTGCGCCTTCATCTTCGTGGCCGCGATAAACGATGTCCATATGCGCTTCGCTAACTCGGTCGCCGATCAAGTGATTCACTTGCTGCATCTGCGCACTTAACGTCTGACCATCATAAGAGTTTCCGGTGAAGCTCTTCGCGCCGACAAACCATCCGCCACAACTAATTACTGCCACGCTTACCTTGTTACCAAGCTCATGCTGCTTGCCCTTGGCGATGCATTCGACTTCGGGTTCATGGGCGGAGTAAATCTTGTTCTTGTCATGCTTCTCTTGTAAATGGATTCAATGAACTATCGCAAGTAACTGAGGAAGTTTGTTGGACAGTATATCAACCTGGCGCTCTATCTCGCGGATAATGCGCCTCAACTGCGTTCCTAGCTTGCGCGTGCAGGCGCGTGCGCGCTTCCCCCGGCGCGCATATCGATAGAGACTGGACTGCCTCAACAGACAGCGGCCAACGTGCTCATGACTCTGCTTCGTACTCATGCCCAACAAGTGAGCTACTTTGCCATAGTGCGTTCCGTATATTGTCGGATCGCATGCTAGATGCCTGCGCAAAAGCGATAAAGCGAATTCAATCGACATTCAAGCCCTTCGGGTGGGCCACGCCGAGTCTGGCGCTAAGCGGCAGCACATTGCAGGGCGGGAGGATGGGCGAAAAAACGGAACTACCTCACCCTGTGCGAGTAAACATCCAGGGAATTCGCCGCGCACTAATCCTGATTTTTTGAAACCACCGGCGGCGTCAGCGCGATCTGGATTCCCAGCGTTTGCTGGACCGTCAGAACCTTGCCAATCTGGCAGGTTTCCTTTCCATTTTCGAGATCTATGACAAAGCGCAGCCCCTGTCTCAGGCCAGCGCCAAATCCTTTTGCGGGACGCCCAATCGCTTCCGGTTTTCCCGGATGATTTGGCCAATTGCTTGTGTCGTATACTTCATAAGTCCCGAGCATATTACCGTACGGGAATGCTAATCTTTGGCTTCGCCAATGTCATGGGATTTATTCCCGTCCGGTAACAACCAAGGACCGAAGTCCGGTGGGTTTTCACGCCAACGGGCCAATGATACCCGTGTCATCGTTGACATCGATCTCAAACGCATGCGGAGACCTACCCAGTCCCGGCATCAGCATCATTTCGCCAGCGACAACCACCACAAATCCTGCGCCTGCTGAGAGTGCCACATCTCGTACTGTAAGTGTCCAGTCTCTAGGCGCCCCGAGTATCTTCGGATTGTCAGTTATTGAAGCTTGTGTCTTGGCCATGCAAACCGGTAAATGGCCATAGCCAAGATCCGCAAACCTTTGCAGCTTCTTGGATGCTTTCGACTCAAACACGACTCCGGCAGCCCCGTAGACCTCGCAAGCTAGAGTCTTTACCTTTTCCTGCAGACTCATTTCGGGTCCATATATTGGCTGAGCTTCCTCAGAACGGGGACTGTCCACAGCCGAAAGAACCTTCTCTGCTAAATCGAGGCCTCCGGCACCCCCTTGCCCATAAAAGTCCGATATGGCGCAATCTACCCTCAGTTCTTCGCAAAACTTGCGAATCGCCTCAAGCTGTTCCACCGTGTCTGACGGGAAGTGGTTAATGGCGACAACGACCGGCACTCGGAACTTGCCAAGCGCCTCTACGTGCTTAGCCAGATTTTCAAACCCGGCTCTGAAAGCCGAACTCAATGGCACACCCAAGCCAACACTCCCCCCGTGGCGCAACACCGCCCGCACGGATGTGACCATTACCGCTCCGGCTGGCTTCAGTCCCGCAGATGGCATCACGACATCGAAATACTTCTCCGCGCCAAGATCGGCAGCGAAACCGGCCTCATTTACCACGTAGTCCGCCAGATGCAACGCCATTCGCTGCGCGATTACGCTGGAGGTGCCGTGCGCGATGTTGGCAAAGGGGCCAGCGTGGACCAAGGCGGGGGTACCTTCCGTGGTCTGGACAAGATTGGGCATGATGGCATCGTTGAGCAAAACCATCAAGGCTCCTGTTGCCCGCAAGTGCTCAACGCGTACGGCCTTGCCGTCTAGGTCGAAACCAACGATAATCCGGCTCAACCGTTGACGCAGATCGTGGCGGTCACTAGCCAATGCCAGAATTGCCATGATCTCGGAAGCCGCAGTAATCACAAATCCGGTTTCCCGGGCTGGACCGTTGATGGAGCCACCTAAGCCACACACAATCGTGCGCAGGGCTCGATCGTTTACGTCCATGGCGCGCGGCCACTGAATATTGTTGACATCAATACGTAATTCGTTGCCGTTGTGAATATGGGCTTCAAGCAAAGCGCCGAGCAAATTGTGTGCCGATGTGACGGCATGAAAATCTCCTGTGAAGTGGAGATTAATTTTATCGCTAGGGATTACTTCTGATTTTCCACCGCCCGTGCCGCCACCTTTCAGGCCAAAGATCGGCCCTAACGAAGGTTCCCGAAGCGTAACGATGGCTCTCTTTCCAATCCGATTCAATGCTTGGCTAAGGCCAACCGAAGTAACTGTTTTTCCAGCGCCCGCACCAGTTGAAGTCATTGCGGTCACTAGAATGAGTTTGCGCCGGGTCGCAGGTCTCGATTGCGACAATAGCTCAAGTCGCAACTTCGCCATATGTGCTCCGTAGAGCTCAAGATAGTTTTCTGGAATGTCCAGTCCTTCCGCAATCTCCCTAATGGGCCGTGGGCACGAGACATACATCACTTACACCTCCAAGATAAACTTGTCCGCCTTCCGCAAAGGTTCTCGGGAGCATGAGGCCAAGGCGGTCTGACCTGTGGGGCTCATCCCAATTTGTCCAATGACCCACCAGGTTTGATTTGGCAATCAAGATAGGGGGAGTATCTTTGAATGTAGAAAACACAGTCATAGGCTTGCTGGACTGAATCGGCAGCGTCTGGTCATTTCCTAATATTTCGAGTTCCGGGAGAATTGCCCGGTAGCAGTCCTGGTTGCGCGCCGCGTTGCCAATGCCGCCATCAACTGCGAGTTGATCCGGAGCCGCTGCGAGATTAGGAGCCGGCTTGTTCATCAGACACCGATGCGCTGCCTTCTTTCGCCGGCCCTTACAACGATGTGCCGACGCTTTCGGTGATCGAGCCATCGAAGAAGTGGAAGTCATGCCCATAGATTCAGCCCCGCAATTATTCTTTTATTTTAATAATTAACGTCTAGCGCATGAAAGATACACTCAACTGAAAAGTCTTCCATTTATAGTGGATTGATTGGCACATCATCAAAATACGATGGATTCGCCGGAACTGCTCCATACGAGCCATGAAATCATCTTCTCTGTGACCTGCGATTTGTTGGCGCTTACCCGAAAATTACTACAAGCTCATCCCAGTCATGAGACTTTAGGCAAATGCAAGACTCAATCATCGCGGCTGACGAGAAACGGTTTCGCTAACAAACGCTCGTACAGCAGACCCGACCATAACCTATAGGTTCGGGCCAGCACGGAGCGACTATCAGAAAGCCGCGCCAATCCAGCACTCCAACGCTGACATCTGAGGAGGTTTTTTGGCCAGGGTGAAAAGGTCTTCCGCGCGACCGCGAGTGGCACTCTATGCCCGTATCTCGACTCTCGATCAGCAGACGCTCCCACTTCAGATTAGGACCATGAAGGAATACGCGGCTCGACCGCTGGGGACGTTCGCTTCCCGATCTTGTCATCACCCTGAAGGAACTGGCCGAGTTGGGCATCGGTATCGTCTCACTCACAGAAGCCTTCGACATATCAAACGGCCCATTTTTGTACCGAATCGTTACCGTATCCTAATGAACGCGGGGATCGCCCCTAGGCGATTACTGCAGGGCTGGGAAAAGGCAATGCTCGACCTTCGCTCGGTCTATGCTACAACGCTTCTTTGGTGGGCACTCGGGAACGACGGCATCGGTGGAAAATTCGCAGGATGCCATCCCTCATTCGACAATGGGCATCGCGATAGCAGCCTGGATCAGA
>Ga0224531_1000373_pt1 | contig 23438 bp, 15 predicted proteins | sample CBST100metaG_FD_179876 | JGI IMG/M metagenome (GOLD analysis project Ga0224531, IMG submission 179876) | Peat soil microbial communities from Stordalen Mire, Sweden - C.B.S.T100 | ecosystem: Environmental > Terrestrial > Soil > Wetlands > Peat | place: Sweden: Norrbotten County, Stordalen Mire...
GAACTCAAGCGTGTAACGTCCCCGCGTTGCCTTCGTCATCTTCGCTTCCCTTTCGCATTAGAACAGTTTGCTAAGGGATACGTTTTGCCGGGGCAAGGTCATCGTTATCAAGAGGGGACTTCGGTTTGAGCAAGTGCCCCTATCGGAGCGCGTCGAGGTTTATCCCAGTTTCTTGCGAGTAGCGACGCTGCAATCAGTGAGCACAGGAAGAAAAGGTTGAACATACTGTTCCAACCAAACCACCGGACAAAAGCCGTAATTGCTATTGGTGACGCCATTTGTCCCAAAGATCCTATACCATCCACAAAACCGCTGGCACGGCCTGCCTGCTCAAGAGGTACGGACTCAAGGACTGCTGCGGAAGTCATCAGCAAATCCGGTCCCCAGATTAAGATGCCAATCATACCAATGTTTATGCCAATTGCTGTTGTCCCTGCGGACCAGATCACAGGATGAAGCAGAAAAAGAAAAGCAGCGAGATAGAGCATTGTGGAACCTACTGGGTATCGGCGCCCCTCCAGGAGGCGATCGGAAGTATAAGCTGCTATCAGAGCTCCAAGAAATCCCGCGAGTTCGAGCAGGGAAGAAAGTGTGAAGGAAGAGCGTTCCGTCCAGTGTTGGGTTTCTATAAGGTAAAGAGGTAGCCAGAAGAGCAGGGAGTACCGAGTCAATTTAAGAAAGAAGTACATCGCCGCAAGAAGCCGAATGTCCCGATTTCGCAAGATTTCTCCCCATCCGGTCGACGTCAGAGCTAATGTGTCCTCTGTGTTGATTGGCTCCAGTCCGACCTCCGATGGCAAATCTCTGGTGCGTATATAGAAGAAACATGTAGTCAATAACAAGATGCACGCAGGTGCTACTGTAGGCATCAGGAACGCAATATTCGCCGGGAGAATGCTCATTCTAGACAAAGCCCTTGAGAGAGCAGCGACCAAAAAGCTACCAAGGACGTATGATGTACTCCACCATGCTAGTCCAACTGCCCACTCCGAGCGCGGAAGCCACACACTGAAGAGTTTGCTGATAGCGGGCCATCCAAAGCCCTGACCAAAACCGTTTAACACTTGCAAAACACAAAAGACGGTTAGCGGGAGCCCGGGTGTAAGAGCGACTGTAGCCACTACCGACAAGAGGCCTCCGGCAAGGAGCGTTCGGCGCGGACCGTAACGGTCAGCAGCCCACCCTGCCACGAATTGGCCGAATACGTAACCAAAGCTGAAGAAAACCATAAGGTCGGCAAACTGGGCCTGCCGTATAGAACCTTGTGCAGCGGGAAAGGGATCCCAGTGAATCAGCTTTCTACAAGAATTGAAGCCCGCATATGCTATCCATGCAGTTACAAACATACGAGAGCACCAATAGGAACGTCGCTGCGACAGCATAGCTGAGGATGGATTGGCAACCACGGCTCTGTTTTCTGATAGTGCCATTACATATCTTCCGTGACAACGGCTGATATTTGTCCATTCGAATTATGTGACAAGCGAACTAGGCTTGAAACATGACGCTGCAACGCCCCTTCAAGCGCATAAGGGAAGCCATCCGAGTTGCTGATGGAATCGATTGCCATCTTTAAAGCTGTTGGATTGGTTGCACTGATCCACAGTTCCGGCTGATTTCCCGGAATAACCTTTATATATGCCGCTTCCGGATTGGCCATTCCCTGGCCGGGAGAGACCTCGTGCGTGACATGAATGGGCACGACCTGCGCCCTATTCAATTGGAGATCGGCAGAGCTTGCCACCTGCGTAGAGGTATGGAAAGCGATGGCTGTTTTCAGCAGTGACTGTGAAAGATTGAGATCCTCTACAGGTATAACGCGGGAATCGGACGAACGGGAGTCCAGTACAAGAACAATTACAGAGCGCCCACTGAGAAGTGTTGTCCAAAAGTCAAGATAAGGTGTAGCTGAAAACATCTCCCACCGAAAGATTGCCGCGCAAAGGAAGAGAGTCACTAAAGTCGGTTGCATCATCTGACTCAGTGATAAGATGGGCTGGGTAATATCCTTGATCGAGGCTATTTGTGTCTCGCGGGGATCAACTTCTGCTTGTGGATCATGTGGCTCTGGTTGAAAGACGGGAATATATGAGTGTAGCGGTATCTTAATTCGCAGACCTGCAGTTGACGTATGTTCTTCGTAATAGCATGTGAGGCGTTTGCGCAGATCGTTCGCGCGAACCCGCACTACTGCATCCGATCCTGTGTCATATGACACAGGCCTTGCAAACAATCGGATGCCGAGAGTGCGCTCTTTCAGCTCGCTTTCACGTCCCTCCAGCGTTTCGGACACTACAAGTCTCAGGAATTCACAGTTTCTCCGACTCGAGGAAAACCGAGGGTCAGCGCATATTGCCTCCAACTCCTGCATAACCGCTTCTCGCTCGTCCAGTGAGGTGATGCAGTTCAAGTTCACCAGCCGCTCTTGATGGTTTAAGACGACAGTTGCCATGAATTCCCTGACTCCTGAACTGTTCAGAACATTCGACGGACGTGGCTCTGAAAGCAAATATTAGCCAGCCATTGTTTCAGCCTGATGAATGTCGGTATTCATCGTGAATCGACGGCGTCCCTTCTATTTCATGGAGATACTCAATTCTGAACTGTTCAGAACGTTTATTTGCCAGAAGCGTTGCCCTAGTCTCAACGCAGACGCAACTTTGCCTCACTTGCCTTGTGCCAGGGTTGTTGTCCCTACGGCGAACTTCACTTTGCGTCCGAAGGTCGCCGCAGCAGCGAGCAGACAAAAGCAAATAAGAGGAGTTTCTTGTGAAATGTGTTCTTTTTCATCCACTTTACAATGGAGTCTCTACATGCCCAATGGCCTTGTGAATGCTCGATGCATAAAGGCTTTGTACGCCTTTATAGTTCTTTGTCTACTGGTGTGCAGTTTGACCGCATCTGCACAGAGTGGAACCAGTTCCTTGCGCGGAATCCTCACCGATCCATCTGGAGCGGCGGTTGTCGGTGCAGACGTGACTTTGAAAAATGACTCGACCGGACTGCAACGTGCGACGACCAGCGGCCAGCGGGGAGAATACCAGTTTCTGCAGGTGACGCCGGGGAGCTACTCAGTTGAGGTTCACGCAAGTGGGTTTGCGTCTGCGATCCGCCAAAAGATCGATCTTCTGGTCGATACACCTGCGACGTTTAACTTCAATTTACAGATCGACACAGTTGAAACGGATGTGCAGGTATCGAGTGGCGGTACAGGGCTGAACACAACGGACGCCACATTGGGCCACCCCTTCGACCAGCAACAGATTCTTGTACTTCCCTCCGAAGGGCGTAATCCGGTCGAGTTACTGAGCCTGCAAGCCGGAGTTGCGTATCTTGGCACGAACACGGATTCATCATCGGACTCGCGCAGCGGAGCAGTAAACGGTGCACGCAGTGATCAGAGTAATATTACTGTGGACGGCCTGGATAACAACGACCAGCTACTGGGCAGCGCGTTTACCGGTACGCTGCGCATGCCAATGGATTCGCTCGAGGAGTTTCGAGTGACCACATCGAATGCCAACGCTGACGCGGGACGATCGTCGGGCGCGCAAGTTTCATTGGTTACAAAGAGCGGTTCGAACGCGCTGCATGGTTCGCTCTACTGGTACAACCGCACGCGCTTCGGTGTCGCGAACGACTGGTTCAACAAACAGGCTCAGATTGCAAACGGCGAAGCCAACAAGCCCGGCCAGTTGATCCGCAATACCTTTGGTGCTTCGCTGGGCGGACCGATTCTGCGCAATCGGCTATTTTTCTTTGCCATCTACGAAGGACAGCGATCGCGCGAAGCTGTGCAGAAGACTCAGTCGGTTCCCTTGGCGAGTCTGCGCAATGGAACCGTGAACTACACGGGCGAGGACGGCAACACGCATACTCTCACCGCCAGTGATCTGCTTAGCATTGACCAAGGCTGCTCAACAAACGGTACCTGCCCCAACGGTGGCGGACCGAATGCCGCTGTGCTGAGCCTGTGGAATGGAGAGGGCAAACTGACGGACGGCAGCACGATTCCAGCCTATCCAACATCGAACACGTCAAGCGGCACCGGAACGGATGGACTGAACATTGGCGGCTATACCTTTGCCGCTCTGCAACCGCAAGACTTGAATACGCTGGTGCTCAAGCTGGATTGGAATCTGACGAGCAACGGCTACCATCGAATCTTTGTCCGCGGCAATCTCCAGGACGATCAAACACAAAAGGCCGCGCAGTTTCCCGGTCAGCCATCCAGCCAGACAGTGAGCGGCAATAACAAGGGATTTGCGACTGGATATACAGCTATAATGACTCCGCAACTAATCAACAACGTGCGCGTCGCCTATGTGCGTGAGGGCAACGGCACAACAGGGCGGAATCCATACTCTTACGTGGGTTTCTGGAATATTTCCGATCCTGTCTCATTCGCGCGAACGACGCTGGTCAACGTGCCAGTGACGCAGGTGGTGGACGATTTGACCTGGACTCATGGTCACCACACCTTGCAGTTCGGCGCCAACTGGCGCATGGTGCATAACAATAGACAGTCGAACGAGCAGAATTTCATTGCAGGATCGGTGCATCCCACTTGGCTCTATGCTGGCGGAATTGCCAACACGGGGCAAAATCTCGATCCGGCAGTAGGAGGCTATGAACCGGTCCAATCCAGCTTTGCCTACTCCTATGATGCTGCGGTGGCTGATCTTACCGGACTCGTTGGTTCGATCTCTGCCGCATACAACCAGGACAAGAGTGGCGTCTTTGCAACGACAGGCGCAATGATCCCGCGGCACTTTCTTAACCACGAGATGGAGTTCTATGCGCAGGACTCCTGGAAGCCGCGTCCGCAGTGGCAGCTTACACTCGGACTGCGCTATACACTATTGCAACCGCCTTATGAAACCAGCGGCAACCAGGTGTCGCCAACGCCAGGCTTGGCCTCGTTTTTTGCCAAACGCACGGCGGCCATGAAGCGTGGACAGATGTACAGGCCGTCAATATCTTACGCACTGAGCGGGCAGGCCAATGGCAAGCAGCCATACTGGAACTGGGACTGGCGCGATCTTTCGCCGCGCTTTGCATTTGCGGTTTCCCCGATGGTTTCGAATGGATTTTGGCACGCTCTGCTTGGCTCCGGAAAAACTGCGATTCATGGCGGCTATGGGCTCTACTTCGACCACTTCGGAGAAGGTGTGGTGAACAGCTTTGATCGCATGGGCTCCTTCGGGTTGACATCGAATCTGGAAAATCCCTCCGGTGTGGAGAAAACCAACTGCGTAGTGCGGTTTTCCGCGCTCACTACGATCCCATCCGGCAAGGGATGTCCAGCTACAACCGGCGGCTCGGCCGTCGCCGAACTGCCTGCCCAGCCTACGGGAGGATTTCCTTCAACGCCGCCCGGCGCTGGACAGAACGGCAGCTTTGCTACGGCATGGGGTATCGACGATACGCTGAAGACGCCGTATGCACATGTCGTGAGCCTGAGTCTGGCACGGGAGCTGCCAAAGAACTTTGCGCTGGAGGTCGCTTATGTGGGCCACTTCGGACGCAGACTTCTTCAGGAAGTGGATATGGCCGAACCTGTCAACATGACCGATACGACCTCCGGTACAACCTATTTTCAGGCTGCCACGGAACTGGCCAAGCTGGTCAACGCCAAGACACCAATCTCTCAGGTCAGCCCCATAGTCTACTGGGAGAATCTGTTTCCTGCAGCAGCTGGATCGGGCCTGATGTCTTGCTCGGACAGCAACGGCAACAATACATCCTGTTCGCCTGGTACCGCGCCGTCGTCGCCTTCCGCCACGCAGAATATCTACGATTTGTTCTATGCCGATAGCCCCAACTACACGTATGCACTGCAATCGCTGGATACGAGTTGCTTTCCCGCCTGTTCTACGATTTCTCCATCGGGCTATGCTTTCTGGGACGATCAATTTTCTTCCCTCTATGCTTGGCGGAGCACCGGCACGAGCAACTACAATGCGTTCCAGGCAAGTCTGCGGCGTCACGCTGGCGCGGTCATGGTGGACGTGAACTACACCTATTCGAAATCGCTCGACGAGAACTCTGAAGCCGAGCGGGTCAACGAGTATGAAAACGGAGGTGGCACGGCTGCGTCCTACAGCGGCCAGGTCATCAACTCGTGGAATACCAAGGGTCTGTATGGGCCATCCGACTTTGACGCGCGCCACCAACTGAACGCGAACTGGATGCTGAATCTGCCGGTGGGACGCGGCAAGATGCTTGCCGGCGGCATCTCGCGCCTCGGCGGGCTGGCCATCGATGACTGGAAGTTATCTGGGCTTGCGCATTGGACCAGCGGCTATCCCTTCAGCATTTCGACGTATGCTTTCGGTACGAACTATGAGCAGGACAGTCGAGCTGTAGTCACTGGCAACAAGCCGCGCACTGGCGTTTCGATGAAAAACGGTGTTCCCAACATTTTCAAAGAAGTATCTTCTGCTGCGAGTTCCTTCCGCTTTGCGTACCCTGGCGAGTCGGGCCAGAGAAACAATTTGGTTGGACCGGGCTACTTCGGCATCGACATGAGCCTAGCCAAACAGTGGAAGCTATTCTCCGATAGCAGCATGCGCTTCACATGGGATGTCTTCAACGTCACCAACTCCGTGCGCTTCGACAGCGGAACGATCAGCCAGTACCTGCTCTATTCCTCCACGCTGGGCAACTTCTCACAGACAATGACCAAACCCCGCGTCATGCAGTTCAGCTTGCGCTACAGCTACTGATGAGGAGATGTGAATTGATTCGTCGAATTTCGATTGCAGCGTTTCTTCTTTTCTGCGTCCTGCCTTCGCACACGGCGCAGGCCCAGGCGCTCACCCACAACGTGGTGCTCATCGTCAGCGATGGATTGCGCTGGCAGGAAGTTTTTACCGGAGCTGATCCCACGTTGCTCAACGAAAAGGACGGCGGCATATGGGAAAGTGCCGAAGCCTTGCGCGGTAAGTTCTGGAGCGACGATCCTAGTGAGCGGCGCCGCAAGCTATTTCCATTTCTTTGGGATGTCGTTACGCGCCAGGGACAGATGTATGGGAATCGCAACTTGGGCAGCATAGCTCAAGTCAGCAATCCGTACGCCTTTTCCTATCCAGGCTACAGCGAGATGATCACCGGCAAGGGCGATCCACGGATCGACAAGAACGACTTCGGTCCTAATCCCAACATCAACGTCTTCGAGTGGTTGAACCATGAGCGCGACTTGGCCGGCAAGGTGCATGTCTACGGAACGTGGGAAACGTTTCGTGACATCTTCAATCAGAAGCGCAGCGGACTGCCGGTGAGTGCGGGCTGGACGATTCCCCCGCGTACCGGAACTCCAGACGGCGACAAACTCTATGCGCAACTAATAGCGACCACGACGCGCTTTGACGACGAAGATCTCGACAATGCCTTGCTTCAGCCGCCACTGCTTGAGTCGATTCGCTCGACGCATCCGCGCCTACTTTTTGTTGGATATGGTGCGACGGACAACTGGGCGCACGCTGGTCGTTACGATCTGGTTCTGGAAAGCGCGCACCAGTTCGATGCCTTTGTTCGCCAGCTTTGGGAGACCATGCAGTCTATGCCCGAATACAAGGATCAGACGACATTTCTGATTACGACCGATCATGGACGCGGCTCTGGGCTGGTCGACTGGAAGGAGCATGGCGTAGGACAGAAGGGGTCGGAGAATATCTGGATCGCAATTATCGGCCCTGACACAGACGCTCTTGGTGAGCGGGCGCATATCCAAAGAATCACGCAATCGCAGATTGCGGCTACGATCGCTAGCCTGCTTGGCAAAGACTTCCGCCAGCTCGATCCGCAGGCTGCTGCGCCAATTGAGGACGTGCTTCCGCATGGAAGCCGTCGTTGACAGCGATGCTAACGGGCTTGTGCGAAGTGCCGCGTTGATAGGAAATACCTGACGAATCCAAGCTGCATTCTTCTCGCTACGTCTGGATTGTTGAAGAAAAGTGGCGATTTCCGTTTTTGAGGGATTTCGTGTTTTCAGCCGCCATTTGTTCGGGTCATTACTTTTTTGGTTTGGATTCACTAGGCCAAGGGCAAAATGACCGGCGTCGCGGCGCCGGTCATTTAAATCTCTACTGGATGAATACCCCCGCCACTTGCGGCGGGGGTATTCATTGGTTACAGCTTAATTCTGAATTGATTTTGTCATCCCATCGAACAGCGGACCGCTCTGCAAGCGCCCGATCTTTGCGGGTTGCGAAGTCAGCAATAGATACCTAGTATGCCTCAAGCATCTCCGCCCTTGCTTCTACCGCAGGTGGTCAATACTTCGGCAGCGATGGATCGACCTTTTCAGCCCATGCCAGGATGCCGCCCGTCAGGTTGGTGACACGATTGAAGCCCGATTGGCACAGAAAATCGACTGCCTTGACGCTGCGCATTCCGCTTTTGCAATGCACCACGATCTCGCGGCTTGAATCAAGTTCATACACGCACTTTGGGCAGAGGGTGACGGGGAAACATCCCATTCCGTAGAGGGATACGGCGCCTTTTTCGCTGACCTTGAGACTCAACCCTGCTGAATCTTTGCTCTTGAGCTTTGCGTTTTCAGCCCGTAGGCGCTCCAACTCCGCTTTCATCTCCGCTTCCCTCAGGCCGTCTCTCCTATTCTGTTTTTCGTTTCAACCGTCTCACTACACACCGGTTGCGCCAGACTACAAAGCTCCGTCGCACCGGCCAAAAGCGCCTCGATCCGCTCGACTTCGAGCCGCCTGAGTTTCGCGGTACTGGACCACTGCTCCATCCGTTCAGGGTCAGTGGAGAACTCGGCGGAGAGTTCCATCCACCGGTTCTCGTTCTCGCGAGCCGCCTTGAGCGCGGCCTGAAGTGCGTCGAATTGCTGATCCCTTGATGAATTAATTCAGAAATCAGTTTATATCCTCGTCGCTGTTCCGCCCCAAATCGACCAGTACGGCAATCCAACGCATCCCAAATGGATGGCCGACCGGCCATTCTTCACACCCGAACCAGTGTTCCGCCGGAGGTAATCCCGAATGAAACCATCCAAGCTGTACGAGGCGCTTCATGCGCTGATCGGCGAACGTGTGCCTCTGCATATCTGGGGCGCGTGCGGCGTTGGAAAATCGCAAATCGTCGCACAGGTTGCGGACGATCTCGACTTTGAGTTCCTGGACGTTCGCGCCGTCCAACTCGATCCGGTCGATCTGCGTGGGCTGCCCCGCATCAAAGCGGACCAGACCGAGTGGGTGCCACCCAAGTTCCTCCCCACCGACGGAAAGGGCATTCTGTTTCTTGATGAGCTGACATCGGCACCGCAGATGACGCAGGCCGGGTGCTACCAACTCGTGCTTGACCGCAAACTCGGAGAGTATGTGTTGCCTGATGACTGGGTGGTCATCGCCGCCGGCAATCCGGCCTCCGAGCAGGGCGTACATTTCTCAATGCCGCGTCCGCTGCGGAATCGTTTTGTCCATCTGGAACTCGAAGCTGACCTGAACGACTGGTGCAAGTGGGCCGTGGGCGCGGGCGTGCGGCCGGAGATCATCGCGTATCTGCGCTTCAAGCCGGACCTGTTGCATACCGCCGATGCGACCTCGGACGCAAATGCCTGGCCCACTCCCCGATCCTGGGAGATGAGCGCAGAGCAGATTTACAGCTTGCGCGAAGCAGAGGCGCAGCCACATCCTGGCGGCCAGAACACTGCAAGCGAAGGTGCCGGAGCTGGCACGTCTACGGGACGTTTCCCGAGTCCGCCCCCGAATATCACGTGCTCTGGACCTCAACCGCTGGTCGTCATGCGCCTTTCGGAAGTGTCATACCAATAAATGCGGCGTAGGCGATATTCGGCAGTATCGCTCACGGTGATGTGCTAGTTCGAGCATGCAGGCCCCCCTTCAAATATCGGCACAATAACAGCAAGTGAGCGGTATTGGCGTGCCCGGCCTTTTCTGTACCAGTTGAGTTGAAATAAACTGACGGCGGCAGTGAAGCGCACGTTTTCCACAATATGCAGCGCTTGCAGATTACTCGAACCCAATATACAGTAAGAGAACTTCATGGTTCTTTGCGCCCTGGCGCAAGACGAAGATGGGAATCCGGTGAAAATCCGGAGCTGCCCCGCAGCGGTAAGCAGGAACGAACGCCCAAGTGGCACTGGCTCAATTTGGAGCTGGGAAGCCGGGCAAGTAGGCAGCCTGCGAGTCCGAAGACCTGCCATGAAAACATACGCTTACGCCTCCGAGGGGAGGTGAGGTGGCAGCGGCTTTTTAACCCTTTTCCCCAGGGTGTCGCTGTTTCTTCGCTCGTCTTCTTCGAGGCCAAGGAGAGTCACCCATGGCCACGACCCAAGCAAGTTTGTCCAATCCGCTTCCCGGATTTCCCCCATGCGAGGAAACACCGGTTATGCACGTGCGAAAGCGCAACGGTTCTCTTGAGCCTGTGGACGTCAACAAAATTGTCCGCGCTGTCCAGCGTTGTTCACATGGGCTCAGCCATGTGGACGCGATGCGGATTGCCAGCAAAACAATTGGTGGCCTCTACGATGGAGCCACTACGGGCGAACTCGACGCAATTTCGATTGATACGGCAGCCTCTCTCATTGCAGAGGAGCCTCAGTACTCTCGATTGGCCGCGCGTTTGCTGCTCGGAACCATTTTGAAAGAAGTGGCTGGTCAGAATCTGCACTCATTTTCGCAGTCCATCGAAAATGGATTTCAGCAGGGGATCGTGCATGCCAATGCCGCAGAGTTCGTTCGTATCCACGCGCGCAAACTGAACCACGCCGTCGACGAAGGACTTTCGGATCGCTTTGAATACTTTGGACTACGCACCGTCTATGACCGTTATCTGCTGCGTGACCCAATCTCGCGGAAGGTCATTGAGACGCCGCAGTACTTCTTCCTGCGTGTGGCCTGTGGACTGGCGGAAACTCCCACTGAGGCCATCGAGTTTTATCAGCTCATCGCCGCGCATGATTATATGCCCAGTTCGCCCACGCTCTTCAACTCCGGTACCAGGCACGCGCAGATGTCTTCCTGCTATTTGCACGATTCGCCGCTTGATTCGCTGGAGTCCATCTACGACACATACAAATCCGTAGCCCTGCTCTCCAAGTTCTCCGGCGGCATTGGACTGGCTTTTCACCGCGTCCGGTCGGAGGGATCGCTGATTCGCGCCACCAATGGCTTATCGAACGGAATTGTTCCGTGGCTGCGCACGCTGGACAGCTCAGTGGCTGCCGTCAATCAGGGCGGCAAGCGCAAAGGTGCCTGCTGCGTCTATCTCGAACCGTGGCACGCGGACATCGAGCAGTTCCTCGAACTCCGCGACAACACGGGCGACATGGCACGTCGCACCTACAACTTGAATCTTGCCAACTGGATTCCAGATCTCTTCATGCATCGCGTGGAACAGGATGGCGTCTGGTCCCTCTTTGATCCCAAGGAGGTTCCGCATCTGCCCGATCTTTTCGGCGAGGAGTTCACCGCGGCCTATGAAAAGGCCGAAGCAGAGGGGATTTTCACGCGCCAGATCAAGGCCCGCGATCTCTTTGCACGCATGATGCGGACCCTCGCAGAGACAGGCAATGGTTGGATGACTTTCAAGGACGCGTGCAACCTAAAGTGCAATCAGACAGGCCAACCGGGCAACGTTGTGCATCTCTCCAACCTCTGCACGGAGATCACCGAAGTGACTTCGCCGGATGAAACAGCGGTCTGCAACCTCGGCTCCATCAATCTTGCGCGTCATGTGATCGACGGAGTCTTTGACTTCGAGAAGCTGGCGCGGACCGTACGCACCGCCGTACCCATGCTGGATCGCGTGATTGACATCAACTACTATCCGGTGCCGCAGGCGGCCAGCGCCAATGCTCGCTGGCGGCCAGTCGGATTAGGCATTATGGGTTTGCAGGACGTTTTCTTCCTGTTGCGTCTTCCCTTTGATTCGGCAGAGGCGCAGGCGCTCTCCATGCGCATTCAGGAGGAGGTCTACTACCACGCTCTCGAGGCCTCCTGCGCGATCGCGGAGAAGCTGGGCGCGCATCCATCCTTTGCCGAGACGCGCCTGGCTGCAGGGCAACTGCAATTCGATTTATGGAACATCGAACCTGCCGACGAAGCTCGCTGGAATCAACTGCGCCAGCGCATCGCTCAGCATGGAGTACGCAACTCGCTACTGATTGCCATTGCGCCGACGGCTACGATCGCCTCCATTGTCGGCTGCTCGGAATGCACAGAGCCGCAGATATCCAATCTTTTTAAGCGCGAGACGCTCTCCGGCGAGTTCATGCAGATCAATCGCTATCTGGTGAATGAGCTGAAGGAGCGCGACCTATGGAATGAGAATATGCGGATGCGTCTCAAACTGGCCGAAGGATCCGTACAGCAGATCGACGAGTTGCCCGACGATCTCAAGCTGATCTACCGCACCGTCTGGGAGGTCCCCATGCGCGGCCTCATCGATATGGCACGTAACCGAAGCGCATACATCGATCAGAGCCAGTCGCTGAATCTCTTCGCCGAGTCACCCAACATTGGCCGCCTCAGTTCGATGTATATGTACGCCTGGAAGAGCGGCCTCAAGACGACGTACTATTTGCGCTCGCGACCCGCCACGCGCATTGCCAAGACCACCGTTGCAGCTCACTCAGCGGCCTCCACTTCTCCAGCAGCGGTGGTTTCCTGCTCTCTCGAAAATCCAGACTCCTGTGAGGCGTGCCAATAATGACCACTCCAATCTCCCTTGTTCATGCACCCATTCGCATCCTCGATCCAGGGTTCTGCCTCACTCTGCGTCCAATGTCGTATCCCGTTTTTTACGACATGTTTCGCGATGGCATCAAGAACACCTGGACTGTCGAGGAAGTCGATTTTCAAACGGATCTTGTCGATCTGAAGCAACGACTATCGCCTGCCGAGGTGCATCTGATCCAGCGCCTGGTCGCATTTTTTGCCACTGGGGACGCCATCGTCAGCAATAATCTGGTGCTCAATCTCTACAAGCACATCAATTCGCCTGAGGCGCGCGTCTATCTCTCTCGCCAGCTCTTTGAGGAGGCTGTGCATGTACATTTCTACCTGACTCTTCTAGACAACTATGTCCCCGATCCCGATGAGCGCGCTGCAGCCTTCGCTGCTGTCGAAAACATTTCATCGATTGCACGCAAGGCGGACTTCTGCATGAAGTGGATGGACTCTATCCAGCAGCTTGACCGCCTGGAGAGCCGCGCCCACCGCCGACAGTTTCTGCTCAACTTGATCTGTTTTGCCACCTGCATCGAAGGCCTTTTCTTCTTTGCGGCTTTTGCCTATGTCTATTTCCTGCGCTCCCGTGGATTGCTGCACGGCCTGGCCTCTGGCACCAACTGGGTTTTTCGCGATGAAAGCTGCCATATGGAGTTCGCCTTCGAGGTAGTCAACGTCGTTCGCCAACAGGAGCCTGACCTGTGGGACGAGCAGTTGGAGCAACAGATCGTGCTGATGCTGCGTGAAGCAATCGATGCAGAAACACAATTTGCCGAGGACCTTTTGAGCGGTGGAGTGGCCGGCCTGTCGGTGCGCGATATGCGCCAGTATCTGGGTTTCGTTGCCGACGCCAGATTGCAACGGCTGGGCATTGCTCCCGCATTTCACGCAAAAAACCCCTTCGCCTTCATGGATCTGCAAGACGTACAGGAGCTAACCAACTTCTTCGAGCGTCGCGTCTCTTCGTATCAATCTGCTGTCTCCGGCGAAGTGGCTTTTCACGATGACTTCTAGCCGATGCTTCTAGCGTCTCGAAATCATCCAATGTTCGCCAGATTTTGTCCGTTTGGTTTCTGAAATCCAGAGAGATCGTTGCGCGTGAGCTTGCTGCGCTCTTCGGAGTCAAGCAAAGCGCCGCTTCGGCGCTCTGCCAACTCCGGGTCGAAGAAGGCTTCCTTGTCGTCGCCGATGCATCCAACAAGGCCCGCCGTTATCGCCTGACGGCTGCTTTGCAAAAGGCCTTCTACAAGTAGCCAACCTTTGCCTTATCTGGATTCTGCTTGCGAAACTGCTGATTGGGCGACAAACCTTGCGCGATGGCTTCGCGGAGATCGTTGCGGATAATCTTGATCGTTGTCGGCAGTTCTGCCGCGCTCAATAAATCGCCATGACCACCTAGAACGAATGCCGGGCGCAGGCTTTCGATTCGGTCAAGCGAAGCGAGCCATTGCCGCCAGTCTTCGCTGTTTCCCGCCTCCAGATTCGGGCGGTACTGGTTTACGATGCAATCTCCGGCATAGAGAACGCGTTCTTGCGGAATCCAGATAGAGAGATTGGTCGGCGTGTGCCCGGGCGTAAGCAGCACCTCTGCGATCAGACCGCTTAAATCGAATATTGTATCTTCGAGGATCTTCCTGTTTGGAGCGGTCAGTTCCGTGCGATAAAAGAAAGCATTGGCTTCGTTCCGCTGACGGCGCAGGCTGTCGGGAATGGCATCGTTGAACTCTGTAATCTCGGCCGCGAACTCTTCCGCGGTTCGAAAATTCTCCGCGTGCCCATATACGTCGATACCGAGGCCGCGGAAGTAGCCATTGCCGCCAACATGATCGAAGTGGTTTTCGGTATTTACGGCCATGATTCGATTTTCGGGATGAACTGCGCGAGCATAGCCGTGAATCGTCTGAGCCGCCATCCAGTTTCCGCCGGTATCAATGACAAGCGTGGTCGAGTCTCCGGCGACGAAACCTGCATTGACACACCACGGAGAGACATATCCGAGCCCGGTCAGAGCGAAGCAATGCGAGGAAATCTGCATGACCGTATTATCGCCCTGCGCTAGCTAATCCTCTATGGATGGCGGATGCGATGCGTAACGGAGTACCCCATAAACAAACATTTCTTCATCTTTACCGATGGCTCGGTCATCGGCAACCCCGGCCCTGCCGGTTGGGCTGCTGTCGTGATCAACGGGGCAAGACGGCAGGAGATCGCGGGGTCCGTTCCGTGGTCAACCGTCTCTGAAATGGAGCTTCGCGCCGCAGTCGAGGCCTTGCGCCTAACGCCAGCTGGCGCGCGAATTGAACTGCGCTCTGACTCGGAGTTGCTGATCGACGGAATGCTGTTCCTGGTCTTTCGCTGGCAGCGGTTTGGTTGGCGCAACAGCCGTGGATTTGAGTTGCAGCACCAGGAACTGTGGCGCGAGTTGCTTCAGCTCAACGAACTGCGAACAATTCGCTGGCGATGGATCAGGGGACACAATTGCCACCCCATCCAGTTTCGCGCCGATGCACTTGCCTACCAAGCCGCCATTCAGGAACGAATTGCCGCCTGATGCAGTTGGCAGGCCACAACTCCAGTGAGGGAGAAGACCATGGCAACGATTGCCGAAACAAATTCGCTTTTTGAGATTGATGCAGAACTGGACGGCCTGCGCCTTGGATGCGGATGAAGTGCGAGCGGCTGCTCAATGTCTACCCTCCGGTTACCTGCGTGAAGATCGGAGACCCCGTGGTCGATATGGAAGAAGGCAAGAATGCAGGAATGTGGACCATTGGACTCACCCGAAGCGGCAATATGGTTGGACTCGATGGGGAGCATTGGGCACAACTGCCAGAGGCAGCGAAGGAGGTTCAACTAACGCGCGCCAGGAGAATCTTGCTGGATGCTGGCGCAGACTATGTCGTCGAGGATCTTGCTTCCTGCAATCCAGCTCTGGCAGAGATTGAGGAACGCCTCAAGTTAAGCAAATGAAGGAAGGCAATGCCCCGCGCAGCGCAAGCACGCGGTTTGCATTTCGATGTATTTGCGGCTGCGGTGATTTTGTTTTTCAAACGATTGCGAAAAGGCCCTTTGAGTTGTCACCAACCGTAAGACCTCTGGCTCTCGCGGAGCATACTTACTGAAACGTTGGCCTGCGAGGCGGGCTGCCGGGTTACTCTATATCCACTTGCATGGCTTTTGCACACAGCATCGGCAACCGGCACTACTGCTTTGCGGATCTGCGGGATTTATTGGCCAAGGCCACTCCCTTGCGCAGCGGCGATGCACTAGCCGGACTGGCGGCTGAATCGGCCGAGCAGCGCGTAGCCGCACAGTTTGTGCTTGCCGATCTTCCGCTTGCCCATTTTCTGTCGGAGCAGGTTGTTCCCTACGAAGACGACGAGGTGACGCGCCTGATCGTGGACACGCATGACGCCAAGGCGTTTGCGCCCGTGCGTTCGCTCACGGTGGGCGAGTTGCGGGACTGGCTACTGTCCGACGACGCAACCGGAGACCGGCTGGCGGCGCTTGCGCCAGGACTCACGCCAGAGATGGCGGCGGCCGTGAGCAAGCTGATGCGCGTCCAGGATTTGATTGCGGCAGCGGCCAAGATTCGCGTAGTGACGCGATTTCGCACCACTGTCGGCCTGGCAGGGAGGCTGAGCGCGCGCCTGCAGCCCAATCATCCTACCGACAACCTGGCAGGCATTGCCGCTACCATGCTCGACGGCCTGTTACTCGGCTCCGGGGACGCCGTCATTGGCATCAACCCCGCCGGGGACAGTGTGGCAAGCACCACGCAACTTTTGCGGCTGATCGACGCCGTGCGTCAGCGATTCCAGATTCCCACGCAGAGTTGCGTACTGGCCCATATAACAACTCAGATGGCAGCCCTCGAACAGGGTGCGCCGGTGGATCTTCTATTTCAGTCCATTGCCGGAACCGAGGCCGCCAACCGGAGTTTTGGCGTGAACCTGTCGCTGCTCGACGAGGCGAATCGCGCCGCGCAGTCGCTGCGGCGCGGAGAGGTGTGCGCCGATGGGAACAACGGAGACAACGTAATGTACTTTGAGACCGGCCAGGGTTCCGCGCTCTCCGCCAATGCTCACCATAGCGTTGACCAGCAGACGCTCGAGGCGCGCGCATATGCGGTCGCCCGCCGCTACCGGCCCATGCTGGTCAATACCGTGGTAGGCTTCATCGGCCCAGAGTATCTTTACGACGGCAAGCAGATTGCGCGCGCCGGGTTGGAAGATCACTTTTGCGGCAAGCTGTTGGGACTTCCCATGGGCTGCGATGTTTGCTACACGAACCACGCCGAAGCCGATCAGGATGACATGGACACTCTGCTAACACTGCTGGGCGTTGCCGGCGTCAACTACATCATGGGCGTGCCCGGCGCGGACGACGTGATGCTCAACTACCAGAGCACGAGTTTCCACGATGCGCTCTACCTACGCCGTGTGCTCGGTCTTCAGCCAGCTCCGGAGTTTGAGAAGTGGCTGGTGGGCGAAGGATTCCACCGCTTGGCGCTGGAGGCTGGCAATCCTGAAAGGCTGTTATCGGCATGAGTGATCTTCCACTTTCATCAACGGAGCTGGCCCAGCGCATGCGCGCGATGACCCCGGCTCGCGTCGCGTTGGGACGCACCGGAGTGAGTCTCCCGACCCATGATTTGCTGGACTTTCAGCGAGCTCACGCGCAGGCTCGCGACGCAGTGCATACACAGTTGAACGGCACAGCCCTGGCAGCCGACCTTAGCGCAATCACAAACATGCCGGTGTTGCGCTTGCACTCCGCGGCGATGGACCGTGCAACCTACCTGCGACGCCCGGATCTGGGTCGGAAACTTGACGAAGGCAGTCGTTCGGCTCTGTCGTCTGGTCCATGGGAGTTGGCGCTGATCGTGGCTGACGGTCTGTCTGCGATTGCCGTCGAGCGGCATGTTCCTCTACTCCTCCAGCAGCTGTTTCCGCTGTTAGAAGGCTGGCGGCTGGCGCCTCTTGCGATCGTGGAACAGGGACGGGTCGCCATCGGAGACGAGATCGGCTCGGCGCTCGGCGTGCAACTTTCCGTGGTGCTGATCGGCGAGCGACCGGGTCTCAGTTCACCCGATTCGCTGGGAGCCTATATCACCTGGGGACCACGTCCCGGCCGTACAGATGCCGAGCGCAACTGCATTTCGAACATTCGCGCGGAAGGCCTGAGCTACGCGGAGGCCGTCGAGCAATTGGTTTTCTATCTGACCGAAGCACGGCGCCTCCGCCTGACCGGAATTGCCCTGAAGGAAGGTTGCCACCGGCTGAATCAAGGTGAGTAGTGACATCCTGGATCTCTGCGCTTCTCGCCTGATGCCGAACGCTCAGTCAACTTGAACAGTACAAATTGCTAAAGGAACTCAGTAATCCCTGGATTCCATGGGATATGGGAGAAGTTCCATCGCGATTTGGAAGAGAGTCGAGTAGGGCTTTCGATAGGTTGAGGATCTCGTTTTGGCAATGCACAGTATCGAAATCCCCAAATATGATTCTGATGCTCGCTAACACCTTATGGATTGTCGGCGTGCAGTGGATCGATTGCGCGTTGCAGAGCCTGCTGAAAGGACGGCAGAGTGCAGGAATAGTCCTTCCCGCTGCAACCAGGAAGAAAGACTGGAACGCGTTGAGGTGGATTGCTCAAGGTCAACTCGACGCTTGAGCGCATCTGTTCTAGGGTTTGCACGGTGAAGTAGGTTCGTACACTGAACTCTCCGCTTTTGCGGTCTTTCCAGAGTTCGAATACAAGTGATCCTCCGGGAGGGGTATCGTCGCGGCGTCCGTCCGCAATCCATGTCAGGCCCAGCAGGCCGCCAATCGATGTCAGGTTCGTGTCGTGGCCAATCAGAAACAGTGCCCGGTCTGTTGGCTTTCCCATGGCTCCAGGAATCTGCTTGTTTGCTGCTGCTTGCTCCATGCTGCGCAGGATGTGGTCAAGAAGAGTAGACGCCTGAGCGCGCGCAATCGCTGGAGTGCGCAGAGTGAAGTCCGTGGCTGCCGTATGCAGGTCGATTAGCGAACGGAGGTTCTCTCCCGTCACGCATCCCCAGCCAACCTGATCGGCGCTCATGCCTTGCGTGTACTCAAGCAGCAGATTCTCGGCGAGTGAGGATGCCGTATTAAGAGGTCCGCGCATTTCCGCAAGATGCTCGCCTTTTCCCGGATCGAGACTGGCGGGAATATCGAACAGAGATATCCGCTTTTGCAATGCAGCAGGAGCGGCGCCACAGGTGGCCAGTATCTTGTCCAACGCGCTGATCTGAGTTCGGTAAGCCTCAGTGACGCTGGCTGGATTGTTTCCGATTCGTCCAGAGATCGCCGCAGTGGCCAACGCGGGGTTAACAGGTCTAGCGTCCGATACACGTGGATGGAAGAGCGGATCGTTCGTACCTTCAGGGAGAGATTTCACTGGAACTTTGCATCCGGGGAAGAGTCCCTCAGCAAGCGCTTTGCCGGTCTCGCGCGTACGCTGGTCAGAGTCCGCATAGAACGTCACACTGGGGGAATCTTCGCAGCCTTTTGCGCTCCATAGTCCCTCGTCCGCCAGTTGCAGCCTGTCGAACGAACCGAAGATTTCCATTAAGCGATAACCGTGCGCGGTCAGATTGCCGGGAGGAACGTCCCACTCCGGCCAGGGAGCAGTCGAATACACGCTGTATTGCGCAGGCTTACCAGTGGGCGAGCGAACCCCGTGGCGGCTTAGATAGATCACGAATTTAAGATCAGCGTCTTTGCTCGTCGAAGCGGATGGAATGGTCTGTGCCTGTGCGGCATGACCGCCTAATAAAAAGATAGTTGCAAGAAATAGAATCAACCTTGTCATCCATATCCTCGTGCTTAATCTGCCCCAATTACAGCGTTCAGGAGGTTCAACTGAGAGCCCGTAGAGACCGTCTGTGCCAAACCTGAAGGCGACTATGTGAAGCGGGCATACGCGTACTTTGCATATGCCCGGACAAACGCTCTTACTTCTTACGCTGAGGTTAGCGCCCTTGCGCGAAGTTGTAGCGCAAGCCGCCCGTGTAGGTTGGCTTATAGTACTCGCGCTGGTTCACGAATTGATCGCTTCCCTGGTAGTAGCCGAAGACCTCGTTGTTGAGATTGAGGCCGACAACCTTGAGACTGAGGCCGTGCCAGATGCGATAGCTGGCCTGGGCATCGACCTGGTAATGAGCCAACGTCCAAACGTCACCAGTTGGCCCGGTAGGTCCAAGGTTGTTGGGGTCGGGATTATTCGCCGCGGGCAGAAAGCTGGGCGAGATGTAGTTATAGGTAAAGAGGCTCGCGCCGTTGTAGGCTAGACCGGCGCGGACGGAGAGGCGCTTGGTGTCATAGGAGGGGCTGAGGTTCCATGTGTTGGTCGCCTGATCGATCATGCGCGGATGATCGGTACGCAGCGGAACGCCCTTTTCCTGCGAGGCAGTGTAGCTGTAATTGGCATTGATTCCCAGCCCGCTCAACACGCCAGGCAGGAAGCTGAGGTGCTGCTGATAGCTGACCTCGAATCCGTAGAGATAGGCATTCTGCCCATTGGCGAACATGGTGATGGAGTCGCCTGGATAAGTTTCAATCGCCTGCAACTCAGCGGGAGGAATGGAGCCAGCAGGAAGGCTGGACGTGTTGACGAGGCCCGAGATGACGGTCTGAATCTGCGGCGCCGTCAACTGCTTGACGAAGAAACCTGCCTGAATCATGCCCAGCGGATGCAGGTAATTCTCGTAGAGCAGGTCGTAGTTGTTGGCGTGCTCTGGACGCAGGGAGGGATTGCCGATGGATACCGTGGTCGGGCTTGCGGTGGAGTCTTCTGTCACATAGGGAACGAGTTGGTAGGGGTCCGGACGAGCCACACCGCGAGCGAAGACGGCACGCAGCGCGGAGTTTGGTGTGAGAGCATAGCGCATCTGAACGCTGGGCAGAACGTCGAGGTAAGAAGGATTGTTCTTGACCGCATTGACAACCCACTGCTCGCCGGTTCCCGTATACGCGGTGAGGCCGCACTTTTTAGCGCCGGCCAAATTTGTGTAGAAGCACAGCGTATGGCCAAGCGTATTCATGTTCGTGTTCTCAAAGCGCAGGCCGGTTTGCACATGAAGCTTGCCGATGTCGATGGTGTTCATCGCATATCCGGCGGTGATTTGCTCGATCGTATCGAAGAGATTCGGTGCTGTGTTGGCCGCTGTAGCCGCGGCATCCACGTACCCGGTAAGATTTTTCTGCGTGTAAGTTAGAACCTTGTTGAAGTCCGAGACGGGGCCGAAGTTGCCGCCGAAGTAGTTGCCGCCAAAGTAGTCCGTGTTGTGGAAGGCGCTCTGCACGGCGGTCATCGGGATGGCGGTGGCTCCAGAGGTAGACCATCCGTCATAAACGGTCTCGGTGGCATCTTGCGCCTTGTGGCCATTGGTGAACTTGAAGCCGGCTTCGAAGGTTCCAAAACGATGTCCGAAGTTGTAGTTGCGGGCATAGGAACTGGCCGCGGTGAGGTTGAGCTGTGAGTCTTTTCCTGTGGAAGTGGTGATGTCCTTGAAGGCCCAGTTGGAGGCGACCAAGAGCGGCGAGCTGGCGGAGTTGTCGCAATTTCCGAAGTGCGGATGATACTTGTCCACGGCTCCGGTCCGGCTGTAATCGCAGGTGTTTCCCAGCGAAGTTCCGTTCCATGCAAAGTCGGCCTTGGGGTTACCTGCGGAATCGACCTCGTAGGAGTAAGATGCAGAGGCTTCAAAGGTCAACCAGGACTTGTCGGTGGTGTGCCGTCCGCCCAGGATAACAGTTCCAACGGAGGCATTCGGGCGTTTGCTGGAGGTATAAAAAGCGGCAGCCTTGGCCGTCTTGCTGCTGTAGACTCCCGGAGCGGAAAGCACTTGCGAGACTGGCTTGTAGTACCACTTGTCTCCCCAATCCTTCAAGTCGGAATAGATTCCGTTTGCATAAAAGCTTGTATTATCGCTTAGCTTGTAATCCGCTGCTCCAGAAAATCCATCGCGGTAGCGATAGTAGCGGTATTCGCGGATCGTGTTGCTGTCATAGAACGGTGCTGCCATGGTCGAGTACGGATCGAGCGCGGGTTGAATGTTATCAATTCCACGGCCGTTGTAGTCGAAGGCGCCATTGATTAGGATGCCGAGGCGCTTTGATTTTCCAAAGCGATCTCCCACTGTTACACCCACCGCGGTCGAACCGCGCCCATTCAGGATGTTGGTGTAGCCGCCATCTATAAATGCATCGAGTGTGGGCCGTTCTCCAGCGGTCTTAGTGCGGATGTTCACCGATCCGCCGATGCCGTTTGCATCCATATTTGCGGAGAGGGTCTTGTTGAGTTCGATCGCATCGATCATGGACGAGGGCAGCACATCGAGGCGAACCTGACGAACCGTTGGCTCAGGGGCGGGAATGGTGATTCCATCCACAGTGACGTTGGTGAGACGGGGTTCAGAGCCGCGAACCTGAATATATACGCCCTCGCCTTCAATACGGTAGAGCGTGACAGAGGGCAGGCGTCCAATGGCATCGGCGGCGTTGGCATTGGGCAGGCTAACGATCAGTTCCGCAGGAAGAACCTGCAGAAGGTTGTCTGCCATGCGAGTCTCGTTTATGGCATCTGCTTCGCCATGCACACGCTCTGCGCTGACGATGATGTTCTCGCTGGCTGAGGCAACGCCGAGCTTGATCTCGATTGACTTGGTCTGGCCCGCAGTCACATCGACCTTGGTCTCCGTTGAATTGAAGCCAACATAGGAAACCGACAGCGTGTAGTTGCCTGCCGGAACACCGGACAACGTGAACTCACCTTGCGGGTTGGTCTCACCAACAAGCTTCAATGGAAGCAGTTCAAGACGCGCCCCTTTGAGTGCAGCACCGGCGTTGTCGACGACCGTGCCTGTAACGACTCCTCTAGTGGACTGTGCGTTGGCGCTGGAAATGAAAAATGAAAGCGCGAACATTGAGAGCAAGATAATGAAGCGATTTCTACAAATAGATTTTCGAATAGACATCAGGCCTCTCTCCTCAATTTCGGACTCCGCGCGAACACGGAAATCCTCGATCTGGACGAATTGTCCCAGCCGAATCTAATCGCAATCTGAGGACTTCGATGCAAAGGGGAAGTTTTCATGGAACGTTCATATACGCCGGTTACGATCAGACGATGCGAGTTCTAATCGTAGAGGACAAGCAGAGTCTTGCCGGCCATATCGGGCGTGCCCTGGAGGGCGAAGGGCACACGGTTACGCTGGCCTTCGATGGCGAGGTTGCGCTCAAAGAGGGTCGCTCGAACAATTTCGATCTGATACTCCTCGACGTCATGCTTCCGCGCATGGATGGCTTCAGCGTGATACGCAAGTTGCGCGAAGACCGGCTCACGACTCAGACGATTATCGTTTCAGCGCGAGACTCCATGGAGGATATTATCTGCGGACTCGACGCCGGCGCGGATGACTATCTGACCAAGCCGTTTGCGCTCGACTTGTTGCTGGCCAAGGTTAGAGCGGCCGATCGCCGTGTTCCGATTTCCATTCCTCAAGAACTTGTATTCGAGGACCTGATTCTGCGGCCTCATCTATTTGAATTGCAGCGAAGCAATCACGTTGTATCCCTTACCAGAACCGAATGCGCACTGCTGGAGACCTTGATGCGCCGCGCGCCAAACGTGGTACCGCATGGCGTGCTCATCGAAGAAGGCTGGAGTGCAGATACCGATGTGAGTTATGAC
>Ga0224531_1000376_pt1 | contig 23359 bp, 11 predicted proteins | sample CBST100metaG_FD_179876 | JGI IMG/M metagenome (GOLD analysis project Ga0224531, IMG submission 179876) | Peat soil microbial communities from Stordalen Mire, Sweden - C.B.S.T100 | ecosystem: Environmental > Terrestrial > Soil > Wetlands > Peat | place: Sweden: Norrbotten County, Stordalen Mire...
CGCCGTCGTTGTTGTGGACTCCTTTCGCACTATGGTCCGAAAGCCGCAAAGCGATATGGACTTGCAGTCTTTCATTCAACGGCTAGCGCTATTTCTGGCCAGTTGGCAAGCTACAACATTTCTGATCGGTGAATATGCCGAGGACGAGTTACGGGACAATCCCATCTTTACCGTTGCGGATGGTCTGTTCTGGCTGCGTCAGACAGCGGAACGGAATTCGATTGTTCGGAAGTTGCAGATCGTCAAACTACGCGGTCAGGATTCTGTGCCGGGGCTACACACATTCCGCATCACCGATGCCGGCGTGCAAGCCTTCTCGCGCACCTTTGGGTTGACCGCACGCAAGAGAAATCCGCCCAGCGATCGGCGTCTCTCCTTCGGCGTTGCGGAGCTGGACAAGATGCTGGATGGCGGCGTCCGCGAAGGCGATAGCGTTCTCGTGGCTGGGTCTTCGGGTACCGGGAAATCGGTATTGGCAACCCAGTTTATTGCGGAGGGTATTCGCGAGGGAGAGCCGGGAATTGTGGCGGTCTTTGAAGAGCGCCCGCAAGCCTATGCGGAGCGGGCCGCCAGCCTGGGTTTGGATCTGGAAACGCCGCAGAAAGACGGGAAACTCACAATCCTCTATTTGCGTCCGCTGGATCTCTCAGTGGATGAGACCATGCACTCGATACTTGACGCAGTGCAGAAAATTGGCGCCAAGCGCTTGGTCATCGATTCGCTGGCGGGCTTTGAGATGGCTCTGTCGCCAGGATTCCGCGCCGACTTCCGCGAATCGCTTTATCGCATGATCTTTGCTTTGACGGGCATCGGCGTCACGATTCTAAGCACGGTTGAGGTCGATGAGTCTTTCACGGAATTTCCGTTCAGTACCTACTCCATTTCTTTCCTCACGGACGACATCATTCGCCTGCGGTACGTATCGATCGATGGCCAGCTTCGCAAGATCATGGTGGTCATCAAGATGCGCGGCGGGAATCATGCCAAGGATATTCGCGAGTATGAGATCACGGAAAAGGGTGTGGTGATTCTCGGGAAGCGTCTTACAAACTATCAGGGCCTTATCAGCGGAATTCCCGTTCGCTCGGACTGGCCCCGCTCGGTGGATGAACCCGCGCTGGATACGGGGATCGAGCACAAAACTTAGCGGAGAATTTGCGAAATAGAATTCGTGGCCAGTTACTGCCTCGATTCGGAATGGTGTTGCTCGGTTCCCGACAGGATGATTTAGCACCTTCAGTTCATGCTTTCCCCGGTCTCAAAATCGAGACCGGGGGCACCCGAGCGTAGAACAAAATCATGCGGTCAGAGACCTGGAGCATTTTCGATCAATGCTATCTGCAACTGTGTAGTACTAAAACAAACGCCCTAGGGTGATGAAGACTTTGCGATGGCCGGCGTCGCCGACGGAGACGCCGAGGCTGATGACCCCGAGCGGGGTGCTGGCGACGACGCCGGTGGTTCCATCCTGGCGCAGGATGGCGCGCTGCTCGGGCGACCAGATCTCACCAGCTTCATAACCGAAGACGGCGTAGAGGCCTTGTCCCAGGCCAGTGGGCAGAGCCGCGATGCGGTGCAGGTAGGCGGAGTGAGCCAGATAGGTATCGGTGCCGCGAAACTCGTCGAACGAGGAGGCGGAGAGGTGCATGGGGCCGCCCAGGGTGAAGCGGTAGGGTTGGGCTACATTGGTGCGGAAGTAGGAGTGGATGTCTCCGCCCAGGACGAAGATGTTTGTGCTGTTGTAGGGCAGGGTGCGGGAAAAGGTCAGGTTGGCCAGCGGCGCGTTGCTGCTGCCGACGGCGTGGTAGAGGGATCCGACAGAGGCCGCGATGCGATAACCGTTGGGCGAGATGACGCCGGACGATTCTCCATCGAGGTTGAAGTGCAGCAGGCCGGTTTGCGCGGTACCGGAAAGATAAGAGCCGCCGTCTGAGCCGGTATTGAGGCCCCAGTGTGTGTCTTCGGCGCGCCACTCGGCGGAGATTTGCATGTGATTGGAGAAGGTGCGGCCCGCTTCTAGGCCGGCTGCCATGCTCTGCTCAAAGCGCTCGGCGATGCGCTTCTGATTGGCCCATATATAGACCGGCTGGCGCAGGAAGCCGGCGCGGGGTTCGACGAAGTATCCGCTGGTGGTGAGGAGGCGATAGTACTCGGCGGAGAGCTGGGTTTTGTAGCCGATTTGTGCTCCTGCGCGGAGTTCGGAGCCGTAGCCGCCCAGGTTCTGATCGACGAGGCGGAAGGTCATCTCCATGCGGGTGATGTTGGAGGTGGTAGCGCCGATGTCGGGGCCGAAGAGGAGGTAGGGCGGGCCGGTAGGATCTTTGGTGAGGCGAACCAGAATCCCGGTGTCGGGGGTGGGAACGGTGGAGGCGCCTGCGGCGGGAGTGGGCGAGAAGGTCTCATAGCTGGCGTCGTAGTCGCCATTGGACTGGATGGGCTTCAAAGCCTGGAGCGTGGGACCGGGCTTGACCGGCTGGCCGTTGAGGGGTTTCATGTCGGCGAGGACCTGGCGGATGGCGCCGGGCTCGCCATTGACGACGCGCACCTGCCGCAGTGCGCCGGGCAGCGCAAGGCGGCGGCTGTCGCGCGAGGCCATGTGGGCCTTCCAGCCTTCTGCATCGAGGGCGAAGGGGCGTAGGGTGGCGCGGTTTTGTTCTGCGGCTTGGTAGCCGGCCTGTACGAGGTCGGCGGCCTTGGCGTAGTCGATGGTGGAGAACTTGCCGACCGGGACGTTGACGATTACGTCGGCAAGGAGCTTGGCCTGCTCGACATTGCGCGCGATGCCAGCGGAGAAGGCGCGGTTGAGCACGGCGACGATGGAACCGGTATCCGCGCCGGTAATGGCGGAGTCTTGAAGATGCACGGCGATGACGATGTCGGCATGCAGGTCGCGCTTGAGGACGTCGGTGGGCAGGTTGTCGAGAATGCCGCCATCGACCAGGAAGTGGCCATGGCGATCTTCGACCGGAGGGAAGACGCCGGGAATGGAGATGGAGGCGCGGACGGCCTCGGGCAGGGGGCCGCTGGAAAAATCGATCGAGTGCAGGGTGGTGAGATCGGTGGCCACGCAGCGAAAGGGGATGGGCATGCGGTTGTAGTCGAGTTCCTGCTGGTTGTAGGCGGGCATGTTGGTGATGAGGAACTCGTTGACGCCGCGATCGCTGAGCAGGGCGTTGCGCATGCCCACTCCGTGTTTGAGGCCGAGGGTGATGGCCTGCGGGACTTCGTGGCGGTCTTCGCGGCGGCGGTAGCTGGAGTCGGAGTAGGGGGTTTGCAGGGTAAAAACGCCCAGGAAGGCATTGCTGACGGCGATGGAGCGCATTTCGGCGGGGGAATCGCCGGTGGCGTAGAGGCCTGCGACGAGTGCGCCCATGCTGGTTCCGGAAATGCGGTCCACGGGAATGTGGTTCTCTTCAAACCATTGCAGGACGCCAATGTGGGCCAAGCCGAGAGCGCCGCCGCCTTCCAGTGCGAGGCCGATGGAGGGCCGGCCGGCGGGAGTAATTGCCGGCAGAGGGGCGGGCACGATGGCGATGACGGGGGCAGAATCCGGATGGGTCGGGCTGGACGGACTGCTGGACTGCTGGCCCCAGGCTGCGGTTGCAAGAAGAGCAGCGGTAACGAGACGTGCGGCAAACTTCCACGGCATGGGGCTGCCTCCTGGCAAAGTACCTTGTTCCAAGCTAATGCTTTAGACGGGTGACTAGTTCAAATGCTGAAAAGGCGGCAGGATTGGGGCGGATTCGGCGTGTCTTGCAGGGTGGGGGCATCCTGCTCGCCCACCCTAGCCGCAAAGACAAAAACGCGGCGAGGGTGGGGCACCCGGTTCTTTTAGGCCCCGGTTCCTTTAAGCACCCGGTTCCTTTAATAAGGGCATAAGGCTGGCGGCGCAAAAAAGCCCTCCCGTAGGGGGAGGGCCTTCCTGTGTGTTGGGTGGCGCGCCGAAGTAGGCGAGCGAGAAACTACCCTACTTTGGCGGAGCCGGTGCGAACCCTTCGCGTCTGCGGCCGGGCTCTGGTTTAGGCTTGGGTTTAGGCGCCTTCTTTGCTTCCTTCTTACCTTTATCTTTGCTTCCCATGGCTGCAAGTGTGACACAGAAGGGGGGCAGGGGGAAAGTCCAAAATGGCGGAATGGTGTTGTCTCTCCCGGTTCCGGTTTGCATTTCCGCTGTTCTTTGGCTATGATTCAAAGATGCGTCCGGGGAAATCCCTGGGCTGTCATAAGCACCACGGCTTTTGGACCCGTTCGAGAGGCAGGCCACTACGGCAGCGCCTTCCGGGCTCCCCGCAAAGCGGGGCAGGCAAGAGCGGTGGGAGACGAGGAAAGAATGCCAAGTAAAGCAAGCAAGAACATTGCAAAAGCGCGCGCGGCTGTTGTGAAGCCTGCGTATGCACTGCCTGATGCGGTTGATCTGCTCAAGCAGGTGAAGTACGCCAAGTTTGACGAGTCCGTCGATCTGACCATGCGCTTGGGCGTCGACACGCGTCATGCCGACCAGATGGTGCGCGGCACGGTTGTGCTGCCCCATGGGTTGGGCAAGACCAAGACCGTGGCTGTCATCTGCACAGGTGATCGCCAGAAGGAAGCGACCGACGCCGGCGCCGACTTTGTGGGCGGCGAAGAGATGGTGGAGAAGATCCAGAAAGAAAACTGGACCGCTTTCGATGCGCTGATCGCCACGCCGGACATGATGAAGGTTGTCGGACGCTTGGGCAAGGTGCTGGGTCCGAAGGGCCTGATGCCGAATCCCAAGACCGGAACCGTGACCCTTGACGTGGCCGCGGCGGTAAAAGAGATCAAGGCCGGCAAGGTAGAGTTCCGCGCCGACAAGACCAGCCTGGTGCATGTGCCGGTGGGCAAGCTGAGTTTCGATCCGCAGAAGCTGATCGACAATGCGACCACGGTCATTGGCGCGATTGTGCGGAACAAGCCTGCAGCGGCCAAGGGCAAGTACATCAAGAGCATTACGCTGAGCAGCTCGATGGGACCTGGCGTACCGCTGGATTCCGCGGTTGCCGACGCGGCTGGCAAGCACTAAAGCAGAGATCAGGGGTCAGAGATCAGGGATCAGTTGATTCTGCGATCTGATCGGCGATTGTGCCCGGCCCGATGACATTGGCAACAGGATTCGCGACAGAGCGCCCGTCGAGGGCGAGGAGAGGGACCAGGAAGCAGGGGTAAGGGTCATGCGTTTTTGTGCTGATCTCTGATCTCTGACCTCTGATCTCTGCATGGAGTAGGACGATGGCGATTTCAAGGGTAAAGAAGACGGAGAAGGTCCAGTTGCTGGCAAAGGAACTGGAGACCTCGACGACGGCGATTATCGGCACTTTTGCCAAGCTGACCGTGGCCCAGGATTTTGAGCTGCGCAAGACGATCCGCGAAGCGGGCGGCAAGTACCGCGTGGTCAAGAACAAGCTGGCCGCGATTTCCGGCGAAGGCACGCAGGTTGAGGCCGCGCTGAAAGGCCTGAAGGGCGTCAACTCGGTAGCCTTTACCTCGGGCGATCCGGTGGCTCTGGCCAAGGCTTTTGCCAAGTGGGCGGACACCAACGCGGAGTTCCAGTTCAAGCTGGGCATCGTGGACGGCGGACTGCTGACCGTGGCCGAAGTGAAGGCTCTGGCAACCATGCCGGGCAAGGAAGAGCTTTTTGCGAAGCTTTTGTTCCTTATCAATGCGCCGGCGCAGCGTTTGGCGACCGTGCTCAATGCCACGGGCCGCGATATCGCTGTGGTCCTGGGTCAGGGCGTGGAAAAAGAAAAGTTTGCCGGAGAAGCGGCTTAGGCCGTATCTGGCTCCTCCCCATTATGGGGCGCGGACGTTCTGGTAATGGTTTTGGTCGTGAAACAGGCGGGAAGGGCGCTGGTCTGGGCGCTTCGGAAACTTCCAGTTTGGGCTCGCGGCTGGCAACATCAATTCAAACGGTTTTGATTGGAGAATACAAATGGCGGATTTGGCGCAGTTGGAAGAGCAGATTGTAGCTTTGAGCTTGCTGGAAGCAGCGGCCCTGGTTAAGAAGTTGGAAGAGCGTCTTGGCGTTTCAGCAGCAGCGGCAGCTCCGGTTGCGGTTGCAGCCGGTGGCGCAGCGGCGCCCGCAGCCGAAGAGCAGACCGAGTTCTCGGTCATTCTCAAGGACTTCGGCGCGAACAAGATCAACGCCATCAAGGCCGTTCGCGAAGTCACTTCGCTCGGTTTGAAGGAAGCCAAGGACCTGGTTGACAGCGCTCCCAAGGCGTTGAAAGAGGGCATCAGCAAGGAAGAGGCCGAGACCATCAAGAAGAAGTTCGATGGAATCGCCACAGTCGAAATCAAGTAGTTCCAGGGCACTTGCACGCACGGCCGGGACGCGCTACGATAATCGTTGCGCGTCTTTCCGGCTCATTCCTTTTTCGGGAGGGATGGAGCGGAGCTGGGCGGCGCGTTCCAGGAACGAATGAGTGGCACGCATGCGTTCGCACGCCAGGGTAGAGCCAAGCACTCTGGAAGCGAGCACCGCGCGGTGGTTAAGTGCCATAGTGTCAAGGGGGTACCAGGTTAAGCCCGGTTCCCGTTGACGAGGGTTGAGTGGCAGGCGGGTCGCGGCAGAAGCGAGCATTGGGATCGGCGAGAGCAGGGCAAGTGAATTCGGATGGGAGCACAGGCAGTGGGCCGCGCTCGTGAGGCATTGCGTCCTTGCGGGCTATTCGTGTCTCTCAGCGTCATCAGGTAGTGCTTTTTTTTGAGCAATATCTATTTGTACGCACAAGGATCTATTACGGCTTCAACCGTTGCTCTTGTTTCTATCGATTGAGCGCAGTCTAGCGCACTTGCCGGATGCGCCGCAATGCCCGCGAAGTATTTTTGACGCGGCTCTCACGAAGTAGGCTTGGCTGGGGCAATTCCCGAAGCGCTGGCAGTTTGGCTCAAAGTTTTCCGACGAGCCGGCTGGAGCGCGTGGGTGGGGACTGGATTTCGAGGTTAGCCAGTCCGGATAATTTTGATTTTTTTACCGCAATCAGCTGGCGCCCCGAGACTCGGGCGCTGGCCCGGAACCGGCCCCGAGTGGCGGCCCGGCACCGGAGTGACGAGCCTCAGGAGTGAACATGCCCAACGAGAAGCGCGCTTTACGCAGCCGGCTCGATTTTTCAAAGATTCCCACCGCAACCCAGATTCCCAACCTGATCGAGGTGCAGCGCCGCTCGTATGAGCGTTTTCTGCAGATGGACAAGCTGCCCAACGAGCGCGACGACTCGGGCTTGCAGTCGGTATTTGTCTCGGTTTTCCCGATCACCGACTTTCGGGGCATTTCGCAGTTGGATTTTGTTGACTTCTCAATCGGCAACTGGGAGTGCAAGTGCGGCCACTTGAAGGGGCTGCATCACTTGCGCACGGCTTGCGTGCATTGCGGAGCCATGGTGATTACCGATCCGTTTCTTCCCGGCGATGTGCTTTGCCAGAAGTGCGGAACGTACAACAAGAACACGCCCGACTTTTGTAACAAGTGCGGTGACCCGGTCAGCCTGCAGTTGAAGTATGACCAGCAGGAGTGCGAGGAGCGGGGCATGACCTTCTCCGCGCCGCTGAAGGTCACGGTACGCCTGACGATCTACGAGAAGGACGCCGAGACCGGCAACAAGACGATTCGCGACATCAAGGAGCAGGAGGTGTTTTTCGGCGATATTCCGCTGATGACGCCGAACGGCACCTTTATCGTGAACGGCACCGAGCGCGTGATCGTTTCGCAGTTGCACCGTTCGCCTGGCGTCTTCTTTGAGACGGCGAACAACCACACCTACTTCCTGGGAAAGATCATTCCCTATCGCGGATCGTGGGTGGAGTTCGAGTACGACCAGAAGAACACGCTCTATGTGCGTATCGATCGCAAGCGCAAGTTCCTGGGCACCATCTTCCTGCGCGCTCTCGGGCTGCGTTCGGACGAAGAAATTCTCAAGACCTTCTATACCGTCGACCGCATCCAGGTCGAGGCGGGCACGCTGCAGTGGGCGTTGCCGCAGGTTGAGGGCACACAGACGCACCTGGTGGGAGTGAAGCCGGGCCACGCAGTGGTAGTGAACGGCGAGGAATTGATTCACGCCGGTCGCAAGATTACGCCGCACACGATCAAGGCTCTGCGCGCCGCCGCCATCGAGAAGGTGGAAGTGGAATCGGCTGAGCTGGACGGCGCGATGACCGCGTCGGACATTGTGGACCTGGCCACGGGCGAAGTGGTTGTGGAAGCCAATGTCGAGTTGACTGCCGACCGCCTGCACAAGGTGCTGTCGAGCGGCGCATCGAGCTTCGAGGTTTTCTTCCCGGAGCGCGACGACGTGGGCAATATCATCACCAACACGCTGAAGCGCGATTCGATCCACAAGCCGGAAGAGGCGCTGATCGAGATCTACCGCAAGCTTCGGCCAGGCGACCCGCCAACGCTGGATACGGCGACTGCGCTGTTCGAGGGCATGTTCTTCGACGCGCGCAAGTACGACTTCTCTCGTGTGGGCCGCTTGAAGTTCAACATCAAGCTCTACGAGAACCAGGATGCGACGCATCTGGATCGCCGTACGCTGACGCCGGAAGATTTCTACTCGACCATCCGCTACTTGCTCAAACTGCGCAAGAACATCGGCATGGTGGACGACATCGATCACTTGGGCAATCGCCGCGTGAGAGCTGTCGGCGAGCTGATGGAAAACCAGTTCCGTATCGGACTGGTGCGCATGGAACGGGCCATCAAGGAAAAGATGAGCGTGTATCAGGAGCTGTCGACGGCTATGCCGCACGACCTGATCAACGCCAAGCCGGTGATGGCGGCCATCCGCGAGTTCTTCGGTTCTTCGCAGTTGTCGCAGTTCATGGATCAGACCAACCCGCTGTCGGAGATTACCCACAAGCGCCGTCTTTCGGCACTTGGACCGGGTGGACTGTCCAGAGAGCGCGCTGGCTTTGAGGTGCGCGATGTGCACCCCACACACTATGGCCGTATCTGCCCGATTGAAACGCCAGAAGGCCCGAACATCGGCCTGATCAGTTCGCTGAGCTGCTTTGCGCGGATCAACGAGTACGGCTTTATCGAGTCGCCTTACCGCAAGGTGAAGGACTCGCGGATTCTTGACTTTGTGGAGATTACCAACGCGGGCGAAAGCGGCCTGCGCGTGGGCGATCACATTGAGCAGGAAGAAGCGAAGCGCCTGAACGAGGAGTTGCTGAAGGCGGGCAAGCGGCCCATCGCTCACATGCCGTTCAGCTTCTACCTGTCGGCATGGGAAGAAGACAAGCACACCATTGCCCAGGCCAACATCGAGTTCAACGAGGAAGGCGTCATCACCGAAGATCTGGTGAATGCGCGTCGCCAGGGCAACTTTGTGCTGGTGAACCGGACCGACGTGGATTACATCGACGTCAGCCCCAAGCAGCTGGTTTCAGTGGCTGCCTCACTGGTTCCTTTCTTGGAGCACGATGATGCCAACCGCGCGCTGATGGGCGCCAACATGCAGCGCCAGAGTGTGCCGCTGTTGGTGGCCGAAGCTCCGCTGGTGGGCACGGGCATGGAAGGCGTCACCGCGCGCGATTCCGGCGCCGTGATTCTGGCCAAGCGCAACGGCATTATCGACTCGGTCGATTCCGAGCGCATTATTGTGCGCGTCGAAGGCGAGCATCATCCCACGCAGTTGTCGCGTGAGGTGGGTTCGGATATCTACCAGCTGATCAAGTTCAAGCGGTCGAACCAGAACACCTGCATCAACCAGAAGCCGATTGTGCGCGAAGGCGACCGGGTTCTGAAGGGACAGGTGATCGCCGACGGACCTTGCACGGAGCAGGGCGAGTTGGGGTTGGGACGCAACGTGCTGGTCGCCTTCATGCCGTGGCGCGGTTACAACTACGAGGATGCCATTCTCATCAGCGAAAAGTTGGTGCGGGAGGACTACTACACCTCGGTCCACATTGAAGAGTACGAAATCGAGTCTCGCGATACCAAGCTGGGACCCGAGGAGATCACGCGCGACATTCCCAACGTGAGCGAACATGCTCTGCGCGACCTGGACGAGAGCGGCGTAATCCGCATCGGCGCCCAGATCAAGCACGGCGACATTCTGGTCGGCAAGGTCACGCCCAAGGGCGAGACTCAGCTGACGCCAGAAGAAAAGCTGTTGCGCGCCATCTTCGGTGAAAAGGCCGGCGATGTGCGTGACGCTTCGCTGACGTGCCCTCCGGGAATCGAAGGCACCATTGTCGATGTGCGCATCTTCAGCCGCAAGGGCCAGGAGAAGGATGAGCGCGCCAAGCTGATCGAGGGCGAGTACGTCGCCAAGCTCGAGAAGAACCTGGGCGACGAAATCCGTATTTTGACCGATGAGCGCCTGAAGCGCCTGGAAGGCATTCTGGGCGGCAAGGAAGTGCTGGCCGATCTGCACGATGAGCGGACCAACAAGCGCTTGCTGACCAAGGCGGCGATTCTGGACCGCGACACCATTGAGCGCATCTCGACCAAAAATCTCAAGCGCATCCGCTACGCCGACAAGGATCCTCGCGTCAACGAGCAGATCGACGAGATCGAAGAGATGACCTCGCGCCAGATCGAAGTGCTGCGCAAGATCACCAACGAGAAGATCGCCAAGCTGCAAAAGGGCGACGAACTGCCTCCGGGCGTGATCAAGCTGGTCAAGGTTTACATCGCCATGAAGCGCAAGCTTTCAGTGGGCGACAAGATGGCCGGCCGTCACGGTAACAAGGGCGTGATTGCGCGCATTCTTCCTGAGGAAGATATGCCGTACCTGCCCGATGGAACGCCGGTGGAGATTGTTCTGAATCCTCTGGGCGTGCCTTCCCGTATGAACGTGGGTCAGATTCTTGAGACTCACTTGGGCTGGGCGGCGCGCGTACTGGGCGGAAAGATTGCAGCTCTGATCGCAGCCAACACGGATGCGGCGTATACCCGCGAACTGATGAAGAAAGAGTTCGCTGGAACGGCCACGTTGCGCCAACTGCTGGAACTGGACGACGAGACTTTGCTTCGCGTCGGCGCCGGCATGAAGCGCGGCATCTGGTTCGGCACCGCGGTGTTTGACGGAGCGCAGGAGAGCGAGATCAAGGCTCTGCTGGCTGCGGCTGGTTTGCCCTCATCGGGCAAGACGGCGCTGTTCGACGGCATGACCGGCGAACAGTTCGAGCAGCCAGTGACGGTGGGCTACATCTACATGCTCAAGCTCTCCCATCTGGTGGACGACAAGATTCACGCTCGTTCCATCGGACCGTACTCGCTGATTACCCAGCAGCCGCTGGGTGGCAAGGCGCAGTTCGGCGGGCAGAGATTCGGCGAGATGGAAGTGTGGGCGCTGGAAGCGTATGGCGCGGCTTACATCCTGCAGGAACTGCTTACTGCCAAGTCCGATGACGTCTATGGCCGTACAAAGATTTACGAGGCCATCGTCAAGGGCGAGGCGGCGATTGAGCCGGGCGTGCCGGAGTCGTTCAACGTGCTGATTCGCGAATTGCAGTCGTTGTGCCTGGACGTGGAACTGATCAAGCGTGCAGATCTCGTGAAGAAGACGACGCCCGCGCCGGAGATCGAGGCAGCGGTCGCCGACTGAAACAGCCACTAGCTTCTAGCCGCTAGCTGCTAGCTTTTACGTGCTGAATTGAAGCACGGATAGCAGCAAAGCGAGCTGGGAGCTAGTAGCTAAGCGCTTGAAGCTGTACTTCGGGGTCCTTCTTGAAAGCGGCAAACACCGCTTCCCGGGAAGGAAGGGCCCATCTGGAATCCCGGGGAAAGCCGCGGCAGTGGCTGAAAAGCCCGCCAAGGAGGGTCGCTTTGTTCCGTTCGAACCCGTTTGAGCAGTCCAGTCCCATTACCGACTTTGACGCCATCCGCATCATGCTGGCATCGCCGGAAAAGATCCGCAGCTGGTCGCATGGTGAGGTTACCAAACCTGAAACCATCAACTACCGTACCTTCAAGCCGGAGCGCGACGGTCTATTTTGCGCGCGCATCTTTGGCCCGGTGACTGACTGGGAGTGCCTGTGCGGCAAGTACAAGCGCATGAAGCACCGCGGCGTCATCTGCGACAAGTGCGGCGTGGAAGTGACAGTAAGCAAGGTGCGCCGCGAGCGCATGGGCCACATCGAGCTGGCGTCGCCGTGTTCGCATGTCTGGTTCTTCAAGGGCTTGCCCTCGAGGATCGGCCACTTGCTGGATATTTCGCTGCGCGATCTTGAGAGCATTTTGTACTTCGAGTCCTATGTCGTGGTCGATCCCGGCGATGCGCCGGTGAAGGAACGCGAGATCATCAAGGACGAGGCCAAGTTCCGCGAACTCGATCAGCAGTTCCGCCCCTCCGGCTTCAAGGCCATGATGGGCGCTGAGGCGATCAAGGAACTGCTCAAGCGCGTGCAGATCGAAGAGCTGAGCATTGAAATGCGCGAAAGAATGAAGACGGAAACGTCCGCGCAGAAAAAGATCAAGTACGCCAAGCGGCTGAAGGTCGTCGAGGCCTTCCGCAAGAGCGACAACAAGCCGGAGTGGATGATTCTGGACGTGCTGCCAGTCATTCCTCCCGAGCTGCGCCCGCTGGTGCCGCTGGATGGCGGCCGCTTTGCGACCTCCGATTTGAACGATCTGTACCGCCGCGTCATCAACCGCAACAACCGGTTGAAGAAGCTGATGGACCTGCACGCGCCCGAAGTCATCGTGCGTAACGAAAAGCGCATGCTGCAAGAAGCTGTGGACGCGCTGTTCGACAACGGCCGTCGTGGCCGCGTGCTGAGGGGCGCCAACAACCGCCCGCTGAAGTCGCTCTCCGATACATTGAAGGGCAAGCAGGGCCGCTTCCGTCAGAACTTGCTCGGCAAGCGCGTCGACTACTCGGGCCGTTCGGTCATCGTGGTCGGTCCGGAATTGAAGCTGCACCAGTGCGGTCTTCCCAAGAAGATGGCGCTCGAACTGTTCAAGCCGTTCATCTATCACCGCCTGGAGCAGACCGGCCATTGCACGACCATCAAGCAGGCCAAAGAGATGGTGGAGATGCAGGAGCCGGTGGTGTGGGACATCCTTGAGGAAGTCATCAAGGACCACCCGGTCATGTTGAACCGTGCACCTACGTTGCATCGTCTGGGCATTCAGGCTTTTGAGCCGGTGCTGGTCGAGGGCAAGGCGATCAAGCTCCATCCGCTGTGCTGCACCGCCTTCAACGCCGATTTTGACGGCGATCAGATGGCCGTTCACATTCCTCTGTCGCCTGAAGCGCAGATCGAAGCCAGCGTGCTGATGCTGTCGTCGCACAACATTCTGTCGCCGGCCTCCGGCCACCCCATCACCGTGCCTACTCAGGACATGGTTCTCGGTCTGTATTACATGACCAAGGTTAAGAAGGGCGGCAAGGGCGAAGGACGCGTGTTTGCCAACACCGAAGAAATCCTGATGGCGCTGGAAGCCAAGGAGGTCGAGACACTCTCGCCCATCCGTCTGCGCTATACGGGCAAGGTGCTGGATATGACCACGGCCTACGACGATCAGGATCTGACGCACACCGAGCCGGTGGACTTCAACAAGCAGTACATTTCGACCACCGTAGGCCGCGTGATTCTGAATGACTCGCTGCCCGCGGGCATGCCGTTCATCAATGGCCTGCTGAAGAAAAAGGGCATTGGCCAGCTGGTGGACTATTGCAACCAGAATCTCGGTCTCGAGATTACGGTGGGCATGCTGGATAGCATCAAGGCGTTGGGCTTCAAGTACGCCACGATCTCCGGACTCTCGGTGGGTCTGGACGACATGGTCATCCCGGCCAGCAAGTACACCACCGTGGACGAAGCCGACCGCAAGGTGATCGAAGTCCAGAAGCAGTACATGGACGGCGCCATCACCAACGGCGAGCGCTCGAACAAGGTGATTCAGATGTGGTCGGCGGTGACCGAGCAGGTTGCCGACGAGATGTTCAACAACATGAAGAAGGCCGACGACGAAGGCGCCTTCAACCCGATCTACATCATGGCCGACTCGGGCGCTCGTGGATCGAAGCAGCAGATTCGTCAGCTCAGCGGTATGCGCGGACTGATGGCCAAGCCCTCGGGCGAAGTCATTGAGACGCCCATCACGGCAAACTTCCGCGAAGGCCTGACGGTGTTGGAGTACTTTATTTCGACGCACGGCGCACGTAAGGGCCTGGCGGATACGGCGCTGAAGACGGCCGATTCCGGCTACCTGACCCGCCGCCTGGTCGACGTTGCCCAAGACGTGATCGTGACCGAGTACGACTGCGGCACGGTCGAGGGCATCTATGTCGGCTCGATCGTCGAGTCTGGCGAGATCATCGAAGAGTTGCGTGACCGCATCATTGGCCGCGTGTCTCTGGAACGCATCAAGGACTTCGACGGCAACGTTGTGGTGGATGTGAACCAGGGCATCGACGAGGATATTGCTGCTGCAATTCAGGGCGCGGGCGCGGAGCGGGTGAAGATTCGCTCGGTGCTGACATGCGAGTCCAAGCGCGGCGTTTGCGCACTTTGCTACGGACGTAACCTGGGTTCGGGCCGCATGGTGGAATTGGGCGAGACCTGCGGCGTCATTGCCGCACAGTCCATCGGCGAGCCGGGCACACAGCTGACCATGCGTACGTTCCACGTAGGCGGCACGGCCAGCCGAGTTTCCGATAAGTCACGCCTTGAGGCCAAGAACAACGGCACCGTGCGCTTCTTCAACCTGAACACGGTTGAGAGCAAGGACGGCACGCTGGTGGCCATGAACCGTTCCGGTTCGGTGGCCATCATCGACGACCGTGGCCGTGAAAAGGAACGCTACCAGGTGGTTTACGGTGCGCGTCTCCGGGCCAAGGAAGGCCAAGTGGTCAAGCTGGGCCAGTTGTTGGCCGAGTGGGATCCTTACACCTATTCGATCCTGACCGAAATTGGCGGTACGGTGCAGTTCAAGGACTTGCAGGAAGGCATTACGCTCAACGAGGAAGTCGATGAAGTGACCGGCCTCTCGCGTTGGGTGGTTGCCGATGCAGCCGACGAAAAGCGTCAGCCGACATTCTTGGTCAAGAACGACAAGGTTCACAAGCGCTACCTGCTGCCTCGCGGCGCTCACTTGATGGTCGAAGAGGGCGATCAGGTAGGCCCGGGCGATGTGCTCGCGAAGATTCCAAAAGAGAGCACGCGCACCAAGGACATCACAGGCGGTCTGCCTCGCGTAGTGGAACTGTTCGAAGCGCGCAAGCCGCGTGAGACGGCCATCATCAGCGAGATCGACGGTGTGGTTCGCTTTGGCGATGTGGTCAAGGGCCAGCGCAAGATCTACGTGACCGCGGATAACGGCGACGAGAAGGAATACTCGGTGCCGCGCGGCATTCACGTAAACGTGCAGGAAGGCGAGCGTTTGAGCGCCGGCGATCCGCTGATGGATGGACCGCTGAACCCGCACGACATTCTGGCTGTTCTGGGAGAAAAGGCGTTGCAGGCTTACCTGGTGAACGAGATTCAGGAAGTCTATCGTCTGCAGGGCGTGGCGATTTCGGATAAGCACATCGAAGTCATCGTGCGGCAGATGCTGCGCTGGGTGCGGATCGACGAAGTGGGTGACACCAACTTCCTGCTCGAACAGCAGGTTGACCGCTTCCGCTTCCGCGAAGAGAACGAGCGCGTGCTGGCCAAGGGAGGCCGTCCGGCTATCGGACGTCCGCTGCTGCTGGGCATCACCAAGGCTTCGCTCTCGACCGACAGCTTTATTTCTGCGGCCAGCTTCCAGGAGACGACCCGCGTGTTGACTGAGGCCAGCATCAATGGGGCCATCGACAACCTGCGCGGCCTGAAGGAGAACGTGATTGTTGGACGGCTCATCCCGGCCGGCACCGGTCTGGAATACTACCGCAATGTTCAGCTCTCTCCTGAGTTGGAAGAAGCGGCGGCCCGCGTACAACAGGAAGTGACTGCCGAGCAGGAAGCTGCGGAGCGGGAACTGGAACTCATGCGTCAAGAAGGCGAAGCCGAAGAGATGGCCGCCGAGTAGCCAACTGCGTTGGGGCCAACGGGCTTCGGCAGTCTGTGCGCAGAAAGGGGTGCACAGACTGCATCATTCTTCATTCAATTCAAAGAGGTCCGGCGCAAGCTGGGCCTCTTTTTTTGCTGGGAGGTTGCTCAAGGATCGGACTCAGTGAAGCGAATCGGGATTAATCTTGCTGTTCGACCTGAATTTCCTGGCGGCTGTGCTTGTCCTTGTACATGGCGGCATCGGCGGCGCTGAGCAGGCTGTCTTTGCTTGCGCCATCGACCGGGTAAAGGGCAATGCCGATACTTGCCGAGCCGCTCAGGAGATTTCCGCAGATGGAAAACGGCTCGTCGAAACTGCGCTCGAGCCGCATGGCCACTTCCGATACTTCTTCGCGGTTACGCGCCATTGGCATCAACGCGGCAAATTCGTCACCGCCCAGCCGCGCCAGCATGTCGGCGGAGCGAAGCTGTCGTTTCATGCGCAGCGCAACTTCCTGCAGGTACTGGTCGCCGATATGGTGGCCATAGAGATCGTTCACCTGCTTGAACTCATCCAGATCAATATAGATGAGCCCGAAGACGCCGGCTCTCTGGCGCGCCTCTTCGATCAGGGCGTCCAGATGCCTTTCCAGCGAAAAGCGGTTGTGTACATCGGTGAGCCGATCGAACTCTGAGCGGCGTACCAGATCGGCGTTGAGCTGGCGGGTTTCAATGGCCAGCGCAACCAACTGCGCACCCACGGAAAGGACGTCGTCCTCTTCGGGAAGCGCAGCCGTTGGCGCATTGAACTCTGCATAGATTATGCCGAGCAACGTCCCGTTACGCCCATGGATATATTCGCAGAGGGTGCGCGACTCCTGCTGCTGGTGGGCGTACTGCCCCAGGCGCGCGCCATCGGTGATTTGGCACCAGCAGGGAGCGCCATCCAGCTTGAAAGAGACCATCTGCGTGATCTGCTCGATGACTTCATCAAGCGGAACAGATCCATTGATGTACTCGAGGATGCGGCTCCGCTGGCGTTCAAGCAGAACGTTCTGCTTATGGCTATAGGCTTCTGCTTCAGCCTGAGCAGACAGCGCGGCTGATTGCTGGCTTGCCCTGCGCTCCACGGTCCAGCCCCTGGCAGACACAGCGCCGAGCACCGCGAGCAGCAGGACGGTCAGGCCGATCAGGTGGCCCACGGTAAACCAGGAGGGCGGCGCGGTAAGCACAATGTCGTCAAAGGAGCGTATGAGCAGATCGGAGGCGACCGGACCACTGAATGGATCGGAACTGTAGAACATGCTGATGCCGGTGACGCGGACGCGCGCGCCCACGGGAACCACCTTCATGGCTGGGAGATGCGCGCCGCCATTCCCTTCCGGGTGGCGGTAAATGGCGCTGAACAGGTGGCCCTGCGAGACCAAAACCATTTCATCCTTGGTGGCTTCGCGGACCTGCGAGACGACCTGCCCCTCAATGGTAACCAGATTGAATGCGTTGCTGCCCTGGCCCAGTTCCCACCAGTCCACCGAGCGTGGAGCGATGGGCGCCTGATTCTGCATGTCGAGAACCTCGCCACGGGTCAGGGTCGGATAGCCATCGCGGATATCGGGAAAGCCGGAGGCCTCGACCAGGTCGCCCAAACGCAAAGGAACATCGGTCAAGGTCGAAATCCACAGACTATGATTGCCGCTCTGTAGTACGACGGCCGCGCCGGGCTGATAGAAGGTGACGGTTCCTTTGACGCGCACTCTTTGCGAGAGATCGTGGACGCGATAACTGCCGAACACATTCTCCATGGGCGTGATGGGGAGGGCAGTTGAGAAAGTGGTGGGATGCTTCAGGATCTTCACATCGGCAAGGCTCTGCACGTCGAGCGTAGCGCCGGTCTGTTGCATCTTGAGGTCGTACTTGGCGGTGGCGACTCCGACGATCTCCACTTCGGCGTCGACCAGTCCCTTCAGAGCATTGGCATCGTCGCTGTTGACGGCGGCGTCAATGTATCCCTCGTCGGTGAGTATCTGCAGGTAGATATTTCGTTTTTGAGCGCTCCACACCATGTCCGCGGCGCGAACCACGCCACGCTGGGAGACCCGCACACAATCGCGTTGCGCCCGAATCAACTGCTTAAAGTTGGTGGGTAGGGGTTTAGGTGCGCTGCCGTGATGGAGCAGGGTTACGCTTTCTCCAGCCACAACAGGGCGGAAACTGTCGCGCATCTTTCCCCGCACCAGGACACGATCGCCGGGCAACAGATTCGCGCCCGGCTTGAAGTCCACATAGATAGCCTGATCCCCATCCTGCACAAAGAGGTCGGTATCGAAGTTGCGGTAGTAAGTGACCGTGGCCTCAAAAGCGACGGGCAGACGCTGGCTGGCCTGGTCGTTGGTGATGGCTCGGATGGCGCGCAAGGTCGTGATCGGTGCGGGCGCAGCAGCCCACGCGGCCCATGCGCAGCCGAGGAGGATTGCAAACGCTGGAAACGATCTTCTCATGAGAAAAACCTATTCGGGCGGATGTCGAGTCTTCTACCCTTTTGAGATTGTTTGCCGGCGGCAGGAGGATGTCCATGCATCACGCTGGCGTGACTTATAAGGCTATCATTCAGGTGTCAACCGCGCTTAATGGGTGGCGTGCTTGGACGCGTACATGGCGGTGTCGGCAAAACTCAGCAGCATATCTTTGCTAGCACCATCGTCGGGATAGACAGCGATGCCGACGCTCGCGGAACCGTGCAATACGAACTCCCCAATGTGAAACGGCTCGTCCATACAGCGCTCCAGCCGTAGGGCAACTTCCTCGACTTCCGCACGGCTGCGTGCCGTCGGCACCAGCGCGGCAAATTCGTCGCCGCCCAGCCGGGCCAGCAGGTCGGCGGAGCGGAGCTGGTGTTTCATGCGTAGCGCCACTTTCTGCAGATAAAGATCTCCGATATGGTGGCCATAGGTATCGTTGACTACCTTGAATTTATCCAGATCGATGTAGATCAAGCCGAAGATGCTGGCCTTGTGGCGAGCGCCCTCGATGAGGGCATCGAGATGTTTGTCCAGGGTGAAGCGGTTGCTGATGTCAGTGAGCAGATCGAAGTCCGAGCGGTGACGAAGATCCGCATAGACGCGGCGTGTTTCGATAGCCAGCGTAGCCAGCCGTGCTCCCAGAGCGAGCGCCTCGTTTTCCAGCGCTGTGGGTGGTGTCGCTGGGCTGAATCCCGCAAAAAGAGTGCCCAGTGGCGGGCCGGATCGAGCGGGGATCTGTTCGCGGACGATGCGCAAGTTGTCGATTGCAGGTGGGTGATTTCCCAGCCGCGCGCCATGAGTGACCTCGCACCAGCAGGGCGCACCATCGAGCCCGAAGCAGACCATCTCGGTGATCTGCTCGAGAATCTCTGCAAGCGGCCGGGTTCCGTTGATGTCCTCGAGAATGCGGCTGCGGCGCTTTTCGAGTTGGGTCATCTTCCGTTCCTGTGTGGCTTCCGATTCGATGCGGGCAGAGATGTCGGCAGTCTGGCGGCGCACCTTTCTATTTAGAGTCCAACCCCAGGCGGCTACGGCAGCCACCACCAGCAGTAGCAAGCCGATGAGGCGCATGAGGTTGCCAATGCTGAGCCAGGAGGGCGCGGCGATCAACGTAATATCGTCGGGAGAGCGCAGCAGAATATTAAATGGCACATCGCGGTTAAATGGGTTGGAGCTATCGAGAATGCAGATGCCAGTAATACGGACTCTGGAGCCCGCTGGAATCTGCGCGATAGGGGAAAGTGTTCCTGTGATTTCAGGGTGGCGATAAATGGCGGAGAACATGTAGCCATCGGCGACCAGAGCATACTCATCTTGCGAAGGCTGCCGGATGGCTGTTACCACCTGCCCTTCGACAGAGACTAAGTCGAATGCGTGCTTGCTGGCCGTAAGTTCCTGCCGGGTGGCCGGTTGAGGGGAGATGGGTGCATAAACCTGGCTATCGTGGATCTCCGCGTTGGCGAGCGTCAGAAAGCCGTTGTACACATTGGGAAATCCAGTTGCGTCCGCCTCGTCGCCGATACGCAAGGGCGCAATTGTTTGAGTTGTAATCCACAAGCTCTTGCTACCGCTTTGCAGAACAGCGGCATAGCCGGGCTGATAGTAGGTGATCGTTCCGTGAACACGGGCTCTCTGGGTGAGGTCTTTTACATGAAGGTTGGCGAGGATCGAGCCCATGGGGGTGGCCGGGAGAAACCACGGATTGGCGCTGGAGCGCTTGAGAATCTTCATGTCAGCCAGCGAAGAAACGTGGAGCAGAATTCCAGTTTTCTGCATCTTGCCGTCGAATCTTCCTGAGGCTACGCCGGTGATTTCGACCTTGGCGTCCAACAGGTCTTTGAGCGCGTTTGCATCGTTGCTATCAATAACCGCATTGGCGTACCCGCCGTCTATCAAGATACTCAGGATGGTGGTCTGCCTCTTCGAACTCAACGCCAGGTCGGCAGAGCGAACTACGCCCGTCACTGTGACCAGCATGCAATCGCTCTGTGCACGGATCAGTTCATCGAAAGTGGCCGGCGCGGGCTTGAGCGGGGCGCCGTGGCGGAGCAAGGTTGCGTCATTGCTGAGCACAAAGGGGCGGAAGCTTGGTTGCATCGTGCCCCGGATCAGGACGCGATCCCCAGGAACCAGTTTGACCTGTGTCGTCAGGTACACATAGATGGCGCTGTCGCCATCCTGCACAAACATGGTCTTCTCATAATCGCGGAAGTAGGTAACCGTGGCCTCGAAGGCGACCAGCGGGGCCTGGCTGGCCTGCTCGTTGGTAATGGATTGCATGGCTCTGAGCGTTGTGAGCGGAGCGGGCACAGCGGCGCCAGCTGCCGTGTTCCATCCGAGCAGTATCGCAACCACAGGAAGGAGTCTGCTCATGGAAGACGATCCGACCATGCCGAATTTGACTTGCAGTGGCAGGAAGCCTCAATTCACAGCGCGGCCCCAACTGGTTGACCCAGGCATGAGGTTGCAGTCTGGAGTTAGTGCTCGAGCAGAATTTTCTGAAGACTCATCTTACACTCCCCAAGTTTGGTTTAATCATTCTTTTGCGGTACGGTGGATAGATCCTTTCCTGGTTTGGGACAAAGAGAGTTCCAGAACGGAAAGTATTCTGCCGACTGCTATTTCCGGATGTGCGGATAAGTGGAAGAGTTATGTCGCAAGGGGGTAAGTCGTATGTCAATAGAGAACGGAATTCAAACACACAGTCAATCCATGCCAAATAACAATATGCAAGAGCCTCGACGCATTCGCGTGATCGGCGTTCCGCTGGACATGGGCGCCAGCCGCCGCGGGGTGGACATGGGGCCTTCCGCGATGCGGGTGGCCGGGTTGGAGGCGCGGCTGGAGAGGCTGGGGCACCAAGTGACTGACGGCGGCAACATTCGCGTGGAGATTGCCGAAACCCAGAGCCACGGCACGGACAGCGCGCGCTATCTGGCGGAGATTGCCGAAACCTGTACGCGCACTGCGGAGGCCGTAGTGAAGACTCTGGAAGAGGACATGACGCCGCTGGTGCTGGGTGGTGACCACTCGCTGGCGGCTGGCTCCATCTCTGGGGTGGCGGAGTTCTATCATCGCCAAGGGCAAAAGATCGGGGTGATCTGGATCGACGCCCACTCCGACATCAACACGCCGGAGACATCGCCTTCGGGCAACGTGCATGGCATGCCGCTGGCCGCGCTGCTGGGGTTGGGGCCGGAGCCGCTGGCGAATATCTACGGATACGCGCCCAAGATCAGCGGGGAGAATACGGTGCTGGTTGGGGTGCGGGACATTGACCTGGCGGAGCGGGAGAACATTCGCCGCGCCGGGGTGACCCACGTCTACACCATGCGCGACATTGACGAGCGTGGCATGAGAGCGGTGATGGAAGAAGCGTTGCGCGCTGCCGGGGAGGGAACGGCCGGGTATCACGTGTCGCTGGACATGGACTGGATCGACCCGGAGGATGCGCCCGGAGTGGGCACTCCGGTGCGCGGCGGAGCTACTTACCGCGAGGCTCATCTGGCCATGGAAATCCTGGCCGATCATGGACGTCTGCTGAGCTTTGAGATTGTCGAAGTGAACCCGATTTTGGACGAGCACAACCGCACCGCCGACCTGGCGGTGGAACTGGCCTGCTCGGCATTTGGGAAAAAGATTCTATGAGGAGCGCGAGATAATCTGCATGCTGACTTGTTCGGTTAAGTTGATAACCGGGTTTACAATAAGAGCAAGTTCTGAGGTCTGGCGGAATGGCAAAGAGAATTCTCGCAACGATTACGGATGGCGCCACTCGCAAGCTCGACCCGCGGAGCGATACCTTTACGCGCGATTTCAAGCGTGCGGCGAAGGCCTTTACCCGGAAGGCCACACAGTCGCCAGAGCACGCCCTGGCGGTTCTGGTCGAGATGGGAATTTATACTCCCAACGGCAAACTGACAAAGAACTATCGCTAAATCGTGCATCATCTCTCCACAAGCTTCGTACTCGCCTATCATGGCTGCGACCGTGATCTGGGCGAGAAACTGCTTTCAGGAGCCAAATCGTTTCACCCGAGCGACAATGACTACGATTGGCTTGGCCCCGGCGTGTATTTCTGGGAGTCTAATCCGTATCGGGCGTTGGAGTTTGCGCGGGAAAAGCTCAAACGTGGCGAGGGGGTTCGACATCCTTTTGTCGTGGGCGCGGTGATTGATTTAGGACTGTGCCTCGATCTCACTACAAAGGATTCTCTTGAAAATCTTAGGGATGCTCATGGAAGTCTAGTGGAGACCATTCCCGAGGGCGGTACACTGCCTGTGAATGGACCAGAGGACTGGAGGCGGCGCTTGGATTGTGCCGTCATTCAGTGGTTTCATAAGATTCTTCAGGATTCTGGAGCGGATGCTGTCGACACGGTGCGAGGCATCTTCACGGAAGGCAATCCTATTTACCCAGGTTCAAAATTTCTTGAAAAGACCCATGTGCAAATCGCGGTGGTCAATCTGGCTAGTATCAAGGCGGTATTTCGTATTCCCAAGAGTGGTGATTAAAGGACAATGGCAAAAAAACTTCGCGTAGGCATTCTGTTTGGCGGGCGCAGCGGCGAGCATGAGGTTTCGCTGCTGTCGGCTGCTTCGGTATTGAAGGCGATTGATCGCCGCAAATTTGACGTGGTGCCCATCGGCATCAACAAGGCGGGGCACTGGCTGACGGCCGGGGCTGCGCAGGGGCTGCTGGAAGGCACTGGCCCGGCGGAACTGAGCGCGGGTGAAGCCGCAGAGACGAAGACTCCGCCGACGGCTGCCAAGAAGCTGCTGGCGGGCGATCCGGCGGCTACTCCCGGAGCGAAGGTGCTGGCCGAGGGGCAGCCGACGCTGCTGGCGCCGGAGCCGGTTGCCGCACTTGTTGTGGCGGGCCATGCGCCTACCGAGAGC
>Ga0224531_1000377_pt1 | contig 23303 bp, 11 predicted proteins | sample CBST100metaG_FD_179876 | JGI IMG/M metagenome (GOLD analysis project Ga0224531, IMG submission 179876) | Peat soil microbial communities from Stordalen Mire, Sweden - C.B.S.T100 | ecosystem: Environmental > Terrestrial > Soil > Wetlands > Peat | place: Sweden: Norrbotten County, Stordalen Mire...
GGCTCTGGAAAAACTGCGAACGCAAACTCAATACCAGCTTGCAGTTCGTGCACCTCGCCTTCCTTGTCCTCCTACTCAGAAGATCATAAACAGGCTCTTATGGCTCTATAGCGCTATTTGAGGGTGAATCGGGCGGTGGAAGACGCCGCTCCGTGGAAAAGTCCAAGAACGGGACTTTTCAGCATCGCTTGGGAATCCCGCAAGTGCAGCGGGATTTCCACTTCTCCCACCGCCCCTGCTGCGACGGTCAACATTTGAACGCTCGACGGCGGAACTGTTGACTGAAGAATGGCACGTCGCACTGTGACCTTAAGGCAGCTACCCCACTTTCTGGGTAATTGAAAGGACTTTGCCGGGGTGGCAGTAGCAGTTTGCCATTTCCGGGAGTACACCTTTCCGCGTTTCTGTGCGCGCTATCACCACGTCCAGTTGTGTCAAGATAAGTAAATTCAATATTTGATATGCGTTTTGGAGCGATTGGCATACAAGGGAAACGCGGCCCGAGTCTATCATGGACAGCGTGAAACAATCTGCCGCCATAAGGATCGCCGGGGTTCTTTTGTTTCTGGGCTGCGTGGGCTGGAGCGCGTGCGCACAACGGCAAGAAATTCTGCTTCCCGGCTACACTGTGCGTTTTTGGGAAGCAGCCGATGGTCTGCCTGACCAAACCGCGCAGGCCTTTGCGCAAAACCAGGAAGGCAGCCTGTGGATCGGCACCAAGGGCGGCCTGCTGCGCTATGACGGTGCGCGTTTTGTTGCCTATGGGCGCGATATAGCTCCCGAAGCCTTGGAGCGCGGCGTGAACTGCCTACTGGCCGCGCGTGACGGCAGCTTGTGGATCGGGACCGAAGGCGGCGGCGTAATCCGCCTTCGCAACGGAGTTTTCCGCCGCTTCGCCACGCCCTCCGGTACGCCCAACGAATTCGTGCGCGTTCTTTATGAAGACCGCAAGGGCAAGATCTGGGTCGGCAGCGATCAGGGGCTTTACCGCGTTGCCGGGGAAGCCACGCTCGAGCGCATCGACGGCCGCAACCGCGTGCCCACAGTTTTTGTCCGCAGCATTGTCGAGGATCGCGGAGGCCACCTCTGGGTTTCCGGCACCGTGCTGCTGGAATTTTCGTCTGGCACGCTGCTGCGCGAAATTCCTCTGCCGGGCGGCCCCAGCCGCAACCTAATCATCAGCCTCTGCCTCGACTCGGACGGCACGCTATGGGCAGGCACCGTCTCGGGGCTTTACCACGTCAACCCCGAGGGCAGATTGGATCGCGCGGAAAACATCGCGGCCCAGGTCAGCGTCATTCGGCAAACCGGAGACGGCACCTTGTGGGTTGGTACTGTCAGCCGGGGAATCTACTATCGCCGCCACGGCAAATTCGAGCATGTCTCGGCTGCCAATCTCGACAGCCGCACCGTCAATGCGGTTTTTGAAGACCGCGAACGGAATATCTGGCTGGGCACGCAGGCCGGCATTCTGCGCCTCAGCCACGTTCCCGTCAGCGTTGTACCTTTTCCCGGCGAAGCGGATTCCGAATTCGAAACTTTGTTGTATGACCGCGACGGCTCCATCTGGGTTGCTGCCGCCACGCATCTGTTCCGTATTCGTAACGGTGTGGCGCGGCCCTACGTGATTCCGGGATTGCGATCCGTGCGCGTGCGCACCCTGATGCGCGATCACAGTGGCAATCTATGGGTCGGTACCGACGGCTCCGGCCTGTTTTGCTTGTCCCGGGGCCATCTGCTGCAATACGACACGCAACACGCGTTTGCCAACGACTTTGTCCGCACCATCCTGGAAGCGCGTGACGGCAGCATCTGGGCAGGTACCGACGGCGGGTTGGCCCACATTGTTCACAACACCATTCACAACTACAGCATCTCGAACGGACTGTCCTACTTCAGCATCACCGCGCTGCTGGAAGATCGCAACGGCGGCATCTGGGCAGGTACAAGCCGTGGCCTGAACCACATCGTCAACGGCCGCATCGTGAACGACAGCGTTGTCGCGGCACTCCGGCAGGAGCAGCTCTGGAGCATTGCCGAAGACGCCACGGATGCGCTTTGGTTCGGCACCAACAACGGTCTCTACGGCTGGAAGGATTACCAGCTTGTCCATCTCACGCGCTCGCAGGGGCTGGCTGGTGACCGCATTTATCAAATCCTCGACGACCGTCGTGGAAACACTTGGCTCGCTGGTCCCAACAGCATTTCCCGCCTCAACAGTGCCGCACTCTCTCACTTCCTCCCTGGCGGTCACATCGAGTTGAATTACTATATCGATTCGCACGATCTCAATTCCGCCAGTCTCTACAGCGGCATGCAGCCCGGCGGCGCTATCGTGCCCAACGGCGATGTCTGGCTGCCCAGCAATAAGGGCGCCATCCACATTGATGCTGGCCACATCATCAAAGAGTCCAAGGCGGCAGTTGAAATTGCGCAAGTCACTGCGTCTGGCCAGTCGATGCCGCTTGACCGCGAAATTGTGCTCAAACCCGGCAACGCGCGTCTTGAAATCGCCTATAACGCCGTGCGACTGAGTTCGCAGGAAAACCTGCGTTACCGCTACGAGATGGAAGGGTTCGAATCGTGGAACGAGGCTTATACGAGGCGCATCGCGTACTATCCTCACCTGCCGCCGGGCCGTTACCGGTTCCGTGTTCAGGTCTATGCCATCGACAACCCCTCGGCCGTTTCCGAAGTCTCTATCCTCATTATTCAGAAGCCGCATTTCTACGCCACTACCTGGTTTATCTGCTGCTGCATTCTGGCGCTGCTGGCCATTGCAATGCTGATCTACCGCTTGCGGCTGCGGCAAATGAGCCTCCGTTTTCACGCCGTTGCCGAAGAGCGTTCCCGTCTGGCGCGCGAAATGCACGACACACTGATCCAAGGATGTGTCGGCGTTTCCACATTGTTGGAAGCCGCCCTCGGCGTCGAAACCTCAAACGAGCCGTTGCGCGAACGGCTGCTCAACTGTGCCACCGACCAGATCCGGGTCACCATCGAAATCGCACGCAACACGGTCTGGGCGTTGCGCAACGACTCGACCGCGGAAACCGATCCCGGCACGGCCTGCATCGAACTCGCCCGCCAATTGCAAAAAGAGTCCGGCGTCGCCATCGACGTGCGTGTCCATGGCGACGCCTTCCGACTGGAAAAGCCCGCCATGCACGAGTTCATGAACTGCGTTCGCGAAGCAGCCGCCAATGCCACCGCCCATGCGCACGCAGCGCACATCTGGATCGAGATTGATTTTGGCGAACAGCATCTCAACGTCGAAATCGGCGACGACGGATGCGGTTTTCAACCGCGCGAAACTCCCCTCCTGGAGCACTTCGGCATCATTGGCATGCAGGAGCGTGTGCGTCTGCTGCGTGGGCAGTTGAACATCGATTCGGCGCCGGGCAAGGGAACGCGCGTCCAGATCCGCATTCCACGGAAACAGAGAATAGAAAAGGTACAATGAGGGCGATGCATTCAGACATGGTGAAAATCAAGGTTCTTGTTGTTGACGATCATCCAGTGGTGCGCGTAGGCATCAGCACGATTATCGATACGCAACAGGATATGACCGTGGTGGCTGAAACCGGCAGCGGCGAAGAAGCGATCGAGCTGTTTCGCAAGCACCGGCCGGATCTTACGGTGATGGACCTGCGTCTGGAAGGCATCAGCGGAGTGGAATGCATCCGGCGCATCCGCCAGGAGTTTCCCGAAGCGCGCTTCATTGTTCTCACCGTTTATCGTGGCGATGAGAACATCTACCAGGCGCTTGAAGCCGGCGCCAGCAGTTATCTGATCAAGGGCATGCCCCGGCAACTGCTGCTCGATGCGCTGCGGCGCGTGCATCGTGGCGAGCGATTTCTTCCTGCCAGCGTGACCGAGGCTCTGGCGACGCGCCGCCCTGAAACCGAATTAACGGCGCGCGAGCGCGAGGTGCTTGAACTGCTGGCCGTCGGCAAGTCCAACAAGGAAATTGCCGCCAAACTGAACATTGCCGAGGTCACCGTCAAATGCCATCTTAGCCTGATCTTCCTGCGCCTCGGCGTCACCGACCGCACGCAGGCCGTCATCGCCGCAGCCCAGCGCGGGCTCATTCATCTGCTCAAAGAAGATTAAGGAATCTCTGCGCCAGTATCTATTTTTTAAAGCCGTCCCTATCAGATCGTGGGTCGCGGCGACTTGAACGCTGCGGTATCTGGATACATCAAATCTGGTTTGCTGTAGTCGTGTCCTGACACAAAACTTGAATCGTAACGACGTTTTTCCGCAGCCTGTTCAGCCTTGCACTTTCAAAACGGCGATTGAATCAGAGTTACTTTCTACCGCTCATCCCGCACCGCGAGCTTCCATCTCATTCTTCTTCGCCTGGTGTGGCGTTCTTGCGCTCTTCCGAATCCGTCATCAGGCCCTGCGCGCGCCACAATCAACAACCATACGTTTGTATGATTGCCAACCGTTCTAAAACCGACATAAACTTCAACGACTGAGAAAAGGGTGTTGCATCTGGAGCGGTATTTCCTTGCCAGGTGTGTTCGACGCTGCGCAACTCAATCGTTGCAGCATAATACGCAACCCAAGTGAATTGAGTTGTTCGCAGGAAAATGAATTCTCGTTAACTGTATTAATGGAGGAACAGGACGAAATGATTTGTAAACCTTTCCATATCACCGCACTTCTGCTCTTGCTGCTGGCCTCGGTGGCAGTCGTTTGGGCACAAAGTGACCGCGGTACCATTACTGGCACCGTCACCGACACATCCGGAGCCGTCATTGCGGATGTCGATGTGGTGGCAACGCAGACCTTGACCGGGGTCGAATTCAAGACCGTTTCGAACCATCTCGGCTTCTATTCGCTGGTCCAATTGCCGATTGGCTCTTACCATCTCACATTCAGCAAGTCCGGGTTCAAGGATTTCCAGCGCGTCGGCATCCAGTTGGCAACCCAGCATACGGTGCAGATCGACGCGGTTTTGCAAATCGGCGCCGCTACCGAAACCGTAACTGTAACGGGCTCTCCGGTGCTTGAAATCCAGACCGAAGTTGGAACCAACATGGATGCACAGGCCATGACCGACCTGCCTTTGAGCGTCAACGGCGGCCGCGACATAACCAGCTTTGCCTTTGCCGTCACGCCCAACGTGAGTGGCTCCCAATGGTCTACAAGCATCGCGGGTTCGCAGGCTTTCACCAAGTCGGTCATGATCGACGGTACTTCGACCGACTCCGGCATTGTTGGCCAGATCGGCGAATCCGAGCCCAGCATGGACGCCATTCAGGAGTCGCAGGTCGATACGACCGGCCTGCGCGCCGAAGATGGCCGCTCCGGCGGCGGTGCTTTCCTGTACGAAATGAAGTCCGGCACCAATCAGTTTCATGGCTCGTCTTTTGGATTCCTGGCCAACGAATTTCTGAACGCCAATTCCTGGGACAACAACTGGTATCTGTCGCAGTGCGACGGCGACGCCACATGCAATAGCGAGTATCGCCGCCCCATGAATCGCTACCAGGACTACGGTTTCAGCGCTGGTGGCCCGATTTGGAAGAGGCGCAAGATGTTTATCTTCGGTGCCTATGAGCGGTACATGCAGCAGAATTGGCAAACCACCGCCACCGGTGGTACCGTTCCCACCACCAGGATGCTTACCGGCGACTTCAGCGAATTGCTGACCGCAGCCGCCAACGCCAAGGGCACCACCCTGTGCCCCTCCAGTCCTTGCGCCATCATGAACGGCACCACGCCGTACACAGATTCAGAAGGCAATACCATCTACTACGGGTCGATTTTCAGTCCGCAAGGCACCGTCTACTCGGGCAACATCATTACCGACACCATCAGCCCCATCGCCAAAAAGATTACCGACATTTATCAGAAGTACTATGTGCCGACAACTTCCGGCGTGGCCAACAATTATCCCTCTCTGTCCAACAATGAACCCTGGTTCCACCAGAACCAGTTGAGCTTCAAGTTCGACTGGGCGGTTAGCAGCAACGATCACGTGGCGGTTTCTTACATTTACAACCTGCGCAAGCGCACCTGCACGGGAACCTGCGGCTCTTCGGCCAGCTCAGCTCTCTGGCAGACCGGCTCTCACGATGGCGGACCGCTTACCTTCAGCCTGCAGCAAACGACTATCAGCAACGAGTACCGCAGCTCGGAAACGCATACCTTTTCGCCTACGCTGCTGAATGTCATCGCCTACACCTTCAATCAGTTCCAGAACAAGAGCGTCCCGATGACCACGGTCGCCGGGTCGACCACCTGGCCCACGCAGGTCGGCCTGGACAGCGTTGATTCACTGAATCTGTTTCCGTATATCAACTTCAGCGGATCGCCGAACGGGTTGGGAGAAACCACGATCGGCAACTACTACGACACCTCGGGATACGTCGCCTATAACGGCATCGTCAACGATTTGCTGACGTGGAGCAAAGGACGCCATTCAATCAAGTTCGGCATGGAGTACCGCGCACTGGGCTTCAATTCCGACGAAGACGGCGGCGCCCTCAAGTACACCTTCTCCAACAACACATTTGCGCCGACAACATCCGGCGTGCAATCGTATGTCGGTTCGTCGTTCGCCAATTTCATGCTCGGTGAAGCACAGAGCGCGAACAAGATCGTGCCGTTTGTCCTGGATAGCCGCCGCAAGGAACTGGCTTTCTTCGCCCAGGACGATATCCGCATCAACAACCGCTTCAATGTCAGTGCCGATGTGCGTTGGGAACTGACGCGGCCGCTGCATGTGCTGGATGGCAAGTGGTCGAATTTCGATCCCACCGTTACCAGCGAATACTACGGCGTCAAGGGCGCCATCACGTGGCTCAATCACCCGAACGACAGCTTTGAAACCTACACGGACTGGCATCAGATCGCGCCGAAGATTGGCGCTTCATACTTGATCACGCCGAAACTGACAGCGCGCGGCTCGCTGGGCATTAACTTTGTGCCTCTCGGCTGGAACGGCTATTCCGGCACGCCGTATGGCTCGGCGGTCGGATTCACCGGCACCAACCAAGTGAACAAAGTTTCCGACTCCGCTGCGGCCTTCCAGTGGGACGCCAGTAACTATCCCGGCGTGTATACCGCGCCCACCGGCGCCGATCCCAGCTCGTCTTATATCCCGTGGGGGCCAGCCAGCGTCGATCCGCACTCGCGGCAGTTGGGCTTCACGGAAAACTGGTTCGCCGGCTTGCAGTACCAGCTTCCTGGGAACGCCAAGATCGAAATCAGCTATCTGGGCAACAGCGGCCGCAATCTTCATGACGGCGCATTGAATCCGAAGAACTTCCCGACCTGGAGCACTTACCAACCGCTTGCGGCCTCGGGCAAGGCAGACAATTGGGTATGGGACGCTGCATCAGCCGCGTCGAACGGGGTTCCTTACCCGTATGCGGGATTCAGTGGCCCGGCATATGCGGCGCTCAATCCTTTCCCTCAGGTCTATCCGAATGCCTGGTCTCAAGTTGCTTTTGTCAATACTCCAATCGGAAAATCGGGTTATAATGCGATTACTGTCGAGGGCGTGAAGCAAAGAGGCAGCCTGAACCTCGACCTGAGCTACAACTGGAGCCGCGCGACCGGCAACACCAGCACCGCCTTCCTCGACACTTGGACGTTCAGCAAAGGCTACCAGGATCCCTACAAGTACGACTGGGAAGCGCACTGGCCTTATACTTCGCAGACCGTAAAAGGCTATCTGACCTATGGGCTGCCCTTCGGCAATGGGCGGCGTTTCCTGTCCGGCTACAACCGCTGGATCAACTATGCCGTCAGCGGATGGACTGCGGGCACCATCGTTTCCTACTACAACGGCAGTCAGATGGGCGCGATCAGTTCCAGCAACGACTACGCCGGCTGGAGCGGCGTTTACACCGATGTAGTTTCGCATCCGAACTTCAAAAACCAATTCAAGAAATACGATCCTTCATGGAATCCGACTGCCTCTGGAGCTGTTGCTGATTCTGACAGCCTATTTGTCGACACATCCAACTTCTCCAACCCGACCTTTGGCAACTTGGGCAACAGTCCATCCATGTTCACCAAATGGCGTGGCTGGGCAACCCCCTCTGAAAATGCCAGCTTATTGAAGAAAACACGTTTTGGTAGTGACGGACGCTTCAACGTAACGTTGCGCGCCGAGTTCTTCAATGTCTTTAACCGCCACTATTGGGGAGGTCCGAATACGAACATCTCCAGCGCCTACTTTGGGCACGTGACCGGTGTCTCGGGATACCGCACCGGGCAACTGGGCGCGCGCTTCGAGTGGTAGTTCAATACCTTGGCCGCCGGGAGAATTCCTCTGAATTCTCCCGGCACTTTAATAGTTGCTTTTTGTCACTGGGTTCTGGAGCATCTCGATTGAATCAATTCTGGCTAACGCTTCCTTACGCATTGCTTTTTTCCGCGACACTGAATGCCGCCACCTACTACGTCGACTCGCGTGGTGGCGATGACATGCATATGGGAACTTCTCCGTCGCTTGCATGGCGTACTTTGCAAAAGGTCAACCAAAGCAGTTTTCATTCCGGTGACCGCATTCTTTTGCGCTCCGGCTCGCGCTGGCAGGGCCAACTGGTTCCGGCCAGTTCCGGTGCGGAAGGCAGCCCGATCGTGATCGACAGCTACGGCAAGGGCGCTCTGCCCCGCATCGATGGCGAGGGCGCTGTCGAAAGCGTGCTGCAGCTTAAAAACATCGAGCAGGTGGAAGTCCGGCATCTGGAAATCACCAATCACGGCACAGCCCCCGCGGTACGCCGCGGCGTCCTCATTGCTGCCGTCAATTGCGGCACTTTGCATCACGTGCGGGTCTCCGACCTTTACATTCACGACATCAACGGTTCTGAAGAAGTAAAAGAAAGTGGTGGCATTGTTTTCCGCACCATCGGCAGCCAAACGGCGAGCCGCTTTGACGGTCTTACGATCGAGCGCAACATCATCTGGAAAGTGGATCGCACGGCCCTAGCCGGAGAAAGCGATCAAGTGGATCGCACGCGGTGGTATCCAAGCCTGCACGTCATCATCCGCGACAACTACGTCGAGGATATCGGCGGCGACGGCATCGTTCCCTGGGCTACGGACGGCGCGCTCATCGAACACAACATTGTTTTGCGTTGCAACCTCCGCGCCGGCAGCTTCAATGCTGGCATCTGGCCGTGGAGCACCGATAACTCCACCTTTGAATACAACGAAGCTGCCTTTACCCACTCCACCAAGGACGGCGAGGGCTTCGATTCGGATTACAACTCGCGCAACACCGTTTTCCGCTATAACTATAGCCACGACAACGAGGGCGGATTCATGCTCATCTGTTCGCCCGTCAAGCGCGACCAGAGCAAGAACATCGGCAATACCGGCACACTGATCGAATACAACATCAGCCGCAACGATCACGCCCGCATCTTCAACCTGAGCGGTGCCGACCGTACAGTTGTTCAGCACAATGCCATCTACATTTCCCCCGCCGACGACGTGCAGATCCTTCTCGTCAGCCAGTGGGATGGATGGTCCACCGACGCGATCTTTCGCGCCAATCTCTTCGATGTGCGCGGCACCGGCCGTTACGGCCACGAGGTTGCGCGCAGCGAAGATGGCCGCTACACCATTGCTTCCGGCTGGGGCGGCGCTTCCAACATTCGCTTCGAGGGCGATCAATACCTGGGCAACCAGATCGACGCACCATCCGAGGCAACCGGCCAGGCCTTATCGGCTCCGGCTCCGGCCTCGCTCGATTGGAACGAGCCGGTCTTCAACCCCACGCAGCCCGGCCAATTCACAGCTTACCTGAGTGCGCATCGCCAGTGGCTGCAACAGCTCTTCGCTACACAGTTCAAGCACACCACTGCAAACGGTGGCAACTAGACCTTAAGGCCGCATGATTTCGTATCTTCGGGCGCGTTGCGTTCTCCCCTTTCGCCCGAAAGAAAGAGGGTATCTATATGCTTCCTGCATTTCGATCTGCCCTGAGATGCGTTTTCCCGGCCGGTCTTCTGTGCCTCGCCGGTTGCGGCGGCGGGGGCACGTCATCGAGTTCGTCATCCAGTTCCTCGACGCCAGCGTCCGCGCCCACCATCATTACCAGCGCCCTGAACGGCGCGGCGATTGTCAGCTTGTCGGATTCCCCTCGGGTGCCGTGATTCATTACTCGCTTGACGGCACCATGCCGACTACCTCCTCGCAGATATACAACACGCCATTTCTGGTTTCCTCCGATCTCACCGTTGAAGCGATCGCGGTAGCCTCGGGCTACGCGAGCAGTTCCGTTACCAGCAAGAGCTTTTCTCTCAGTATCGCATCGGGAACGCTGGTCTGGAGCGACGAGTTCGCCAACTCAACCAGCTCCATCGCCGAGCCCGATTCCACGGTTTGGACTTACGACGCCGGATCCGGTGGTTGGGGCAACGGTGAACTGGAGAACTACTGTGCCTTGGGTTCCATGACTTTTCCTGCACGACCTCTTCGCCGAAGCCTACGTCGACACGGACGGCTATCTGCACGTTGTTGCCGAGGAGCCATCGAGCAGCGTTTACACCTCGGCCCGGCCCCGCTGATGAAACCCTGCACCCACTCCGTTTGCATCCACGCATCAACTTCAACACAGATCAAAAGACAACGGAAGAATGGGGATGCTCGAATGCATACGATCGATTCGCTGCTCGGCAAGAGCGTAGGCGTGAGGATCACATACAAGAATTTGGTAGAGGCGTAGTAACAGAGCCTGCATCGTTACGGCAGATGGATGCATTGATTCTGTTAACTGGCTCACACGATAGCGAAGCTGCCTTCAGGAGAAGGTGAGGTTCAGATTGTCCCCGGTGCTGAAATAATCGCTGAATCCATGTGACCGGCAGGGAAGCCAGTTCATTGCGTAGCTATGAAGTATCTTCGTCAAAGTGGTGCATGAAGTCATGCATATAGTTTCCCCCAAAAAAGGCGCTGCGGATTTCCGCAGCGCCAAATACGCCAAGAAACCAAATTGATTGTTGATAATACAAAGACGTTTTTGCTTTGTTATTAAAAACGAAAGATAATTCCCGAACCAAGGCGTAACGAGTTTTGGACGTTATTCGTACTATTAGGGAGTTGCGTGTATAACCAATCCGCATCAAAAGCGCGAACAGCAAAGTGACGAGACAGAGGAATATTCATTCCTCCGCCCACTACAAGCGCTAATCCTGTGGTGCTGGTATCCGCAGCAGCAATTCCAGGGAATATACTGTTAAAGCCGTTGGTTACGCCTACCAAGCCTTGTCCATAAAACGACATGGGATGATGCACAGGTAACTTCTTTCCTATGTGTACATATGTATAGCGAGGACCAAAGGTTGCAGTAACCAAATCCAGTCCCACTCCAGATCCATGCATATTGCCTGTGTGCTGTCCGGAAACATCGGCTACTACGCCTAATCCACGCCAAAACTGTCCATGAATTTGTACGCTGCCGCCTTGCATCCAAAAGCTGTTGCTTCCAACCGTATTGGAATACCGCGCGTTATAAACGACAGCCATGTCAAGATGACTTTGCCTCTCCGCTAACTGCGCAAGACATGCCGACGGAGTGATTAAGATTGCCCCTAAAAGGAGCACTTTACTAAAGTGAATATTCACGCTTCTCTCCTTTCGGGCTATTGAACTTGCAGCATAACATTTGTGCTATGTTGAATGCTTCCACTCGTGGCGGTAATAACTACCGTGTAACTCTTTTCTTGTTGTGCGAAAGAACCTGATTTTGCACAACATCCGGAAACCATAGCCTCTATAGTGATGCCGCCCAATACTAAAAACAAACACATAGAGCGATTCAAGCGAGAATGGAATTTGCGCGTTTTGTTGATGCTCAGCAATGGCAGCAGCAGTAGGGCAAGACTGATCGGAATCACGCTACGCTTAATTGTCGGATTCGAGTAATGAGCTGTTGTTGCGGCAGTTTGGATGGTTACGACTACGGTTTGCGCACCGCCATTCGCCGCAATCGTTGAAGGTGAGAAGCTTGCTGTGGCGTCGCTCGGCAAGCCGCTGACTGAGAAGCTGACGGTATCAGCATAGTTGCCGTAGAGCGGTGTAAGCTTCAGCGTGTAGCTGGCGCTGTGGCCGGGAACCACAGTGGTCGTAGAACTGTTCGTGGAACTTATCGTGAAATCGAGTTGCGTGACGATGACGCTGGTTGCGCCGCTGCTTGCGTTGAAGTTGGTGTCTCCGGCATAGCTGGCGCTCAGTGCGTGCGTCGCGCCCGCACTAAGCGAGGAAACAATGTAGGTAGCACTCCCGTTTTGCAGCGCCATGTTGCCGAGCAACGTTGTGCCGTCGTAGAAGCTCACCTGCCCGGTGGGCGAGCCGCTCGCACTCGAACCGACCGTGACCTTAAGCGTGAGGCTCTGCGTGGGTGTGATCGAGACGTTGTCGGCAACCAGCGTGAGAGTGCTGTCGATCTTGGAAATCTGGATCGTGCCGGAGGCTGTGCCGCTGGTGTAATTACTGTTGCCGCTGGTGAAGGTGCCGACGACCGAGGTCGAGCCAGCATTGGTTACGCTGGCTGGCGAGAAGCTCCAGGTACCGCTAACGGCATCGCTACTCACGCCAATCGCCACGCCAGTACAGGTGTGCGCTACGCCGTCGTAGCTACCGCTGAAGCAACTCAAGGAAAGCGTGGGCTGCGTAGGATCTACCGCCAAATCGAAGGAGGCCTGCGCGGTGACGCTGTTGGCATCCGTGACGGTAACAGTGTAATTAGTGGTAGAGGTGGCGACGGTCGGCGTACCGGAGATCACGCCGGTACTTGAGCTAAAGCTCAGTCCAGAGGGCAGTTCAGGATCCACCGTGTAACTGAGCGGGGCGGTGCCGTTTGCGCCGCTGATCGGCGTGAAGGAGGCCGCAGTCGTGTAGACGACGAGCGTGGTCGAAGCCGCGCTCGTCGTAGCCGTGACGGCGCTCGAGACCGACAGCGTAAAGGTGGCCGACGCCGTGCCACCTTCGTTGTCGCCAATGGTAACAGTGTAGGTGGTGGCCGAACTGGTTGCTGTCGGCACGCCGGTGATGGCACCGGTCGAGGTCGAAAAACTTAACCCCTGAGGAAGGCTTGGGTAGATGGAGTAGAACAGCGTAGTAGCACCGCCGCTGCCAGTGACCGGCGTGATCGAAACGCTGGACTGATTCAACGTGAGAGCGACGGTGGCTACTGACTGTGTGGCTGTGATCGCAGTACCGCTGCTAAGAAAGATGCGCACGTTGTCGACTAGCACCGCGCTGGTGCTCGAACTCGAGGTGCCGACCAGTGAGATGAATTGCGAGGTGTCGCTGGCGACAAAGTTAGTGCCATAGTCCACGTAATACGCATTCGATTGCAGCGGCGTGACGGTAGCGATCGTAGTGCCAGCGATGGAAAGCGCCAGCGGGTTGGCGGTCTGCGTCACTATCTGGCGTTGTGAGGCGGAGACAAGCAAGGTGTACTGCTGGCCGGAGGTGAAGCCGGAGATGGTCTGTGAGATCGAGCCGGCTTCTTCGATATAGCCGACATAGGAGCCTTGCGGCGCCGCAGCGCCGCCATTGCCCTTGGCCCAGGTGCCGGAGGTTTGTTTGCTGATGCCGGAGTTGTTGCCGCTGGAACTGCCCGAGCTGCCCACGAAGGTCCACGAGGCCAGCGCCGCGGTCAGATACGAGGAACCGGTGCTCCACAGCAAAGTGCCGCCAGGCGCTTCGAAGCCGTAGTTGGAGATGGTCAGGAAGTTGGCCGTAGGCGTGTTACAGACCTGCGCCGAGGCCGGGCTGGTGACGCCGTTCTGCGTCTCGGAGACGGTATAGCAATACACGTCGGAGTCGTTATTCAGACTGCTGTCGACGTACTGCGGAATCGAGGCCGAACTGGTGAGCGTAGCGGAATCGCCGCCGTTCTTCGTGCGGGTGATGGTGTAGGTGTCGGTACCGCTGCCGTTGGCTAGCCAGCTTAGATAGAGCGAGCCGGAGGCCCATTTAGTTACGGCCAAATTGGTAGGCAGAAAGTTGGCCGAGGCGGTGTTGCAGACCGGCGCGCTGGTGTTGGCCGTGCCGGTGCTGAAGACGGCCGCGACAGTGTAGCAGTAGGTAACAGTATCGGGCGTCAGGCCATTGTCGATGTAGGAATTCGTAGTTGACGTGGCCAATTGCGCATAGGTCGCACCGGCCACCGAGCGATTGAGAATGTAGCTGGAGGCGGTAGAGATAGCCGTAAACGCGACGGTCAGGGCTCCGGGTGCGGTTTGCGTCACAGTTAGATTGCTGACCGGAAAACTGGCCGTGGCAGTGCTGCAAACCGGCGAACTATAGGAACCAGCGCTGGCGCTGTTGACCGCAGCCACCTTGTAGCAGTACTCCGTGCTGTCGTTGTTCAGACCGGAATCAACGTAGGTGTTCGTGGTGGGCGCGGCTAGTTGCGCGTAGCTGCTGCCGCCATCGGTCGAACGCTGCACGATGTAGCTGGCCGCACCGGTCGAGTTGGTCCAGCCGAGGGTGAGCGTGCCAGGCATCGATTGCGTCACGGTCAGGTCGGTGGGCGCATCGGGCGCGCTGACTGTTACGTCGGCCGCGCCCGTAGTGGTGCCAGTGCCGTAGATGGGCACGCTGGTCGGATCGGCCCGATAGCTGACAGTGATGTTTTCCACGCCACCGTTGAGCGCGCCGGCGGGAATGGTGAAGTTGTTGGCGCCGCTGACTAGGCCGTAGGTCTCCGAGATATACTCCGGAGTCGACAGTTGTACGTAACCGGTCGGCGTCGATTCGCCACTTGGGCCGGAGACGGCGACGCCAACGGTGAACGAGCTATCGGTCGACGGCGTCGTGGTCGACGGCGTTACCGTGACTGTGGCTGACTGTGGCGAGGCTGGCGCCGTCGATTGAATGATGCCGATCTCGTAGAGATTCGGCACATAGAAACTGTTGTAGGGCGAGGTGCTGTTGTTCTGTGTGATGGCACCGGTTTCGATCAGCGCCACGTAGCGCGCGCTAAAGTCGACCGGAAGCGCGTTGAAGCCGTAGGTAATGTTGTTGCTGAACGGCACCACGCTGATGTTTTTCGCCGTCGCGTCGCTGGCCGAGGCCACCGTCGTATAGTCCAGCGTAGTCCAGGTCGACTTGTCGGTACTGTAGGCGATTTTGTATTTATAGTAAGGCTCGGAGCCCTTCAGCATATATTGCGAAAGGTCGATCTCCTGCACGGCGATCGTCGAGCCGAGATCGACGATCAAGCTCGGGTTGCAGGTGGTCGAACTGGTTGCGCCGGTGACCGGACACAGCGCCGAGGTAGTGGACTTGGCGGCGCTGAAGGCGCCCGAGCTAGAGATCGACGAGGACCAGCGTGTCGTGTAATCGCTGTCGACGGCGTTGGCCAGCGGGTAAGAGCTTGAAGTGGCGACGGTGGAAGAAGCAGTGGCGTCACTAGCCACGTTGGTCAGCGTCGGCAAAGTTAGAACGCCTGTGGTGTTGTCGACGGTCCATGAAGAGTACCAGTTCAGCGTCGCCGTGCCCGCCGTGCTGTCCAGAATGACGGGAAGCCAGATTTCTCCAGTGTCAGTTTTTTCGCTCGAAGAGAGATTCTTGCTGTCGGCGCCCCCCAGATGATCGAAAGTCAGCACATAGGTGTTGCTCGTGGTGCCGGCGATCATGAATCCGTCGGAGGTTTGGCCGCCGAAGGTCGAGCTGTTACCGAGCTTGATCGGGTCCGAGGTCCAGCCGGTGAGCGGGCTGCTGCTGATGCCGTAGCCACCCTGGCTCGGATACCAGCCAGCGGCCTGCGAGGTGATCATAAAATATTTGTTGTCCTTGCGGAACATGACGGGGGCTTCGCGCTGATCACAGACGAAGACCCAGTTAGCTCCATTGGTCGAGGTGTTGGTGCTGGTGTCGATGCCCATGTAATCGGAGGTCATCTTGAAAACCGCCATCGAATCATTGGCGTAGCTGCAGGTCGAGCTGCTCGAGCTGGTCGCAGTACCTAGGCTGTCCGAGGCGGTGATCAGATAGGCCGACGCATAGCTAGCCACCGAGCCATCGGAGCTGTAGGTTTGGTCGGTGTCGCGAAAAATGTTGTCGTCGCGGGACTGCCATCCGCCCGGACGAAAACCGTAGCCGGCACCATCGGTGTTGTGCGTAGTGTCGAGATAGGTCTGCAAAACATACGGGCCGCATTCACTGGTCGATTTAAAGACGGCGACCTCAGCAATGCCATAGCTAGAGTTGTCGAAGTGCGCCCAGTAGACCCAATAGTCGTTAGCCGAGTTATTCGGGTCGTAGTGATGAATCGCATGACCGCGTTCCAGATGATAGGTGCTTGTATACTGTCCGCTTGGAATCGTGTAGCCGGAAGGACAGTCCTGGTTCCCGATCGCGTAGCTGTAGTGATAGTGATTTTGAAAGACGTTGGTTACCGTGATGCTTTGCGCGCGCAGACCAGGCGCAAGTAGCGCGAGGCCAGCGAGAAGCCAACAGAATTGCGTCCGGATCGCAGCCGCACTACGGTTGCAGCTCCGTGTCGCAAATGCATTCCATCGAGGCGAGAACATAGGTATTTCCTCCTTTTTTTGGAAGATTGTTTGCCAGAGGACCAAGCGAATTTGTGCGCACGTCGGCGCGCATCGTTACAGCCGAAATGTGGAAGGCAGGTTTGAGAGCTGCCTTCCACGGCATTGCGGGTTAAAAGGTAATCCTGCCCCCGAGCTGTATTTGTCGAGGTGCATTAATCTGAGTTGGTTTGTTGGTTCCACTAAGAGCACCAAAATACGTATCGCCGGGCGTCGTATCCGTGCTTCCAAAGCGCGGATGGTTCAAAGCATTGAACATATCCATACGCAATTGCAACTTGGATCCTTTTGCTAATTCAAAGCTTTTGCGAATACCAAAGGTTACATCGTTAGCGCGCGGATACCGAACATTTCCAAAGTATTCGGGGTTATGTGTGTTCCAAGTCGCAAAATCCTGATACACACCATTTTTAATGCTGTCCGATGAAGTTGGAACATAGCCAGCTCCTGCCAAAGAGGTTACGCCCGTCCAACTTGGATACTTGGAGGTATTGGTCAAGTCGGTATACGCTGTGCTTGATGATGGAAATTTCGCAAACTTACTTGTATCAAACTGCTGTAACCTTGTTTTTTTAAATCCGGAGCCTGGATCACCACCCTTAAAAAATGACGTATTGGTAGGCATCCAGACAGGAGCACCACTCAAAACGGTGTACACGCTGGACACTTCATAACCACCGACAAAAGCATTCACGAGCCGGTTTGAATTGCCTAACACCCATTTGCCATTTCCAAATGGAAGTTCATACACAACGGATAGAGCTTCGTGGAATCTATAATCGCCATTATCGATTTGTTTTGACATAACGGCATCGATTTGCTGCCTACCTACAAAGCGCGTATTGGCCATCTGCTTAGACCAGGTAAACGACTGAATAAAACTCAGGCCATTTTGGAAACGCTTCTCAATCTTTGTTTCCAAAGCGTAATGCCGCTCTTTGCCTTTTGCGCGATATTGAATAATATTTCCAACGGCAGGATTTGGGCGAATCAACTGATAAGCGGCAATCGTCTTCGCAGTTGCAGTTGAAGAGATCATATACGGGGCGCCATAAAATGGATTAGTCACAGTTGTATTACCTGCTAAAGTGGCTACTGGCTTTCCTGTACTGTCAAAGGTTGGAGTAAATGCTGCTTCATATGCCGCAACACTTGGGTTGTTAACTTCGTATCCAGATACGGCATCGATCGGATCATAGACCCCATAGTTGTTTGTTACGCTGTAATCTCCTCTCACTTCAAAAAGGATATTTTTAAGAGATTGTTCAAGAGAAAGGCTCGCTTCATCCGTATACACACGGCCGTAATTCAAATCATAATAGGACGAAACTGAACCAATATCGGTATTTGTGCCCTCGGAATTTCCAACGGCAGAATTCACACCATCTGGGAATGGAGATGACATATCAGCATGAATCGAATGATAACTATCTTGCGTAGGAGACATAGTTGTTGATTGTGAATAACCAAGTTGATTCCCAGTAATAAAGCTGGGCTGCACAAAGCGACCAGCGCCACCACGAATAACTAAATCCGGATGGACTTGATACGCGAACCCTATGCGTGGCTGGAAATAGATATAACGCGGGTTAACTGCATAACGGCTGGTACCGTCTAATCCAGCGTAATGAATCGCGCCCTTGGCCGAAAAGTTTCCCGGTGCCGCGCCATAATTCTGTATCAGTTGCGCACCTGTATTTGTCGAACTCGTGGTAAAAATACTGGCATAACCGGAAGCCGCGTAGTTCGTCACAGAGCTATTCACCGCATTGGGGTCGAAGCTGGTAAAGAAGGAGTTGTTCCGATCTGTAACGGGTCTTTCATAATCCCAGCGTAACCCGAGATTCAACGTCAGCCTGCTGTTTACGCGCCAATCATCCTGCGCATAAAAAGCGGTGTAATGCTGTGACCACATATTTCTTGTCGTATTTGCAATGCTACCGGATTCCGGGAGCCCAAGATAAAATCCGGCGACAGAAAAACCTGTTCCGTAGCCAGCCGAAGCATCAGGGTTTAAGGTCACAAATTGGTTGTTTTGCCACAACGTCGATGTAGAGCCAAAATTAAATGAGCCAGCGCTTGCGCCCTGAGTCACATTGCCCTGTTGCTGGATCATATATTGCGCACCATAACGAAATGTATGTGCCTTATACGGCTGAACGAAACTAGCGTCGAATGTATAACTGCTATCGCCAGTCCATGCTCCTTTTTGCACCGTACCCATACCGCCATTTTCATAGCCTAACGCAATGCCTTGAATTTCGGGCATGGTCGCACCAAACATTTGAGAGACAAACGTACTTGAAAGGCCCTCGGATGAAGGATCTGCGTTCCTGCTGGTACTATACGATTCGCCTACCCAGCGAGTAACGTTGAATCGTAAATCAGCTAGAAGGTTTGCCAGAATAGGAACGGTATGATCGACTGTCATTCCTTTGTTATTTCGATGCTGGCCGATACCGTTTAGAATATTGGACGCACCAAATGGATCGTAGCTAACCTCTGTCCAGTTATTCCACCGTAGCGTTGCATATGTATGCTGATTATTGCTCCAGTTATGATCTACACGGAGTGTTTGTCCAGCAAACTTGTCATCTTGTTGTTCTTTTTTCGTGTAGTTATTACTGTCTGAGTTTGCACCATCTCCATCGGTTTCTGGAAGCGGCATTAAGTCATAAATAGCCTTGGCAAAGGCGCTCTCCCGTCCAGAAGGGATAATGTTTCCAGAAAATGCTGTGCGTTGTCCGGTCGTCGAATCATAGGTGAGTGGATCATAAATCGTGGCTGCGTATGTTGTGCCGGACACGACTTGATATGAATTGCTAAAATCGCCACCGCGTTCAGCTTCGGTGGGAAGTGACATATAACCCGTACTGCCCGGCTGGCGGTTACGAATCCCAGCAAAGGTATAAAAGAAGAAAGTTTTTTGTTTCCTGCCATCGTAAAGCTTGGGAAGCCATGTCGGGCCACCAAAGCTGCCGCCATATTGGTTGTTATGAACAGGTGAATTGGTGCCTGTAGTGTGGTATTTCGCATTTAAAAAATTCGTGTAGTTGTTTTCGTAGGCATCGCCATGAAAGGCCGATTGGCCTGATTTCATATTAAGGTTAACGACGCCCGAGGCTGAACGTCCGATAGAAGCATCATATGCACTTGTAGATACACGAAACTGACTTACGGCATCTGATGGCGGCTCGAAGGCAACACTCCCCCCTGCTTCGTTATCACTTGCGCCATCAATCGTATAGTTAATGGCAAGATTACCGGATCCCGCGCCATTGATTGTGGCGCCCGACAATCCGCCATTTGACCAGAGCCATACTCCAGTTCCGCCTACCGCCGTGCCTGCCACAGCACCTGGAGTTAAACCAATCAATTGGGTCGGAGCATTTGAGTTGCTAGGAATCTCATCGATCTCCGAACTTTCTACAATGGTTCCGCCGGAGGACGATGTGACATCGACCAGCGGCGTTTCTGCTTTCACCGTGATCGATTCGGTTGCTATACCAAGTTCCATGCGAGAATCGATGATCTTGCTATCGGCAACGACCAATGCAAAAGGTGGATGCACCAATTTCTTGAAACCGGGTGCGGAGATTTCAAAATGATAGATGCCCGGGTTAAGGTAGTGCACAGTCCAGTCACCAGTAGAACCAGTTTTGGCTGAAATCTTCACACCGCTGGCTTCGGCCGTAACCATGATTGCCGCATTTTGGATGACTGCGCCATTCGGATCGAAAACTTTTCCGCCTACGTTTGCACGCGACTCTTCCTGTGCAAATACTGGATGGATACTCAATCCAAGCAATGTAACGATAAATGAAGCGATCAGAATAACCGCTAAAATCGTCTTGTTGTTCTTCATTGCGTCTTCCTCTCTTGTGGTCTCAAAATGTCTCCTGGTAAACGTATACTTTTGCGCACGCATGCCTGAATACGTTTACACCAAAACGAGATTACTTTTGCACTTGAGCAGTTCCATTGTCAAGAAAAAATTGCGTGCTTCAATAAAAGATGGCGTAAATCTTTATGCTTCTATACGTTACAAAACTGATTAGAAATATATCCGAATTCAAATTTAAAAGTTAACGTTTTCTCGTAGCCCCTTTATTTCGCTCTTTCAAGTCCAATCCAGGATCTGGACTAAAAACGCCTTGAATTTTGAGGATGAACGCGATTGCGGCTCTTAAGAAAAGCAGAAACTGCAACCTCCGTTTTTGCGTATGAAAACATCTGGGCTCTTGCTCCTGCAGATCGAAAACCCAACGCTTCCCTGAGGGCCACTGCTGAACCAAAAACGCAATAGGTAAAAAATTTGCTTATGTTCCTCAACAGTGCCAGGAATTACACCGGAGTGGTTGACGATTATCTGAGTGGTAGGTAATGCTCAGCAGGGAAGAGTGGATCGAGAAGGTGCCCTCTCGTCTACCAGCCTTTTGAAACTGCCGATGTAAAAAGCGCTTTCATTGCGTTGCTCACGGTTGCACCATCAGAGGACATAATAACGACCGTACGAAATATGATGCATACGATCGATCCTGCTCTTGCTGTAGCTCAGCCTCGAACGATGCGTCAACTTGTGGCAGAAGAGACTGCACGTCGTAAGTTCATTGCACTCTGTTGTCTGTATTCGCGACAGTGTCTTTGATTTTAGCAATGATTGGACTGTTCCGCATCATTTCCAGTGCAGTGAGGCAGCGGACCGTAGAAATCACAACTCGGCTTGCCTTGGAGCTCGCACGATCCACATTGCCATGATGGTATTAAGAAATATACTCGTCGTAATTGGTTCTGGAGTTCATCGTAAAATGATTGAATATCGGCATCCAGTATCCAGTTCACCTTTCGCCAGCGGATAGCCTCGGTCAGGGCATCCAGCGCATCGTGCTGGCCGCGACCTTGACGAAATCCGTAGGAGAAGCCGAGAAAATCTTTTTCATAGATCATATTCAGTACCGTACTCACGGCCTGCTGTACGACTTTGTCCTCGATCGAGGCAATGCCCAACGGTCGTTGCCTGCCATCGGCTTTGGGAATAAATACCCGCCGCAATGGCAGCGCCCGATAGGCTCCAGTGTGAATCTCCCGATGCAGCTTGGGTATCCGCTCTGGAAGAAGACTCTCGTATTCCTTCCACGTTACTCCACCCACTCCGGCAGAGGCTTGCCGCTTCAGAGCGTAAAAGCTCTGCGTCAGCAACTTCGGCGTGATGTGATGGAGCAGTGCTGTAAATCGCAACCGCTTGTTACTGCGGGCTGCTTCGCGTACACCTTCCATTCCCCTTGACGCATCGTAGTTCCGGCTCTGTGTCCGGGATGCGGGAGTCTGGTTGGTATTCCCTTTGGCTACGCCCCTTTCCTCCATCGCCTCCGCAGGGAGCATCCCCTTGTTCGGCGACTTCTCAGGTCGTATGGGCGTATCCGACTTCTCACCTGCGTTGATAACAGGATTACGGCTTGCGGCCTTCCCTGTCCCGCCCGTGCCTTGCGGCTCGGGCACAGATGAGATCTCCCAGCTTCTGTGCAGGAAACTTCCTGACATGCACAGGGTCTCCGACCGTGCGGGATCGACACAGGGCTTGCGATTAGCGTCCTGTGTCATATTGCCTTCCGCTTCGGATAACAGCGTCGGCATCCCGGATGACCCTGATTTCGCGGCTCAATACCTGGCCTGTCGGTTTCCCTGTCAACGCTTCGCCTGCACCCTCACGGGTACACACGCATGACTCGGGGTCGGAGTGATTCGCTATTTCTTCTCCGTGTTGAACTTTCATCAACTATCTCCTGCCTGCTTTTGCTGGCGCACCATCCCTCCGAGCAAGCCCATGGTTGACGGCGTTTTGGGTTCTTATCGAGGTAGTTCGAATACGAGAACTCGGCGGCTGCGGGGAGACAGTTCAGTGCGGCAAGGTCTGAGCAGCTACGAACGTTGCGCACAACACTATAGATCCAGCAATTAAATACAGTTTCGTCGTTCTCGTTTTTCCTGCATTTTTGCGAGAAAAAATCGGGTAATCAGTGACACTGTTTAATTGCCGGATCAATAGTGGACGAAAGCGATGGGCGATTCAATGCGCGTACGTGCAATTCAGTGCAACATCCAGCCCGCAATTCGGGTCAACTGAAATCCCGCAGAGAATGCACGCGTATCACTTTCGTATCACAGCGGCCTTTATGAAAATCCACTCGGACTACAGCAAATCATTTATTATGAGTGGTGAGCTCGGTGGGAGTCGAACCCACGACCCACGCCTTAAAAGGGCGTTGCTCTACCTGCTGAGCTACGAGCTCGTTCAAGACCACTAATTCAAAACTACCACAGGGACAGTTTTGACGCTTGGCCGGGAGTCCAAAATGCGGTTTCCGGCCAAGCGTCAGGCGGTCCCGATGTATCCATTAGCGCCTGTTTTCCGATGTCGCCAGGGTGCGGCCTTTCCAGAAGCAGGGAAGCGTGAGGCCCACCGGGGCTCAAGTGGCTCGGAATGAGTCGCTTCAAGGGCAAGCCGTATGGCAAGAAAGTGTTAGCCGTGTAACCTTGCAAGTGTTATTGTTCTGTCAATAGCGGTGCGACTACGATTCATGGTGTGGATGCCCTCCGTCTATAGCGGTTCTCCAATTGGTGCAGAGGAAGGCACAACCGCTGAGTTGCTTTTTTCCTCAAGAAAAAGCAACTCAGTACTGCGCTGAAGACACCACGGGAATTGGAAAATCACTAGGATTGCGGAAGGTGCAGGAGTGAATGATGACAGATCGCAAAGCGCTG
>Ga0224531_1000379_pt1 | contig 23224 bp, 22 predicted proteins | sample CBST100metaG_FD_179876 | JGI IMG/M metagenome (GOLD analysis project Ga0224531, IMG submission 179876) | Peat soil microbial communities from Stordalen Mire, Sweden - C.B.S.T100 | ecosystem: Environmental > Terrestrial > Soil > Wetlands > Peat | place: Sweden: Norrbotten County, Stordalen Mire...
GCCTCATGGGATACGGCCTCCCTTTGTTGCTGAAGCGCCGCCAGCGCCACGGCGTTTAATGGGACGTTCCGGGCTGACCCATTCTTGGTTTGCGTCAGCCGGATGATCTTCCGCTTGAAGTCCACTTGTCCCCATGTCAGAGAGAATTGCTCTCCCCACCTCATCCCGGTATACACGCTCACGATGAAGGCGGGCGCTTGTGCTGGATTGTCGCGCTGGATAATGCCTAACAGCTTCCCGTATTCATCCCGGCTGAGAAAACGGAGCCGTGCATTGTTTTCGGTTCGCAACCGCACGAGACGCGCCGGATTACTCTCTACTTTCCCGTTCTCCATGCCAAGCCTGTATGCAAGGGACATGAACGCTCGATAGCGGTTTGCTGTTGCTGGTGTCTTGCAGTGTTTGGAGAGCCACTCGTTAATCTCTTGCGGCGTGATTGAAGACGCGGCCCGCTCTCCGAACGGCTCTCGTAGTATGGAGTCTTTTGTCTTGTAATGAGCGATTGACTTGAGGTGAGTCTCGGCGTGTTCAACAGCCATCGCTGACAGATGACCAAACGTGACTACGTTGCCCGGCACGAGTTCAGGCAGTTTGACTTTGCGCCGCGCATCAGCCTTGCGCTTCTGGTAGAGGGCTACGGCGTCACTCTTGCGCCCGGCTTTTTCCCTGTGCCGCTTCCCCGCGGCGTAATAGTGAATCCAGTAGATCCCGGACCCGGCGGGATGTTCATAAACGCCCCTTACTGCCTTGGTTTTCATCTCTCCCCCTATAGGCCGGGATTGTAGCACAGCCACATGGAGAATAACAGCCACCAAAGCAGCCATCGAAAGAAGTACAGCCACCGGGAAAATTCTTCTTGTTCCTCTGTAATTTATTGATTTTATTTGCTTTACTTGGTGGGCCCGGTAGGATTCGAACCTACAACCAAGGGATTATGAGTCCCCTGCTCTAACCGTTGAGCTACAGGCCCTTCCATAATGAATGACGGAAAGAAACGCGCTTGATCGTAAAAACGCGCGCAATCGATTTCCACCTTTAAGCATTGTATGATGCAAACGCGTTCTTTGCCGCCTGCTGGCGGCCGAGGGGGCGAAGAAGTTGGCTTGCCACGCGATGGCTTTGGTTTGATCCCCGTTTTCCACATGCGGGCACAAGGCCAACGTCACTGCCAGACGGCCCCAAGTGCGCTAGGCTGGTAAACGAAATGAGCGTTTGCACAATTTGCGACGGAGTGGGGCTGGTGCGCGTGATGGACGCGGAGGGCCGCTGGGTTAGTCGGCCTTGCCAGTGCCAAGAGGCAGAGCGGGAGGAGCGGCGAACCAGGGCGGCACAGATTCCCACACGCTACCGCGAATGCACGCTGGACACCTTCGAGATCTACCACGGCTCGGACCGCACGCTGGCCGAGGCGCTACTGACGGCGCGGCGTTTCGTCGACGAGTACCCGGCGGGCACAGCCGGCAAGGGGCTGCTGTTTACCGGCACGATCGGCGTAGGCAAAACGCACCTGGCCGTGGGCGTGTTGCAGCGGTTGATCAGGGAACGCGGCGTCAAAGGACTGTTCTGCGACTACCGAGAGCTGCTCAAAAGTATTCAGAACAGCTACAACTCCGAGGTACGGACTACAGAACTGGAGCTGCTGCAGCCGGTCTTCAACGCCGAGGTTCTGGTGCTGGACGATTTGGGTGCGCAAAAGCCCAACGAGTGGGTTTGGGACACGGTGGCGCTGATCTTGAATACGCGCTACAACGACCGGCAAACGACGATCATCACCACCAATTACGCCAATGAGCTGGCCGGCGGTGGGGAAAAGAGCGATCTGGAGCGGGCCGCGCGCGAACAGACGCTGGGCGACCGCATCGGCGACCGGATGCTCTCGCGGCTTTCGGAGATGTGCATCCAGGTAAAGATGCTGGGCAAGGATTGCCGGCTAACGGGCATCAAACGGGCGCGCTTCGGCTGAAGACCGCCTGCGGCGGCGCGCACGGAGAGCTTTTGTGGCTTCGATGAGCCAGTGCGAGCTGATGGCATTTTTTAGGGCACCCTTCTGCAAGCTCAGAGCAAGCTACAAGTCGTGCCCCTTCAAAACTACTCTGCGAGAACGGGGAATTTATCGCCAGCTACCGGAAGAGCCAGAGACTCCCCAACAGCAAAATGACGGCGACGATTGTCGAACCTTGATATGCGTATTCCGCGTAACGGGTGGAGCGCGGTGCGTCGGCTACGGGAGCAGACGACAAGGCGGAGGCGGAGGAGAATTTCATGGCTGGCCTGCCTTTCAAAGCTCTTTACTCTTTCGCAGAACTCCAGGGCAATTAAGACTTCCACTCCATCAATTCCCAGGGATCGCGTGCATGAGGAGACTCTTCGGCTCCTTTGCATTATTATGACGCGCAAACGCCGCCAGAGTTGCCTGGGAAAGATGACAATTCGATGAAAAGCGGCAGCGTTCAGCGATCCGACAAGAAGATTGTGCACCCGATGGCGGTAAAAAAGGAAGAGTCGCGTGCTGTTTTCGCGGCGGGTGTACAATCTCGGACGTGAGCACTGGACCACAACTCGAACTCGTACCTCCCGCGGCGCCGAGGGAACGCAACTGGCTGGCGGTAGCGGTGGCGACGGCGGTGGTTTTGGCCGTAGCGGCCGGACTGGTTCTGATCTTCAGCCATGGCAAGAGCGAACCGAGCTTTACGCCGCTCAATGCCGCGGTCGATCCCTACGCGAAAAGTCTGGAGATGAGCCGGCAGGAGATGAGCGAGTCGGCCAACCTGGCCGGCAGCAAGGTGACTTACATCGACGGGCACATCGCCAACCTGGGCAACCGGACGGTGAGCGGAATCACGGTGCAGGTTCTCTTCCACAACGCGGTGCATGAGGTTGCGCAGAACGAAACGCTGCCGATCAAAATCATCCGCACACGCGAGCCGTACGTGGACGTGGAAGCGCTGGCGGTCGCGCCGATCAAGCCCGACGCGGGAGCTGACTTCCGGCTGGTCTTCGATACCGTATCGCAGGACTGGGACGGCGCCTATCCGGAGATTCGCATCATTCACGTCGAGACAAAGTAAGCCGGCAGGCGCGGAATCGGCAACAGGGCGGCAGGCTTTCTAGAGGTTTTTTGCGCCGCGCAAGTAACGAAGGCGCGTTCGTCGCGCTAAGCTGCATTTATGTCTTACGCCGTTAAGGAAATCTTCTACACGCTGCAAGGCGAGGGAGCGCAGTCGGGGCGCGCGGCGGTCTTTTGCCGCTTTGCCGGCTGCAACCTCTGGTCAGGCAGGGAAGCCGATCGCGCTTCAGCCATTTGCCGGTTTTGCGACACGGATTTTGCCGATACATCTGGACCAGGAGGGGGCAAATTCGCTTCGGCCGCCGATCTGGCCGAAGCGATAGAGCAGCGCTGGCCCAGTGAGAGTGAGCCGGTTTTGGGCCAACGCTTTGTTGTCTGCACCGGCGGCGAGCCGCTGCTGCAGCTCGATTCCAGCCTGATCGACGAGCTGCACGTACGCGATTTTGAAGTCGCCGTCGAGAGCAACGGGACGGTGCAAGCGCCGCCGGGGCTGGATTGGATTTGCATCAGCCCCAAGGCCGGCGCGCCCCTGAAGCAACTCAGCGGCGACGAGCTGAAACTGGTCTATCCGCAGCCGAAGCTGGAGCCGGCGCTGCTTGAAGCGCTCAGCTTCCGCCACTTCTTTTTGCAGCCAATGGATGGGCCCGAGCGGCAGGCCAATACCGAAGCCGCGCTGCGTTACTGTCTGGCGCATCCGCGCTGGCGAATCAGCTTGCAGATGCACAAAATACTGGGAATCGCGTAAAGACGGGATTTGCTCGTATCTCTAATATTTTTATTGGTTTAGAGGCTCGATTTGGGGAGCACCGCGAGGGGCGATTTTGGGGTGAATTAAGAGGTGTTTGGCGGAATTTAGTAACGATAGAGTAAATAGCTAAATAATTGATTTTGATTAATATACTGTTTTCTGTAGGGTAATTTGCACCAGAATTGAAGCAGTTTTTGGGAGAAAAATTTTTTCTGCCCGTGAAAAGCGATTCACGGGAAGCGCGGAACAGACAAGGCGCCAGGTTTATGTTGCGCCTTTAGGGGGAAATGATCGGCAAACAGGGGGGAGGGTTTGCGGTAAGGTTTCCGGGGCTGAACTCGCCGCGGAAAAACTCTGAATTTTGGACCAGGGAGAGAAGAACGTCCCTCGGGGCCTGAAGGCCACGTTGATTTGATTGAGTTTACGGCACGGCTGAAGCCGTGCCCCTTCAAGGCTTTTCCGGAATAAGAGTTTTTCCGCTCGCCGCGACGAGCAAAGCCCTCGGTAAATCGGCGGAGGGTGAAAGGAATCAACCCCGCTATATGCGCGCAAACGGAGCTCGCCTAGACTCGATTCAGAATGGCGAGTGTACCTCCAGCGCCGGTTTCGGGCTATCGAGGGCGGCTTGCGCCGTCGCCGACAGGCTATCTGCATGTGGGCCACGCGCGCACCTTTTGGACGGCCTTTCAACGGATGCGGCAGGCCGGCGGCGCGCTGGTGATGCGCATGGAAGATCTGGACCCGGAGCGCAGCCGCGCCGAATACTCCGAAGCCATCATCGAAGATCTGCACTGGCTGGGAATCCGCTGGCACGAGGGACCGGACAAGAACGGGGCTTTCGGGCCGTATCTGCAAAGCAAACGACGTTCGTTTTATCTGGCCGCATGGCGCAGGCTGCTTAGCCGCGGGTATCTGTTTCCCTGCCACTGTTCGCGCAAAGATCTGGAGACATCGGTAGGCGCGCCGCACGAGCGGGTGCAGACGGCGCAGGGCGGAGGCAAATACGACTCGCTCGATGAGGAACCGATTTATCCGGGAACTTGCCGCCATCTGCTGGGGCGCATGCCGCAACTGCCCGGTCCCACGCAGAGCAACGTGGAAACGCCCAACGGCGTCAACTGGCGCTTTCGCGTGCCCGAGGGCGAGGCGGTGGAGTTTGTCGATCGCAACCTGGGGCCGCAGCGCTTTGTGGCCGGCGCGGACTTCGGCGATTTCGTCATCTGGCGGCGCGACGGCGTGCCCAGCTACCAGTTGGCCTGCGTGGTGGACGACGCGGCGATGGGCATTACCGAGGTGGTGCGCGGAGCCGATCTGCTGAAGTCGACGGCGCGGCAGATGCTGCTTTATCGCGCGCTGGGGCTGCTTGCACCCGAGTGGTACCACTGCCGGCTGGTGGTGGACCAGAACGGCCGGCGGTTGGCCAAACGCCACGACGCGCTGAGCCTGCGCACCCTGCGCCAGCGCGGACTGACGCCGATGAATATTCTTTCGGCCGAGCTGCCGGTGGAGATTTGAGAGTCGCGCCGGGGGGGGATCGGCGGCTGCGCTCTGCCGGGGTGCTACTATCAGTCGTTAACCATAGAAAGCGCCGCGGGCGCGTGTAGCGCCGGGCCCTTTACCCAGGTGGCCTGCCATGAATGAAGAGCTCAAGCGCCCGCACCCATTGAATCTGTTTCACAATACCCCCAATCTGCTTACGCTTCTGCGCATCTGTCTGGTTCCGTTTCTGGTGGTAGTGACGCTGAAAGGCCGCTACGAGCTGAGCCTTATCCTGTTTGTGATCGCGGGGGTGACCGATGGACTGGACGGGCTGCTGGCGCGGGTGCTCAAGCAGCGCACCGTCTTTGGCCATTATCTGGATCCGGTGGCCGACAAGCTGCTGCTAAGCACGCTGTTTTTGGTGCTGCTTTACAAGGGGCTGATGCCGGTAACGGTGACGGTGCTGGTTTTTGGCCGCGATGTGGGAATTCTGATGGTGTCGGCGATTCTTTATGCCGTGGGGCGGCGGGAGTTTCCACCCAGCATCTTTGGCAAGGCCAACACGCTGGTGCAGATCAGCACGGTGGCGGCGGTTATGCTGCACCAGTTGACGCCCGCCTATTGGGTGGCGGTTTGCCGCACCGTGGCGCTGGACGTAACGATTGCGCTGACGATCGTTTCGGGGCTGCACTACGCCTGGGCGGTCTCACGGCGCTCCGCGGCGCAGGCAGCCAATAGCAGCAGCCACGCCGGTGTACATCCGGGCGGGAAATGAGCGCGTGCTTTCCCGGGTCTCAAAATCGAGACCTGGGGCACCCTTGATGGAACAAGTTCAAGCGGTCAGAGACTTAGAGCAAATCGCCTGATGGTATAGAGGAAAAACGTCCCTCAGAGGCTAAAGCTCACGATTTAGGGGCTTCTTTACGGCACGACTGAAGTGGCCGCGGAAAAACTCGATAGTGGGCGATAAGCGATTGGCAGGGCCTAAAGGCCGCGCTAATTTAGCGGCAGTTTCGGCACGACTGAAGTCGTGCCCTGACACAAAACACGCTCAAATTGGAGTTTTACCGCAACCTGTAAAGCCGTGCCTTTTCAAAGCCGCTCTACACCTACAAGGGATTTGCTCTAGCCGCCGCATAGCGGTAGCTGCCACAACGTAGTGGTTGAAGGCGAGCTATCTGGGAATCATCGGCTTAGGAATCATCGGCGAGGCCTTCGGTTTTAGCCGTTTCTTCAATTTCCATATCGCGAAATTCATCGGAATCGAAGATTTCGCCACACTCCAGGCATTCGACATATTCGCTGTCATCGTGCCGGGAAACGATTCGTACCTTTGGGTGTTTGCAGATAGTTGCCATCATTTTCAGCATGAGGAGCGACCGCGGCAATTCCCGCTTGGGGAAATCGCATTTTGCCCGTCGAGCTTCCCTGCCTTTGCCGCGGCCAATCACCACCGCTTTTCAACGACCGCCCCTTTCAGAAACCGAGAACCGCGGCGACCGCCTTCAGGAACAGCTTGCCGGAATTGCCCAAGTTGCTCTATCGCCAGAATTGTAGCTTTGTTTGGGCGGTTTGCAAACGGAATTTTTGTGAATCTTCGGAGTGGCGAATCCAATCTAGAACAGAGAAGAAAGAATGGGAACAGGGGTGGGCTTGAAAACCGGACAGAAACGGTCGTATACTTAACACGGACTGAAAGAGTCGCATATCGTATGCTGAAACTCACCAAAAAAGCCGATTACGGGTTGATCGCCCTGAAGCATCTGGCCGAGCACCCGGAGACGCTGGCCCTGAGCGCCAAAGACGTAGCCGACGCGTATGGAATTCCGGCGCAACTGCTGGCCAAGATTTTGCAGCGGCTGACCAAGAGCGGGCTGCTGCGTTCGCAGGCGGGAATGAACGGCGGCTACGCGCTGGCCCGAGACCCGCGGCAGATTTCGGCCTTCGAGGTGATTGACGCGATCGACGGCGCATTTTTTATCACCTCTTGCATCAAGGGCGCAAAATCCTGCGACCTGACGCACCAGTGCACGGTTCGGGAACCGCTGCGGCGGGTAAACGAAACCATCGCCGGAGTGTTGAAGAGCATCAGCATTTACGATCTGGCGGAAGGGGAGACGCCCCCCGGCAAGAAGGGCGAAGAACTGATTGCCTTATCACGATAGAAAGCTGACGGACGCGAGCCTGCACGGCATGAAAGACGGCCGGCTCAACCCACAAACTCTGCTCACGCGGCGAATGGAGATGGAGACGAGAATGAATACGGTTGCCAGTCAAATCGAGGTTCCGGCAGGCGTCAAGCTGCCGATTTATTTTGATAACCAGGCCACCAGCCCGATCGATCCCAGGGTGCTGGCGGCGATGATGCCTTACTTCACAGAGAAGTTCGGCAACGCGGCGAGCAGAAACCACTCCTTTGGCTGGGAGGCCGAGAAGGCGGTTGACGAGGCGCGCGAACAGATCGCCAAGCTGATTGGGGCGACGGCCAAGGAGATCATTTTTACTTCTGGCGCGACCGAGAGCGACAACTTGGCCGTTAAGGGCATCGCAGAAATGTATCGCGAGCGCGGCAACCACATCATCACGCAGACCACCGAACACAAAGCGATTTTGGACACCTGCAAGCGGCTGGAGAAGCAGGGCTATCGCGTGACCTATCTGCCGGTAAAAGAAGACGGGCTGATCGACCTGGAAGATTTGGAGCGCGCCATCGACGAGCAGACGATTCTGGTTTCGATTATGGCCGCCAATAACGAAATCGGCGTGCTGCAACCGATCCGCGAAATCGGCCGGATCTGTCACGAGAAAAACGTCATCTTCCATACCGACGCGGTGCAGGCTATCGGCAAGGTTCCCTTCAACGTGATCGAGGACAACGTGGACGCGGCCTCGATTTCTGGCCACAAGATTTACGGACCGAAGGGCGTGGGCGCGCTGTATGTGCGGCGGCGTAATCCGCGGGTGCAGATCGCCGAGCAGATGAATGGCGGCGGACATGAGCGCGGCATGAGGTCTGGAACGCTGAATGTGCCCGGCATTGTGGGCCTGGGCAAGGCTTGCGAAATTGCCGGCGAAGAGATGGGAACCGAGAGCAAACGGCTGCTGGGATTGCGCGAGCGGCTGCGGACCAAGATCGAATCCAACCTGGACTTTGTGCACGTGAACGGCTCGCTGGAGCACCGGCTGCCAGGCAGCTTGAACATAAGTTTTCTTTACGTCGAAGGCGAGTCGCTGCTGATGGGCATTAACGACGTGGCGGTTTCATCGGGCTCGGCCTGCACCTCGGCATCGCTTGAACCTTCTTACGTGCTCAAGGCTTTGGGGCTGGGCGACGATGTAGCTCATAGCAGCATCCGCTTCGGGCTGGGGCGCTTCAACACCGAAGCCGAAGTGGATTATGTGGCGGCCAAGGTGGTTGACGTGGTGAAACATCTGCGCGAGCTTTCGCCGCTTTACGAGATGGTGAAAGACGGCATTGACATCAGCAAGATCGAGTGGAAAGCGAATTGAAAAAGCAGCTTCTAGCCTTCAGTTTCTAGCTTCTAGCCCGATGGTGGGGTAATAAGCGAAGGTACTGAAGACGATGAGCTAGAAGCTAGAGGTTAGGAGCTAAAAGCTAACGTCGCGGCTTCCCCCGCGAAAGGAAACGGAGAATTTCCATGGCATACAGCGACAAGGTAGTGGACCATTACAACAATCCACGCAACGTGGGCACGCTCGACAAAAGCTCGTCGGAGGTAGGCACGGGACTGGTGGGCGCGCCGGAGTGCGGCGACGTGATGCGGCTGCAGATTCGCGTGAATCCCGAGACGCAGGTGATTGAGGAGGCCAAGTTCAAGACCTTCGGCTGCGGCTCGGCGATCGCCAGCTCTTCGCTGGCCACCGAATGGATCAAGGGGCGCACCGTTGACGATGCGCTCGACATCAAAAATACGGACATTGTGAAAGAGCTGGCGCTGCCGCCAGTGAAGATTCACTGTTCGGTGCTGGCCGAAGACGCGATCCGCGCCGCTATTGGCGATTGGAAAAAGAAGAACGGCACGACGGAGACAGTTCCGGCCGAAGCCGTTCCGGTCGCGGCCAGCTAAGTAACTCCGCCCTCGCGGTGGATAAGGGACATAAGAAATGGAAAATTTTGCAGTAACAATCGAATCGAATCCTGGGCCAGCGCAACCGCAAACCGCCGCGCCTTCGGCCAAGGGTTTGCAGGTTACGGAAAAAGCACTCAAACGCATTCGCACGGTGCTCGCCAAGGAAGGCATCTCGGCGGAAGACGGCGGGCTGCGGCTGGGCGTGAAAGGCGGCGGCTGCTCGGGGCTTTCTTACGCGGTGAGTTTTGACACGCAACCGCGCGAGCGCGACCGCATCTTCACCTTCGACGGCGTGCGCATCTTTGTCGATCCAAAATCCTTCGTCTATCTGCACGGCATGACCGTCGATTACGAAGAGACTTTGATGCGGCAGGGCTTCACCTTTGTCAATCCAAACTCCACGCGCTCGTGCGGGTGCGGTACATCGTTTTCCGTTTAGCGGTTTTCCGTTTAGCGCGAGGCAGATTTCATGTTGAAAGTCATCGATTCCGCGGTTCCGGCTTCGTGTTGGTCCTGCTCGGTCGCATACGGCGAGTCCACGCTTTTTTGTCCGCATTGCAGCAAGATTCAGCCGCCTCCGGGCGGCGATTATTTTTCTGTTTTCGGATTGCAGCCGCGATTGAATCTCGATCTGGCGGCGCTGGAGCAGGAGTTTCATCGCCTCAGCCGCAAGTTGCATCCGGACCGTTTTGCCCGCGCCGGCGAGCATGAAAAAGAGTGGAGCCTGGCCGACACGGCGCTGATTAACGACGCCTATCGCACGCTAAAAGATCCGTTGCGCCGCACCGAATATTTGTTGCGTCTGGTCGGCGCCGATAGCGGCGAAAAGGCCGTGGGCGCGGCCCGCAAAGACGTTTCGCGCGTGCCCGCCGATTTGCTCGAAGAGGTTTTCGAGTTGAATATGCAGATTGAAGAAGCGCGGCAGGCGAAGCAGGCCGGAGATCACGACGCGGAGTCGCAGGCATCACTCGAAGAAGCTCAACAAAAATTTGTCGCGCTGCTCGATGCGGTTGACAGCGATCTGCGCGTCAGTTGGACGGTCTGGGACAACGGCGACGAAGCCGCGCGCAAGGCCGAGCAAAAGAAGATGGTGGCGCTGCTCGATCGCCGGCGCTATTTGAGTAATTTAGTAAGAGACATTAAAGAAGTATTGGGAGAGTAATCATGCCTTTCGTTCGTATTTCCGTCGATTCGTCCACAACCCCTAAACAACGCGAAGCTGTAGCGCAAGCCGTTTACGAGGCCATGCGCGCCACCATCGGCATTCCCGAGGGCGACAAATTTATTTTGGTTACGCCGCGCGGCGAAGCGGAGCTTTTCGTCGATCCCGATTTTATGGGCGTGAAGCGCACCAATAAGTACATTCTGGTGCGGATTCTGCTCAAGGTGGGACGCACGCCGGAACAAAAACAGGCGCTGTATGCGCGCATTGCCGAGGGTGTGCATCAGGCTGCCGGCGTGGCGAGCGATGACGTGATGGTTATACTCACCGAGAACGCGAATCCGGATTGGTCTTTCGGCAAAGGCCTCGCGCAGTTTTTAACGAAATAAGCGCAGGCGAAACCAGAGCGGGAGAAAACGAGCAGAAATGGCGGAAGCACACGTAGTCGGCATCGACCTGGGAACGACAAATTCTCTGGTCGCATACATGGAAGGCTCGAAGCCGGTGGTGATACCCGGCGTGGACGGCTCGAATCTGGTGCCGTCGGTGGTGGCGCTCGATCCGCTGCCGGCCGGCGGCGGCCGGCCCACGGTCACCGTGGGCAACAGCGCGCGCAAGGTGCTGATTGAAACGCCAGAGCGCGTGATCTATTCCGTCAAACGGCTGATGGGCCGCGGCCTGGAAGAAGTTAAAAAGGAATTGCAATTTTTCCAATTTCGTTTGGCCGACGACATTGAAGAGGGCGAGGTACCGCGCATTCAGTTGGGCGAGCTGCGCTTTACGCCGCCGGAAATTTCCGCCTACATACTGCGCCAGTTGAAACGCAATGCCGAGCGGTTTTTTGGCGCGCCGGTGAAGCAGGCAGTTATTACCGTGCCGGCTTACTTTAACGACGCGCAGCGGCAGGCCACCAAAGATGCCGGACGCATGGCGGGCCTGGACGTGCTGCGGCTGGTGAACGAGCCTACCGCCGCGGCCCTAGCTTATGGACTGGACCGCACCCAGGCGGAGACGATCGCCGTGTACGATCTGGGCGGCGGTACTTTTGATATTTCGATTTTGAAATTGCAAGATGGCATTTTCGAAGTGCAATCAACCAACGGCGACACGCACCTGGGCGGCGACGACATCGATAATCTGCTGGTGGCCATCGCGCTCGACGAGATTCGCGCCGGGCACGGCATTGACCTCGCCGCGCACCACGACGCGGTGCAGGCGCTGCGCAAGGCCGCCATTGACGCCAAGATCAGGCTTTCGACCGAGCAGTCGGCGCGCTTCGATTTTGAGCTGCCGGACGGTAGCCGCTACCAGCGCGAGATTCCGCGCACGGTTTTCGAGAGCGTGATTGCGCCGGTGCTGGCGCGCACCGCCGGGCCTTGCAAACAGGCGATGGCCGATGCCGGCATTACGGCCGACAAGATCGACGAAGTGGTTTTGGTTGGCGGCTCCTCGCGCATTCCGGCCGTGCGCAAGCTGGTGGACGATTTGTTCCACTTGAGCGCGCGCGGCAAAAAGCCGCATACCGAACTGAATCCCGATGAAGTGGTGGCGCTGGGCGCGGCGGTGCAGGCCGACATTCTGGACGGTGCATCGGCGGCCACCGAAGAGATGCTGCTGCTGGACGTGACGCCGCTTTCGCTCGGCATTGAAGCGCTGGGCGGCACGGTGGCGCGCATCATTCAGCGCAACTCGACGATTCCAGCCTCGGCCACGGAATTTTTTACCACCGGCGTCGATGGACAAACCAACGTCGCCATCCACGTGCTGCAGGGCGAGCGCGAACTGGCGACGGACTGCCGTTCGCTGGCGCGCTTCGACCTCAAGGGCATTCCGCCGATGAGTGCCGGGCTGCCGCGCATCGAAGTAAAATTTTTGATTGACGCCGATGGCATTCTGCATGTTTCGGCGCGCGAGCAGCGCTCGGGCAAGGCTGCCGAGATTGAAGTGAAGCCGACCTACGGGCTGACCGACGAGCAGGTCGAAAGCATGATTCTCGATTCTTTCGATCACGCCGAGGACGACTTTAGCAAACGGCTGCTGATTGAAACGCGCAACGAGGCGGAAACGATTTTGACCGCCGTCGAGCGCGCGCCGCAGAATCCGGCGTGGAACAATCTTTCGGCTGAAGAACAGTTGACGATCAAGGCGGCGAAGGACAAGTTAATCACCGTAAAACAGAGCGAGAATACGCAAGCGATTGCCGAAGCAACCGTGGCGCTTGACACGGCCACGCGGCGCTTTGCCGAGCTGATGATGGACGCGGCGGTTTCGAGTGCGATTCGCGGCAAAACGATGAACGAGGCGGGCGAAGAGTTGAGCGAGCCGGTTACAGCGCCGCACGAGTTTGCGCCGGCGGAGTTTAAGTGAGGCGGAGTTAGCGGAGTTAGTTATGCTGCTAGATCATTTCGACCTTTAGCGTTGAGGTTCCCCGGTCTCAAAAACGAGACCGGGGGCACCCGCTGGTGGTATAACTTCAAGCGGTCAAAGACTAGTACCGTGACCGGATGAAGATGTTACTTTGCGGCGTCATCGGCGCATCGGAGTAGAGCTTTCGAGCGGCGTTTTTCGATGGGGAATCGTTATCGGCGATGAGGCATCGAAAAGGGCGCCGCGGCATCGAATAGATAGATTGATGGAAGGGAAGAAGATGAGCGACTCCGCAAGTAGCATTCCACAGGACAAGTTAGTGCGCGTGACTTTTTTGCCCGAGGGGCGCACGGTCGAATTTGAATTAGGCACGCTGCCTTACGGCCACCACGGCAAGGCGATGTCGTTTCTCGATGTGGCGGAACACTTCGGCGTTTTTCTCGATCATGCATGCGGCGGCGCCTGCGCCTGCTCCACCTGCCACCTATGGATCAAGGAGGGCGCGGATGGATTGAGCGAGGCCGATGATGACGAACTGGACCGGCTCGACAACGTGGCCGACCAGCAGTTGAACTCGCGGCTGGGCTGCCAGACCGTCATCACGCGGCCGGGCAACTACGTCGTCGAGATTCCCAAGTGGAATCGCAATATTGTTTCCGAGGGAAAGCCGCTTCAGTAGTTGTCAGTTGTCAGTTATCAGCTTTCATCTGTTGTAGCAAGGGCAAAGGATGATTCGTCGGCTCGTACCGTGACTGGATGATTTCGGCGTTTAGTATTGTGGTTCCCCGGTCTCAAAATCGAGACCGGGGGCACCCAAATTTAGAGCATTTTTACCGATTATGTAGAGTGCCAAAGGAGCGCTTTATGCCGCGCGAAATTCATTGGACCGACGCCGAAGAGATCGGCATTCAACTGGCGGAGAAATTTCCCGATCTCGATCCGCTGACTGTGCGCTTCACCGATTTGTTCGGCTACGTGACGGAGTTGGAAGGCTTCGCCGACGATCCGGCAAAATCGAGCGAGCCGCGGCTGGAAGCGATTCAGATGGCCTGGAGCGAGGAGTTCGAGGACGCGCAGAGATAGGCGCGGCTTTTGCGTTTCCGGAATAGATCTCCTGCAGAGTTTTCTCAGGGGCTGAAGAGGCTGCGGAAAAACATGGTAGTGGAAGATCGAAGGTTAGCAGGGCCTAAAGGCCACATTGATTTGATTGCGTTTGCGGCACGACTAAAGTCGTGCCCTGTTACAAAACCACTCGTTGAAAGACATTCTGCGAGTTTTTCCGCAGCCTGTAAAGTCCACGATTTATGGGCATTTTTACGGCACGGCTAAAGTCGTGCCCCTTCAAAGCCACTCTACACCTACAAGAGATTTGCTCTAAAGTTGTGCCCTGACACTTCTTGCAATGCCCACTGAGTTTTTGGGTTCGCCGAGGCGAGTGAAGCCACACCGCAAACTGTTCCCTATTTTCTGTTTTCAGTTTCCTGCTTCTTGTTTTTCAGCGCCCGCTCGATTCCCGCTTGGGCTAGCGGTGCCATGATGGCGTAGCCGGCCGGCTGCGGATGCACGCCGTCTTTGCTCAGCGCTGGCGGCATGCCACCGCGCTCGTCTTTCATGGCCGAGTAGTAATCCACGTAGACGAAACCTTTGCTCGCGGCGTAGGTCTTGAGCCACTCGTCGAGCTTGGCGATTTTGGGCGCAGGCTCCAGGCCCGGAGCCCAGTGGTAATCGAAGGCTGGCGTGATCGAACAAAGCACGACGCGAATGCCGTTGGCCGCGGCCAGCTCAGCCATGGAAGCGAGATTGCCTTCGGTCTGCTCGAGCGTCATCGGCCCGGTGTTGCCGGCAACGTCATTGGTGCCGGCGAGCAGCACCACAACCTTGGGTTGAAGATCGATTACGTCTTGCCGGAAGCGCACCAGCATCTGCGGCGTGGTTTGCCCGCTGATGCCGCGGTTGATGTAGGGCTTGCCGGGGAAGGATTCGTCCAGCTTCCAGCCCGCGGTAATTGAATCGCCCATAAAAACCACGCGATTCTCTTTCAGTGCTGGAGCGTTCAACTTCACGTCTGCCTCCTTAAATCGCGCCAGTCCGCCGAAGTCCACCAGCAGTTGCCGGTCGTAATCGTTCCAATAAGCGTTGTTGGCGTGGCCGGAGGGCGACGTTTGCGCGGCTGGCATTTTGGCCACGGTTTGCTGCGCCGGCAGCAGGCTTGCGCCGAAGATTACAGTCCCCAGCGCAGTCACAAAAATTTGCTGGCAAAGAATTTTTGCTTTCAAAAAACACGCTCCATTTTAAAAATCTATTTTTACCGAGCTTCGACGCATGCGCCCGCACTCGTTACGTATTGTAGGCAATCGCGCCGCGGATGGCTATTCTGTTTGCCTGGGCGAGGCAGGCGCTTACGTATCGCGCTAGAATTCATATATGTCCGCCACTGCGATTTCTTCTGACGTCCTGGCCAAGTACGAGCCCGTGATCGGGCTGGAAGTGCATGTGCAACTGCTGACGGCCACCAAGGCCTTTTGCGGATGCGCCAACCGCTTCGGCTCGGAGCCGAATACGAACATCTGCCCGGTTTGCCTGGGGCTGCCCGGTGCGCTGCCGGTGCTGAACGCCAAGGCGGTGGAGTTTGCGGCGCTGGCCTCGCTGGCGCTGAATTGCCAGGTGCGGGAGCGGTCGATTTTCGCGCGCAAAAATTATTTTTATCCCGATCTGCCCAAGGGCTACCAGATTTCGCAATTCGACAAGCCGCTGGCCGAGCACGGCTGGATCGAAGTGCCGACGGCCGAGGGCGGAATCAAACGGATCGGCATTACGCGCCTGCACATGGAAGAGGACGCGGGCAAGAGCCTGCACGAGGGCTTTGCCGACTCGGCCACGCACACCTATCTTGATTTGAACCGCTGCGGCACGCCGCTGGTGGAGATTGTCAGCGAGCCGGATATGCGGACGCCGGACGAGGCCTTCGAATATCTGACGCGGCTCAAGGAGATTGTTCTTTACACCGGCGTTTCAGACTGCAACATGGAAGAGGGTTCGCTGCGTTGCGACGCCAACGTAAGCGTGCGGCTGAGGGGCGCGGAAAAGTTCGGGACCAAGACCGAGGTCAAAAACCTGAACAGCTTTAGGCATGTGCGCGCCGCGCTGCAATATGAGATTGAACGGCAGATCGAAGTCATCGAAACCGGCGGCCGCGTGGTGCAGGAGACGCGGCTTTGGAATGCCAGCGAGGATCGCACCTATGCGATGCGCTCGAAGGAGCAGGCGCACGATTACCGCTACTTTCCCGAACCGGATCTGCCGCCGCTGCTCGTCACCAAGGAATTTTTAGCTGAAGCGGAAAAGAAGCTGCCAGAGCTGCCCGAGGCGCGACGCAAGCGGATGCTCGCCGAATACGAGCTGACCGAGCAGGATGCGCATGCGCTGACGGTGACGCGCGAGTTTGCAGACCGCTTTGAGGCCGCCGCGAAAACGGCGCGCAATCCGCGGCGCGTGGCCAACGTGCTGTTGAGCGAAGTGGGTGGAAGGCTGAAGGCGCAGGGGCTGGAGCTGGATCACTCGCCGGTTTCAATGACGGGCATTGTGCAGGCCGCCGATCTGCTCGATGAAGGCAAGATCAGCTCCAAGCAGATGAAGCAGCTCTTCGATGTGTGTTTTGAGAAGAACGAGGATTTTGGGCCGGTTTACGAGCGCGAAAAGCCACAGCAGATCACAGACGCTTCGGCCATCGAAAAGCTGATCGACGCGGCCATCGCCGCCAATCCCAAGCAGGTGGAGCAGTACCGCGGCGGCAAAAAAACAGTAGCGGGATTCTTTGTCGGCCAGGTGATGCGCGCATCGAAGGGACAGGCCAATCCGGCGCTGCTCAATCAACTGGTGACGAAAAAGCTGGACGAATAGGCCGAACAGCCACGCTATACGGCTGCCGATGCGCGCCTGCGCCGGCAGCCCACTCAAGCAACGGTTCTCAAGCCGGTTCTGGTGCACGATTCTCGTGCCTGGGAACCATTGCGGTTTTATTTCAGCTTTAATTCCGAGACAAACTCTTTGCGCGCATCCCAAGAGCTAACGGTCTTGACGGCGCTTTTTTTGCCGGTTTTTTCCGCCCACAGATCGTAATCGACGCTCATGTCGATTTGGGCGAAGTAGAAATGTCCATCGGCGGTCGAACTGTAACTGCGAATGGCTTTGGTCTTCTGGTTTTTAAGAAAGACCGTGGCGTTCGCAGTCGGCTTCGCGCTATCGTCCAGGACCGTGCCCCTTACCGTGCGCACGCCAATGTTCTGGCTCCACGCCACCGGCGTCAACAAGCCGCCGTGCGCATCCATCCGCACCGCGCCCAACGCCGCCAAACCGCATACAGCCACCGCCAGCCAACTTGCCCGGCCCATTCTTAAGCCTCCTCGTCCTCTTCGTAGGGTTCGTCTTCGTCATCGTCGCCATCTTCCAGACGCGCCAACTCTAACGGCTCAACGCTGACGACCTCGAACTCCAGGCCGCACTCATCGCAGACGACGATGTCGCCCTCTTCAATTTCATCGACTTCAATGTCCAGTTCATTTTCGCATTCAGGACAGCTGGGCATAGTCGCCTCCTCGCATTCTCAACCGGCCGACCGGAGTTTCCATACCGAGTCGGGTTATAAGATACCAGCATCGTACTACAACCTTGGCTAGGTTAGTGAGAACATGCCTCCAGGTCAAGAGGCGAATTGCTTTGTATGCGTAATGACGCTTTTCTCGCGCCGAAGTTTCACCTGTTTGCGGATTTTTTATGGTGCTGATTTTGCACAGGGCCGCCTTCGCCGCCGTTTCTTGCCATTACGGGAAAACGCTGCCATCATGACACCAGTCCGCTTGAGCATTTAACCTATTTTGTACGATGTCAAGAATCGGCTCCAGCCCGTTCGCCTTTCCGGATTTCCGCGGCGCCACGCGCCGGCTTGTGCTGCTCAACCTGGCCACATACTTTGCGCTGCTGGTGGCGGGGCTGGCCCTCTCTTCCGACACATTCCATTTTGCCGGCCTGTTGGTCCTTGACCCGGCAGCCTTTCTGCACGGTTACCTTTGGCAACCGCTTACATATAGTTTTGTGCACACGGGGCTGATCGGCACGCTGCTCGAGCTGCTCTCGCTCTGGTTTTTGGCCGGATTTCTCGAAGGCTTCCACGACGAAAACTGGGTGATGGGGCTCTACGCGGTCTCCGTACTGGGAACCGCGGCGGCGGCGCTGCTGCTTTATGTTGCCGCCAACACCTTCATGCCCGCGCTGCTCGGCCTGCCCATGCCGCTTTACGGTTGCTTCGGCGGAATCTTCGGGCTGCTGGCGGCGATCGGAAGCCTTTACGGCGACATGCAATTTATTCTGTTTCCGCTGCCGATGGGCATCAAGGCGCGCTATATGACGGCGATCTACGTGCTGATCGCCGTGGCCATGCTCTTCAGCCAGGAACGGCTGTACGCCTTTGCGCAACTGGGCGGCGCGCTGGCCGGATGGCTGTTTGTGCGCATGGCGCCGCGGCGCGGCGTTTCGCTGGCCTTCAGCGAGAGATGGTACGGGCTGCGCAATCGCTACTACCGCTGGAAGCGCCACCGCGCCGCGCGCAAGTTCGAGGTTTACATGCGGCAACAGGGGCGCACCGTCCGCTTTGACGGCCAGGGGCACCTGATCGACAAAGACGCTGAGGACAAGAAGCACTGGAACTGACGCCGGTACGATAGAATCGTCGAGAAATGTTCACGAAAATTGCTTTTCTATTTCCCGGTCAGGGATCGCAGGCCGTCGGCATGGGCCGCGAGCTGGCCGAAGGCTTTCCCGTTGCGCAACAAACCTTTGCCGAAGCCGACGAGGCGCTCGGTTTTTCGCTTTCGCGGCTCTGCTTTGAGGGGCCGGAGAGCGATTTGCGGCTGACGGAAAACACGCAGCCGGCGATTTTGACAGCCAGCGTGGCCGCGGCGCGCGTGCTGGCCGAACACGGAGTTGCGCCGGCCTTGGCAGCCGGGCACTCGCTGGGCGAGTGGAGCGCGCACGTCATCGCCGGAAGTTTTTCTTTTGCCGACGCGGTGCGCGCGGTTAAAGCTCGTGGCGCGGCGATGCAGAAGGCGGTTCCCGCCGGCGAAGGCGCGATGGCGGCCGTGCTGGGACTCGAGGCCGCGCAGGTGGCCGAGGCGTGCGCCGAAGCCGCGCGTGAAACCGGACTCCCCGTGCAAGCGGCCAACTTGAATTCGCCGGCGCAGACGGTTATTTCGGGCGCGGCGGCGGCGGTTGAAAAGGCTTCTGAAATAGCCAAGGCCAAGGGCGCGCGGCGCGCCCTTCTGCTCCCCGTCAGCGCGCCTTTTCACTGCGCGATGATGCAGCCGGCGCAGGAAGAAGTGGCGCGCGTGCTGGAAGGTTTCGCGATAGGCGATCCGCAAATTCCCGTGGCCGCCAACTTTACCGGAGCTTTGGTCACGACGGCCGCGGAGGCGCGCGACGCGCTCATCCGCCAGGTGACTGGCGCGGTGCGCTGGGTTGATTGCGTGCAGACGCTCAAGGCCGCCGGCGCGGAACTCTTTATTGAAGTGGGACCGGGGAAGGTGCTCTGCGGACTGCTGCGGCAGATCGACCGCGAACTGAAGACGCTGAATGTGGAAGACGCGGCGAGTTTGGAAAAGACGCTGGCCGAGGCGAAGAGCGGGAATTAATCCCGTGACTAGGCCATTTCAATTTTTAGAGCAAATCGCCTGATGGTATAGAGGAGAAAAACGTCCCTCGGGGGCTAAAGGCCATGTCGATTTGGTTGAGTTTACGGCACGGCTGAAGCCGTGCCCCTTCAAAGCCACTCTACACCTACAGGAGATTTGCTCTAATGTTGTGGTTCCCAGGTTTCAGAATCGAAACCGGGGGCACCCGCGATAGTACAGATTTGAGTGGTCACAGAGCTCAATGAGCGCCGATGCGCGCTACACCAGGCCGAGCTCGCGCAGCATGAAGGCATAATCGAGGGCGATTTCTTTCAGGTAATCGTAGCGGCCGCTGGAGCCGCCATGGCCGGCCTGCATGTTGGTGACGAGCAGCAGCGGATGCGCGTCGGTTTTGAGCGTGCGCAGTTTGGCCACGTACTTGGCCGGCTCCCAATACATCACCTGACTGTCGTTGAGCGAGGTCTTGACCATCATGGCCGGATAACTGGTCGCGCGCAGATTGTCATAAGGCGAGTAACTCAGCATATAGCGAAAATACTTTTCCTGATTCGGATCGCCCCACTCCTCGTACTCGGGCACGGTCAACGGCAGAGAGGCGTCGAGCATGGTGTTCATCACATCGACGAAGGGCACGTGCGAAAAGACGGCGCGGAATTTTTCCGGAGCTAAATTCGTTACCGCGCCCATGAGCAAGCCGCCGGCCGAGCCGCCCTCGATGGCCACGCGCGCCGCATCGCCGTAGCCCGAGGCTGTCAGATGATCGACGCAGGCGATGAAGTCGGTGAAGGTGTTGCGCTTGGCTAGCATTTTGCCGGCGTCGTGCCAGGGCTTGCCCATTTCTCCGCCGCCGCGAATGTGCGCGTAGGCCATCACCACGCCGCGATCGAGCAGGCTGAGCCGGTTGGAGCTGAAGCCGAGCGGCAACGAGTACCCGTACGATCCGTACCCGTAAACGAAGAGCGGATTGCTTTCCGTGCGGGTGTCTTTTCGGTAAACGATCGAGATCGGGACCAGAACGCCGTCGGCGGCGCGGGCGTGGATGCGCTCGCTCGCGTAGAGCGCGCGATTGAAGCCGCCGGGAATTTCCTGCTGCTTGAGCAGCGTGGAGATGCCGGTCGCCAGATCGTATTCGTAAACCGAACTGGGCGTAACCAGCGATTGATAGCCGTAGCGGTAAGTTGCAGTTTCAAAGATGCGGTTGATGTGCGGAAAGGCGCTGTAAGCCGGCTCGGGAAAGGCGATTTCGCCGGCCGGCTCGACCTCGCGGCCAACGCCGGAGAACTTCCAGATGCGCAGCCGTGGCAGGCCAGCTTCGCGCTCGCAGGCGACGAAAAAGTTGGCGAACAAATCAACATCTTCGAGCATCACGCTGTCGCGATGCGGAATCAACTCGGCCCAATGCTCGCGGCCGGGCGTGGCGACGGGCGCGGTGACCAGACGGAAATTGCGCCCGCGGTCGTTGGTGCGGATGAACCAGAGTCCGTTGCGATGGTCGATTGAATATTCGTGCTCGTCGGCGCGCGGCGCGATGACGGCGAAGCTGCCCGTGGGCGCGTCAGCCGCGAGCGCGCGACACTCGGAGGCCGTGTGGCTGGCCGATTCCAGCACCATGAACTTGCCGTCGCGCGTGCGGCCCACGGCCAGATTGAAGCGCTCGTCGTCATCCTGAAATACCAATACAGATTCAGAAAGCTGCCCGGCACAGCCGCGCCAAAGTTGAAATTGCCGCTTCTGCTGCTCGTCTTCGACGGTGTAAAAAAGCGTGGCGTTATCGGCTGCCCAGGCGATGGAGCCGACGCGCTCGACCTCGCCGGCGAGGGTTTCGCCGGTCACGAGATTCTTGATGCGCAGCGTGTACTGGCGGAAGCCGGTGGTGTCGGTGGTGTAGGCGAGCCAGCGGCCGTCGTCTGAAATGTCGATGTCGCCGATGGCGAAAAAGGCCTGGCCTTTGGCCAGTACGTTGCCGTCGAGCAGAATCTCTTCCGGCGCATCGGCGTCGGGAGCAGCGGCGGTTCCGCGTTGGCGACAGTGAATCGCATATTGCTTGCCCTCTTCGGTGCGCGTTGAATACCACCACGCGCCGTCGCGATAGGGAACGGAAACGTCGGTCTGCTTGATGTGGCTGAGCATCTCGCCGTAAAGCTCGCCGCGCAACCCGGCCAGCGGGGTCATGACGGCTTCGGCATAGACATTTTCCGCTTCAAGATAGGCGGCGACCTCGGGGTTTTCTTTTTCGCGCAACCAGGCGTAGTCGTCGGCGAGCACAACGCCGTGCAGAGTTTTTTCCGTGTGCGCTTTGCGGGCAATGGGTGGCGTGGGGTGCGGGGGCTGAGTCATGACTTCCACAGTTTAGTGCGTTCACCATAAGGTCCGGCGTTTAATTGGGCAGCATATTGGTTTCAACATGACATTCTGCTTCGAAGTGTTTGTCATTCAAGCGCAATTGACGCTATCTCCGGATATTGAAGGCAATGAAACCACATAGCGCAAAGCAGTAAACGAATTATGTCCGTCTGCGTAATGTACGCTTAAAAGCAAGGGCGGAAGTTTATGTCGGTATCGGCAAACAACGAAGAGGTTGTCTCTCTACGCAAGGATGTGCGATTGACTGCACCCGAGCTTGAGATTCTACGCAACATCGGCGAAGCGTCAAAGCAAAACCAAACTCATACGCTCACCTCGCAACAGATCGACCGGGTGATCGCGGCGGCGCGCGCGCAAAAGAAAACGCGTCCACACTAGTACCGTGGCCGGATGATTTTGTTTCTTAGCGTTGTGGTTCCCCGGTCTCAAAATCGAGACCGGGGGCACCCATGGCTGGTGCAACTTCAAGCTGTCAAAGACCCGTACTGCATCAGATGATCGAAACCAATATGTTAGTTTCAACAGCGGCTAAGTCGTAGACTTTGCGGCGAGCGGGGAACTGTTTCCGCCTCCCCCACGTACAATATAGAAAGGAATGAAGAGCTTTCTTCATGCGCGCTTTGCCGCTTTGCCGCTGCTGTTGGCGACGTGTCTGGCGCTGTGCGGTTTTCCAGCGCTGGCCGAGCGCATTCAGGATCTGCCGCAACCCACCGATTATGTAAGCGACTTTGCCCACGTGCTGTCGCCAGAGACCGTGGCGCGGCTTGACTCGCTCTGCGAGCAGTTGGACCACTCGCAGGCCGACGCCAAGCTGGCCGTGGTGACGGTGAACAACCTGGACGGCAATGAAGCGTCTGACTACGCCAACCAGCTTGAAGACCATTGGAAGATGGGCAGCAAGAAGGGGCAGAACCGCTACGCGATGGTTCTGCTGGCAGTCTCGGACCACAAGTATCGGATCGAGATCGGCTACGGGCTGGAAGGAATTCTGCCCGACGCCAAGACCGGCGACATTGGCCGCGCGATGGTTCCCGAGCTGCGCGCCGGCAACTACGACGGCGCGGTAACGCTGGCGACGAGCCAGGTGGCGCAGGCGATTGCCGACGACGCCAAGGTAACGCTGACGCAAGACGCGCAGGCCGCCGCGCCGCAGCCTCAACGCCACGGCGGTGGATTCGGCAGGCTGCTGCTGCTCATTATCATTTTGGTTTTCTTCGGCGGATTCGCGCTGCTGCGCATGCTCTTCGGCTGGGGCCTGTTTTT
>Ga0224531_1000381_pt1 | contig 23209 bp, 16 predicted proteins | sample CBST100metaG_FD_179876 | JGI IMG/M metagenome (GOLD analysis project Ga0224531, IMG submission 179876) | Peat soil microbial communities from Stordalen Mire, Sweden - C.B.S.T100 | ecosystem: Environmental > Terrestrial > Soil > Wetlands > Peat | place: Sweden: Norrbotten County, Stordalen Mire...
GTTCTGGTGCATGGATTCGACACAGCGCTGATTGCAGGGGACGATCGCGGCGGCGATGCGTTTGGCGCGCTGGCCTTTACGCGCGTCCTGGGGCAGGCCTGGGAAGTGCATGGAGAAGCGGCCTGGCGCGAGCAGGGGGCTTTGCTGATGGGCGGAAAATACACCACCAGATCCGGCATTACTTTCATCGGCGAGTTTTATACTCCGCCTAACACCGCCTACTATCGAGATATGGCGCTCGCGCCGCTGGCCGGGCGCCAGCACTATCTCTTTGTAGATGCCGGAAAGAACCGCCTGCGCGAGCTGCCGGGATGGAAAGAGTGGGACCTGAGCGCGTATGCCGTTGCCAACCTCGATGACCGGAGTTACACGGCAGTCTTCGACGCCAACCGGCGATTCGGCAACCGCTTCTCTTCCTATCTGCACCTGGAAGTTCCTTCAGGCAGCAAGAAATCGGATTACGGTTCCACGCCTTACACCTCAGCTACATCGATAGGAGTGCGCTTTCAGCTATGAATCAGGGAACCCCTCAATCGGTTGCCGGAAGCGCCGCTCTCGAGCACAAGAGCCCGTGCTTTTCGGACTATCTCGTCAAGGCGCTGTGGATCGTGCCTACAGTGGCGCTGTTCATCGTAGTCATCTTTCTTAGCATCGGCCGAATCCATCTATCCGATACCGTGAGTCACTTTGTTGGCGCGCTGGGTTACTCCGGCTTCATCGCCGTCCCGTCGATGTTTCTGCTTACCTGGATATCGATACGCTACACGGCAAGATTCCCGCGGCTGATTGTGGTCCTGCGCACGCTGATTCTGCTATTTACCGCGACCGCCGGCGCCCTGGCGGCAGGGGTTGTATTTCAAATCGTTGGAGTCATCCCTCGCGGCGAATACTGGATGGAATTCCGGTCCTCTTTTCCGTTCTGTGTCGTGATTACCCTGGTGATCGGCTTGAGCACAGCTTCTTACGAGACCATGCGCTACAAGTTGCAGGAGACGACCCTAGAACTGAGCGCCCGCCAGGTGGAGCAGGAGCGCGCCAAGAAACTGCTCGCCGAGGCCCGCCTCTCCTCGCTCGAATCCCGCATCCACCCGCACTTCCTCTTCAACACGCTCAACTCCATCGCCTCGCTCATTCCCACTGACCCGCAGCGCGCCGAAGATACGGTGGGAAGATTCGCATCGCTGCTCCGCTTTTCACTCAATGCGCAGCACACCGGCTTGGTGCCGTTGGCGCAGGAACTGAAAATTGTGCGCGATTATCTGGAGATTGAGAAGACGCGCTTCAGCGAGCGCCTGCGCTTTGAGATCGCGATTCCCCCGTCGATGGAGGCCGCCAAGGTGCCACCCTTGGCGCTCCAAACCCTGGTCGAGAATTGCATCAAGCATGTCGTCGCCCGCCGCGCCCAGGGAGCTTCCATCCGGGTCGCCGGGTCAATGGAGGCAGGCCGCATCCGGCTTGAGGTGATCGACGACGGGCCCGGCTTCTCCTTGAGCGATCTCACGCCGGAACACGGGCTCGGCAACTTGGTCACGCGCCTGGAATTGCTCTTCGGAGACCAGGGCGAGCTCGATGTGACGCGCGAAGCAGAGAAGACCGTCGTGCGCATCTCCTTCCCCGCGGAGTCTTGAGAAAGCCATGGAAACCGCTGTGCTCAACGCCTATCTCGTGGATGATGAACCGCTGGCCATTGAACGGCTGAAGCGGCTGCTGGCCAGCTTTCCGTCCATCCGCATTGCCGGCAGCGCCACCGATGCCGCCGAAGCCCTGGAGTTCCTTAAAGGCGAGACGGTCGACGTGCTCTTCCTCGACATTCAAATGCCTGGCATGAACGGCTTCGAGTTGCTTGCACAACTTGACCGCCAGCCCTTCGTCGTCTTCACCACCGCTTACGACGAGTACGCGCTGCGGGCCTTCGAGGTGAACTCCATCGATTACCTTTTGAAGCCCATTGAGCCGGAGCAACTGGAGCGCGCTCTGGGCAAACTCAGCCGCCTGCAGCCGACCGCTCGGCAGGAATGGCAGCGCAGCCCGGATCTGCCGGTTCTGCTCAAAGAATTGGCCGCGTCGCTCGCGCCCTCGCGTACGGACTATCCACGCCGCATCGCATCCCGCGTGGGCGAGCGCATTTTCTTTTTGGATCTTGGCCAGGTAACCCACTTTGTAGCTCACGACAAGCTCACCTACGCCATCGTCAACGGCCATAGCCACGCGGTCGATCAGAGCATTGTCGAGTTGGAGAGCCGTCTTGACCCGGCCAGGTTTCTGCGCATTCATCGTTCGGCGCTGGTGAACGTGGACTGGATTCACGAGGTCAATTCGTTCTTTGGCGGCAAAGTGGTGGTCACGCTCAAAGACGCCCAGCACACGCAGCTCACAGTAGCGCGCGACCGCGTGCGCTGCCTGAAAGAGCGCATGGGAATTTAGTATCATCAGCCTAAAGTTCGCATCAAGAAACAATCTGTCATCCTGAGCGCAGCGAAGGATCTGCAGTTGTTCTTCAACAGACCTCTGACTCACCCCAAATGCGGAACTCTCCGCAATCGTCCGCCCCCGCAATGCAAAAATAAGGTATGCTCTTAGCCGTCGCGCGGCGCCCATCTCTCCGTGCGCGAAACCTGCATCGGTCCCGTCATTGCGACACCCCCGGCCGGCGCGTCCACACCAGTCCCTCCAACTCCGGAAGGTCGTTTATGCACGCTGATTCTTTTCGCATGATAGGGAAGTTGGCGCTCTTTGCCGCCTTTACGCTGGCCGTCCCTGCTCTCAAGGCGCAGACGCTCGGCATCTTCGAAGGCCATCAGGACGTGGGCACGGTGCTGCACGCCGGGTCGGCAGAGTACGACGCTGCAGCGCACACCTACACGGTGAGCGGAAGTGGCGAGAATATGTGGTTCGGTGTCGACGACTTCCAGTTTGCCTGGAAAAAAGTCTCGGGCGACGTGGCTCTCACCGCGGACATCGCCTTCCTGGGCGCGGGCGGGAATCCGCATCGCAAGGCGGTCCTGATGATCCGCCAGACTCTCGAAGGCAAATCCATCTCGGTAGATTTGGCTGTGCACGGAAGCGGTCTCACGTCGCTGCAATACCGCACCCAGACCGGCGCCGACACGCACGAAGTGGAAGCCAATGCGACCGGCCCCAAAACGGTGCGCCTTGAAAAGCGCGGTGAGTTCCTCTACGCATTTGTCGCGGCAAAGGACGGCAAGCTGCAGCCTACGGGCGCAGCCACCAAGCTCGCATTCAACGGCCCGTTCTACGTCGGCATCGGCGTCAGCGCGCACGACAAGGACGCGGTGGAAAAGGCTGTCTTCTCCAACGTGACCCTGGAAGAACTGCAGCCGGGGAGCGGCAAGACCGTGCTGGTCAGCGCTCTGGAAACCATCTCCATCGCTTCCACCGATCGCCATGTGGAGTACGCCGCTCCAGCGCACTTCGAGGCGCCGAACTGGTCTCCCGACGGCCTGTTTTTTGTCTTCAATCAGGACGGAGGCCTCTATCGGCTCGACCTGGGCGGCAGCAAGCCCACGCAAATCGCCACCGCCCCGCAGACGCACTGCAACAACGATCACGGCATGTCCCCGGACAACCAGCTCCTGGCCATCAGCGACCAGTCGGCTGAAGACAAAAAATCGCACGTATATATTGTGCCGAATACCGGAGGCACGCCCAGGCAGATCACGCTGAATGGGCCCTCGTACTGGCACGGTTGGTCGCCCGAGGGCACGGAACTGGCCTTCACCGGAGAGCGCGGCGGCAACTTCGACATCTACACCATCTCGATTGCTGGCGGGGAAGAGACGCGCCTCACCACCGCGCCCGGCCTCGACGACGGCCCCGACTACTCGCCCGACGGCGCGTATATCTACTTCAACTCGGAGCGCACCGGCCACATGCAGATATGGCGCATGAAGACCGACGGCAGCCAGCAGGAGCAGGTGGTTTTCGAGCAGAGCAACGACTGGTTCCCGCACATCTCGCCCGACGGCCAGTGGATGGTCTTCATGGCCTACGAGAAGGACGTCACCGGCCATCCGCCCAACAAGGATGTGGAACTACAGCTGATGTCGATGAAGGACAAGAAGGTCCACCTCCTGGCCCGGCTCTTCGGGGGGCAGGGAACCATCAACGTCCCGTCCTGGGCGCCCGACAGCAAAAAGCTTGCCTTTGTCAGTTATGAGCAGCTGCCGGAAGAGAGTCCAGAAGTGAAATAGAGCGAAGCCAGAGTCGATGGTTGATGCAAGCAACGCGCTCCAAGGAATCTCTGAATCAGTCAACAATGTGAGGGGACGGGATTTACGGGCTGCCATGAGAGTTCTTCCGCAGCCTGTAAAGGCTCGCGGGTTTGGCCTTTTTCCGGGGTAAACTTGCTTGCTTACCCCGGGGTCGTCGAACGGCAACTGTAGTATCAGACCTCAGAACGGCCTCAAGGCAGCCTCAAAAAAAGTTGAAAACAGGTGTTGACTCTCGTTACTCTACATTATAGAGTACTCTCTATTGAGGATTTCTCTGAAGGGTCGCAGAGAGCTTAAAGGAGAATCGAGATGACGGAAAACGCGGAAGAACTGGAACTGAGAGACAGGCTCAGCCTGATTGAGTCCATGATTGCCGAGGGGCGGCGGAGCACCGAGAGCTGGGCCTGGACCTTCGTTTTTTGGGGCGTGGCTTACTACGTTGCCATTTTGGGGACAGATGTTTACCACTGGCCGTGGGCCTGGCTTGTGACCATGGCTAGCGCATGGGTGGTGTTCATGGCCATCCTTCAGAGAAAGAAGAAGAGTCCGTCGGAGCACAAGCCCGGGACCACGATTGGGCGCGCCATCTTCTCGGTTTGGATGGCCATGGGCGTATCGCTTTCGTTGCTGTTGCCGGCGCTGGGCTTCAGCGGAAGATTCGACCAGCACGTATTTGTCGCGGTGGTTGCCGCCATGCTGGGGGTGGCGAACGGGGCCTCCGGGATGATCATCCGGTGGAAGGCGCAGATTGCCAGCGCGGCCGTGTGGTGGATCGCAGCGGTGTTGGCTTGCTTTGGCACCGATCAGCAGTGCAGCATTGTATTTTTGGTGGCCATCTTCCTCTGCCAGATCGTTTTTGGCGGCTATGCCATGAGTTGCGAGGCCCGCGCGCGCCGGCAGGGGGCCGTCCATGCCTGAATTGCCGGAACTCAATCCCGTAGTTCACGGGAAGTTGCGCCTGGCCCTGCTCTCGCTGCTCAGTGGCGTCGAAGAGGCGGAATTCACCTGGCTGCGGACGAAGACCGGCTCGACGGATGGCAACCTGGGCGCGCAACTTTTGAAGCTCGAAGAGGCTGGGTACGTAGTGGTGGAAAAGAAGTTTGTTCAGCGCAAACCGCTGTCCATCTACCGTATGACGGAAGCCGGCCGCGGGGCTCTGACCGAATACGTGCACGCGCTGAAGGAACTGCTGGGAGGAGCCATCGGCGCATAACCAACAAAGGAGGAAGGTCATGAAGATTCAAACGGCAAATCAAGTCAGCGGCAGGGCAACCGGCGCTCTCTTCTTCTCTGCTTTCGGAGCCATCTGGCTTGCCCTCGCGTTCTACTGCATGGAGAGGTTCAGTGCGGCTGTTGGCTCCGGAATTCTGCTGGGGCTGGCGGCCTTTGTCCTGGTTGCTCTCTCTCTGTTCCGCACAGCCAAACGTTTTCCGCGCGAGCCCGACGATCCGGCTGTGAGCCGCACATTCAAGTGGGTGAATATCGCGCAGTGGATCGCCGTCGCCATCGTGGCTTTTACTCTGAACAGGCTGAATCTCGATGCCTATGCCCTGTCTGCCATTACCGCCATCGTCGGGCTGCACATGTTTCCGCTGGCCCGGGTCTTCCACTATTCGCCGCACTATGTAACTGGAGCGGTGCTGGTGGCTTGGGGTGTGGCCAGCGGAGTCCTGGTACCTGTGAGCCAGATGCAAGGCGTTACCGCCCTGGGAACCGGTGTGGTCCTTTGGCTCAGCGCGGCTGTGACGCTGGCTCTCGCTTGGCAAGGCTCTCGCCAGGCCCACGACCCGCAGCCCTGCTGACTCCGCCCTTTCCGCTAACTCAGGTGACTCAGCTATCTCCGCCGTCTGAGTGAAGGCTCTTCCGCACGTGCTCCATGATTCCCAGATAGTAGGCGAGATTGTGGATGCTGTTCAGCGTGGCGGAAAGAGCCTCGCCGGAGTGCATCAGGTGGCGGAGATAGGCGCGCGAGTAGCGCTGGCAAACCATGCACTCGCAAGCCGGGTCCGGCGGGCCCTGATCTTCGGCATATTTTTTGCCCTTGATGTTCAGGCGGCCTTCGCTGGTGAAGAGCAGGCCGTGACGCGCGGCGCGGGTGGGGAGGACGCAATCCATCATGTCCACGCCCATGCGCGCGTACATCTCGATCTCATCCGGATAGCCGACGCCCATGACGTAACGGGGCTTGTCGGCGGGCAGAAGGGGCAGGACTTCGGCAATCATCTCGAGGGTCAGGTCGCGGGGCTCGCCCACGCTGAGGCCGCCGATGGCGTAGCCGTCAAAATCCATTTCGACCAGCCGCTCCACGCTTTCGCGGCGCAGGTCGCGGTACATGCCGCCCTGCACGATGCCGAAGAGGCTCTGCGTCTTGCCGCCCAGTTCCTCGTGCCACGGGACCTCGTGGGAATGGGCGCGAAAATGATCGAGAGAGCGGCGCGCCCAGGCCAGGGTGAGGCGCAGGCTCTCTTCGGCGCGAGTGCGGTCGGCGGGGTACTCGGTGCACTCGTCGAAGGCCATGCAGATGTCCGCACCCAGCGCAATTTGCACATCCATGGAATGCTCGGGGGTAAAGAAGTGGGAGCTTCCGTCGAGATGCGAGCGAAAGCGGACGCCTTCGTCGGTGACCTTGCGCAGGGCGCTCAGGCTGAAGACCTGAAAGCCGCCCGAGTCCGTCAGCATGGCGCGGGGCCAGCTGATGAACCGATGCAGGCCGCCCATGCGCCGGATGGCCTCGTGGCCGGGGCGGAGGTAGAGGTGATAGGTGTTGCCGAGAATGATCTCCGCGCCCAGGTTTTCGAGCACGTCCTGGGCCACGGCCTTGACGGTTCCCAAGGTGCCGACGGGCATGAAGACAGGCGTTTCGACGGTGCGGTGCGGCAGATGGATCCGCCCCCGCCGTCCGCCGGCTTCGGTTGTGTTGAGTACGTTGAATTCGAGGGCCACCAGTAGATTCTAACGGGAAGGGCTGTGGCTACTTCGCTTCTTTGCCCAGGCGCATTTGCACTCCCACCCGGCCCACACGTGGGGTGGCGAGTGTGGTGGTGGGCGTTTTGGAGACTTCAATCTGACGATCGAAGAGGTTTTCCCCTGCGGCGAACGCCTCGAACCGCTTGCCGAATGGGTGCGAAGCGTAGGCGTCCAGGCGGAAATAGCCATGGAGCATGTACGCGTTGGCATCGTCGTCGTACTGGCGTCCGCTCAGGCGCGACTCGAGACTGAGTGTGCCCAGAGCGGGCCGGTTGGCGCGCAGATTCAGTGTCGCCATGTTGCGCGCCACTTCGGGAATCCAGTTGCCCAGGTCCTGGCTGCCGCGGCTGACGGTGGCGTGTGCATGCTGGTAGCCGCCATCGACGGTGAGCCAGCGGCGCGGCGCAGCCTCGAAGTCCACGGCCACGCCACGGCTCTCGATCTGGCCCAGGTTCTCCCGCAGAAGCAGAATTGGCGAAGCGTTGGGGCTGATGGTCACCGCGGTGATGGGGCGGTTGACTTGAGTGAGGAAGTAGCTCGCGCGGATAGTGCCCCGGCGGCCTTCGGTGGCGAGCCCGGTCTCCCAGCCGGTGGCGCGTTCGCTCAGGAGGGCGCTGTTGGGCTTGGTCAGCTTGTTGCCCACCTGGGTGGAGCGGTAAAGCTCATTGGGCGTGGGAGCGCGGAAAGCGCGAAAGCCGGAGGCCGACACCGCCCAGTGGTTCAAGAGCTTGCGCGACAGGCCCAGGCGGGGATCGAAGACGGTTTGCTGTTGCTGCGCCAGTTGTACCGGGAGCAGGTTCCAGGCCGAGCCGTTCCATCCGAATTGCCGGGCATCGTAGTTCTGGAACCAGTCGACGCGGCCGGAGGCGGTGAGCGTCCATGCTTTCCGCACCCATAAGGCTTCGAGATAGAAAGCCGCATCGCGCTGGTGGTCGGCGAGGTTGGTCAGGGCCGCGCCGGTTCCGTAGGTCTGCTCGCGGTCCCAGACCCGTACATCGTGCACATCGCTTCCGGCCACCAGGAGCAGTCCTGCGCCGAGAGGTTGGCTCCAGCGGGTCTCCGCGCCAAGTTCGTTGACGGGTGTCCGCGAGAAACGCGTGGGGGTTTCGCCGCAGCGGAAGGAGCAGGTTGGGTTGCCAAAGGCTGGCAGGTTGGAGAGGCTGGAAAATGTCTGCCGATAGCGCTCGGAGGAGCCGTAAAGCCGCGTAATCAGAGTGCCGCTGTGCGGTCCCTGCCAGTCGCCGCCGGTGGCGTAGCGCCAGAGGCGCGTTCCGTTAGTTTGGTAGGGCGTGCCGTTGTGGCGCGATTCGTTGAAGCCGCTGGCGCGCACAAACAACCGCAGCGCACCGCGCTCATGCTCGGCCAAGAGCAGGCCATTTTGGCTGTGCACATTGGACGCCACGTCGACCGGGCCGCGCTGCGAGGGCGCTTCCTGGATGAATCCGTCGGTGCCCAGAGCGCCGCCGGCGGCGAGCAGGCCCCAGGGACCATGCTTGATTTCGGCCAGGAGAGAGTCGTCGAAGGTGACTTCCGCACCGTAACTGCTTCTGAGCTCGGCCATGTCGGAGGTGGGTCGCAGAGGCACCATGTTGACCACTCCGCCGATGGCGCTCGATCCATAGAGATCGCTCACCCCGCCGCGCACCAGTTCGACGGCCTTTACGGCCAGCTCCGGCTGCTCTTCCCAGTGAATCCATCCGCCCACCGGGTCGTTCAACGGTACATCGTCATCGGTGAGCAGGGTGCGGCTGGCGGAGGTGGAACCGAGTCCGCGCAGGCTGATTCCCTGCGATGTGGGATTGGCCACCAGCGAACTGGAGCGGCGAAAGAGCTCGACGCCGGGAATCTGACGCAGTGCACCGTCCATGGTTGGGGAGGCGGTGGTCTTCAGGGCGGTCTCGGTGAGTACACGCGTGGTCTGCGGACTCTCGAGGGTTCCGAGCGGCGTGCGGTAGGCGGTTACAGTCACTACTTCGGTGGCGGCGGCAGGTTGAAGGCGCAGTGTGGTCCCCGCGGACAGTACCACATCCCGGGTGGCGAAACCCTTCGCCTCCACGCGGAGGCGGCAGGGGGTGACGCACTCGACCGTGAGTCGTCCATCCGCATTGGGCCGGCCCAGCTGGTTGCCGTTTGCGTCCTTGACGGTTGCTGCAGGCAATGGTGCGCCGTCACCATCTTCCACCGTGATCGTCAGGCCTGGAGCGCTCTGCGACTCAAGATGCGCCGGGGCCAGGATCGCCAGAGCCAGCGCGCCAACCGCTCCACTGAATAGGAACCACCGCATCTGCACCGCTTTCGCATTTCTTGCCCGAAATGTGGGGAAATTGTGAGACGGTTTTAGAATCTTCTGCATCAAGAATCCGGGGCGCAATCTCGAGCAGAGGCACCAGTACGAAAGCGCGTTCTTTGAGCCGCGGATGCGGTATTTCCAGATCAGGTTCGCTGATTTCAAGATCGCCGAAGAGCAAGATGTCCAGATCGAGCGTTCGCGGTCCGTTCTGGACTCCGGCGGAGCGATCCCGGCCAAACTCCTGCTCCAGCGCCATCAGCCCGATGAGCAATTCCCTCGGGTTCAGCGCTGTCTCCAGTTCTACCACGGCATTGACGAAGCGCGGCTGATCGGCAAATCCGACCGGCTCGGTGGAGTAAAGCGACGAGCGGCGCGTCACCCGGCCCAAGGAGTTCAGGCGTGAGGCTGCCGCTGCCAGCGTAGCTTCCGGGGCCCCTGCGCAACTGGGCAGGTTCGCGCCCATTCCGATGTACGCCGTGTGCATTCATTCAGGGTATCGCGATTGCGTGGGTAGTATTCTGTGTATCGGCTTTGAAGGATTGCGGCAGCAGTTCTTCGCAGGGGGAAAGAGTATGACCACGACCATGGCTCCAACGATTCGCGCGCCGCGCGGCAACCAGTTGCGCTGCAAGGGATGGCAGCAGGAGGCGGCGTTGCGCTGCCTGATGAACAACCTGGATCCGGAGGTGGCGGAACGGCCGCAGGACCTGGTGGTGTATGGCGGCATCGGGAAGGCGGCGCGTAACTGGGAGTGTTTCCATGCGATTGTGCGCGAACTGGAGCAGTTGGGCGGCGAGGAGACGCTGCTGGTGCAGAGCGGCAAGCCGGTGGCCGTGTTTCCGACACACGAGATGGCGCCCAGGGTGATCATCGCCAACTCCAACCTGGTGGGCAAGTGGGCCAACTGGGAGCACTTCAACGAGTTGGACCGCAAGGGCCTGATGATGTATGGGCAGATGACGGCGGGGAGCTGGATTTATATCGGCGCGCAGGGGATTTTGCAGGGGACCTTCCAGACACTTGCGGCGCTGGCCGAGCAACACTTTGGCGGCTCGCTCAAGGGCAAGCTGGTGGTGACGGGTGGCGTGGGCGGCATGGGCGGAGCGCAACCTCTGGCCGTGACGTTGAACGGCGGAGTGGTGCTTGCCGTCGACGTGGATCGCAGCCACATCGAGCGGCGCGTGGCCACGCGCTATTGCGACATGGTGATCGAGGATTTGGACGAGGCGCTGCGGCTGTGCGAGGCGGCGCGGAGCGAGGGTAAGGCGCTATCGGTGGGACTGGTGGGCAACTGCGGCGATGTGCTGCCGGAGATTGTGCGGCGGGGCGTCCAGGTGGACGTGGTGACGGACCAGACCAGCGCGCACGATCCTTTAAACGGATATGTCCCGCAAGGACTCACTTTGAGTGAGGCGGCGGAGTTGCGCCTGCGCGATCCAGAAGAGTATGTGCGGCGCTCGACAGCGACGATGGTGGTGCATGTGAACGCGATGCTGGCACTGCAACGGGCAGGAGCGGTGACGTTCGACTACGGCAACAACATTCGCCGCTTCGCCTTCGACGCAGGCTGCGTGGATGCGTTTCTGATTCCTGGCTTTGTGCCGGAATACATTCGGCCGTTGTTCTGCACCGGGACGGGGCCGTTCAGGTGGGTGGCGCTTTCCGGAGATCCGAAGGACATTGACCGCACCGACGAGCTGGCGCTGGAGTTGTTTCCGAAGAACACCATTTTGCAGCGCTGGTTGAGACTGGCGCGTGGGCGGTTCGCATTCCAGGGACTGCCGTCACGCATTTGTTGGCTGGATTATGGCGAGCGTGCGCGCATGGGCCTGGCGATCAACGAACTGGTGCGTACGGGCGAGATTTCCGCGCCGATTGCAATTGGCCGCGACCATTTGGATACGGGTTCAGTGGCCAGCCCTTATCGCGAGACGGAAAAGATGCTGGACGGCTCGGATGCAGTGGCCGACTGGCCGATTCTGAACGCGTTGCTGAACACTGCGTCCGGCGCGACGTGGGTAAGCTTCCACCATGGCGGAGGCGTGGGGATGGGTTACTCGCTGCACGCGGGACAGGTGACGGTGGCCGATGGGACGGAGATGGCGGCAAGGAAGATTGCGCGCGTGCTGAACAACGATCCCGGGCTGGGCGTGGTGCGTCATGCCGATGCGGGCTATGAACTGGCGCAGCGAACCGCGAAGGAACGCGGCATCCACATGCCGATGGCAGGGAAGTAACTGTGGCCAGCGCGCAAGTTATTGTCAATATCGGTCAGCTTGTAACTCTTGCTGGACCGGCGCGGCCGCGCGTGGGCGATGAACTGCGCGAGCTGGGAGTGATTGCGGATGCGGCGCTGGTGGTGGAGGACGGGTGCATTGTTGCGGGTGGAAGTTACGCTGAGCTGTGCGGCAGGATTCCGCCGCACGCCGAGCTGATCGATGCGGAGGGGCGATGCGTGACGCCCGGATTTGTGGACGCGCATACGCATTTGGTCTTTGCGGGCAGCCGCGCGGCAGAGTTCGAGCAGCGCATTGGCGGAGCCACCTATCAGCAAATCGCCGCTGCCGGCGGGGGGATTCTACACACCGTCGCATTGACGCGGGCGGCCAGCGAGGACGAGTTAGTAAGTGAGGCGCGCAAACATCTGGACTGGATGCTGCGCGCCGGCACGACGACTGCAGAAGCCAAGTCGGGCTATGGGCTGGAGCGTGCGACGGAGTTGCGGATGTTGCGCGTGCTGGCTCGCCTGGACGCGGAGGGGCCGGTGCGCATTGTTCCCACGCTGCTGGCCGCGCACTGTGTCCCGCCGGAGTTTGCCGGACGCCGCGAAGAGTATGTGCGCTGGATTGCCGAAGAGTTGATCCCCGAAGTTGCGGCGGCGGGATTGGCAAAATATTGCGATGCTTTCTGCGACGACCACGCATTTACTGTGGAGGAATCGCGAACGGTGTTGACTGCTGCGCGCCGGCACGGACTGCGGCTGCGGGTGCACGCGGAACAATTTCGGCCGGGGACGGGAGCGGCGCTGGCCGCGGAGCTTGGTGCGGCGACCGCCGATCATCTGGAAGCCGCGGAGGATGAGGTCCTTCAAGTATTGAAGGATGCAGGAGTGCAGCCGGTGATGCTGCCCGGTTCGGTTTTTGCATTGGGGCGCAGCAACTATCCGCCGGCGCGAAAGATGGTGGAGTCAGGACTGGCGATTGTGCTGGCAACGGACTTCAATCCCGGCTCGTCGCCGATTGCGTCCATGCCGTTCATTCTGTCGCTAGCGTGCTTGCAAATGGGCCTGACACCCGCGGAGGCGTTGACGGCCGCGACGATCAACGCGGCCTGGAGCCTCGACCTCGGTAACAGCATTGGATCTCTGGAAGCGGGCAAACAAGCCGATTTTCTGATTCATGAATTCACGGATTATCGCGAGCTGGCGTATTACATCGCCGCACCTGCGCGGCCGCGTGTTTTTGTTGCCGGCAGGGAAGTGACGCCGTAAACGTAGAGGACTCGCGCCGCCGCGCTGAAGCTTTATTGCTCCTCGGCTGCAGGCAAATAAAATAAGTGCCTCCACTTCACGAAGTTGCGCTGTCAATCTTTTCGTCGGAAATTGACGGAAAGAAAAGTGCGACATCTGGCGCAATTTAGAAATCAAATAAAAGCAACGCTTCGCTCTTCAGGCTTGCCAGCCGCGGAAATGAGGCCATAGAACATATGTGGATTGTTAGAGTAGCTCTCGATCGACCCTATACCTTTATTGTCCTCGCGTTGCTGATTCTGCTGGCCGCGCCGGTGGTGATTCTGCGCACGCCCACCGATATCTTCCCCAATATCAACATCCCGGTCGTTTCGATCGGCTGGCAATATACCGGCCTCAACCCTGAAGAATTGGAGGGGCGGCTTACTTCGCCCTACGAAAAATCGCTCACCACGCTGGTGGACAACATTCAGCACATCGAGTCCACCACGTATAACGGCGTGGTGGTAGTGAAGGTGTTTCTGCAGCCCGGCGCGTCGCTGGACACTGCCAACGCGCAGGTTACGGCTGCATCGCAATTTCTGTTGCGCCAGCTTCCACCCGGCATTCTGCCACCGCAGATTATCAACTTCTCCGCATCGAGCGTGCCGATTCTGCAGCTTGGAATCTCGGGAGAGGGATTGTCGGAGGCGCAGCTCAACGACTACGCGACCAACTTCATTCGCACGCAACTCATTACCGTTCCGGGGTCGGTGGTGCCGTCTCCCTACGGCGGCAGGCAGCGCCAGATCAGCATCAACATGGATCAAACGGCGATGCAGTCCAAGGGCATTGCTCCGGGCGACTTGCTGAACGCGGTGGCGTCGCAAAGTGTAGTCAGCCCATCGGGCACGATCAAGGTGGGGCAGTCGGAATACGATGTGCGCACCAACGCTTCGCCGCGCACGCTGGAGGAGTTGGCGAACGTTCCGCTCAAGCAGGTGAACGGGACCACGATTTATTTGCGCGACGTGGCCAGCGTCAGCGACGGATACCAGGTGCAGACCAACATTGTCCGGCAGGATGGCCACCGCGGCGTCCTGGTTTCAGTTCTGAAAAACGGCAATGCCTCGACGCTGGATGTGGTGAAGGGCATTCGCGCGTTGCTGCCGCGTGTGGCCAGCACAGTGCCGCCGCAACTGAAGATGTCGCCGCTCTCCGATCAGAGCATTTTTGTGCGCGCAGCGGTGCAGGGGGTGGTACGCGAGGCGCTCATTGCCGCCGCGCTCACGGCCGTGATGATCCTGGTTTTCCTGGGCAGTTGGAGATCCACACTGATCATCGCCGTCTCGATTCCACTCTCGATTCTTACGTCCATTATTGTTCTCGGGCTGATGGGCGAGACGATCAATACGATGACGCTGGGCGGCCTGGCACTGGCGGTGGGCATCCTGGTGGACGACGCGACGGTCACCATCGAAAACATCGAGCGCTTTCTTGAGGACGGCTACGGTCTGCGCGATGCGATTCTGGAGGGCGCGGCGCAGATTTCGGTGCCGGCGCTGGTTTCAACGCTGTGTATCTGCATCGTCTTTTTGCCCATGTTCTTTCTTGGTGGGGTGGCGCGCTACCTTTTTGTGCCGCTGGCCGAAGCAGTGGTCTTCGCCATGCTGGCCAGTTACGTGCTGAGCCGCACGCTGGTGCCCACACTGGCCTTGTATCTATTGCGCGCAAACGAGCACGGAGCCGCGGGGCAAGGAGCGTTCGCACGCTTCCAGCACGGATTCGAGCGCGTCTTCGAACGCATTCGCGCACGCTATTACGCGCTGTTGCAGGGACTCGTTTTCCGACGCCGCATGTTTATTCCATCCTTTCTGGGGTTCTGTCTGCTGGTGTTTGTCCTGCTTCCATTCCTGGGCGAAGACTTTTTCCCCGACACGGATAGCGGCCAGTTCATCCTGCACGTGCGCGGCCCTTCAGGCATGCGCATCGAAGAGACTGCGCGTCTCTTCGATCTGGTGGAAGATGAGATCCGCAAGGAAGTTCCACCCGCGGAAATCGACAACATTCTCGATAACATCGGCTTGCCCTATAGCGCCCTGAACACGCAGCATTTGACCAACGGAACACTCGGCGTGAGCGACGGCGACATCCTGGTGACTCTGCGGCGTGAGCATCGGCCGACGGCAAACTATGTGCGCGCGCTGCGCACCAATTTACCGCGCGGGTTTCCCGGCGCCACGTTCTACACACTGCCCGCCGACATTACCACGCAGATTCTCAATTTCGGCGTGCCCGCGCCGATTGACATTCAACTGGAAGGCAATGACGTGGACGCGAGCAAGGTGCAGGCCGACAAGATTCTTGCTCAGTTGCGCAAGGTTCCGGGGCTGACCGACCTTCGCATCCAGCAGCCCTTCGACTATCCGATGTTCCAGGTGAACGTGGATCGCACCAAGGCAGCGCAGGGTGGCTATACCGAGCGCGACGTGGCCACCAGTATGCTCAACACACTTAGCGGCAGCTTTCAGGTAACGCCCATGTTCTTTCTCAACTGGAAGAACATGGTGAACTACAGCGTGGTTGCGCAGACCCCGCAGTACAAGATGGACTCGATGCAGGACCTGGCGAATATTCCCATCAACCGGACCACGAGCAGCGCGCCGCCCGCGACCGGTTCGACAAATCCAGAGATTCTGGGCGACCTTGCCAGCGTGGAGCGCGGGCACGAGATGGCAGTCGTGAATCACTTCAACATTCGCCGCGTGCTGGATGTGTACGGCAATGTGCAGGACCGCGACCTGGGAAGCACCAGCCGTGAGATCACAAAGATTCTCGACGCCGATCGAAAGTCGCTGCCGCGTGGAACCTTTGTTACGTTGAAGGGGCAGGTGGAGACCATGCGCAGCTCATACATCAGCCTGCTGGGCGGCCTGGTGTTTTCCATCGTGCTGGTTTACCTGCTGATCGTGGTGAATTTTCAGAGCTGGGTCGATCCCTTCATCATCATTACCGCGCTGCCCGCGGCGCTGGCCGGCATTGTGCTGTTTCTCTTTCTGACGCGCACCACGCTGAGCGTGCCGGCGCTGATGGGCGCCATCATGTGCATGGGTGTGGCTACGGCCAACAGCATTCTGGTTGTCTCCTTCGCGAAGATTCGTCTGGACGAGCACGGCAACGCGATACAAGCGGCGATTGAAGCAGGCACCACGCGCTTCCGGCCAGTCATCATGACCGCGCTCGCGATGATCATCGGCATGGTGCCGATGGCTCTGGGCCTCGGCGACGGCGGCGAACAGAACGCGCCGCTTGGACGCGCCGTCATTGGCGGATTGCTCCTGGCGACCGTGGCCACTTTGCTCTTTGTGCCCAGCGTCTTTGCACTGATCCACGGATCGGAAAAGAGCGAGAGAGCGCGGCAACCGAAACAATTGGCGGAGGAACACGCATGAGTTCCAGCAAGGGAATTCTTGATCCGGAGAAGCCGATGGAAGCACAAGAACCAACGGGAGCAACCACCGAGGCCCACGTTATACCCGCTCATGCTGACGCCGCGTACGTGACGCCGCCGGTTGAGAATCCGGGCGGCGGGCGGACGCTCGGCATTATTTTTGCAGCATCGCTGCTGATCGCCATCGGGTACGGGCTTTACCTGCGCGAGGCGAGCGAGAGGAGACTTGTCCGCGTGACCGATGTTGCCTCTGTTCTCTCGGTCGACGTGGTGCATCCGGCGTCCGGCTCCCTGGCGGACGAGCTTTCTCTTCCCGGCAACGTGCAGGCATTCACGGAGACGCCCATCTACTCGCGCACCAACGGCTACCTGAGAAAGTGGTACTTCGACATCGGCGCGCATGTGAGCAAGGGAGAGCTTCTGGCCGAAATCGAGACGCCGGAGATCGACCAGCAACTGCAGCAGTCGCGCGCCGAACTGGAGCGCATCCAGGCCAACGAAGCGCTGGCCGGCGTGACCAGCAACCGCTGGCAATCCCTGCTGGCCAAGCACGCGGTTTCACAGCAAGAGGCCGACCAGGCGCGTAGCAACTACATTGCCGCGCAGGCCGCGGTGGATGCAAGCAGAGCGAATGTGCGGCGGCTGGAGCAACTGCAGAGTTACGAGCGGATCATTGCGCCCTTTGACGGCATTATTACGGCACGCAACACCGACATTGGCGACTTGATCGACGCGGGATCGGGATCGAACAATCCGCGCGAGCTCTTTCATCTGGCCGCGGTCAGCCGCATTCGTGTGTATGTCGCGGTGCCGGAGGTCTACTCCGACTCGATTCACGATGGCGACAGCGCAACCCTGACGCAGGACTCCAGTCCCGACGCGAAAATTCCCGGCACCATCGTGCGCAATGCCAAGGCCATCGACCACGCCACGCGCACCCTCAACGTGGAAGTGGACGTGGATAATGCGAAAGGCGTGCTGCGTCCCGGAGCCTATGCCTTTGTCCATTTCCGTCTGCCGGCAGCGGGAAACACGGTCACCATCCCATCCAACACTCTGCTCTTCCGCGCCGAGGGGCTGCGCGTCGCCGTGGTGCGCGACGGCCGCGTGCATCTTGCGCCGCTCACCATCGGGCACGATTTTGGCAATAGCGTAGAGGTCACTTCGGGGCTGACAGCGGCCGATGAGATTGTCGTCGATCCGCCCGATTCGCTGGCCGACGGGACCGAGGTTCATCCGCAATTGACGCCGGTGCGAGGCCGCTCATGAGGGGGAGCTGCAAGGTGATGCTGGCGGTTGTGGCGGGAGTGGGCCTGGCACTCGCGGGCTGCCGCGTGGGTCCAAACTACGCGCGCCCCGAGGCTCCCACTGCGCCGGCATTTAAGGAGCCGCTGCCGGAGAACTTCAAGGCGGAGGATGGTTGGAAGCCCGCTCAACCCAGCGACGCACAACTGAAGGGTGATTGGTGGACGCTCTTCAGCGATCCCGAACTCAACGCGCTCGAGAGCGAGATCGATCCGGCCAACCCGACGCTGCAACAGGCGGAGGCGAACTTCCGCGCAGCGCGCGCCGTGATCCGCTTCAACCGCGCCTCCCAGGCGCCTACGGTCTCCGCCGGACCCAGCGCCGGCGCCGTGCGCGACTCCAATAATCAGCCCTACTTCAATGTTGCGGATGCTAATAACGGCGAAGGAAATTTCGTGTTGCCGTTCGACCTGGACTACGAGATCGACTTGTGGGGACGCGTTCGCCGCACGGTGGCGCAGGCACGCGCACGAGCGCAAGCTTCCGCTGCCGACGTGGAGACTTCGCGGCTCTCGCTGCATGCTGAGTTGGCGGTGGACTACTTCGATCTGCGTTCGGCGGATGCGCAGCGCAGACTTCTGGACGACACGGTCAAAGCTTTTCAGGCCGCTCTGCAACTGACGCAGGATCGCTATGACGGCGGCGCGTCCCCGCTTTCCGACGTGACACAGGCGCGTACGCAATTGCAGACGGCGCAGGTGCAGGCTACGGACGTGGACATTCAGCGCGCAACATTCGAACATGCGATTGCCGTGCTGATTGGCAAGCCGCCCGCTGCGTTCACCTTGCCGTCGGCTCCGATTACGGTCTCCGCGCCTGCGATTCCGGCTATTCCCGGCATGTTGCCATCCGAGTTGCTGGAGCGCCGTCCGGACATTGCCTCGACAGAGCGCAGTATGGCCGCAGCCAATGAGCAGATCGGCATTGCACGCGCGGCTTTCTATCCGACGCTCTCGCTTTCTGGAGCGGCGGGCTTCATGGGGACATCGGCGCTGAACTGGTTTTCATGGCCGAGCCGCTTCTTCGCTGTCGGCAGCACATTTTCTCAAACGCTGTTTGACAATGGGCGTCGCCGCGCTACTTCCGACATTGCGCTGGCGCAATACGACGGCACGGTCGCCGCCTATCGCCAGACCACGCTCACGGCATTTCAGCAGGTTGAGGACAACCTGAACGCGCTGCACAACCTGGAAATCGAGGCCGGTCAGCAGCGCGATGCGACTGCCTCGGCGCGGGAGTCGCTCGACCTCTTCAACACGCGCTACGAGGGGGGCGTCGACACGTACCTACAGGTGATCACGTGGCAAACAGCACTGTTGCAAAACGAGCGCAACGATATTGAAATTACGCGACGACGTTTCGAGGCGAGCGTTTTGCTGGTGAAGGCGCTGGGCGGCGGGTGGGACGCCGCGCAGTTGCCACAGCGGCCGTGAGGGTGTCTTGCAGCGAGTTAGAGCCAGAAGTTCGTTGAAGAATAACCGCAGATCCTTCGACTGCGATTGGCGCAAAATACGCGCCAATCTTCGCTCAGGATGACAGCTTGTTTCTTGATTCGAAGTTTAGGTTCCCGACACCGGTTTTTCCGCAGCATGTTTAGCCCTGCGCCTCTCCCAGAGCCAGTTTGAGCGTCAACTGGCGGCGTCCGCGGTAGAAAGTCACACTGATGGTATCGCCGGCCTGGTGCTTGTCCATGATGCCATTGATGTCTTGCGGATCGGTGACCTGGCGGCCGTCGATGGCCACGATGAGGTCGCCGCCCAACAGGATCGGCGTATTGCCCACATAGGCCTGCTGGTTGCCGCCGTGGATTCCGGCGCGTTCCGCAGCGCCGCCGGGGACCACCTGTTGCACCAGCACACCGGAATCGACGGCCAGGCCCATCTGCGAGGCCAGATCGGGGCCGATGGCGAAGGATGTGATGCCCAGCGAGGGCCGTTTGACGCGGCCGTAGCGGGACAGGTCAGCCAATACGGCCTTGGCCGTGTTGATGGGAATGGCGAAGCCGATGCCCGCGCTCTGGTCGGCGCCGCTGGAGGCGATCATGGTGTTGATGCCGATGACTTCGCCGCGGGAGTTGAGCAGCGGACCACCCGAGTTGCCGGGGTTGATGGCCGCATCGGTCTGGATGGCGTCCTCAATCGGCGCGCCGTCGGCGTTCTTGATGGAGCGGATGGCGCTGATGATGCCGCGGGTCATGGTGCCGCTGAGGCCGAAGGGATTACCGATGGCGTAGACCTTTTGGCCCACGGAGAGTTCGGACGAGTCAGCCAGCGTGACCGCCTGCAGGTTGGGCGCGTCGATCTGCAGCAGCGCCAGGTCGTGCATCTTGTCGGTGTAGATGACCTTGGCCGCATAGGGGCGCTTGTTGCTGAGCATCACCTGGACGCCGCGGTTGGCGCCCGCGACCACGTGGTAATTGGTCAGCACGTGACCGGCCTTGTCCAGGACGAATCCCGAACCCTGGCCCTCCTGCGGCACGGTTCCATAAAAGAAGTTGAAGACCAGCGACTTGGAGGTGATGTTGACCACCGCAGGCGAGACGCGCTTGTAGACCGCAATATTGTTTTGTTCCTCGGCGTCGAAGGCTGGGGCAGCCTGGGCCTCGGTGAGTTGCAACGACGAGGTGGTTGCCTTCGCCAGCGACAGATGGCCCATGACCGCGGGCAGGTGCGTGGTGAGGTACCAGAACCCACCCACCAGCAGGACAACCAGAAGAATCCGGCGCATTTTCATGGTTTTTGAACCTTGCATACCTTTCAATATGGATACGGCTGCGGCGCGACCCGGTTCCACGGAGACGAGACGCTGCCACTTCCTATTCTAAAGACACATTTCTGAAGGAATGGTTGCTTTCCTCCCGCAGCCGGGTCCAAAGCTGCTCGACCTGGGTGCGCAGGGCCTCTTTGCTGCCCGCGTTTTCGAGGACGAAATCGGCGCGCGCCGCCTTTACCGCGTCGGGAATCTGGTGCGAGAGCCTCATGCGGGCATCGGCTTCGGCTGCCGTGCGGCCTGCTCCCGGCGGGCAGATTCGCTGGGCATAGCGCGCGATCTTAAGCTCGTCCGGGGCCGAGACTACCACGATGCGGTCGATGCGCCGCCGCCAGTCGGCCAGCACGGTCTCTTTTTCGCCGCGGGCGCGGGCGTCGCGTTCCACCTCGAAGATCAGTGCCGACTCGATCACTGCCACCGCCGCCGGGTTGCGCGCGAAAACCCGGTCCGTCCACTGGCGCTGGGCTTCAATCACCGCAGGATGCACGATGGCGTTCAGTTCCTCCAGTCGCTGGTTGCCGCGGTCGCCGGCAAAGACCATTTCCGCCAGGCGCGCACGGTTGAGGCGGCCTTCGGGGCCGACGACTTCCGGCCCGAAGTGCTGCACAATTCCGGCAAAAACCGCCTGCCCCGGCTCCATCAGTGTCCGGCCCAGTTCATCGGCGGAGATGACCTGGGCTCCCAATTCCCGCAGAAAATCCGCGACGGTGCTCTTGCCCGAACCCAGGCCTCCGGTGAGCCCGACCCTAAGCATCCTGGAGCCCCCGGCGCATTTTGGCGGCGCGCACGGTGTTGGACATGAGCATGGCGATGGTGAGCGGACCCACGCCTCCCGGCACCGGCGTATAGGCACCGGCCAGTTCGAAGGCCTGGGGGTGAATGTCGCCCACCAGAGTGGAACCACGCTTGGCGAAGGTGGCCTCACGCTTGGCGTTCCCGGCAAACAAGCGGTCAAACTCTGCGCGCTCCGTGACGCGATTCATGCCGACATCGATCAGGGTTGCGCCGGGGGTGACCATTTCCGGCGTAATGAATCCGGGCCGGCCGATGGCAGCCACCAGGATGTCGGCTTGGCGGGTGATCGCGCCGAGGTCTCGGGTCTTCGAGTGGCAGATGGTCACGGTGGCGTTCTGGTGCAGCAGGAGCATGGCCGCCGGCTTGCCCACAATGTCACTGCGGCCGACCACGACGGCGTGCTGGCCTGAGATGGGAATCCCGCTGCGCTTGAGGATTTCGATAATTCCCGCCGGAGTGCAGGGCGCGAGGGCCGGTCTGCCTGCCAGCAGACGGCCGGAGTTTACCGGGTGGAAGCCGTCCACGTCTTTGGCCGGGTCTACCGCATCGAGCAGAGCCTTAGTGTCTACCTGGGCCGGCAGCGGCAATTGAACAAGGATGCCGTCGATCTCGTCGCGGGCGTTGAGCGCGGCCACCAGGGCGAGCATCTCTTCGGTGGTTACCGTCGCGGGCGGCGTGATGAGGTCGCTATAGATTCCCAGGTCGATGCAGCTTTGCACCTTGCTGCGTACGTAAATCTCCGACGCGGGCACATGCCCCACCAGAACCGCCGCCAGTCCCGGACGAATGCCGCGGCTGGCCAACTGTTTTACCTCTTCCGCCACTTCCTGCTTGATCTGGGCGGCAATCGCCGCGCCATCCAAAATCCTTGCCATCTTGCGCTCCAAAAGACTTATCGTATCGCTTTCTGCCTCGGAGCGGGGACGGCGTTTGGTCAAGCCGGCAAGGCTTTCTTCTTGCTTTCAGCGGTAGATCTGCGGCGAGAGCACCATCGGGCGCAAGCGCCGTTCCGGGGCTTTCAGGCGGAGCTTGCTGATGTGCACGTCGTAGCCGGTTCCGGGCAGAAGGGATTCCAGAACGAAGGTCTCCGTGCCGCCGGAGCGAAGCTCGCGGTAGCGATAGACGCCTACATCGCCCTCGCTGGTTTCCGTGCCTCCGGCCGGAGCGTCAAGGAAATGCTCGGCGTCGGCCACAGTGGGCGCGATGTGGGTCTCGCCAGTGGTCAGGCTCTCAGCCGCATAGGAGCGGACCAGCTTGGTCCAGTAGCGGCCGAGCAGCTCAGTATCGGCAAAGAGATCGGCCCAGACGATTTCTCCGCGCACAGCCACCACCACGCCGATGGCGTGCTCGTCGCGAAGCTGGGCTAGTATTTGTTCCCGCGACTTGGTCAGCGGGGCGGAGGCTTCATCCACCTTGGAGCTGATCTCGCTGTTTTGAACGGCCTTGGCGTAGCTGGTGGTGTTCAGGCCGGGGTTGAAGCTTCTTTCTGCCGTCATGGGCCCTCCGGTCGAGGCTGCAGGGGAGGAGGCAACAAGACTCAGCTGTGCGATGGAACGGTGGACGGAGTTCCACACTTGCTGCTGGTCTTTAGCGACCATGGCCTGCTGGCGAACGGTGGGCTGAACCATGAATCCGTGGGCGGTGGCCCCGGCCGACGCGCCAAAGACGGGCGAACTCTCCGTCCAGCGGCCCGGCTCGATGCAGAAGACGGAGAGATCGATGGGGTCGCCGCCTGCCGGGACGATGCGGTCCTTGGCGATGACGCGATCCTGCTTGCCGCCGGTCACGATTTCCCCGGCCAGCAACAGGAGCGGCTTGCCGGAGTTGTTGGCTAGGACCAACGTGTTGACCTGATCGCCGCGGTAGCGGTTCAGCCACGGATTCGGATCGTCGGGCAGGCGGAATTGGGGATGGAAGGGCGGGACGGCATCCCCTCTGGGCCGCACCAGGCC